>Ga0123338_10005187_pt1 | contig 11210 bp, 15 predicted proteins | sample grotaG_FD_89793 | JGI IMG/M metagenome (GOLD analysis project Ga0123338, IMG submission 89793) | Glacier valley bacterial and archeal communities from Borup Fiord, Nunavut, Canada, to study Microbial Dark Matter (Phase II) -... | ecosystem: Environmental > Aquatic > Freshwater > Ice > Glacier ...
GTGTCGGTGACCAAGGCCATGGAATCGGCCCGCCGCAACATGATCAAGGTGCAGCTGAAGAACGGCACGATCCACCACAAGGTGGTCGGCGAGCACGGCGCGTCGCGCGTCCTGATGGCACCGGCCAAGCCCGGCGACGGCATCATCGCCGGCGGCCCGATGCGCGCCGTCTTCGAAGTGATGGGCGTGACCGACATCGTCTGCAAGAGCCTCGGCTCGTCGAACCCCTACAACATCGTCCGAGCGACGCTCGACGGTCTGAAGCGCTGCAGCACGCCGGCCGAGATCGCCGCCAAGCGCGGCCTGACCGTCGAAGAGATCATCGGCTGAGCCGGAGACACGCAATGAACGCCACGTCCACCGAGAAGAAGACGGTCAAGATCAAGCTCGTGAAGAGCGTCGCCGGCACGCGCGAGTCGCATCGCGCGACCGTGCGCGGCCTGGGCCTGCGCAAGACCAACAGCGAGTCGACGCTCGAAGACACGCCGGCCGTGCGCGGCATGATCGGCAAGGTCTCGTACCTGGTGAAGGTGCTCTGAGAGCGCCGCGAGGATCAAGAACATGGAACTGAACACCATCAAGCCGGCCGAAGGCTCCAAGAAGGCCCGTCGCCGCGTCGGCCGTGGCATCGGCTCGGGCATCGGCAAGACCGCCGGCCGCGGCCACAAAGGCCAGAAGTCGCGTTCGGGCGGCTACCACAAGGTCGGCTTCGAAGGCGGCCAGATGCCGCTGCAGCGCCGCCTGCCCAAGCGCGGCTTCAAATCGACGACGCAGAAGTACAACGCCGAGGTGTCGCTCACGTCACTCCAGCGCCTCGGCGCCGCCGAGGTCGACCTCCTGACGCTGAAGCAGGCCAAGCTGGTCGGCGAGATGATCAAGAACGTCAAGGTCATCAAGAGCGGCGAGCTGACGATCAAGGTCGCGCTCAAGGGCATCAACGCGACGGCGGGCGCCAAGGCGGTCATCGAAGCGGCCGGCGGCTCGGTCTCCTGATCGCCATCCAGAAACGGAACCCGTAGACCGTGGCAACGAACGCGAATCAACTGGCCAAGAGCGGCAAGTTCGGCGACCTGCGCCGACGCTTGATGTTCCTGCTCGGCTCGCTGATCGTCTATCGGCTGGGTGCCCACATCCCCGTGCCGGGAATCGATCCGAACGCGCTGCAGTCGCTATTCCAGAACCAGCAGGGAGGCATCCTCAGCCTCTTCAACATGTTCTCGGGCGGCGCGCTGTCGCGCTTCACCGTGTTCGCGCTGGGGATCATGCCGTACATCTCTGCGTCGATCATCATGCAGCTGATGACCTACGTCGTGCCGACGCTCGAGGCGCTGAAGAAGGAAGGCGAGTCGGGTCGTCGCAAGATCACGCAGTACACCCGCTACGGCACGCTCGGCCTGGCGCTCTTCCAGTCGCTCGGCATCGCGCTCGCCCTGGAAGGCTCGCCCGGCCTCGTCATCTCGCCCGGCTTCGGCTTTCGCCTGACGGCGGTCGTGAGCCTTGTCGCGGGCACGATGTTCCTGATGTGGCTTGGCGAGCAGATCACCGAGCGCGGCCTCGGCAACGGCATCTCGATCCTGATTTTCTCGGGCATCGCGGCAGGCCTGCCCAACGCGCTCGGCCAGTTCGGCAGCCTGATCACGCAGGGCTCGATGTCGATCGTCGCCGCCATCTTCATCACGCTGCTGGTCTTCGCGGTGACCTTCGCGGTGGTCTTCGTCGAGCGCGGCCAGCGCAAGATCCTCGTCAACTACGCCAAGCGCCAGGTCGGCAACAAGGTCTATGGCGGCCAGTCGTCGCACCTGCCGCTCAAGCTGAACATGTCGGGCGTGATTCCGCCGATCTTCGCCTCGTCGATCATCCTGCTGCCGACGACGGCGGTGAGCTGGTTCGCGACCGGCGACAGCCTGCGCTGGCTGAAGGACCTGGCGTCGCTGCTCGCGCCAGGGCAGCCGATCTACGTGATGCTCTACGCCGCGGCGATCGTCTTCTTCTGCTTCTTCTATACCGCGCTCGTCTTCAACAGCCGCGAGACGGCCGACAACCTGAAGAAGAGCGGCGCCTTCATCCCGGGCATCCGGCCGGGCGACCAGACGGCGCGCCACATCGACCGCATCCTGTCGCGCCTGACGCTCGCCGGCGCGATCTACATCACGGCGGTGTGCTTGCTTCCCGAGTTCCTCGTCCTCAAATACAACGTGCCGTTCTACTTCGGCGGCACGTCACTCCTGATCATCGTCGTCGTGACGATGGACTTCTGGGCGCAGGTGCAGAGCTACGTGATGAGCCAGCAGTACGAATCGCTGCTGAAGAAGGCCAATTTCAAGGCGAGCTGAAGCTCGCCGCCGCCCCACAACCAACGAAGACCGAACGAAAGAACCCCGACGCGGAACGCATGGCGAAAGACGATGTCATTCAGATGCAGGGCGAGATTCTCGAGAATCTGCCCAACGCCACGTTCCGTGTGAAGCTGGAAAACGGCCATGTCGTGCTGGGGCACATCTCGGGAAAGATGAGGATGCACTACATCCGCATCCTCCCGGGCGACAAGGTCACGGTCGAGTTGACGCCGTACGACTTGAGCCGGGCACGCATCGTGTTCCGCGCCAAGTGATCAGGAGAGAGAAATGAAAGTCGCAGCATCGGTCAAGAAGATGTGCCGCCATTGCAAGGTGATCCGGCGCAAGGGCGTCGTGCGCGTGATCTGCACGGATCCGCGCCACAAGCAGCGTCAAGGTTAATCAGGAAGCAACATGGCACGCATTGCCGGCATCAACATCCCGCCCCACAAGCACGCCGAGATCGGCCTGACGTCGATCTACGGCGTCGGCCGCTCGACCGCGCAGAAGATCTGCACGGCCGCGAACGTTCCGTTCGATCGCAAGGTCAAGGACCTGACCGACACCGATCTCGAGCGGATTCGCGAAGAGATCGGCCGTCTGCCCATCGAAGGCGATCTGCGCCGCGAGATGTCGATCAATATCAAGCGTCTGATGGACCTCGGCTGCTATCGCGGCTTTCGTCATCGCCGCGGCCTGCCCGTGCGCGGCCAGCGCACCAAGACCAACGCGCGCACCCGCAAGGGCCCGCGCAAGAGCGGCGCGCTCGTCAAGAAGTGATGCCCCCCGGCACCCCTTCTTCACACTGAACAGTTCGAACAAAGGTCAGCAGCATGGCTAAGCCTCCCGTCAGCACCGCCGCACAGCGCGTGCGCAAGAAAGTCCGCAAGAACGTCGCCGACGGTATCGCGCACGTCCACGCCTCGTTCAACAACACGATCATCACGATCTGCGATCGCCAGGGTGCGGCGCTGGCGTGGGCGTCGAGCGGCGGCCAGGGCTTCAAGGGCTCGCGCAAGTCAACCCCGTTCGCTGCGCAGGTCGCCGCCGAGACGGCCGGCCGTGCCGCGCAGGACCAGGGCATCAAGACGCTCGACGTGCGCATCAAGGGCCCGGGCCCGGGTCGCGAGTCGTCGGTGCGTGCGCTGGCCTCGCTCGGCATCCGCATCAACTCGATCTCCGACGTGACGCCGGTGCCGCACAACGGTTGCCGCCCGCAGAAGCGCCGCCGGATATAAAGAGAAAGCTCTTCCGCCGGGCGCCGGTCGCCCGGCCTCGTTCGACGAGGCCTTCGGGTCTCGCTAAGCCCACCGTCTGAGCGCCGACAACAACATTCGCCAGACTCGCGCGGAGACCCTGCCAGCAGGATCTTGCCGCGTCAGATGATCCAAAGGAAAGCACGTGGCACGTTATCTCGGCCCCAAGGCCAAACTCTCCCGTCGCGAAGCGACTGACCTGTTCCTGAAGAGCGCGCGGCGCCCGATCGGCGACAAGGCCAAGTTCGACTCGAAGCCCGGCCAGCACGGCCGCACCTCCGGGACGCGGACGTCCGACTACGGCATCCAGCTGCGCGAAAAGCAGAAGGTCAAGCGCATGTACGGCGTCCTCGAGCGCCAGTTCCGCCGCTACTTCGCCGAGGCCGAGCGCCGCAAGGGCAACACCGGCGCGAACCTGCTGATGCTGCTCGAGTCGCGCCTCGACAACGTCGTCTACCGCATGGGCTTCGGCTCGACGCGGGCGGAAGCGCGCCAGCTCGTCTCGCACCGCGCCATCACCGTGAACGGCGGCGTGGTCGACATCGCCTCGTATTCGGTCAAGGCCGGTGACACCGTCGCGGTGCGCGAAAAGTCGAAGGCGCAGTTGCGCATCACCGACGCTGTCAAGCTCGCCGAAGGCCAGGGCATGGCCGCGTGGGTGCAGGTCGACGGCGCGAAGCTCGAGGGCATCTTCAAGAAGGCACCCGACCGCGACGAATTCGGCGCAGACATTAAGGAAGCGCTGATCGTGGAGCTGTACTCGCGATAACGCGAGTACACAACAGGACAGCGGGGTGACGGCGACGCCGCCACCTCTTCTCGGTTTTCTTTTGGTTCCGTCTGCCGGCAGCGGAGCTGTTTCCACCAAGCCCGGCGCAGTCCATCAGCCTTGTCGGTGTAACGAGCCGAGGGTATTGAGAGGAACAGGACTTCCATGCAAACGAATCTGCTGAAACCCAAAGCCATCAACGTCGAGCCGCTCGGCGGCAATCGCGCCAAGGTCACCCTCGAGCCGTTCGAGCGCGGCTACGGCCACACGCTCGGCAACGCGCTGCGTCGCGTGCTGCTGTCGTCGATGGTCGGCTACGCGCCGACCGAAGTGACGATCGCCGGCGTGCTGCACGAGTACTCGGCCATCGACGGCGTCCAGGAAGACGTCGTCCACATCATGCTGAACCTGAAGGGCGTGGTCTTTCGCCTGCACAACCGCGACGAAGTCACGATCGTCCTGAGGAAGGAAGGCGAAGGCGCGGTCACGGCCGGCGACATCCAGACGCCGCACGACGTCGAGATCATCAATCCCGAGCACGTCATCGCCAACCTGTCTTCGGGCGGCAAGCTCGACATGCAGATCAAGGTCGAGAAGGGCCGCAGCTACGTGCCAGGCAACCTGCGCCGCTACGGCGACGAGCCGACCAAGTCGATCGGCCGCATCGTCCTCGATGCGTCGTTCTCGCCCGTGTCGCGCGTGAGCTATACGGTCGAAAGCGCCCGCGTCGAGCAGCGCACCGACCTCGACAAGCTGGTGATGGAGATCGCCACCAACGGCGCGATCACGCCGGAAGAGGCGATCCGCTCGTCGGCCAAGATCCTGGTCGAGCAGCTCGCGGTGTTCGCGCAGCTCGAAGGCCAGATCGGCGAGATGTTCGATCCGCAGCCGGTGCGCTCGACGCAGTTCGATCCGATCCTGCTGCGCCCGGTCGACGAGCTCGAGCTCACCGTGCGTTCGGCGAACTGTCTCAAGGCTGAGAACATCTACTACATCGGCGACCTGATCCAGCGCACCGAGACCGAGTTGCTGAAGACGCCGAACCTCGGCCGCAAGTCGCTGAACGAGATCAAGGAAGTGCTCGCCTCGCGTGGCCTCACGCTCGGCGCGCGTCTCGAGAACTGGCCGCCCCAGGGCCTGGACAAGCGCTAAGACCACGAGGGATTGCTTCGGCGATCCCGGTGCACCCGCCAGTACCTGACACGGCTGGCGGCTCATAAGCAAGACTGAAAGGACAAGCACCATGCGTCACGGACACGGACTCCGCAAACTCAACCGCACCAGCGAGCACCGCCTGGCGATGCTGCGCAACATGTGCGTCTCGCTGCTCCAGCACGAAGCGATCAAGACCACGCTGCCGAAAGCCAAGGAGCTGCGTCGCGTCGTCGAGCCGCTCATCACGCTGGCCAAGGAGCCGACGCTCGCGAACCGCCGCCTGGCGTTCGACCGAACGCGCGACCGCGCCATCGTCGCCAAGCTGTTCAACGAGCTGGGCCCGCGCTACAAGGCGCGTCCGGGCGGCTACACACGGATCCTGAAGATGGGCTTTCGCGTCGGCGACAACGCGCCGATGGCGTTCGTCGAGCTCGTCGACCGCCCGATGCCTGTCGAGACCGAGAGCACCGACAGCGACTCCTGAGTCGCCCCATCGGGGAACGATCGGCATGGCCGAGCCGCTCCTTCGCATCTCGCACCTGACGAAGAAGTTCGGCGACGCCACCGTCGTCGACGATCTCTCGCTCGAGATCATGCCGGGCGAATGCCTCGGCGTGATCGGTCCCAACGGCGCCGGCAAGACGACGACGATCCGCGTCTGCCTCGGCCTCTCGGGGCGCGACGGCGGGACGATCGAGGCGTTCGGCATGTCGATCCCCGAGCGCGTGCTCGATGCCAAGAAGCGCATCGGCGTCGTCACCCAGTTCGACAGCCTCGACCCCGACTTCACTTGCGCCGAGAACCTGCGCGTCTACGGCGCGTACTTCGGCCTGTCGCGCGCCGTCATCGACGCGCGCGTGCCGAAGCTGCTCGAGTTCGCCGCGCTGCAGTCGAAGGCCGGCGCCAAGCCCGGCGAGCTCTCGGGCGGCATGAAGCGGCGCCTCTCGCTTGGCCGTGCGCTCGTCAACGATCCCGATCTGCTGCTCCTCGACGAGCCGACGACCGGCCTCGATCCGCAGGCGCGCCACCTGATGTGGGAGCGGCTGCAGAACCTGCTCCAGCAGGGCAAGGCGATCCTGCTGACGACGCACTTCATGGACGAGGCCGAGCGTCTGTGCGATCGCCTCATCGTCCTCGACCACGGCAGGAAGATCGCCGAAGGCACGCCGCGAAAGCTGATCGCCGAGCATCTCGAGAGCGACGTGGTCGAGGTCTACGGCGACGGCGCGGCGGCCGCGGGAAAAGCCCACGCCGCACTCGCCGAGCGCGTCGAGACCAGCGGCGAGACCGTGTTCTTCTACCTGCGCGAGTCCAAGCCGCTGCTCGACGCGCTCGCCGCGGACCACAGCGTGCGCTACCTGCACCGTCCGGCGAATCTCGAAGACCTGTTCCTCAAGCTGACGGGCCGCAAGATCCGTGACGACGCATGAGCGCGAACGCATGCTGATCACGATCTACGCGACGCCGCATGTCACCCGACGCTTCTGGCCCGTGGTGATGAGGAACCTGCTCGTCTGGAAAAAGCTGGCCGGCGCCAGCATCATCGGCAACATCGCCGAGCCGCTGATCACGCTCGTCGCGTTCGGCTATGGCGTCGGCTCGCTCGTCGGCCAGGTCGACGGCATGCCGTACATCCAGTACCTCGCTTCGGGCAGCCTCGCCGCGAGCGCGGCCCTGGCGGCGACCTTCGAGGCGCTCTATTCCGCCTACTCGCGGATGGAGGTGCAGAAGACCTGGGACTCGATCCTCAACGCGCCGGTCGCGCTCGACGACATCGTCTTCGCCGAGATGCTCTGGGCCGCGATGAAGGCGCTCTTCTCGTGCGCCGCGATCCTCGTCGTGATCTTCGTGCTCGGCATCAGCCGCGCGCCGACCATGCTGCTCGCGCTGCCTGTCATCGGCCTGGCGGGCGTGACCTTCGCGTCGCTGGCGCTGATCTTCAACGCGCTCGCCAAGGGTTACGACTTTTTCACCTACTACTTCACCCTGGTCGTCACGCCGATGACGTTCCTGTCGGGCGTCTACTTTCCGATCGCGCAGATGCCGCCGTGGCTGCAGGCGATCGCCCAGGTGCTGCCGCTCAAGGCCGCCGTCGATCTGGTTCGGCCGCTCGTTCTGGGCAACATTCCCGCCGATCCGCTCTGGCCGCTCCTGATCCTCGCAGGGTACGCGTGCAGCGGCTACTATTTGGCGCTGGTGCTCACCCGGCGGCGCTTCTTCCGCTAACTCGGCGGTAAGCGACGCGAGCGGACGCCGACCAACGAACATGCAGGCTCAACGACACGCCCCCGCTCGCGCGCATCGCGTCTGGTCGCTCCTCGCCGACCGCGGCGTCCGGCTGGTGCTGGTCGCCTTCGCGCTGATCGCCTGGGCCGCGTTGAACGATGCGCGCGCCGCGGACGATTTCCTCGAGCCCGAGAAGGCCTTCCAGTTCTCCGCCAGCGCTGCCGATGCGAAGTCCGTCGCCGTCGACTTCACGATCGCGCCGGGCTACTACCTCTACCGCGAGCAGTTCAAGTTCGCGTCCTCGGGCGCCAAGCTCGGGACGCCGGCGATCCCGCCGGGCAAGGTCAAGTTCGACGAGACCTTCCAGAAGAACGTCGAGAGCTACCGCGACCACATCAGGATCGTCGTCCCGGTCGAAGAAGCCGGCGCCGAGTTCCGCCTCGTCGTCACGAGCCAGGGCTGCGCCGACGCGGGCCTGTGCTATCCGCCGATGCAGAGCGCGGCGGCCATCGGCCTCGCGGGCTTCGGCGGCGCGGGCACGGCGCGCGTCGAAGCGCCCGGCAAGGATGGCGGCGCGACGTCGACCGCTTCGACTTCACTCTCCACCGCTCCTGCGACGACCAGCGCGCAGGACGCCACTGGTGTCGAGGCGGTGCTGCGCGGCGGCGCGTTCTGGCCGATCGTCGGCGCCTTCTTCATCGCCGGTCTGCTGCTCTCGCTCACGCCCTGCGTGCTGCCGATGCTGCCGATCATCTCGTCGATCATCGTCGGCGACGGTGGCCGATCCAGCTCGTCCGCGTTCACGCCCCAGCCGGCCGGTGCACCGCGTCCCGGCATGTCCGCGCATGCCGCTGCAGGCGGCGTATCGCGTCGTCGCGGCTTTGCGCTCGCCGCGTCGTATTCGTTCGGCATGGCGATCGTCTACACCGCCTTCGGCGTTGCCGCCGGGCTCGCCGGCGAAGGGCTGGCGGCGGCGCTGCAGAACCCCTGGGTGCTCGGAGCGTTCGCGCTCGGCCTGGTCACGCTGTCGCTCTCGATGTTCGGCGTCTACAACCTGCAGCTGCCGTCGTCGATCGCCGGTCGCTTCAGCGCGGCCGCCGACAAGCTGCCCGCCGGTCGTGTCGCCGGCGTGTGCGCGATGGGCGGCGTCTCGGCGCTGATCGTCAGCCCGTGCGTCGCCGCGCCGCTCGCCGGCGCCTTGCTCTATCTCAGCCAGACGCGCGACGTCTGGCTCGGCGGCACCGCCCTCTTCTCGCTCGCCACCGGCATGAGCGTGCCGCTGCTGCTCGTCGGCGCCTCCGCGGGCGCGCTGCTGCCGCGCGCCGGTGCGTGGATGGACGAGGTCAAGGCAGCGTTCGGCATCCTCCTGCTCGGCGTCGCGCTGTGGACGGTGCAGCCGATCCTTCCCGGCCCGCTCGCGCTCGGGCTTTGGGGTTTGCTGGCGCTCGGCACGGCGACGAAGCTCTTCATGCGCGCGCGCGCAACGGCGTCGCAACCGCTCGCCTGGCGCCAGACCCTCGCCGCACTGCTCGCGCTTGTGGGCGTGATCCAGCTCGTTGGCGCCGCGTCGGGTGCGTCTGATCCGCTGCGTCCACTCGTGCGCTTCACTTCTCGCGGCCAGGCGACCGGTGCGGCGCTGACCTTCAGGACGGTCCGCAGCGTCGACGAGCTCGACGCCGCCCTGCGCACCGCAGGCCGTCCGGTGTTGCTCGATTTCTACGCCGACTGGTGCGTCTCGTGCAAGGAGATGGAGCGCTTCACGTTCAGCGACCCGGCGGTGCAGAAGCAGCTCGCCGGCGTGCTGCTGCTCAAGGCCGACGTCACCGCCAACAACGACCAGGACAGGGCGCTGCTGAAGCGCTTCCGCCTGTTCGGCCCGCCCGGAACGATCTTCTTCGATGCCTCCGGCCAAGAGGTGCGCGCGGCCCGTCTCATCGGCTACCAGAACAGCACCGCCTTCCTTTCCACCTTGCGCAACGCGGGTCTCTGAGCCGACCGCGCGAGCCCGCCGTGTTAAACTCCGATCTACAGTCGCGAGGTGGAGCAGTCTGGTAGCTCGTTGGGCTCATAACCCAAAGGTCGCAGGTTCAAATCCTGCCCTCGCAACCAAAATTATCGTCGCGCACGACCGCCGTGCCGGCACCCTCAACGCCAACCCTCGGGTTGGCGTTGTCGTTTCCGTCCTGTCTCGCCGCAGCTCGGCCTGAATCGTGCTTCCAAGCCGAACGGCGAGTCAACTGCACTGTTGTTGCCTGCCGCTGCGCTGTCCCGGTCGTGGGCCCTCGGCGGCGCTGCCGCCCTGGCGCTCGTGCTGACCCGACTCGCCGCCTGTGGCGATCGCGCCGACGCGCAAGGCGGCCCGCCGCGCGCACCGCCGGTGAGCGTGGCGCCTGCCGTGCAGAAGTCGATGACCGACAGCGAGGAGTTCAGCGGCCGGCTCGAAGCGAGCGAGTACGTCGAGCTCCGTCCGCGCGTCGGCTGCGCGATCGACAAGGTCCACTTCGTGGATCGCGCCTTCGTCAAGAAGGGCGCGCAGATGTTCACCATCGACCCGCGTCCATTCGAGGCCGAGGCCGAGGTCGCGCGCGCGCAGTCCGCGCTGGCCTAGACCAAGGCCAGGCTCGCGCTGGCGCAGAGCGAGCTCGGGCGTGCCCAGAAGCTGCTCGACTCGCAGGCCGTGTCGAAGCAGTAAGTCGATCAGTGGCTCTCGGGCTCGCGCATCTCGCAGGCCGACGTGCTCGCGCGCCAACATCACCGTCGGCACCGTCAACGTCGTCGAGGAGCAGACCGTGCTGACGACGATCGCCGGCGTGAACCTCGTCTATGCCTACTTCGACGGCAGCGAGCACGAGATCGCCCTGCAGACGCAGGGAATCATCGACGCGGTCGCGTTCCCGGGGCTGTCGATCGCGGGCTTCTCGGCGGCGACCAACGAAGGGATCATCTTCTTCGGCCTGGCGCCGTTCGAGAAGCGTACCTCGCCCGAGTTCTCGAAGTTCGCGATCCTCGGCAAGGTCAACGGCGCGATCCAGCAGATCCAGGGCGCGCGCGACCCGACTCGGGCGCCTGCGCTTCGACGCCGGCGTGGTCGACTTCCTGATCGTCCTCGACGCCGAGCGCCAGTCGCTCCAGGCGCGCGATGCGCTGGTGCAGGCGCAGGTCGGCCAGGCGACCGCTCTGGTCAGCATCTACCGCGCGCTCGGCGGTGGCTGGAGCGATTCCGCGGCGCCCGCCGTGGCGGCCAACTGAGAACGACCTCCAGCGCCGGCGCGCGAGCTGCGCGCCAGCGATCGTGACGCACATTCGAGCGTCAGGCTCACGTGGCCTTCGATGCAGTCTCATGTTTCGATCACATGTGCGACAGTGCCGCCGATGACCGAACTCGCTCTTGCCGAAACCCGCGCCTGGGTCGAGCGCGCCGTGATCGGGCTGCGGTTGTGCCCGTTCGCGCGGGCGCCCCAGGCCACA
>Ga0123338_10005192_pt1 | contig 11205 bp, 13 predicted proteins | sample grotaG_FD_89793 | JGI IMG/M metagenome (GOLD analysis project Ga0123338, IMG submission 89793) | Glacier valley bacterial and archeal communities from Borup Fiord, Nunavut, Canada, to study Microbial Dark Matter (Phase II) -... | ecosystem: Environmental > Aquatic > Freshwater > Ice > Glacier ...
CAGGCGGTTCACAGCGGCGACCAGCCATTCGGGCATAACGCCGTAACCCAAGCGCCAACCGGTCATGGCGTAGGCCTTCGAGAAGCCATCGAGAATGATGGTGCGCTCCTGCATGCCGGGGAGGCTCGAGATGGATTGCGGCGGCGCACCGTACCAGATTCTGGAATAGATTTCGTCGCTAAGCACCATGCAATCGCGCTTGAGGACTTCGGCGGCTACGGCTTCGAGGATGGCTTTCGGTTGTACGCGGCCGGTGGGATTTTCTGGCGAATTGATGATAACCAGTTTTGTGCGGCTGCTGAAAGCGGGCACCTGGCCTGCGCGCATGGGAACCGGCACCGCTTCCAGGTAGCGGATGAGCGATTCGTAGATGGGGAAGCCGGGATCGGGATAGATGACCTCATCGCCGGATTCGATAAGGGCCATCATGGGGAAGAAAATGATGGGCTTACCGCCGGGGGTGACGCAGACCTGTGCGGCGGTGGCCTTGATGTTGCGGGTTTCTGAGATGTGGGCGGCGATGGCTTCGCGCAGTTCCGGCAGGCCTTGAGTGGGGCCGTAGTGGGTGTAGCCTTCATCGAGCGCGCGCTTGCAGGCTTCGATGACGTGCGCGGGAGTGGGAAAATCCGGCTCGCCGATTTCGAGGTGAATGATGTTGCGGCCCTGTGCTTCAAGGGCGCGGGCTTTGACCAGAACGTCAAAGGCGGATTCGGTGAGCAGGCGGCCGACGCGGGCGGCGAGTTTCAATGGATTCGCTCCAGGATGGAGACGACGCAGGTGCCGCCGGAGCCGCCTAAGTTTTGGGCGAGACCGATGGAGTTGCGTAGAAGCTGCCGCTCGCCGGCACTGCCGCGGAGCTGCTGCACGACGTCGCAGATTTGTGCGGCACCGGTGGCACCGACGGGGTGGCCCTTGCTCTTGAGGCCGCCGCTCGGGTTGAGGGGCATACTGCCGTTTCTGCGTGTTTCGCCGGCTGCAGAAAAGAAACCACCCTGACCGCGTTCGCAGAAACCGAGATCTTCCATGGCGACGATTTCGGCGATGGTGAAGCAATCGTGCAGTTCGGCGAAATCGATCTGGCGGGGGGCGAGGCCGGCCATGCTGTAGGCGCGCTGGGCGGCGGCACGGAGCGAGGGGAACGTGGTGATGTCTTCTTTCTGATCGAGCGCCAAATAGTCGCACGCCTGGGCGATGCCGAGAATGTGAATAGGGGCGTCGGTCCACTCTTTAGCGCGTTCGAGGGGGACGAGCATAACGGCGGCTGCGCCATCGCTGATGAGGGAGCAATCGTAGAGGTTGAGGGGGTCGGCGATGGGCTTGCTGTTCATGGCTTGTTCGAGAGTGATGACTTTGCGCATTTGTGCGTCCGGGTTGAGCGCGCCATTTTCGTGATTTTTTACGGCGACGGCGGCCAGGTGTTCGCGCGTGGTGCCGTACTGGTGCATGTGGCGGCGGGCGATCATGCCGAAGAGCGAAGGGAAGGTGGAGCCGGCGCGGATTTCGGTTGCGCAATCGCCGGCGGCGGCCAGGATTTCGGTGACGCGCGGGGTGGCCTGGCTGGTCATTTTTTCGACGCCCGCGACCATGACGATGTCGCTGAGGCCGCTTGCGACTTCGCGCCAGGCGAGGAAGAACGCAGAACCGCTGGAGGCGCAGGCATTTTCAATGCGCGTGGCGGGGATGAAGCGCATGCCGAGGGCGGTGGCGACGTACGGTGCCAGGTGATTCTGGCCGGTGAAGGAGGGACCGGCGAAGTTGCCGAGATAAAAGGATTCGACCTGGCTGGGCCAGACGCCGGAATCGCGGAAGCATTTTTCGCCCGCTTCGACGGCGAGTGAGCGGAGGTCGCGATCGGGGAAGGCGCCAAACGGGGTTTTGCCGATTCCGATGACGGCGACGGGTCTCATACTTTGACGATAACGCGAGGGGAGTGGCTACGCGGCGGCGGGAAGGGGGTGGGGAGGGCTTACGGCAGGTTCGTGAGCACGGCGGATTGTGCAGGATTGTGCATCGTTTTCGGTTTCGGGCGAGTGCACAACGGGGGACTGCCAAGTGAGGAGTTGGCCGTGGGAGGCTTCCATTTCGGCGATGACGGGGGCGGAGAAACCTTTAAGGGACGGCGGCGGGGTGGAGGCGAGCTTGAGGATGGCCAGGGCGGCGCGGAGTTTGAGGGCGGGTGCGGTATCGGGATTGTCGAGGATTTCCGAGAGGACGTGGGAGGCGCGGGGAGCGAGTTCGACGGCTTGATCGTGCCAGACGAGCGCTTGTTCGCGCATGGCGAATTCGATTTCACGGGCGAAGGCGGGGGTGGCTCTGCGCCAGTTGCAGATGGTATTGCGATGGACGCCGATGGCTTGGGCGGCTTGCGAGAGCGAATGGCCGTTGGCGAGAAGCGCGAGGACGTGATGCTGTTTGGGGGTGAGGGTGGGATCGGGGGAGTATTGCGGCGGTTCGGGGGCTGGGGCCATTTTGGTGTCCTTTCAGTTCGGAGGGTAGCGCGAGGGGTGGTGGATCGTGACGGGTGTGATGGGAATTTGGCGGGAATCGGTAGAGATGACAGGGGGAAACTATTTTTTTGGGTTGTGTGAACGGCTTGCGGAATAATGGCTGGATGCTGTTGAAGCGGATTGCCATGCGGAATTTGCTCTCGTTCCGTGACGCGGAGCTTGAGCTTGGGCCGTTGAACGTGCTGATTGGGCCGAATGGGTGCGGAAAATCGAATCTGCTCGAGTGCATTGGGTTACTGCAGGCGTTGCCAACGGATTTGAACCGGGCGCTTGCGTTGGGTGGGGGCGCGCCGGTTTGGATCAACAGTTCACAACGGGCTGGGGAGGTGGCGGAGCTTGGGTGCGAGGTGGAGGTTAGTGAGGGACGAGTTTTCAAATACGATCTTGGATTTCGGGCGGTAGGGCAGTATTTGCAAATTGATTTTGAAACCGGGTCGGTAGGGTCCACGCATAGTCTGAATCGACATGGGAATACTACCGAGATAACGTTTCCCTTGCCGCCACACCATGAGAAAGCTTCGTGGCGTTTTGAGGTACAAGCGAATGAGTCTGCTTTGTCAGCGTACAAGGATCCTAGACAGTTGATTTCGGAAGTGGGCAAGAGGTTAGATGAAATCAAGATCTATCAATATTTTGACCTTCAGGCATCGAGTGCGATGCGGAGCGGCGTGTCGAGTTCGGCGAACCAGGATTTTCTGGAACAAGACGGGTCAAATTTGGCCACGTTTCTTCATCGTCTCGATTTCACCCAGCAGATCGCATCGATAGAAAGCTATTTACATCAACTGTCGGACGACTTTGAGGCAATCAAGCCGAGGCTCGGCGGTTCTTTCATGCAGACATATGTGAGAGAGCGCGGACTTAAACTGGCTACGCCAGGTATGCGCCTGTCGGATGGGACATTGCGGTTTTTGTGTTTGATCTCGCTGCTGATGTCGTCGCCGCGACCTGCTTTAATCTGCATTGACGAACCGGAGTTGGGGCTGCATCCGGATGCGCTGTCGATCGTAGCTCGGGCGCTTAAGGAAGCGAGCGAGCATGTTCAGATCATCGTTACCACGCACTCGCAGGAGTTGGTTACCGCTATGTCGGACCAGCCGGAGAGCGTAGTGGTTTGTGAAAAGCGGGACAACGACACGGGTACCAAATTCGAGCGGTTGTCTGGAGCAAAGCTGGAAAGCTGGCTGGAAGAATACACCTTGGGCGAACTGTGGAGGAAGAATGAGATTGGCGGGAATCGCTGGTGAAGGTTGTTCGCGTTTATTTTGAGGGAGCGCCGGCTCTTGGCCCGGGATTTCGGGTGTTCTACAGAAGATTGTTTGATCTGGCGCACGAAAGGAATGTAGATTTTCGATTTGTTTCGGGTGGAAGCGGTCCTCAGGTTAAACGGGACGTCGCGCTTGATAAACGGCTGAACCCCGAGCAGTGGACAATTGCGTTGCTCGATAGCGAAGGGGCGGCTTTCAACGCGGAAGAGCCAGATATTTTTTGGATGGTGGAGTTGATGGAGGCGTGGTTTCTTGCTGATCGGGACTCGCTTAGCCGCTTTTATGGAAGAGACGCGAATTTGGGTGTACTCCCCCGATCGCAAAATGTTGAAAGGATTCCGAAGGCCGATGTGATGAATTCTCTTAAGGAACTTACCCGCACCACAAAGAAGGGTAGGTATCACAAGACTGTGCATGCGCCGGAGTTGTTGAAACAATTGGATACGGAGCGAGTGCGAAAGGCTGCGGAGAATTGCGACCGCATGTTTCGAGAGATTGAGCGCAGGCTGTCGGAGCTGTAACGCTAGACATACTTAAAGCTTACGGGGAAAATGAATTCATGCTCCGTCGGTTGCATGTACCGCTTCTAAAACCTGAGGATGTCATTCCCCACCTTGCAAAGCAGGAGGTTCATTGGCGGGCTGGATACTCTGCTCAAGAACTCGCGGTTGCATGGTCGACGGCCGGAAACAATTTTCCCCCAGCAGTGCGCAACGTTCTCAACACGGCGCCCGAATACGTTAACGCGGAGTTTGTCGACGGGTTTTTCGAGCGCGAAGTGGAACTAGGTTCGCCGGGACGGAACAGTCAGACGGACCTGATGGTGATCGCGGGATTGCATGACGAACTCGCGACCATTGCCGTTGAAGGAAAGGTGAACGAGTCGTTCGCTGAACTCGTTGCGGATTGGAATGGAACTCCCGGAAAGCAGCACCGTCTCAATGTTCTTTGTGGAACTCTGAAGCTTGACGTGTCGGCAGTCGGAGGCATTCGTTATCAACTGCTTCACCGAACAGCCTCGGCTATTTATGAAGCAAAGCGGTATCGATGCCGGCACGCTTTGATGCTGGTCCATTCTTTCAGTTCTACTCATCGCTGGTTCGAGGATTTCGCCAACTTCTCAGCTGCATTGGGAATTCCCGTGCATCAACCTAATCTGTGTTCCCAGGCGAAGGAATGCGACGGAGTAAACCTTCGCCTTGCATGGGTGAACGATACTCCTCAGGGGCTTTGAAAGGTGAGCAGGGTCGGAAGATGCTAGCGAATCGTGCAATGGACATATGGTTTCAAGCAGTTTGGGATGGGAAAGACGAGCGCTTGACGAAGTGGCATGTTATGTGACACATTGATGGCTATGGAGACGATTAACCTCCGGGAGTTGCGTGATACCCGACACCTCAAGGCTTTGCTTCGAGCGGGTGAGACGGTGGAATTGCGGGAGAGGAATACGGTTTTAGGGCGGATTGTGCCCGTGGGACGCGAAGCGCCACCGTTGCCGGATTTCAGGGCGAGGGCTAAGGCACTTTTCGGGGATCGCCTGTTGCCTGGAGCCGATCTTCTTATTGAAGAGCGGGAAAAAGAGCGGTACTGATCGGCATGGCAATGTCGGTATATGCCGATACCAGTGTTTTTGTGTCGGTTTACCTTCCGGACAGACACTCCGAAGAAGCAACACGCTTCTTAGAAGAGGGGCATAAACTCTGGCTAACTCCGTTGCATCGGGCCGAGTGGGCGCATGCCGTTTCACAGCATGTGTTTCGCGGTGATTTGTCTCAATCGGAGGCGCAAAAGGTTTATGGTGAGTTCGAATCAGACCGCCAATCTGGATTATGGCTGGTTGGGGAACTTAAGCCAGTCGTGTTCGAGATATGCTTCGATCTTGCGCGGCATTTTGTGCCCATGATGGGCGGAAGAACTCTGGACAGCATACACGTGGCGTCGGCGATGGAACTTCGGGCGGAGGGTTTTCGAACCTTTGACGAGCGGCAAGCGCGGATTGCTAGAGCAGTGGGACTGAACGTGTTGTGATGCGGTTTTTGATCAAGCCACGCTGAAATCGATAAAGCCGCGTTGCGGGTCAGCGCTGAGCAGCGTGACTTTGACCTGATCGCCGACATCGAGGCCGGCTTCATGGCGCATTACGCGACCTTCGACGGGCGGATCGAAGACACGGACGTAAACGCCTTTATCGCTGACGCCGGTAATCACTCCGTTGAACGTCTGGCCGATTCGGGGCTGGAGTGCCACGGCGGAGACGCGCTTCATCATGTTGCGTTCCACTTTGCGCGCGGCGTTTTCTTTCGCCGTACAATTATCGGCAATGCCAGAGAGTTCCTGATCGGAATAGGGCGGCGGCTGTTTCGCCAAGAGCGCTTTGATCAGGCGCTGCGTAACCAGGTCGGCGAAGCGGCGATTCGGGGCGGTGGAATGCGTGTAATCCTGTGCGGCCAAGCCGAAGTGTCCTTGGGAAGCTTCGCCGGCGCGTTGCAGCACGTATTCGCCCGGGCCCATTAGCTTGATCACTGCTAAAGAGATGTCTGGGTAATGGATGGGGTCAGCGGCGCGGCGGCGCTGGAGGAAAGCGCTAAGGGCACCGGAATCCGGACTGTCGGAGAGGGTTTCCTGATAGCGTTTGGCGAGTTCGACGATGCGAGCCCAGCGTTCCGGGGATTTTACGACGCGGCGGATGGACGAAGCGCCACTGCCCGTGATGGTGCGCGCCATTACTTCGTTCGAGGCGACCATGAAATCTTCAATAAGATCGTTGGCGCGGGTTTTCTGTTGGGCTTTGACGCTTTGCACCTGTCCGTCAGTAACGATTGCTTCGGCTTCCGGGCGGTCAAACTCCAACGCGCCTAAGCGGTGGCGTTGCTCCCTTAGAGCGGTGGCGGCTTCGTCCTGGAGCTTCAATTGGGCTTGCAGGTCAGGCGAGGCCGCGACCTTCGGATCCGGGGCGGCGCGGCCCTCGAGCCAGGCACCTACGGCGTTATAAGTCAGCTGCGCCTTATTGCGTACAAGCGCCCGGTAGACTTTGGGCGCGGAGAAAGAACCGTCGGCGGCAACCAGGAACTCAATCACGAGCGAGGCCCGGTCGCCGTCTTCGTTGAGTGACGTGAGGCCGGTGGAGAGCTCATCCGGGATCATGGAAAAGTTGCGGCCGGGCGTGTAGACGGTGGTGGTTTGCGCGGCGGCGTGCTGGTCAATCACTGAGCCCTTGGGAACCGCGGCATCGACATCGGCAATACCCACCATGACGCGGATTCCAGCGGGAGTGCGTTCCGCTACTTCGATTTGATCGAGGTCGCGCGAAGTGTCGTTATCGATGGAAGACCAGGTGAGATTGCGAAGATCCGGAAGGTCCGGGGAGGGAGTGGGGGCGGGGGCAACGCGGAGGGCGCTCAGTTGCTGCTCAGTTCCAGGGAGGAAATCGGGCTCGAACCCGTCATTGAGCATTTCGGAACGGGCGGCGGCAGCCAGATCAAAGTGAGTGCTGTGCATGAAGCCTGCAGGCTAGCACGGGCGCGGTTACAGCCGGGGAATTAGTACTTATCCCTATTTATACATGGCTAGAGAAGGAAGGCCCTCATCTTGCTGCACCAGTGGTAAATGACCGTTGATCCGATTCGGAAAGTGCTGCCTTATTTATCTATTGTCGTGGTAATTGCGGCGATTTACGTGGCTTATACGTTTTATGCGCGCCACGACAGCGATCAACGCCTGCAGCGGGAAGAAGTGGCGAAAGAGCGCGCCTCCGATGAGGACACTTTGAGGCGGATTGGGGGGCCGGAGATGAAGATTTCGAGCTTCTATGCCACCCCCAACGTGATCGGCAAGGGGCAAACGGCGCAGCTCTGCTATGGCGTGACGAATGCGGAGAAGGTGGAACTGGCGCCGCCGGTGGAGCGTGTCTGGCCTTCGCTGTCGCGGTGTTTCGAGGTTTCCCCGCGTGCGACCACACGTTATACACTGAGCGCGTGGGACAAAGAGAGCCATTCGGCGCAGCAATTCACGGAAATCGCGGTCCGGTAGGCCGAAACTATTCTCCACGTTTTGCGCGGCGGAGCGTCAACCTTGTTTAAGGGACCAAAAGTGGATCTTGCCCTGGGAACCGCGCCTAGCAGCGCGGCCCTTTCTACCGAAGAACAACGCAGCCGGTTCGTAGAAGATAATCTGCGCCGGATTTTCCTGCAGATTTACCGAATGGTGGGGACTGTGGCGGATGCGCAGGATTTGGCGCAGGAAGCCTTTATCAAAGCCCTGCAGCGGCAGGAGCAGTTGCAGGATCAGCAGAAGGCGGCGCACTGGCTATCGCGGATTGCAACGAATACGGCTCTCGATTTTCTGCGGCGGCATGGACGGGTATCGTTTTGCGAGATCGATGAGGCTCCGGAGAGCCATAGCGATAGTCCGGAAGATTTGCTGTTGCAGAGCGAATATCACGAGTATCTGCAGGACGCCTTGGGCAGCCTGACTCCACGGGAACGGGCGGCGTTCGTGCTGCGGGATCTGGAAGATTTGCCGGCGGAAGAAGTGGCGCACCGGCTGGGGTGTTCGCAGGCCACGGTACGGTCCCATATTGCGAACGCGCGGATCAAGTTGAAGAAGTACATGGCGAGACGAAAACGATGAACCGACAGTTGACCCACCCCTCCGAAACGGATCTGGCGCTCTATGCCGGCAGCGATCTGGGATGGTTGCGGCAGTTTCAGGTGAACCGGCATGTGCGCGATTGCAGCGAGTGTAATCAGATGGCGGGGGAATTTTCGCAAATTCGCAGTACGCGGAACACTCTGCCGGAAGTGAACTGGAACCGGATGGCGCTAGAGATGAAAGCAAATATCCGCCTGGGGCTGGCAGCGGGTGAGTGCGTCGGTTTCCGGCCTGTGAAGAGGGCGACGGTTTCTGGACAGCGGTTGGTTTTTGCGGGTGCCTTATTGACTGTGCTGTTTGTGGTTGGCGTGTGGGTGGGCGGGCCTGCTTTGCGGACTGACTTTTTGCAACGGATCTCATCGGGCTCGCTGCAACGCACGGCATTGGGAACGGTGCTTGAAGGATCTGGCAGCGGCATACAGGTGCGCGGCATGCGGCAGACTTTGCGGATTCTGAACCCTGCGGCAATGAATGTGGTTTATAGCGTGGGCGCGCAGGGGGAATTGCGGGCGCGTTCGCTGGACCCGGAAACGGGCAACGTGGCGATTACACATGTTTATGGCGATTAAGTTTGCGGTGGTGGGGATGGCTCTGCTGGGCTCGCTTGCGTTCGCGCAGGAGGGTCCGCTGGACCCGTATAGTTCGATCAAGTTTAACTTGCCACCCAACTCGCCGGTGTCGATGATGTCGGCGACTTATGGTGATTCGCGGGCGACGGCGCGTGGCGGCGCACTGGTGCTGGATCTGCATATTTCGCTCTCGTTGCGGAATCAGGATTCGAAGCGGATTCGCGGGATTACAGTGTTGATATCGGCGCAGGAATCGGCTCCGGGCGGGCGGGCTTCGTATTCGGTGCCCACTTTGGATGTGCGGCCGGGAGAGACATTTCCTCTGAAGATCGATGTGCAGTTGATACGGCCGGTGCAGGGCGGGGCGGGTCCACTGGTGCAGGTTTCGCTGGATGGGATTCTGTTTGAAGGGTTACAGTTTTTCGGGCCGAACAAGTTGAATTCGCGGCGGACCATGACGTTTTGGGAAATGCAGAATCAGCGCGACCGCACCTATCTGAAGCAGGTGCTGGCTACGCGGGGTGCCGGGGCACTACAGCAGGAAATGTTGGATAGTTTGAACCGGCAGGCGGAGCGACCGGGCCTGGATGTGCAGGTGAGCCGTGGCGGGCGTGCGGTGGCGGCAGCGGCGCGGCCAGAACATATGGCTCACTTTGCGTTTCTGAATGTGCCTTCGGCTCCGGTGGAATTGATCGATGGCTGGGCGGATATTTCAGGGAACGAGGCGAGGGATGCGCGGATTCATCTGGATAATAAATCGCGGCGTCTGGTGAAGTATGTAGAAGTGGGTTGGATTGTGAAGGACAACAGCGGGCGCGAGTTCATGGCGGGCTCGCTGCCTTCGGCGGAGAGCGATATGTATCTGCCACCTGGGCAGCGCGGCGAAATGTTGCAGGAGACCACGCTGAAGTTTTCGCATGGGCGCAAAGATCCGGTTGCGATTTCGAGTATGACGGGGTTTGTGAGCCAGGTGGAGTATGCGGATGGCGGGGCTTGGGTGCCGACGCGCGAGGCGTTGGGCAATTCGCATTTGGGCAAGCTGATATCGCCTTCGCCTGAGGAGCAGCGGTTGACGGATTTGTATAAGAAGAAAGGCTTGGCGGCTTTGCTTCAGGATCTGAATCGCAATTGACGCAGTGGGTGGGGAAGCCGCTGGATGGTCTTTCGCTGAAGGAGCGAGTGGCCCTGACAGGCAAGTGGATCGCGCTTGAGGTGTATACGCCAGAGACGCTGCCATTGCGGACGATTGAAGCGTGCGGGGATTCATCGCGGGAGTGTATCCGGCAATTGCAGGGACGCGGACTGGATGCTGCGCGGTTTGAGTTTCAGTTGATGGGACCGGCTTACTAACAAGGAAGAAGCAGCGCTGCTTGCTCAGCGTTTGGGACCAACTCGCCATGGATTCTTCTGAGATCCTGCAGCTATTTAACAAAACGATCATTGGTGATTACGAAGATGAGGGCGCGTGGGAGGCAGTATCTGCCTTACACGGGCACGGGGACCGCGAAACTTTCGAAACTGCTGCGAAGTGGATCAGGGCTCAAGAACCGCTGAAACGAGCGAGGGCGGCTGATGTTCTGGCTCAATTACGTCAACCTGGCTGGAGCGGCACTGGAGAGCCTATTCGGATGTTTCGCGAAGAGAGCTTTGTGCTCGTCGTCGAGATGTTGGAAGCCGAAGGCGAGCCGCTTGTGCTCAGCTCAGGAATCTCGGCACTTGGTCACTTGCGTAAGAGCGCCAGCATTCCTGTCATCTTGAAACACCTGAATCACCCGGATCATGTCGTCAGATTATCTGCGGCAATGGCGCTGGGAAGCTTCCCTGACGATGAACTTGCAATTTCCGGACTTCTGGCGCTGACGGGGGACGAAGATGCAGGTGTTCGCGAAGAAGCTGCCGTTGGTTTAGGTAAACGCAGGGACATCAGGCTTCTGCCGGTACTGCGCGGCATGCTGGATGCGCCAGATCTGAAATTGCGAGTCGCGGAAGCTGCATCTGCACTGTTAGGCCTTCCTGAAGATCCGGCCGAATGGAAGGTAGAAGACTACAAAGACTCCCTCAATAAACAGTTTGGCTATGACGCCGCGTAGCCTTGGCGGCCACGGTCCAGCGCTGCAGTTGTCTACAATGGGCCATGCGCTTCCTGCTTCTACTATTGCTGCCTGTCTTGATTTCGGGGCAGGATCTTTCACAATTTAAATCGCTGAAATA
>Ga0123338_10005193_pt1 | contig 11204 bp, 10 predicted proteins | sample grotaG_FD_89793 | JGI IMG/M metagenome (GOLD analysis project Ga0123338, IMG submission 89793) | Glacier valley bacterial and archeal communities from Borup Fiord, Nunavut, Canada, to study Microbial Dark Matter (Phase II) -... | ecosystem: Environmental > Aquatic > Freshwater > Ice > Glacier ...
CCCGATTTCGTGATTGAGCTCCGGTCGCAAACGGACCGGCTTCCGAAACTTCGGGACAAGATGCGGGAGTGGATCGATAACGGGGCGCAGCTGGCCTGGTTGGTTGACCCGGAGCGGCATGCGGTTGAAGTTTACCGGCCCGGCAGAGAGCCTGAAATTCTGATGGATCCTGAGCGCGTGTTGGGCGAAGGTCCGGTAGAGGGGTTTGTGCTGGAGACGAAGGCAGTCTGGGACCCGCTGGCGGATTAGCTACTCCGCTTCGGCATTTTTTCCGGCGTAGAGTGCTTCCACATCTGAGGCAAAGTTCGCGAGCACTTGCTTGCGGCGGACTTTCATTGTCGCTGTGATTTCGCCGGCTTCGATGGTGAAATCCCGGGGCAGGATACGGAATTTGCGGATCTTTTCAAAATCGGCCACGAGGCGGTTCACTTGGGTCACAATCCGCTGCATCTCTTTGTGAATGATGGGGGATGCGGCAAGTTCCGGGCCCGATGTGGATTCATAGGCCTCCATGCCAGGAAGGGTGGAGGCGAGGGCGGGATTAATGGTGAAAAGCGCGGTCAAGTGCGGCAGGCGGTCACCTACCAGCACGACCTGGCTTACTAAGGGCTCCAGCTTGAAGAGGCCTTCAATACGGGAGGGAAAGATTTTTTTGCCATTCGAGAAAACGATCAGCTCTTTCTTGCGGCCGGTGATATAGACGTAACCGTCTTCATCGATGTGGCCTACGTCGCCGGTGTGCAGGAAGCCGCCACGCAGGACGGTCTCGGTGGTTTCAGGGTCACCATGGTAGTGGCTGAAGAGGCAAGGGCTGCCGATGAGCAGTTCACCATCTTCGGCAATGCGCAGTTGGACGCCGGGGAGCGGCTTGCCGATGGAGCCGGGCTTGGCGCGCCCGATGGGATTGAACACTGCTACGCCGCCTTCGGTGAGCCCGTAGCCTTCGACCAGCGGCAATCCGACTGCTTCATAAAATTCGGCGAGTTCCGCACCAAGGGGAGCGCCGCCGGAGATGGCGATCCGCAAACGGCCTCCGAAGCGGTCGCGTATTTTCTGGAAAACAAGCTTTTGCGCCATGCCGTAGGGAATGCGAATGTGGAACGGAACGGGCTTCCCCTGCCGGGTATAGCGGGCTGCGGCGATTCCCAGGCCGAGCGAGGCGAAGAAAATCTTTTGGGCCAGCACCGGTTTCTTCTTCACTTCCGTTTTGATGGTGGAGTGGATGCGTTCCCAGAACCGGGGAGGCGCGACGAAGAAGGTAGGCCGCACGGATTTCATCTCCTGCGGCAAACGCAGAAGCGACTCCGAGAACGTGACCGGAGTACCCATTTCAATGGGCAATAATTCCATCACGATGCGCTGGGTGATATGCGCGGAGGGCAGGAACGCGATGGTCATGTCGTCCGGCCCAGCAGGCAGAACCGCCTGGCCCATTTCCACGTTGCGGACGATGGCGCCGTGGGTGACCATTACCATTTTAGGCTCGCCCGTGGCGCCGGACGTGAGGTACAAGATGGCATTGTCTTCCGGGGCAGTATCGGAATCGAAGCTGGCGAGGAGCTGCGGGTCGCGCTGCAGCGCTTCGCGGCCCAGCGCGAATAACTGGTCAAGAGTCAGAGCGCCTTCCGCTTCGCCGGTGAGCAGGAAAAAGTGCTGAACCGGTGCTGTGCGCAAAGCCTGCAGCATCTTCGGCGTTTCCACGAAAAGGGCCTTCGCGCCGCTCTTTGCAACGGTCGCGATCAGGTCCGGCGCAGGGTAATTAGCGTAAAGAGCGGCGGCGACGCACCCGTTGGTCATGATGCCGAGATCGGCTAGATAAAATTCTGCCCGCGTCTCGGAATTGAGCGCGCAGACATCGCCCCTTTGCAACCCCAGTACGCGCAGACCAGCCGCAATTTCGGTTGCCGCAGTCAGGTATTGCCGCCACGTCCAGGTGCGATACTTTTTCGCGCCGTCTTTTTTCGCAACCTCAGTGTGAACCGGCTGGAAGAGAGCTTCGCGTTCGCCATATTTGCCAGCGGTATCGCGAAGCACCTGGTAGACCGTCCGGGAACTCATCAGAGCAAGGCTATCATGCGACGGCGGAAGCTGAATCTTCTTCCAGGCGGTCGCCGGTTAAGCGCGCGATTTCGCTGCGGAGTTGATCGTTCAGCGTATTCCGGTCAGCCAATCTTAAGCCGGTGGTCTCAATGGGTTTTCCAATTCTGACGCGCACCAGGCCGGGGGTTACCTTTTTCGAATGCATGGGCAGCACTTTGCGGATACCCACCAGACCGATAGGGACGACGGGTACGCCGGCTTTGATAGCGATATAGGCAGCACCCTCTTTGAAAGGCCGCAAGTAGAGGGGGGACCTGCCCCCTTCCGGGAAAATCAGTATGGAAATGTGGCGTTCCTGTACCACCTTTGCCGCTTCTGACATGCTGCGAAGCGAGGCGCGCACGTTATCCCGCTCCACTGCAAAATGGCCAGCGCGGCTCAGATGCGTGCCGATAAACGGGATGGTGAACAGTTCCGATTTCGCCAGAAAACGAAACTGGATGGAAAGCGCCGACATGAGCACCGGGGTATCCATATAGCTGGTGTGATTTGAAACCAGGACATAGCTTTGACCCTGCTTGAGTTGTTCCAAACCCTCTGTCTGGCAGTGAATGGAGCTGATCCGCAAGAGCAATCGCGCCCAGAATTGAGCGATTTCGTGCAGGCGATTTTCAGGTGTGCCCAGCAACGAGGCTAAGAGGGACGTGGTACCCATCGCCGCTGTGAGCAGCACGACCGCGGGAGCAATGATCAGATAAGAATAAAGCGTCTGCAAATTTCTATCTCACCACAGTAAAGGATTTCACCCGGCCTTCCGATAGTTAGCCAGGAGCGGGAAATGACAAAGTTACGAATCATGCTGACGGGCGAATCCGCCAAAGCACATGCGATCTTGAGCACGCAGGAAAACATTAATCTGGTGAGCAACCTGGAGGAGGCGGATTTTGTATTGCAAGATGCTGAGCGGTACCGCGCGCAATATATGCCCAGCCATGTGCCCCCTCACGACCTGACACGCCGAGAACTGGAGGTGCTTCGCCTGACTGCCGAAGGCCATTCGGTGAGGCAAGTGGCGGGCATGCTCTTCCTAAGCGCAAAGACAGTGGACGCTCATAAGGTGAACCTGATGCGCAAGCTGCACATTCATAACAAGGCTCACCTGGTGCAGTATGCGTTTCGCAATCGTATTCTGAGTCTGGAGGAGCCAGTGCGGATGCCTTCGGGAAGCACGGAAAGCCATGCGTTGCTAAACTGAAAGTTCCCTCATGCATGTTGGAATCGTCGTATTTCCCGGCAGCAACTGTGACCACGATGCCTGGTATGCAGTGAACCACAATTTAGGCCACGAAGCCCATTTTCTTTGGCATGATTCCGAGAGCTTAGGGCCAGTTGACGCTGTTATTCTGCCTGGTGGATTTTCCTATGGAGACTATTTGCGGTGCGGTGCGATTGCCAAATTTTCTCCCGTTATGAATGCGGTGAAGAATTTTGCCGCTGAGGGTGGGCCGGTGCTGGGAATCTGCAATGGCTTTCAGATATTGACTGAGGCGGGGCTGCTGCCCGGAGCATTGGTGCGTAACCAGGGGCTGCGGTACGTTTGCAAAATTGTGGACCTTGTCGCCGCGACTGCGAACAGCCGGTTTACTTCCGAATTGCAAGCGGGCGCAACGCTGCGGATTCCGATTGCTCATGGCGAGGGCTGCTACTACGCCGATGCCGCGACGCTAGACCAATTGGAAGCAGAGGATCGCGTTGTGTTTCGTTACGCGGATAACCCGAACGGTTCACTGCGGAACATAGCCGGAATTTTGAACGAAAAGCGCAATGTGATGGGAATGATGCCCCATCCGGAAAGAGCCAGCGACGCGCTGATGGGGTCCACGGATGGCCGCGCGATTTTATCGTCTTTCCTTTCTGGTGCGGGTCTCTCTGGTATGGGGCGAGACTGAACATGCCCGCATTTTCCGCCGAGGTGATTGCGGCGCATCAACTGACCCAGGCTGAGTATCAAAAAGTGGTCACGCTGCTGGGGCGCGACCCAAGCTACACGGAGCTAGGCGTTTTTAGCGTGATGTGGAGCGAGCACTGTTCTTATAAGAGCTCACGAATTCATCTGCGCAAGCTGCCGACGAAAGGCAAGCTGGTGGTGCAGGGTCCGGGTGAGAACGCCGGGATTATCGATATCGGCGGTGGCTGGGTTTGCGCGTTCAAGATTGAATCGCATAACCACCCCAGTTACATTGAGCCGTTTCAGGGGGCCGCGACCGGTGTTGGCGGCATTCTGCGCGATATTTTCACGATGGGTGCGCGGCCGATTGCGGTGCTGGATTCGCTCCGTTTCGGAACACTGGATCATCGAACCGCCGGTGCGCGGAACCGGCGCATTCTGGATGGGGTGGTTAGCGGGATTTCGCATTACGGGAATTGTTTTGGCGTGCCGACGATTGGCGGCGAGTGCCTTTTTGAGGATTGCTACAACGGCAACCCCCTGGTGAATGTTTTCGCGCTTGGCGTTTGCAAAGCGGAAGACGTGTTTTATGCCAAGGCATCGGGCGTGGGCAATCCGGTAATTTACGTGGGAGCAAAAACGGGCCGCGATGGAATCCATGGCGCGTCCATGGCATCGGCGGAGTTTACTGAGGAATCGAAGCAGAAGCGCCCGAATGTGCAGGTGGGCGATCCGTTTCTCGAAAAGCTTCTGCTGGAAGCTTGCCTGGAGGCGATGCAGACCGGCGCGATTGTCGGGATTCAGGATATGGGTGCCGCAGGTTTGACTTCCTCTTCTTGTGAGATGGGCAGCCGGGGCGGAGTGGGGATCGAAATCGATCTGGATCTGGTGCCGCAACGGGAAACCGGCATGACCGCTTACGAGATGCTTCTTTCCGAATCTCAGGAACGTATGCTGCTGGTAGCGGAACGCGGCCGGGAAGAAGAAGTTTTCAAAGTTTTCCGTAAGTGGGGATTGGATGCGGTGACCATTGGAACTGTCACAGCCGATGGTTTGCTTCGGGTGAAGCACCAGGGCCGCATTGAGGCGGAAATCCCGAACCATGCAATTGCCGAAGAGGCACCCAAGTACGACCGGCCGCATACGGTGCCATTGCGTACTGCGCCGCTGGACCGCGCGGATTTTGTCTCTCGGAATGTACAGGACGACCTGCTGGCCTTAATGCAGAGCCCGGATTTATGTTCGAAGCGGCAAATTTGGCAGCAGTACGATTGGTCGGTCCGGACAAACACGCTGGTTGCGCCGGGCGGCTCCGATGCTGCCGTGGTGCGTGTCAAAGAAAACGGCGTTTCGCTGGCAATATCGCTCGATGGCAATGGCCGGTACTGTTTCCTTTCGCCGCGGGAAGGCGCGAAGTTGAACGTGGCGGAGTGCTGCCGGAATCTTTCGACCGTGGGTGCGCTTCCGGTTGCCGCGACGAATAATCTGAACTTTGGAAACCCGGAGCGTCCGGAAATTATGGCTCAACTGGTGGAGGCGATTGAGGGAATTGCGGAAGCTTGCGAGTTCTTCGAGACGCCGATTACCGGGGGCAATGTGAGCCTGTACAACGAAACTCTGGGCGAAGGTATTTATCCGACGCCGGTGCTGGGGATTGTCGGTATTATGACGACGAAAATACCTGTGCCCTTGGCGTTTCAGAACGCGGGGCGGGATGTTTTGCTCCTAGGCGGATTGCGCACAACAGATTGGCGGCAGTTTGGGAGTACTCAATACGCAAAGACCGTGGTGAAAGATCTTTGGGGGACGCCACCTGCCCTCGATATGACTTACGAGAAGCGGGTTCAGGCGGCAATGCGTGAAATAGCCATAGCGGACCTTGCGGAATCTGCCCACGATTTAAGTGATGGCGGTTTGGCGGTGACTTTGGCGGAATGTTCCCGCCGATATGGGGCGGAGATTCAGTTGGAATCCTCGGAAAGACCTGAATTGCTGCTATTTCATGAAGCTCCCTCGCGGATTGTGATCTCAACAACCGAGACGAGCAAGATTGAAGAAATTGCTTCGCGGCACCAAGTGGAATTGCTCGCTTTGGGCGTTACAATGAAGAAGCGGTTACGAATCAAAAACGGTAACGTTACTCTCATTGATTGTGCAATCGAAACACTCCAGTACGAACTTCCCCTGTAATACCAGCAGCCCTGCTTATGTTCGATAAATTCCGAGAAGAATGCGGCGTGGTTGCTATCTTCGGCAATCCAGAAGCGGCGAATGTAGCTTATCTGTCTCTTTACGCCTTGCAACACCGCGGGCAGGAGAGTTGCGGCATTTCCACCAGCAACGGCCAGGAAGTTTATACACACAAAAGCATGGGCCATGTGGCCGATGTGTTTACGAAAGCGTCATTGGAACAGTTGCCGGGGGATCTGGCGATCGGGCATACGCGTTATTCCACGGCTGGCGATACGGCGCTCTTGAATGCCCAGCCGTTCGCGGTTTCCTGCAACAAGGGCAGAATTGCCGTGGCGCATAACGGCAACATCACGAACGCTCTGGAGTTGCGCCGGGATTTGGAGCGGCGCGGTGCGATTTTCCAGGCAAACAGCGATACCGAAGTGGTGCTTCACTTGGTGGCTCATTCCGAGGAGCGGACGCTTGCCGGTGCTCTTCGCGATGCGCTGTTGCAACTGGAAGGCGCGTTTTCTCTGGTCTTTCTGGCGGAGGACCGCATTATTGTTGCCCGTGACCCGCATGGCTTTCGTCCGCTGGCGATGGGGCAAATGGAATTGCAGGATGGCAAGATCAGTACCGTGTTCGCTTCCGAGACTTGCGCGTTCGATTTGATCGATGCGGTCTATCTAAACGATGTGGAACCGGGCGAGATGGTGATTGTCGGGCCGGAGGGCGTCACGCGGGAACGTTATGCTCCGAAGCAACGGCTCTCGCACTGCGCGTTTGAGCATGTTTATTTCTCGCGTCCGGATTCGATCGTGTTTGGACGGTCGGTTCAAGAATCGCGCGAAGCTCTGGGTTGCCTGTTGGCACGCGAAGCTCCAGCCGATGCCGATATCGTGGTGCCTGTCCCGGATTCCGGTGTTGCCGCCGCGCTGGGGTACTCGCATGAATCGGGGCTGCCCTACTGCCAGGCGCTGATTCGGAACCATTATGTGGGCCGTACTTTTATCGAACCATCGCAGGCGATCCGTGATTTTGGCGTGAAGCTGAAGCTGAATCCGATCCGGCATTTGCTGGAAGGAAAGCGCGTGGTGCTGGTGGATGATTCGGTGGTGCGCGGCACTACATCGCGCAAGATTGTGCGGATGGTGCGCAATGCGGGTGCGCGTGAAGTGCATCTGCGCATATCCTGCCCGCCCACTATTTCACCGTGTTTTTATGGGGTCGACACGCCGACCAAGAACGAACTGATCGCGGCTAACAACAGCATTGAAGAAATCCGTAAATTTGTGGAAGCAGACAGCGTGGGCTATCTGTCCTTAAGCGGTTTGAGCCGCGCAATCAAAGACGAAAACGATTTTTGTTATGCCTGCTACACGGGCGAGTATCCGACGGATTTTGTTCACATCCAAAGCCAGCTTGCCGGGCAGGCGTCAACCCCACATCCGGCTCACAAGAAGAATACCGCCGTTCCCTTCCACTAACGAAGTGGAATGAAATTTTTCGCTCTCGCGCTTTTACCTTTTGCGATCTCCGCTGCTGAAATGCGCAGCCCGGTGATTGTTGAACTGTTCACGTCTGAAGGCTGCTCCAGTTGCCCTTCCGCCGATAAACTGCTCGCGGAAATTGAGCGGACTCAGCCCGTGCCGAATGCGCAGGTGCTGGTTTTGTCTGAGCATGTCGATTACTGGAATCGGCTGGGCTGGCGCGATCCGTTTTCAACGCACGGATTCAGCCAGCGGCAATCGGCTTATGCGGACAGCTTTCGGCACGATGGCGTTTACACGCCGCAGATGGTGGTGGACGGGCATGCCGAATTTGTTGGCAGCGATAGCAGTCTAGCGAAGAAAGCGATTGCACAAGCAGCGGCGCAGCCCAAAGCCGCAGTCAGTATCACCGGCGGCGATAAGCTAACCGTCAACGTGGATCATGTCCCTGGCGCCGCGGATGCCGATGTGTTGCTGGCAATTACGGAAAGCGGGCTGCACTCCGATGTGCGGAGCGGCGAAAATTCCGGACGCTTACTGAACCATACCGGTGTGGTTCGCAGGCTTACGGTGCTGGGGCAGACGCATGAGGGATCGTTTTCGGCACAAGCTAATCCGCAGATTGCAGCGGAGTGGGCTCGGGCTAATCTTCAGGCAGTTGTGTTCGTGCAGGACCGCAAGACGAAAAAGATCATCGGTGCGGCAAGCGTTAAGCTGTAAGCTACTGTTCTGAGTAGAATGATATATACTCCTGAATAGGAGATATAGATGTTGCTTAGGGCGGATTATCCGGTCACCGCGACTGCCCCTGGTGCTGCGGTGGACTTGGGGTCGCGAGCGGAGCGGGAACGGCTCAGTGCTCCGGCATTACGGGGTTTCTTCAATCTGGTGAACGTCTGGAATGTTCGCGATGAAGATGCGCGGGCATTGCTGGGCGGTGTTTCGAACGGGCCTTACTATAGCTGGAAAAAGCAGCCGGACCGGTTGCTGGACGCAGATGTGCTTTTGCGAATTTCTTATCTGGTGGGTATCTTCAAAGCGCTTCACATTCTATATGGCGAAAAACTTGCGGATGAATGGGTGAAGCTGCCGAACACCAATCGCATTTTCGGCGGGCGGGCGCCCCTTGAGTACATGATGCGCGGCGGGCTTCCGGCCATGCAGATTGTCCGGCGCTTACTGGATGCGCGGCGTGGCGGAATGTGAGTATTCCGCCGGTGCGGCTGATTCGGCAGCAGGACACGCATCGCCTGATTCCTTCGAAGTACAACCCCGAACTGAGCAGTGTTCTTTCCGAGCTGGCGGATAGCGACGCGCATCTGCAGGATCTGTTCACGCTGGAGAGTGCCACCAATGAACGCCTGTGGGGTGAGAACAACTGGCTACCCGGGATCGGCAATCATGAGCTGGTTTTCGGCATCCCGAACTACCGGGTAATCAACGCTGCATTCGTTCACGCGCATCCGCTGGGCTCACGCTTCAATGGCGCGGACCGTGGGGCCTGGTATGCGGGATTCGCTCTCGATACATCGCAAGCGGAGATTGTGTTTCACAAGGCGACCGAATACAACGAGATCGGGCGATTCGAAGATAGCATTACTTACGACGATTATCTGGCTGATTTCAGCGGTGGGTTTCACGATATCCGCAAGGCAGCGGAGTTCCGCCCGATGCTGACTCCGGGCAGCTATGTGAAATCGCAGCATTTGGGAGAGCGCTTGCTGGAGGCGGGTTCCGTGGGCATTGTTTACCCTAGCGTGCGGCACCCGGGCGGCACCTGTCTGGTTTGTTTTCGTCCGGCACTGGTAGGGCACCTGCGGAAGCACAAGACTTACCGGTTTACGTGGGAAGGCAGCGCTACTCCAAAAATCACAATAGATGGAAAGCGACCTCGATCTGTGCCGCAACGGTAACCGGCTTGCCGTCTTTGGTACCGGGCCGGAAGCGCCACTGAGTGACCGCTTCCATCGCTTTTTCATCAAGGCCCATGCCAAAACTGCGCGAAATACGGGCGTTGTGAACATGGCCATCGGGGCCAATTTCAACCAGCACCAGTACGGCACCCATGGCGTGCGCTTTACGGGCCTCATCAGAATATTCCGGCTCAACACGGTGTATCGGCACCGGGGCCGTGACGCCGCCTCTTCCGGGCGTGTAAACAGTGTTGCCACCATTGCCGGGGCCGATTCTTCCACCGTTTCCCGTGCCGATTCCGCCAGTACCGCCAATGCCGCCCGAAAGCAGATGCCCCAGGCCTGAGGGATCGCCAACGAGGTTTGTCGCGATCACGGAAGGCGGCACATCCATGGCGGCGGTCATCACCAGTTTTGGCGCGGTATTCACGACGGATGCTTGCGGCGGGACGAAGATCCGCGCTGCTAATCGGGGCGCGGGATGGCCGAAACTTGGGGGAGTACGGTCATGAGCCGAACCCCCCGAGCTTGGAAGCGGTGCAAGCCGGCGATACGACTGCAATTTGTGCTTGTCCGAAATATCGATCAAGGCGGGAAGCTGCTGCACGGGAGCGGTTGCCACGGCAAGACCGAGAATGAGTACCAGTGCCGCGCCGTGGATTGAAACGGAAGTGAGAGCCGATCTGGTTTCCATGGCTGGTTCCTGATGCACCGGGGTCGCCGTGCTGAAACGACAAGGGTTAAGCCGTACCTGCCGCGTGAGTGTAGATACACCTGTTGCTGCCGCCGGACAGGATAAACTTTAGGCATCCACATGATTGTTGCAGTGCTGGGCTTAGGGTATGTCGGGTGCGTCACAGCCGCTTGTCTGGCGCGCTTGGGGCACAAAGTGATCGGGGTCGATCGCGATGAATACAAAGTGAATAACGTCCTTGCCGGCACTGCTCCGTTTTATGAGCCGGGGCTGGAAGAGATTGTCCGCGAGACGGCCGAAAACGGCTTGCTGACCGCGACCACTTCGCTTGAAGAGGGATTGAGAGACGCTGACATCGCGTTGATCTGCGTGGGGACGCCTTCCGAATCGAATGGCAATTTGGGTTTGGGACAGTTGAAGCGCGTTTCCGAAGATATCGGGGCGCAGATGCCGGGCCGCGAAAAGAGGCTGATTGTCGTAGTGCGCAGCACGGTCTTTCCGGGTACCTGTGAAGAAGTTGTGATACCCGCGTTAGGCGTAGGGGGCGAATGCGCCGTTGTTTCCAATCCGGAATTCCTGCGGGAAGGAACGGCTGTGCGTGATTTCATGGAGCCCTCGCTGCTGGTGGTGGGCGGGCACGATCCGTCCGCGGTTCAGGCAGTTGCGGAGCTTTACGAAACGCTGAGTGTGAAAGCGTGCAAGGTGACGCTACGGACCGCGGAGATGATCAAGTACGCCTGCAACTGCTTCCACGCCGTGAAGAGCGGGTTTGCAAATGAAATTGGCGCGCTCTGCGGCAAGCTGGATATTCCGGCGGCGGAGGTAATGCATACAGTCTGCCAGGACGATGAGCTCAACAGTTCGGGCGCTTACCTTCGGCCCGGTTTTGGGTTCGGGGGGAGCTGCCTGCCGAAGGATTTGCGGGCCCTGACGTATCGTGCGCAACG
>Ga0123338_10005195_pt1 | contig 11202 bp, 10 predicted proteins | sample grotaG_FD_89793 | JGI IMG/M metagenome (GOLD analysis project Ga0123338, IMG submission 89793) | Glacier valley bacterial and archeal communities from Borup Fiord, Nunavut, Canada, to study Microbial Dark Matter (Phase II) -... | ecosystem: Environmental > Aquatic > Freshwater > Ice > Glacier ...
CCGGGGCGGCGTCGGGCATCGGCGCGGCGGCGGTAGCGCGGCTTATCATCGACGGCTGCGCGGTGCTGGCCGTCGACCTCGTCAGCGAGGGGTTGGCCGGCACCCATAATCTGGTGGCCGACGTCCGCGATGCTGCGGCTGTCGCGGCGGCAGCGGACGAGCAGCTCGGCGGCTGCGATATCCTGATCAACAACGCCGGCGTCTGCCCGGCCGGGCCATTTGCGGCGATGACCGATGCGGCGTGGGAAGCGGCGCTCGGCGTCAATGTTACGGCGGTGATGCAGCTGAGCCGTGCCTGCCTGCCGCTGCTGACGGCATCGCGCGCTGGCCGGGTGATCAATACCGGGTCGATCCTATCGCGCTACGGCGACGCGGGGCTGGTCGCCTATGCGACGTCGAAGCATGCCGTGCTCGGGCTGACCCGGGCGCTGGCGATGGAGCTTGGGCCGCTCGGCATCACGGTCAACTGTGTCCAGCCCGGCGCGATCGAGACGGGCATGACGCGGCCGATGTTCACCAGCAGCCCCGAAGCCGCGGCCTATTACGTCGGCCGCTCGGCGCTCGGCCGGCTGGGACAGCCGGAGGACATCGCCGATGTCATGGTCTTCCTCGCCTCCGACGACGCGCGGTTCATCACCGGCCAGGGCATCCTCGTCGATGGCGGCGTGATGGTCCACAGCTGACCGACCTAGCAATTTGACGCGTCGCGTCGCGGTGGACGTGGTGGCAGAACCAGACCGAAAGCCGAGGCCAGCAATGAGCGGTTCGACTCCGTCGCAGAATCTGATGGATCCGGACGTCGTCCAGGATCCCTTTCCGCTGTATCGGTGGGCGCACGCCAATGCGCCGGTGATGACGCTGCCGGGATCGGGCATCGTGGTCGTCATGGGCTATGACCTGTGCGTTGAAGCAACGGGGCGGGTCGCCGATTTCTCGAACAACTTCACCGCCGCGCTGTCGGGTGCCCTGTCGGCCGACCCCGAGGTTGCGGCGATTCTGGAGCAAGGCTGGCCGCAGATCGATACGCTGCTGACCGCCGATCCACCGGTCCACACGCGGTTTCGCAAGCTGGTCAATCTCGCCTTCTCGATGCCGCGGGTCAATGCGCTCGAGGCCGGCATGCGCGCCAAGGTCGACGCCCTGATCGACCGTTTCATCGACCGGGGTGCCTGCGAGTTCGTCGCCGACTTCGCCGTGCCGCTGCCGGTGCAGGTCATCTGCGAGCAGCTCGGCTTCGATCTGTCGGAGCAGGCCAACGTCAAGCGCTGGTCCGACGCCTTTGCCGACCGGCTGGGGCACATGATCCCACGTGAGCGCGAGCTCGAATGCGCCCATGAGGTCGTCGAGTTCCAGCGCGCGCTCAAGGTCAAGATCGACGCGAGACGCACCGCGGCGACCGACGACCTGTTGTCCGACATCGTCAATGCCCGGCTGGACGGCGAAGCGCCGCTCGACGACGCCGAGATCCTGTCGATCGCCCAGCAGCTGATGGTCGCCGGCAACGAAACGACGACCCATGCGCTGGCCGGCGGCATCGTCCATCTGGCGCGCAATCCTGACCAGCAGGCCAGCGCCCAAGCTAATTTCAAGTTGGTGCCCAATCTGGTCGAGGAGGTGCTGCGCCTCGACACGCCCACGGCGGGCATGTGGCGGGTGGTGACGCGCGACTGCGAGCTGGGCGGTCACGCGTTCAAAGGCGGGACGATGGCGATGCTGCGCTATGCGGCCGCCAATCGCGACCCGGCGCGCTATCCCGATCCTGACCGCTTCGACATCGAGCGCAGCAACGCGCGCAGCCATCTCGCCTTCGGCCGGGGCGCGCACATGTGCGTCGGCAACATGCTCAGTCGCAAGGAGATGGCCGTCGCGTTCCAACGACTGCTCACCCGGCTCGAGCACATCCGCCTGCAGCCCGGGACGGAGCTGAAAGTTTCACCTAACCTGCTGCTGCGAGGCTATTTGACGGTGCCGATCACCTTTGCCAAGGCTGCGCCGTGAATTTCGATCTTGACGAGAGCCAAACGCTCGTTCGGTCGACGATCGAGCGTTTTTGCGCGCCGATGGACGTCACGACCCGCCTCGCCGTGCGCCGCGGCGTAGGGGCGATGGACCGCGAACGATGGGCGGAACTCGCTGGACTGGGACTGATCGCGCTCGCCGCCAACGAGGCAGACGGCGGGCTGGGCGGCTCGCTGATCGACTGCGCGCTGGTCGCCGAGGCACTGGGCCGCGGTCAGGCCGTCGACCCCTGGCTCGAATGCGGTTTCCTCCCCGCCCGGTTGCTGGCCGGCACCAGCCATATCGGCGGCGTGATCGACGGCAGCGTGCTGGCTGCCTTCGCCTTCGCCGAGCCCAACCGCCGCTTCCAGATGGACGCGGCGGGAGTGCGCCTGAACCATGGTCGGCTCAGCGGCGAAAAGCGGCTGGTGCTCTGCGGGGCGGTCGCCAACCTGTTCATCGTCACCGCGCGCGACGGCGAGGAGACGCGACTGTTCGCCGTGCCGGGCGACGCGCCGGGCGTCGACCGCAAAGCCTACCCGGTGGCCGATGGCAGCCTCGCCGCCGTGATCACGCTGCGCGACGTTGCCGTGACCGAGGCGTTGCCCGCCGCGATCGACGTCGCGGTCGACGCCGCGCGGCTGATGATCGCCGCCGAGATCGCCGGCCTCGCGCGGCGCCTGTTCGACGACACGCTGGCCTATGCCAAGTCGCGCGAGCAGTTCGGCCAGCCGATCGGTCGGTTCCAGGTCATTCAGCACCGGATGGTCGATGCCTACGCCAAGGTCGAGCAGATGCAGTCGGCGGTTTACGGCGCGCTGCTTCAGCCGGGCGTGCCACCGGCAGCGGTCAAGGCGTTCGTCGCCGAACAGGCGCTGTGGGTCGCCGAGCAGGCGGTTCAGGTCCACGGCGGCATGGGCGTAACCAACGACATCGGCATCGGGCATGGCCTCAAGCGCATTCTGCTGCTGTCGAAGTTGTTCGGCGACCCGGCGACCGACATCGCCGCCTTTGCCCAAGCGGCCTGAGATGACGATGCTGACCCCCATCGCTCCCGGCCTGTGGACCGACGAGGCCGCGCCGCGGTTGATCGGCGGTCGTCGCCACGATGGTGAAATCGTCTTTCCGCTGCCCGATGGCGACGCGGCGGCGCTGCACGATGCGGTGCCGCTGTCGCGCACCGGGACGCTATGGTCGTGGACGATCCAGTCGTTTCGGCCGAAGTCGCCGCCGTACGACGGACCGGAGGCGTTCGAACCGTTTGCGCTCGGCTATGTCGAGCTGCCTGGCGAAACCATCGTCGAGGCGCGGCTGACCCGGCGCGACGGTCTGCGCATCGGCATGGCCGTCCGCCTAGTCATCGTGCCGTTCGACGGCCGCCGCGCGACATTTGCCTTTGAGCCAGTGGAGGAGGCGGCATGAGCGACGTCTGCATTGTCGGCATCGGCATCCACCCGTTCGGCCGGACCCAGGGCCGCTCCGGCCGCGATCAGGGCGTTGTCGCCGTTCGCGCGGCGCTCGCCGACGCCGGCCTCGACTGGCGCGAGATCCAGTTCGCTTACGGCGGATCGGCGGCGTCGGGCAACGCCGACCTGATGGTCAACGAGCTGGGGCTGACCGGCGTGCCGATCATCAACGTGTCGAACGGCTGCGCCACGGGAGGCTCGGCGCTGGCGGCGGCGTGGTCGGGCATCGCCAGCGGCGAACACGAGATCGGCATGGCGGTCGGCTTCGACAAACACGACCGCGGCGCGTTCAACGCCCTGCCGAGCGACTACGGCCTGCCTGAATGGTACGGCGCGACCGGGCTGATGCTGACCACGCAGTTCTTCGCGACCAAGATCCAACGCTACATGGCAATGTTCGGCATCAGTCCGCGGTCGCTCGGACGCGTCGCCGAAAAGGCGCTCCACAACGGCGCGCGCTGCAACCATGCGTGGCGGCGGTCCGAGGTCGACCTCGAAACGATCATGGCAGCGCCGATGGTCGCCGATCCGCTCAACAAATATATGTTCTGCTCGCCGGCCGAGGGCGGGGTGGCCCTGATCCTCGCCAGCGAAACAAAGGCGCGGCAGCTCGGCCGGCCGCTGATCCGCCTGCGCGCGGCGGTCATGCGCACCCGCCCGCCGGGATCGTTCGAGGTCTTCGCACCGTCGATCAGCGTCAACCGCGGGGTCTCGCCGACCGTGCTCGCTGCGCGCGCGGCGTTCGACCGCGCCGGCATCGGCCCACAAGACGTCGACGTCGCCCAGCTGCAGGACACGGAATCGGGTGCCGAGATCATGCACATGGCCGAAAACGGCTTTTGTGCCGACGGCGATCAGGAGCAGTGGCTGGCCGAGGGGCGAACGCGGATCGCTGGCGCGCTGCCGGTCAACACCGACGGCGGCTGCCTCGCCTGCGGCGAGCCGATCGGCGCATCGGGGCTGCGCCAGGTTTATGAAAACGTCGTTCAGCTGCGCGGCGACGGCGGCGCGCGGCAGGTCCCGGGCAGCCCCAAGGTCGCCTACACCCATGTCTACGGCGCGCCCGGCGTATCGGCCGTGACGATCATGGCGCGCTGATATGGGCGGGCGAATCGACGCGCATTTCGTGGCGGCGGGCAAGTATCACGACATCGATTTCGCCCGGCTCGAACTGCTCAAGCTGCTCGCCGAACACCCGCAGATCCGCACCACGGTCGCGTCAGACTACGGCGACACTGCGCGCCTCGACGCCTGCCGATTCCTCGTCACCTACACCTGCGACTTGCTGCCGACGGTCGCCGAGGCGGCGGCGATCCGGGCGTTTCTCGACCGGGGCGGGCGCTGGCTGGCGCTCCACGGGACCAATTCGATCCTCAACTTCACCGATGGCGGCGTCGACTGCCCGGACGAGCGGCCCGATGTGATGGACATACTCGGCACCCAGTTCAAGGCACACCCGCCGATCGGGCCGTTCACCGTCGAAGTCGTCGACCGGGCGCATCCGCTGGTCGCCGGCATCGACGATTTCGAGGTCATCGACGAGCTGTACCTCGCCCATACCACCGCCCCGATCCACGTCCTGATGCAGACCCGCTTTGCCGGCGAGGCGACCGGGTTCACCGCAGCCGACTGGCCGGAGACGGTCGTGCCCGTGTTGTATCTGCGCGATCTCGGTCGCGGTGGCGTGCTGTATAATACGCTCGGCCATTGTCGTGGGCATTACGACCTGCCGGGAATGGCGCCGTTTTACGCGCACCCCGAGCGCGGTGCATGGACTTATCCGGTATATCACGAGATGCTGCGGCGTGGCATTCGCTGGGCGATGGAGGCTGGCTGATGGACATGAACTTCTCCCCCGAAGATGTCGCGTTCCGTGCGGAGGTTCGCGGTTTCCTCGCGGCCAAACTCGGCCCCCGGTTGCGCGAGGGAGCGGCCAACACGCCGAGCGTCTTCGTTGAGCCCGACCTGACTGTCGAATGGCAGACGATCCTCCACGAACAGGGCTGGCTGGCGACGGCGTGGCCGGTCGAGGACGGCGGGGCGGGCTTCACCCCGACGCAGAAATATATCTTCGAAAAGGAATGCGCCATCGCCGGCGCACCGTCGCTGCCGGTGCTGGGGCTCAAGCTCGTTGGCCCGGTCATCTGCCGCTTCGGCACGCCGGCCCAAAAGGCGCGCTTTCTGCCGCGCATCCTGTCGGGCGAGGATTATTGGTGCCAGGGTTATTCGGAACCCGGTGCCGGCTCCGACCTCGCCTCGCTGACGACGCGGGCCGAACGCCGCGGTGACCGATATATCGTCAACGGCGCGAAGATCTGGACGACTCACGCCCACCACGCCAACTGGATCTTCGCGCTGGTTCGCACCGATCCCGCAGCGAAGAAGCAGGCTGGGATCAGTTTCCTGTTGCTGCCGATGGACCAGCCGGGGGTCAGCGTCACGCCGATCGTGACCATGGCCAACGACCACGAGGTCAACGCCGTGTTCTTCGATGACGCGATAACCAGCATCGACAATCTGGTCGGCAGCGAGGGTCAGGGCTGGACGATTGCCAAGTTCCTGCTTGAAAACGAGCGCGGCGGTTCGTGCGTCGCGCCCGCGCTACTCGCCGAACTCGACCGCATCGAGGGCTTCGCTCGCACCGAGGCGTCGGGAGTCAACGGCCCGATGGTCCATGACGCCGTGTTCGCGCAGCGGCTGGCGCGGCTGCGGCTCGAGGCGCAGGCGTTCGAGGTGACCGAGCTGCGCATCCTCGCCGAGGTCGCCAAGGGCCGCGCACCGGGACCGCAAACCTCGCTGGTCAAGCTGATCAGCGCCAATCTGCGCCAATCGATCAATACACTGGCGCTCGACCTGTTTGCCTATGACGCGCTTCAGCTGCCGATCGAACGACCGCTGTACGGCAATCATGCGCCCGAACCGATCGGCAGCCGGGCGGCGCAGCTGGCGATGCCGGCCTATCTCAACGGCCGCGCGTGGACGATCTTCGGCGGTTCCGACGAGGTCCAAAAAACGATTATCGCCAAGCAGGTGCTCGGCCTTTAATTTTCAGGCGTCGCGGCAGTGCTTTTACTGCCGCCCCGATGCTGATAGGTATCGTTCGAGAGTGACGCAGATAAGCGCTGCCTTGGGGATCGACCGATGGCCACGGAAGCCGAGCTTGTCGAGCAGGTCACGGTGCGAACCGTGGCGGACATCCGGCCTGCGGCCGTCGCGCTGAACGACGCCGCCGCAATTCGCGGCTTCCGGGTCGCGGCATGTGCCGACATCGCCTCCTCGCAACAGATGGTCGATGCCGACGGGCTATTGGTCAACGCCGAGGTTTTCGGCTGGACCGCCGACGGCGACCGCTGGTGGGAAGAACGGCGGCTGGCGCTCAACTCACCACTGCCCCGCGCCTGCCGCTACGAAAGCGAGCCGTTCTGGTGCAACGAAACCGGTGCCCGGACGATCTGGCCCAATTTCTATCTCGACCAGCTGAGCTTCGCCGACTTTCGCCGCTACGTCCGCGCCGCTGCCACGATCGTCGTGCCGGTCCACCTGCCTTTCGCCCAGATCGCCGCCGCCAGCTTCTCACCGATCGACCTGACGATCACCGACCTATCCGCCGAGATCGCCTTGTTCGGTGAGCTCTTCGCGACGCTGAGCCGGCGGTTTCTCGGCGGCTATGCCAGTGTCATGCGGACGCACCACTGGATCCCCAGCGACTGCCGCTTGTCGAAACGCGAGGTCGAGTGCCTGCGTTGGGCGGCGATCGGGAAGACCGACAAGGAAATCGGCCTGATCCTATCGCTCAGCCATGCGACGGTCCGCTATCATGTCCAGCGCGCCGGTGAGCGGCTGAACGCGGTCAACCGCAGCCAGGCGGTGTTCAAGGCCGGCCAGCTGGGTTATCTAGGCGCCGCGGCGTGACGGCCTAGACGCCCATCATCCCGGCGGTGCTGGCGCCGTCGATGCCGTATTCCGACCCCGAGATGAACGCCGCTTCGTCCGACGCTAGAAAAGCGACGAGGGCGGCGACTTCGGCCACCGTCGCCATGCGGCCGAGCGGGGCCATCGCGTCGAACTGTGCCTGCGCCGCCGCGGGATCGAGCGCGCGGGCGATGACGCCCGCGATCATCTCGGTCGCGACGACGCCCGGATGGATCGTATTGCAGCGGACGCCAAGCCGCTCGCGCGCGCAATGCAGCGCGGTTGACCGCGACAGCGCGATCATCGCCGCCTTTGTCGTCGAATAGGCGACGTAATTGCCCATCGGCCGGAAGGCATTCATCGACGAGTTGAGGATGATCGCGCCGCCGGGGCCGCCGGGGTTGGCACGCATCGCCCGGACGGCATGCTGCACCGTCAGCATCGCGCCGGTCAGGTTGACCCCGATGATGTGCTGCCACGCGTCGAAGTCGATCGTTTCGACGCTGCCGTCGCCAGTCTCGATCCCAGCGTTGGCGAAAGCGATATCGAGCCGGCCATGGTGCGTGGCGACATGCGCCATCACCGCCTCCCAGCCGGCCGGGTCCTCGACGCGTTGCGCCACGAAGGTTGCCCCGGTCGCCGCACTCAGAACTGCCGCGGCCGCGGCATTGCTGCCGGTGAAGACGACGTCGGCGCCGTCGTCGCGAAGCCTGCGTACCGTGCCCGCGCCGATGCCGGAGGTGCCGCCGGTAACCAGTGCCACCTTGCCCTGAAGCCTTGCCGCCAAACCACACTCCCGGACTTTGCCGAGGCGGTACACTGGTCTGTTTGGGCCAGCAGCTCAATCATCGAAAAAGGTGGCATCCATAAACGTCACCCCCGTGGCACACTGCACGCAAACACTTGCCGAGGGAGGCCGATATGCTTGCGCCCAACGATGGCCGACCGATGCTTGCGGGCATCCGCGTCGTCGATCTCACGAGCGTCGTCTTCGGCCCTTATGCCAGCCAAATACTGGCCGACCTCGGTGCGGAAGTGGTGAAGATCGAAAGTCCGGACGGGGGTGACGTCTTCCGCTGGTCGGGCAAGGCGGCCGCGACCCCGGGCATGAGCCCCGGCTTCATGGCGCTCAACCGCGGCAAGCGGTCGGTCGTGCTCGATCTGAAGGTCGCCGCCGACCTTGCCGCGTTGAAGGTAATGCTGGCCGAGGCCGACGTCTTCATTCTCAACGTCCGCGGCAAGGCAGCCGTACGGCTCGGCCTTGATTACGCCAGCGTCCGGGCCATCCGGCCCGACATCGTCTACGTGCACTGCGTCGGCTATGGCCAGGACGGGCCGTACGCCGATTACCAAGCGTATGACGATGTGATCCAGGCGGCAACTGGAACGACATCGCTGCTGTCGCGCGCGGACGGCGACCCGCGCGCCCGTTATCTGCCGTCACTGATTGCCGACAAGGTGGCGGGTCTGCACGCCGCTTATGCGGCGCTGGCGGCGATCGTCCACCGCCTGCGCACCGGACTGGGTCAGCTGGTGGAGGTGCCGATGTTCGAAGCGTTCGCCAGCTTCATGCTGATCGAACATCTGGCAGGACAGACGTTCGACCCGCCCAACGGACCGATCTGTTATTTCCGCCAGATCGATCCCGACCGGCAGCCGTTCCCGACCGCCGACGGATACATCAGTATCGTTCCTTATACCGACGAGGCCTGGCCGCGGTTGTTCGCGCTGTTGGGCGCCCCCAGCATTCTCGACGACCCGCGGTTTGCCACCCGTCGCCTTCGCACGGCGAACCTCGGCGAACTCTATCGCGCGATCGCCACACTGACCCCGAACTTTGCCAGCGATGATCTATTGGCCGCATGCCGCGCGCACCAAATCCCGGCGCAGGTCGCACGCGACATCGGTGAGATCATGTCCGATCCCCATCTGACCGCTACGGATTTCTTCCGGCGTCGTGAACATCCAAGTGAAGGCGCCTATTTCGAAACACGCCCGCCGGTACGGTTCAGCGAGCAGACGCCGGACGACGCAAGGTTTCCGCCGGTTTTCGATCGAGGTTAGCCGATCGTTGACCGCTAGGCGGTTCGATCGGCCTTGTCGCGGTCATTGGCACCGCGGATCTTTGCTGCCATCTCGGCCCACTGGGCATCACCAAGCGGCGAGAGCGCCGACCAGAAATTGCCGGCGTTGGCCTGGTATCCGGCACCGTCGATGGCGATGGTCTGCCCGTTCACATAGTCCGCGCCGGGTGCCATCAGGAAGGCGGCAAGGTTGCCGATCTCGTGCATCTCGCCGACACGGCCCATCGGGTTCGACCTCGCCATTCCGCCGCCGCCCGGTGCCAGCCGCTCCGTCATGCCCTTGGTCGGGAACGCGCCTGGAGCAATTGCGTTGAAGCGGAGCCCATAGCGCCCCCACTCCATCGCCAGGCTTTGCGTCATGACGTTGATCCCGGCCTTCGACATCGCCGACGGCACGGTGAACGGCGAGCCGTTCCATACCCACGTCGTCAAAATCGACAGGAACGCCGCACTCCGTTTTTCGGCGATCAGCCGCTTGCCGATGTCGAGGGTGACATAGAACGTGCCCTTAAAGACAATGTCGGCGATGGCGTCGAAGCCGCGCACCGACAAGTCTTCCGTCCGACTGACGAAGTTGCCGGCGGCATTGTTGACGACGCCGGTCAGCGCACCATCGGCCCAGATGCGGTCGACCATGTCGGCGATCGCCTGCGGCGAGCGGATGTCGCAAGCGATGCCGATGACCGTTCCACCGTGTGCCGCCATTAATTCGCTCGCGGTTTCGTCGAGTTTGCCCCCGCGCCGACCGCAGATGTAAACCGCCGCGCCAAGCGCCAAGAAGGTTTCGGCAAGTTCGCGGCCGATGCCCGTCCCTCCGCCGGTTACGAGAATGCGCTGCCCGACGAGCAACCCGGGCCGATACATCAGCTTGGATAGGTCCACCCTGCACCTCCAATATAAATGCCGACGAAAGCAGCGCGATCCTCGGGTATGCCGATGGGTCATCATGTTGCAAGCAGACCGGCGAAGCGAGACTTCGTCCTTGTTCGCGCCCTATCTAATATATTCGCGTCGGGCACACGCCGACCACTTCCTTCACGCGACTGCAGATGGCAATGATTTCTCCGCAAACTCTTCATTACGACGCACGTAGCGAACGCTATTCGTCTCGAATGGGTTGGGCGGGGTCACGCGGCGAGGCGCGTCGGGTCCATCTGCAACGTGACGACGACGCCATCGGCCGCCCAATCATAAGCGATCGATCCTCGTAGCTGACCGGAAACACTGCGGTCGACCAGACGACTGCCGTAGCCGTCACGCCCGGTTCGTGGCGTGACCTTGGGTCCACCGCTTTCGGTCCAGATGATGTTGACAGCCTCGTCGTGCACGAGGCACGAAACATCGAGAAGGCCCGTATCGACCGACAGTGCACCGTATTTGAGTGAATTTGTCGCCAGCTCGTGCACGATCAGCGCGAGTGTCGTCGTCGCCGTCTCGCCGACGCGCATCCGTGGCACGGAGACATTGATGCGACCGCTGAACGCCCCAGGATTGTCGTACGGTGCGAGCAGGACGGTCAGCAGATCGCCCAGTAGTGCGGACGCCGCCTCGGTCTGGCCGGGGACCGGACGAACGAGATCATGAGCGCGGCCGAGTGCGGTCAGCCGAAGGGTTAGCTCGCTGGCCATCTCGGCGACAGTTGTGGTCGACCGCGAGGTTATGGCGGTCAGACCGGAAGCGATTGCGAGCAGGTTCTTGACCCGGTGGCTCATTTCCCCGGCAAGAAGCTCACGGCCTTCCTC
>Ga0123338_10005197_pt1 | contig 11201 bp, 10 predicted proteins | sample grotaG_FD_89793 | JGI IMG/M metagenome (GOLD analysis project Ga0123338, IMG submission 89793) | Glacier valley bacterial and archeal communities from Borup Fiord, Nunavut, Canada, to study Microbial Dark Matter (Phase II) -... | ecosystem: Environmental > Aquatic > Freshwater > Ice > Glacier ...
AATTGCAGGGTCAGTTGGCATGGGTGGTTCTGCAAACATTGGTGATCAATGTGCAATGTTCGAAGCAATACATGGCTCTGCACCAGATATTACTGGAAAAGGAATAGCAAATCCATCAGGTTTATTAAATGGTGCCATTATGATGTTGGTTCACATTGGTCAACCGGAAGTAGCTGCAAAAATTCATAATGCGTGGTTATGTGCAATAGAATCAGGCATTCATACAGGTGATATTTTTAAAGAAGGTGTTTCGAAAAAAAGAGTAGGTACAGAAGAATTTTCTAATGCTATTATTGAAAGGTTAGGATCAACTCCTCATCATTTTACATCGGTAACATACTCTTCCATGCCGCATGAAATAAAAATTTCACACGTAAGCAAGCAAAATAAAATTATTAAGGAATTGGTAGGTGTTGATGTTTTTTTAGATTGGAAAATAGGAACTGCAAATGAATTGGGCAAACAAATTGAAGCCATTCAAACACAAAATTTAAGATTGAGAATGATAACCAACAGGGGAGCAAAGGTTTATCCTGATGGTTTATCCGAAACTTTTTGTACTGATCATTGGCGGTGCAGGTTTATAAATAATTCAGGCACAGTAAGCCATAAAGAAGTAATTGAATTGCTTACAAAAATTGAAAGTGCGGGTTTTGATTTTATCAAAACAGAACACTTATATAATTTTGATGGTCAACGTGGGTTTTCTTTGGGGTTGGGAGAATAGATATTAAAAAAAGATGATGAAATGGATTTCAATAAGTTTATTTTCTTTATTGTTTTTTTTATTTCTTACTTTTTTTACTTGCACTTTCTCTGGTTTAAGTCTTTCCAGACTTAAATCCATTTTGAAAAGCAGGACTCTGTCCGTAATATTGGAAAGATAAATATATTATTTCCTTAACACGCTAGCTTAATAATTATGGCAACAAGATATCGTTTTGGAGACAATAATTTCCCTCATTTTGTAACTTGTACAGTTGTTAACTGGATAGATATTTTTAGCAGAGAAGTATATAAAGAAATTCTAATTGATAGCCTCGTATTTTGTATTAAAGAAAAAGGCTTACGCCTGCATGCCTGGGTTTTTATGACCAATCATATACATTTAATAATTAGTGCTGACTATGAACTTTCTTCCATTTTAAGGGACTTTAAAAAATTTAAATCTCGTCAAATATTAAAGACAATCGAAGAAAATAAACAAGAAAGTCGCAAAGAATGGTTATTATGGATGTTTAATAGGGCAGGCATAAAGAATAGCAACAATGAGAGAGAGATATCAATTTTGGGTTCAGGATAACCATCCTATACAACTTAGCAATAATGATATGCTTATTCAGAAATTAATATATATGCATGAGAATCCAGTAAGGTCTGGATTGGTTTTAGAAGCAGAAGGCTATAAATACAGTAGTGCTATAAATTATAATAGGAATGAAAAAGGCTTATTGCCAATTGAAATGATTTAAAGGATTACCGGACAGAGCCTGCTTTTCATGAGAGATTTAAGTCTGAAGACTTAAACCAGATTAGCGATGCAGAAGGCTATAAATACAGTAGTGCTATAAATTATAATAGGAATGAAAAAGGCTTATTGCCAATTGAAATGATTTAAAGGATTACCGGACAGAGTCCTGCTTTTCATGAGAGATTTAAGTCTGAAGACTTAAACCAGATTAGTTTTTTAATAAAATGTCTGTTCTACATAATAGGTTGATATTTTCAAAAAATACGGAAAATAAATACTCTCTGTCTGCACCAGGACTAGTTTTCATTAGGTTTGGGTGAATAAAAAATTAAAAAATAGATGATGAAATGGATTTCATTAAGTTTATTTTCTTTCCTGCTTTTTTTACTACTTACTTTTTTTACTTGCACATTTGAAGCACATCATGATGGGTTTGATAAATTTGGTTTTCCATTTACATTTTATTCCAACTTAGGTGGCAAAAGTGATGATAGAAGTTTATACAATTCATTTAACATCTTTTATTTATTTTTTGATATATTTATTTGCTTCATTTTTATTTTCTTTTTAAATAGTTTATTAAAAATTTTCTTCCCTCGGCCTATCGCCCTACAGACCATAATTAAGACAAAAACAAATTTGAAATCATAATCAAATTTTATTTTATCAATATATTAATATCTATATATTGATATTTAATTTTTTCTTTTTTTAATTTTAAGAAAAAAATGAAAAATGAAAATCCTTCATACAGCAGATTGGCATTTGGGAAGAAGCTTTAATAATTTTGACCTCCTGGCAGAACAACAATTTATTTTATCAAAATTTATTGAAATCGTTAAGGAAACAAAACCTGATGTTGTAATTATAGCTGGTGATATTTACGATCGTTCCGTGCCTCCTGCTTCAGCTGTAACTTTATTCAGCAACACAATTATTGAAATTATTGATTTAAATATTCCTGTTATTGCTATTGCGGGCAATCACGATAGTGCTGAAAGAATTGATTATGTACAAAATTTATTAGGTCGCCAAAATTTTCATATTTTCGGGACTTTAAAAATTCCGGTTTCCAAAATTATTTTGGAAGATAAACATGGTAAAGTTCATTTTTACTGTGTGCCATATACCGAACCAGAACAAGCAAAGTTTATTTTTGATCATCAGCACCTGCATTCGCATGAGGATGCTATGCGGCATATAATAGACGAAATTTTCAACGATCATCCACAAAATGAAAGATCAGTTTTGATCGGGCATAGTTTTGTGAATGGAGGAGAATCATCAGAATCAGAAAGGATTATTATCAATGTAGGAGGTTCGGAAAATATTTCAGCAAGCGTATTTGGTCAATTTGATTATGTAGCACTTGGCCACCTCCATCGCCCACAGTTTTTTCTCGATAAAAAGGTTCAGTATGCAGGGTCTCCGCTAAAATATTCTTTATCAGAGTCTTTGCATAGAAAATCAGTAGTTATGGTGGAGCTGGAAGAAAAAGGGGTCAACCATTATAAAACTATCTTTCTCGCTCCACGAAAGGAAGTGCATAGGGTAAAGGGGCACATTGAAAATGGAAGGTTTTTTTTAGATGAATTAGGTGACATTAAACCTTCCAAAGAAGATTTTCTTGAAGTAACTCTTACAAACGAGTCCTTAGTGCTCAATGCAATGCATATCATTCAAAAAGATTACCCAAATGTATTGCATATTGTTCCTGAAAATATTGTGATTCCTGGTAATAGGGCATTTAATACGAGCAATGTAAAACAGTTATCGGAAGAGCAACTTTTTGAAGATTTTTATAATAATATTACTGGTATAAAGCTAGATATTAAAAAACGAAAATATTTACTTGAGGCGATTAGGATTGCTCAAGAAGAAAATGAAAAATAAAATTATAGTGAAATATTCAACTGTATGAAACCTATATCCCTTAAAATACAAGCTTTCGGACCTTTCGTAGAGCCAGCTTTTATCGATTTTAATGAATTTAAAAATCACAGGCTTTTTTTGATCCACGGACAAACTGGCGCGGGCAAGACCACTATATTTGATGCAATCTGTTTTGCTCTGTATGGAACTACTACTTTCAGAGAAGCAAGTGAAATGCGTTCGGCTTTTGCAAGTGAATCGCTTCATACATCTGTTGAATACCTTTTTAGCATAAGAGGTAAATATTATTTTATTAAAAGAGGATTTCGTTTAAATAATGAAGAAATGAAAAGCGAAGTTTTATTATATGAAACTGATAAAAATAGTGGTCAGTTAAGCTCCCCTACTAAAAAGATACCAGAAGTAAATAATGCCATAAAAAAAATCATTGGCTTTAGTGTTGATCAGTTCAGGCAAATTGTCATCCTTCCACAAGGTAAATTCGATGAATTGCTCCGTGCTTCTAGTGATAAGAAAATGCCCATCCTGAAAGAAATTTTTGGGGCACATATGTATGAAAAAATTTCTAAAAACCTTGAACAGGTAAGAAAAAAAATTGAAGATGAAAGAAAAATAACTGAAGGTAGTAAAGAACAAAAGTTAATAAGCCTGAACGTAAATAATATTGAGGAGCTGGACGATAAGTTAGTTGTAAATATTCAAGAGGCTAATGAGGTGAATTTATATATGCCTCAATTGAAGGAAAATTACCAAAAAGCAAATAAACAATACCAACAAGCTGAAGCGCTTTCCAAGGAATTTGAAAAATTTGAATCAGCTTTCCAACGCTTAAAAGACCACCTTACATTAGGTGAAAGTATAACCGACAAAAAGCAAAAAATGAACAATATGGAAAAAGCTGAGCAGCTTAAGCAACCATATATTATATTAAAAAATCACAAAAAAGATATAATCAAACTAAACCAAATATTAGATGGGTGTATACAGGAAATAAACCGACTTAAAAAAATATTATTTTCAATAGAATTTGAGGAAGAAAATATAGAAAATTTAAAATTAAATATTGAGAAAAATTCACTTCAGATAAATGATTATAAAGATTTAAGTCCAAAATATAAAGTTCTTCAAGATTTAATTGCACAACAAAATATTTTGAAGGACACGGGAATAAAACAAAATAAAAGTTTTGAAAATATTAAAGCCGAATTAAAAGAACTTAAAACAAGGTTTGAACAAAATAAAGCCAAAATAGATACACTTAATCCACTTGAAAAAAACAAAACAGGTTTGGAACAAGAATTAAAAAGACTGAATGAAGTAAAAAAGGTTCATGCCGAATATATGTTTCAGCATAAAGAACTCCTACTTGCTAATAGGAAACTATCCAGAATTGTCCTAGTATATGACGGTTTTCAAAAAGAAATGCGTGCATCAGAACTTGAATATGAACGCATTGAATCACAATGGCGAAGGAGTCAATCTGCGCTACTGGCAATTATTCTTGAAGACGGCGTTCCTTGCCCAGTATGTGGTGCGCTATCCCACCCTGTGCCAGCCCAATCAAATGAAGATACCGTATCTGACGAAATGCTAAACCAAGCCAGAAAAATTAAAAAAGACAATGCTGAAAAATACGAAAATGCGCTGGCTGAATTAAACGAGACTAAACAAAAACAAAATTCCTTAGAAACACAAGTAAAAACTCTAGCCTCTCAAATTTCTGAATTTGTTTTAAAAACTGAATCAGAAATGTTGGAGAAAATCGAAGGACTGACCGAAAAAACAAAGCAAGCCCAAGATGCCGAAAAAAATATAACTTCTCTTAAAAATGAAAATGTAAGTCTTGAAAAGCAAATCATAGATAAAAACGATCTGAAAATAGAGTTGGATAAAAATCTTATTTCTTTAAGAAAGGATTATGAGACTGATAATGAAAGGATAAAGGAACTTAAAACAGAAATACCTGATACACTCCAAGACTTAAGAAAGTTAAATGAAGAAATTACAAGGTTAGAAAATCAGAATCTAATGTTCAAAAAAAAGATAAAAGATACAGAACAGACCAAAGATGCGACTTCAAATGCCATAAGTAAACAGGAAGGGATTTCTCAACAGAATAATTTATCATTAACTGAACTGAATGAAAAGTATAAAATAGATCACGAAGATTTTTTATTACAACTTGCAAATGCGGATTTTATAAATCAAGACGATTTTGAAAAACATCTTGTAAGTGATCTAGAAAGGAAACAATTAAAAACACAAATAGAAGACTGGGACAACGTTAAGTTGAGATTTGAAACTGAAGTAAATACTATTAAAGTAAATATAACAGAAAAGGAAAAACCTGACGTAGGTCTTCTAAAAAAAGTATTGGATGAACATTCTACTACCCTTGATAGAGCGAAAGAACAACTAATAGTTTTAAATAAAGACCTAGAATTATACCGAAGCGAACAAATAAGCCTTTTAAATATTAATAAAGAACTAGATAAACTAAAAGAAGAAGAAAGTCATATTACAATCCTTTCTCAGGTGGCAAATGGAAAAAAGGTCCATCAAAAATTTGAAGCCTATGTTTTGTCCGTATTTATGCAAGAGGTGCTTGAATATGCCAATAATAGGCTGGCTAATTTGTCTAACAACCGTTATATATTATTTTTGAAAAATGCTGCCGGATCGTCAAAAGACGAAACCCTCGATTTGGAGGTTCTTGACTCATACAACAACAAACGCCGCGACGTAAAAAGCCTTTCTGGCGGGGAAACTTTTTTTACTTCACTTTCCCTCGCCCTTGCCCTAGCCGATGTAGCTACTGTCAAATCAGGAGGGATACGACTCGATTCCATTTTTATTGATGAAGGTTTTGGTACTCTAGATGCAGAAACGCTCGACAAAGCAATTGATGCCTTGATCAGTATCGAAGGCGAACACAGGATGATAGGTATTATATCACATGTAACTGAATTAAAAGAACGCATTCCAGGCCGCTTAGAAGTGATAAAAGGCAAAAATGGTAGTACACTAAAAGTTGTAGCTTAGCAAATTAACTTAAAAATTAAAAATAATATTATCAATCAATCTCACTTCTCCAAAATAAGTAGCAATACAAATAGCAATTTCCTTATGGTCGTGAGGGTTTTGAATTGATAGTAAAGTTACGCTATCTACAATCTCAAAATATTCAAGTTTCATATCATTTCGAAGTTTGAAAAAATGTTCAACTTCTTCTTTAACTTTTTCAATCTTTTTTCCTTGAAGCAAATCTTTTTTCGCCCCTTCTAATGTTTGGTAAAGTACTGGAGCTGCTTGACGTTGTTCTGGTGATAAACGTTTATTTCTTGATGACATCGCTAATCCATCTGCTTCTCTCAATGTAGGGCAGATAACAATATTAACATTAAAAAATAAATCTTTAACAAGCACTTTCACAATAGCACATTGTTGTAAATCTTTTTGTCCGAAATAAGCATTATCAGGTTGAACAATGTGAAATAATTTTGATAAAACTATTCCAACACCCGAAAAATGACCTTTTCTGTATTTACCCTCCATTACTTCTTCAACATTTCCAAAAGAAATTTTTGTAAAAGCAGGGCTAGGATACATTTCCTTTTCATCTGGTAAAAATAAAATATCACATAACGCTTTTTCTAATATTTGTTTATCCTGTTCAATCGGGCGTGGATATTTTAAAAGATCAGATGTGTTATTAAACTGAGTAGGGTTAACAAAAATACTACAAACAGTGATATCATTTTCTCTTCGCGATTTTTCAATTAAAGAAACATGGCCATTGTGTAAAGCACCCATGGTAGGCACAAAACCAATTTTTTTTCCTTTTTTTATTTCTTCAGATAGGTATTGGCGAAGGGGAAGGATTTGATTAAACACGCTAACCATGAAAATACATTTTCTTAAAATGACTTAATTTATTAGTACTTAGGTTACAAACTTTGATCTTTCTTTTTAATATTCAAAGTTAATTTCTATTAATATTAAAATATATTATAGAAACGTTGAAAATTTTGCCTATTTTTGCACAAATATTTATCATTTTTACTCTAACTTTCCCAAAGTTATGTCCAAACTTCGAATTCTATACGTAGCCAGTGAGATCTACCCTTTCTTAAAGTATTCAGAAGTCGCAGAGTTTGTCAGAAACCTTCCACAAGTAATGCAAGAACGCGGAATGGAAATCAGAATTTTGGTTCCTCGTTTTGGATTAATCAACGAAAGAAAAAATCGTTTACATGAAGTTGTAAGACTTTCGGGGATTAATATTGCTGTTGGTGAAGAAGAAAAACCACTTATTATTAAAGTTGCTTCTGTCCCTAATGCAAAACTGCAAGTTTATTTCATCGACAATGAAGATTATTTTCACAGAAAATCTGTTTTTTTCGACAAAGAAAATAATTTCCATAAAGACAATGATGAAAGAGCCATTTTCTTTTGCAAAGGTGTACTAGAAACAGTAAAAAAATTAGGTTGGTCGCCTGATATCGTTCATTGTAACGATTGGATGACAAGTTTAATACCTATGTATTTAAAAACTACATATAAAAACGATCCCATTTTTAAAACAACTAAATCTGTTTTTACTATTTACAATAGTTTCTTTCCATATAAATTTGAAGGGGATCTTTTGGATAAAGTAAGAATGATTGACATTAACGATGACATGCTCGAATCGTTAAAGACTGCTGATTATAGTGGTTTTATAAAAATCGGTATGGAACATGCTGATGTGGTTTTAAGAACCAAAGAAGATTATCATGAGAAAATAAGTAAATTATTAGAAGAGTTTGATGGCGATAGAAAGATTGACTGCATTGAATCATCAGGAGATGAAGCTTTCTCAAATTCTTATTATAATTTATATAACGACCTTGCAAACGTTTAATTAATTTATATAAAACATTTTAAAAACCTGATCCGCATAAGATCAGGTTTTTTTTATTTATTCTCACTGCATCTTTATTTGAGCAGGATATAATATTCATTTAACTTTGCATTTAACAAAAACGGATAGATTGATATTAAAACACTTAATATGTTTAAATTAAAATTTACAATTGCATTTATACTTCTCAGTACCAAACTTTTTTCTCAGGATATTTTAAAATTGGAAGAGGTTACAAATATTGTTTTACAAAATAATTTTTCAATTAAAATTATCCAAAATCAACAAAGGATAGCAGAAAATGAATTCACCAGAGGTAATGCAGGTTATTTGCCATTAATTACAGCAGGCGGACAGGCGAGTAATACTTATTTTTTCTATAATCAACAAAAACGTTTTTTAAGAAATAAAGCAGGCACTGGTGATTCTACAACTATTTCTAATTATAATGGAACTACAAATACTAACGAATCGGCTAACATTACTATGAACTGGACTCTTTTTAATGGTTTTGGAATGATGGCAACTTATAAAAGGTTGGAAGAAATGCGTGCTATAGGTCAGGAGAATACAAAAGTTACCATCGAAAATACTATTGCACAAGCGCAAAGTGCTTATTTTAATGTGATTCAACAAAGTAAAAAAGTTTTTACTTTTCAAAATGCCTTAGAAATTTCAAAAGAGCGATTAAAATTAGCGGAAAATAAATATAAAGTTGGATCTGGAGCTAAACAAGATTATTTATCAGCCCAAGTAGATTACAACACTGATAGCTCAGCATTAATTGCTCAAAATCAATTGGTATCCATATCAAAAACCAATCTAAATTTAATTTTAAACTGGCCTGCAAATACTTTATTTAAAACGGAAGACACTATTATCGTTAATCAAAATATAAACATTGATGAATTAAAAAATGCTGTAACCAATCAAAATCCTAATTTATTGGTTGCACAACGAAATAAAAATGTAGCATATTTAAGTTTAAAGGAATTGCAGGCGCAGCGCTTTCCATTAATTTATGCCTTCACTGGTTTAAATCAAAATTTTTCAAAGCTTAGAGCAAGCACATTTCCTAATGGAGCCTCTGGCCTTGGTTTAAATTATGGCATCTCTGCAACCATGACAATTTTTAATGGTAACAGTTTAAACAGGCAAATTCAAAATGCTAAAATTTCCGAACAAAACTATCAATATCAATACGAAAGTCTTAAACAACAACTGTTAGCTGACTTAGAAAATAATTTTTTACAATATAAAAACAGTATTGCTTTAATGGCATTAGAGAAAAATAGTCTTACCATCGCAAGACAAAATGTAGTATTGGCTTTACAAAGAAATAAAACTGGCATTGCGACATCCTTAGAAACGCGTGATGCACAGCGTAATGCTGTAGCAACAGAAAGCAGGATGATTGATGCAACTTATAATGCAAAGATTGCAGAGGTGGAACTAATGAGATTAAGCAGTAGGATATTGAAGGATAAATAGAGATAGATTTATAGCATAGCAAAATACTCAAAAATATTTTTTTTCTGATGCAACCCTTTTAACTTGAGATGGGTCATGGTAGAAAAGAAATATATGAAAAAGAAATTATTCTTACTGACCTTAGGCTTATTAACATTATCTTCTTGTAAAAAAGAAAATACTCATTTACCAGAAGATAATTGTTGCATAGAAAGGGTTATAATTCCGGTTACAGCTCATGATTTAAAAGCATCGGACATTCTTCTCGTGAATAATCTATTTTTGAATAATAATATTGATAACAGAAATTTCAGGTACAACTATTTTAGTGAATATTCTGCTCAACTATCAAATTTATCAGAGCCAAAAACAGATATAAAATCTGTAGTGGTAGATCAATATTCCAATGGATTAAGGATACTGAATAGTAGTATACAATATTATTTTTACAATAATATTTTTAAGTCCGTAAGTAATGAAATTTCAAAGGGAACTTCATTAAATATCCAACCTCATTTGAAATTAAGCGAATTACGTAAATTATACATTAAAGATGTTAAGTTGCGCGATAAAGATTTATTTAATCTAAATGATACATGTATTAAAGCAGAGTTTGGATACTATAATATAAATTCGTATTACGACAAGTCGCGGGAGCAATTAATAAAAGCATGGAAAGTAACTCCTAAAAACGGTAATTTTCCGGTTGCATACTATAAAGATGAAGATGGTGGGTATTTATACTATTGGAATGGTTTATTTTTTCAATTGTGATTTTAATTAAGCAATTAAAAAAGCCCGAAAATATTTCCGGGCTTTTTTATTTCTTATACCTTATCTACTTGCTTTTCCAAATCAAACAAGTCATTGAGTGTTTCAGCTTCGCCTTGCTTGCAGGTAGCTTTAAATCTTAAATTTTAAGCCAAATAATTCAGTTTTAGTTAAAATTTAATATCTGTTACCTAGTTTTAAAATATTTTCTTAAAAATTAATAAAAAAATCTGTAATGGTTGATTACCAATTGAGGAAATACAAATTATGTGCAGGTGAAAGCTATAATTATGGTTTGCAATCCATAACTCAGGATTATCAGCCTTACTCACAAATGCGGAATCTATTAAGCCTACGCTTTGGAAGCGTATATGGTTTATAAATATTAAATAAAAATATCCTATAAATTAATCATATCAAATTTTGTATACGCTTGTAAAGCTTTTGGAATTTTAATTCCATCAGGTGTTTGATTGTTTTCTAAAATGGATGCTACAATACGCGGTAATGCAAGTGCACTACCATTTAAAGTATGTAATAATTGCGTTTTGCCTTCTACTTTATAACGCAATTTTAAGCGATTGGCTTGATATGTTTCAAAGTTACTAACTGAACTTACCTCCAACCAACGTTGCTGAGCTGCAGAAAAAACTTCCATATCATAGGTTAATGCAGATGTAAAACCCATATCAC
>Ga0123338_10005198_pt1 | contig 11198 bp, 10 predicted proteins | sample grotaG_FD_89793 | JGI IMG/M metagenome (GOLD analysis project Ga0123338, IMG submission 89793) | Glacier valley bacterial and archeal communities from Borup Fiord, Nunavut, Canada, to study Microbial Dark Matter (Phase II) -... | ecosystem: Environmental > Aquatic > Freshwater > Ice > Glacier ...
CGTACGCTGCAGAGTCGCGATACGAAGAATCTCTACGCCGCCGGACGAACGGCCGATGGCGATCAGTACGCGGGTGCATCGTTGCGCGTGATGGGAACGGCGTTTGCAACCGGACAAGCCGCCGGCGTTGCGGCCGCCGAGCAATCGCGCGCGGGATCGGTTGCCGCAAAAAGCGTTCGCGAAGAACTCGAACGCCAAGGCGCGCGGCTCGCGCTTTAAGCTATTTCCCACAGCGGAACGCGCGCGTTCGGCGAGGGCGTGTACGGATACCGTGAGCACCGCCGCAACGGTTGCCGCATCGGCCGCGATCCACATGCCGAGCGATGCGTCGCAGAACAAGCCACCACGCTGCACGAGTTCTGCAGCATCATGGTCGGTCGGGTTTAGCGTTTCGGCGCGAGATCGATCGCCGCATCGATTGCCGCGAGCATCGAGCGTTCGTCGGCCGTTCCCGTGCCGGCGATATCGAATGCCGTTCCGTGATCGACGCTGGTGCGCACGTACGGAAGTCCGACCGTGATATTGACACCCGCTTCCAGGCCGAGCACTTTAACCGGTCCATGACCTTGATCGTGGTACATCGCAACGACGATATCGAAGTCGCCGCGTGTCGCGCGGAAGAACAGCGTATCGGCCGGCAGCGGCCCCTGTGCATCGATCCCGTCGGCCCGCACCCGTTCGAGCGCGGGAACGATTTTCTCGGCCTCTTCGCCGTTGCCGAAGAGACCGTTTTCGCCGGCGTGCGGATTGATGCCGCACACGGCGATGCGCGGATGGGCGATGCCCGCACGCCGGAGTGTTTCGTCGGCAAGCCGCACGACGCGCTCGACACGCGCGGGCGTGATACGGGCGATCGCATCGATCAAACCGACGTGGGTCGTTACGTGAATCACGCGCAATCGCGGTGCGGTGAGCATCATCGCAAAGTCGCTGGTGCCGGTGAGCGCAGCAAAAATTTCGGTGTGTCCGGGAAAGAGATGACCGCCGGCGTGTAACGCTTCCTTATTGAGCGGTGCCGTACAAACGGCGTCGATTGCATGCTCCGTGGCAAGGAGATGCGCGCGCTCGAGATAGCGATACGCGGCATCGCCGGCAGCGGCGGAGAGTTTTCCGAAGGGAAGATCCGCCGGCAACGCGCCGACGGCGACACAATCGAGCGTGTCGGCATCGGCATGCCACGCTGCGACATCCGCGATGATGCGCAGGCGTTGCGGTGATTTGACGATCGTCATCGCTTGCTGCATCCGCTGCGCATCACCGATCACCAGCGGCTGCGCGCGAGCGTAGACATCGCGGTGGGCGAGGGCTTTGGCGATGACCTCAGGTCCGACGCCGCTTGCGTCGCCCATCGTCAGCCCGATTCGCGGTTGCATGTCCTTACGTGCGTCTGGCAGAGGCGACGATCCTTGCAAGCGTGTCGGGGTCGCCAAATCCGCCGGCTTTGGTGATCATGCGAATATCGCGTCCCAATGCAAGTGAGAGCGGAATACCGGGTTCGATTTCGTCGAGCGGAACCAGGATGTGAACGCCGAGCGCGCGACAGAGTGCGCGCGCCGTTTCGCCCCCTGTTGCAAGGAACGTCGTGCTCGGATCGTACGGTAAGCTCGTCACGAATCCGGAGAGTGCGCTGAGGACCGCCGCATGATCGACGACGCGTCCGCTTGGGTCGAGCGAGATCGCAAAGGAAGCGCCGCCGGCTGCGATACGTTCGAGGCGTCGGCGCAGCGCGCGGAGCCGCTCGTTTTCGATGAACAAATCGCCGGGCTCGATACGCGCGACCTCGGTCCCCGCCTCCGCAAGCGCCGCCAGCTGCGTATGCGTCACGGGGTTGATCGTCCCCGCGACGACGATGACGGAGACGGGAGGCGGTAGTGGAGGTTGCGGTATGCGGCGTTTGCGAGCGAGTGCCGAGGCAAGACCCGCCGCACCGATCCAGATCGCGCCGGTTTGCATGGCGATCGTATCGAGGTCGGCATCCGTTGCCGCATCGAAAACGCGCACGCGCTCCGGAGAGCCGAGCGCTTCGGCGACGCGCGAGGTCCAAATCGGCGCGCGCGGATCGCTTCCGGCGGAGCCAACGTGCACCGGGATATCGTCGATGAGTTGCAGACCGCCGCGCGTGATACGGCGCTGACGGGGAAACGCGGGTGCTGCGATCGCGCGCGCATCGGGCAGCGCATCGAGCACGGCGCGCACGACGCTTGCGATCGGGCCGCGTAAGGTCGAGTCGATCTTGAGAAACAGTTCCTCGGGGCGTTCCGGTCGCACGCGGGCGAGCAGAGCGGAGACGCGCGCATAGGCATCGGCCTCGGAGCGATGTCGCGTATCGCAATCGACGACGACGATATCGGCTCCGGTCGTTCCGATGTCCGCATGATCGTATTCGCCGAAAACATGAACGCTTGCGCCGGTGGTCGCAAAGACGGCACCCGTATCACATGCGCCCGAAAGGTCGTCGGCAACGACAACCTGGGGTGTCATGTCTAGTCAATGCGCGCTTACACGCGCGACACCTTCGTTAGTCGCGCTTGCGAAAGAGATTCGCAAGCAGCGAACCGTCGACGACGACGAGGATCGCGATTGCGATGGCGAACACGGTCATGATCGCACGAACGAGACCGAACAAAAATCCCATACCGTGACGTACCCTCTTCGCGCCGGAGGTAATCTTAGGCGGGGACGGGTTGACGCTCGGGAACGCGGTCGGCGGCGATATAGCGGGCGAGATGATAGTCGCTATCTCCCAGCAACCGTTCGAGCGTCGTCATGCGCTTGAAATAGTGACCGATCTTGTATTCTTCGGTCATGCCGATCGCGCCATGGAGTTGGATCGCATTTTGACCGACGAAGCGGCCCGAGCGCGCGATTTGGACTTTCGCGGCGGAGATGCCGCGTGCGCGCCGATGCGCATCGTCCTCATCGGTGAGCGTCATCGCGGCAACGAAGGCCATCGAGCGCGCGAGTTCGAGTTCGGTAAACATCTCGGCCATGCGGTGTTGCAAGGCTTGAAACGAGCCGATTGCGACGCCGAATTGCGTGCGGTTTTTCAGATAGTCCAAGGTCACCTCGTGCAGCACGCTCATGATGCCCACCGCCTCCGCGCACAGCGCGGCGGTTGCGATATCGAGCGCATGATCGAGGATGTGCAAGCCGCGCTCCGCGATGAGATCGCCGGCTGCGATTCGGATGCCGTCGAGCCGAACGTTGCTAACGTCGTGCCCGTCTTCGCTTTTGATCGGGACGATCGCGATGCCGGGCGCGTTTGCTGGGACGACGAAGAGGCCGATCTCACCATCGGGACGATCGAGACGCGCGGAAACGATCAGCGAACGTGCGCTGCCGGCGCCGAGGACGCGCACTTTGTGTCCGCCGATGACGTAGCCATCACCGTCGCGCATCGCGATCGTAGCAACGCGCGCCGAGTCATGACGGGCACGCGGCTCTTCGTAGGCAACCGCGAAGCGCGCGTTCCCCTCGACCAGCGTCTCGAGCAGATCCGCTCGACCGCTCAAACGCAGCACCGCACCCGCGAGCACGACTTGCGCCACGTACGGCGCAGTAACGAGACCGCGGCCGAACGCTTCCATCAGGATCATCGTTTCGAGCGGGCCGCCGAAGCCGCCGAGATCTTCCGGCGCACCGATTGCAAGCCACCCCAGTTGGGCGAACGTCGCCCATGGATCGCCCGGCGTCCGTTCCGCGGCAAATCGCGTGACGGAATCTTTGATCATGAGCTGCTCGGCTGAGAGGGTGAAATCCATCGTGCCTGCCCCTTAGAGTTTGAGGATACGTTTGGCGATGATCGTTTTTTGAATCTCGTTCGAACCGGCGTAAATCGACGTCTTGCGATAATTGAAGTAGGCGTTCGCCGCGAGCGGATCGACGTACGGTCCGACCGCATCGAGCGCGAGCTCCGTCAGTGCTTGCTGGATCTGCGTCCCTTTGATTTTCAAGATCGACGACTCCGGCCCCGGCCGCTTCCCGGCGGATTCTGCGGCGAGCGTGCGCAGTTCGGTGTAGGCGAGCGCGTCGAGTTCGATCTCGACGATTGCGAGTCGGTCGAGAAAACGCTCGTCATCAATGCCGTCGGCTGCCATGCGTTCTTTGAGCTGCACCAGCTGCTGACGGCAGCGCGCAACGCCGGCGGTTCCGGTCCGTTCGTGTTCGAGCAAGAACTTTGCGTACGTCCACCCCGCGCCTTCATCACCAACGCGGTTGTCGAGCGGAACGCGCACGTTTTCGAAGTGTACTTCGTTGATCTCGTGGCCGCCGTCGATCGTTTCGATCGGCCGCACGGTCACGCCCGGCGTTTTCATGTCCACGAGCAAAAACGAGATGCCTTCTTGCTTCTTCGCACTCGGGTTCGTGCGCACGAGAACGAAAATCCAATCGGCATAGTGCGCGAACGTGATCCACGTCTTCGTCCCGTTGACGATGTAGTGGTCGCCATCGCGTTCCGCCCGTGTATCGAGTGCTGCAAGATCGGAGCCCGCACCCGGTTCCGAATAGCCCTGACACCACCACTCCTCACCGCTGAGAATTTTCGGTAAGTAGCGCGCGCGCTGGGCGTCGTTCCCGAATTCCATGATGATCGGTGCGACCATCACCAGGCCGAAAGGAGGCAGACGCGGCGCCCATCCGTAGGCTTGCTCTTCGCTGAAGATATGGCGCTGTACGGCGTTCCAGCCGGGGCCACCGTACTGGCTCGGCCAATTCGGCGCAGCCCAGCCTTGCTTGAAGAGCACGTCATGCCAGCGCGCAAAGTCGTCTTTTTCGAGTGCTTCGCCGGCTTGCACTTTGCGCCGTACGTCGGCCGGAAGAGCGTCGCCGATGAAGCGGCGGACCTCGGCGCGGAACGCGTGTTCCGCGGGGGTGAAGGCTAAGTCCATCGAGCACCTTCGTTCGAACGGGAGGGTAGTTGATGTTTTCCATGCTGGACAAAGTCGCGCTGATCACGGGTTCTTCGCGCGGAATCGGACTTGCCATTGCGCAGCGCATGGCCGAGTCCGGCGCCAAGGTCGTGATCTCGAGTCGCAAGGCCGACGCCTGCGCTGCGGCCGCCCAGAAAATCATCGCGAACGGCGGTACGGCGATCGCGCACGCGGCGAACATCGCCGATAAAGTCGCGCTGCAGGCGCTGGTCGACCGTACGCTTGCGGAGTGGGGCAGGATCGATACGCTCGTCTGCAACGCAGCGGTCAATCCGCACTTCGGTCCGCTCGCAACCATTACCGATGAGGCCTTCGATAAGATCATGGCCAGCAACGTGCGCAGCAATCTCTGGCTGTGCAACATGGTGATCCCGCAGATGGCCGCGCGTTCGGACGGCAGCGTGATCATCGTCTCGAGTATCGCCGGACTCAAAGGCAATACGATGCTCGGTGCGTACGGAATTTCGAAGGCCGCCGATTTTCAGCTCGCGCGCAACTTGGCCGTCGAGTGGGGTGGAAAAAATATTCGGGTGAACGCGATCGCACCGGGGATCATCCGCACCGACTTCGCGCGCGCGCTTTGGGAGAATCCGAAAACGTACGACAAGGCCGTGCGGAGCTATCCGCTGGGACGCATCGGCGAACCCGACGATGTTGCTGGAGCGGCGATCTTTCTTGCCTCGCGTGCCGGTGCGTTCGTCACGGGGCAAGTCCTCGTGGTCGACGGCGGCGTGACGATCGGCGATACGGATTAGATCGCTCTCCGCGGAACGAGCGCGCGCGCTTTCTCGAAGAGTCCGGTGATGCGCTCGCCAAAGGTCGCGAAGCGCGCGTCTTGCGTTTGTCCGGCAAGATAGCGCACGTAGATCTGCGCCAAAATCACGATCGTGCGAAAGAGATTGAGCATGACGTACCAGTGCAACTCGGTAAGATCGCGTCCGGTGATCGTCGCGTAGCGCTGCGCGGCCTCGGCGCGCGTGGGGAATCCCGGTTCGCGCGTCGGCATCGCGGCGACGGACGCCCAACTTGGATCGTCATCGGCTTGCGTCCAGTAATCGAGCAGATACCCGAGGTCGACTAACGGATCGCCGCGCGTGCACATGTCCCAATCGAGGATCGCAACCATGCGCGCGGGATCATCGGCCGCGACGAGCACGTTGTCGAGTTTGTAATCGTTGTGGACGAGCGCGACGTCGCCGCTCGTCGGGACGTTCGCGCGCAACCACGCGATGAACGGCTCGGCGTACTCGTACTCGCGATCTTTTGCGGCGTTCCAGCGTTTGACCCAACCCTCGCACTGTCGCGCGATGAACCCCTCGGGTTTGCCCCAATCGCCTAAACCGACGCTCGTCGGATCGACGGCGTGGAAGGCGGCGAGTTCGTCGACGAGCATGTTGCCGATGCGCCGACAAGTCGCGGAGTCATTGAAGCGCGCGGGCATCTCGCGACGGATGACGATGCCGTTGCGACGTTCCATCACTTGAAATTCTGCGCCGATGACGGCCGGGTCGGTGCACAAGAGAAAGCTACGCGGCGCGAGCGGAAAGGTGGCGTAGAGCGCGGAGAGCACGTGATGTTCGCGCTTCATGTCGTGCGCGCTCGGCGCGACCGGTCCGAGTGGCGGACGGCGCAGGACGTACTCGCTCTCGCCGAAGCGAATCAGATAGGTGAGGTTCGCGTGTCCGCCGCCGAATTGGCCGAGCGAAAACGCGCCGTCCGTCGTCGGCAAATGCTCGCGCAGATACGGTTCGAGCTTCGCGACATCGAGCTGCTCGTCGGGACGAACCGGAATGAGTTCGGGATCGGCGCTCGTCATGCGATCTCGAAGAGGCCCGCGGCACCTTGGCCGCCGCCGACGCACATCGTCACCACGACGTAGCGTGCACCACGTCGTTTCCCTTCGATCAACGCGTGCCCGACCAAGCGCGCACCACTCATGCCGTAGGGGTGACCGATGGCAATCGCGCCCCCGTTCACGTTGAGTTTGTCGGGATCGATGCCGAGTTTGTCGCGACAGTAGAGCGCTTGCACGGCGAAGGCTTCGTTGAGTTCCCAAAGATCGATGTCGCCGATGCGCAAGCCGTTGCGTTTGAGCAAAAGCGGCACGGCGTCGACCGGACCGATGCCCATTTCATCGGGCTGCAGACCAACGACGACCAAACCGCGATACGTGCCGAGCGGCTCGATGTTGCGGCGTTCGGCTTCTTTTGCCGACATGACGACGCACGCCGATGCGCCGTCGGAGAGTTGGCTTGCGTTGCCCGCGGTAATGAAATTCCCGGGCCCGCGCACGGGCTCGAGTTTTGCAAGATCGGCAAGCGTCGTTTGCGAACGATTGCCTTCATCGCGCTCGAGTTTGACGTCTTCGTAGGTGAGGGCGCCGGTTGATTTGTCGACGATCGCTTTGCGCGTTGCGAGCGGCACGATCTCGGCATCGAATCGGCCCGCGGCTTGCGCGGCGGCGATACGTTGCTGGCTCACGAGCGAAAATTCGTCTTGCGCTTCGCGCGAGATGCCGTAGCGTTTGGCGACGGTTTCTGCCGTATCGATCATCGGCCAGTAGAGTTCGGGTTTGAATTCCGCCACCCACGGTTCGGTGTCGCGATGCGTGTTGCGGTTGTTTTGCACGAGGCTAATCGACTCCACACCGCCCGCGACGATCGGTCCCGTGCCATCGACGATGACGCGCTGCGCGGCCATGCTGATCGTTTGCAATCCCGAACTGCAGAACCGGTTGACCGTGGTCCCCGCAACGTTGACGGGCAGGCCCGCCCGAATCGCGGCGACGCGCGCGATATTGCGTCCGGTCGCGCCTTCGGGATACCCGCAGCCAAGGATCACGTCCTCGATTTCATGCGGATCGATGCCGCTGCGAACGACGGCATGTTTGACCACGTGACCGGCGAGCGTCCCGCCATGCGTATCGTTGTACGCGCCACGAAAGGCTTTGCCGATCGGCGTGCGCGCCGTCGATACGATTACTGCGCTGTCGCCCAAGCCCGCTCTCCCATCCAACTTCCAAAGGTTCCGCCGCTCGTCGCGAGATGCGCGAGCAGCGGCGAGGGTGTCCAATTTGCGCCGTGAATCTTTTCCAACGCCAGCATATCGTTGTAGATGTCGCGCAACCCGAGCGAGTCGGCGTAGCGGAGCGGACCGCCGCGGAAGGCGGGAAAGCCGTAGCCGTAGACCCATACGACATCGACGTCGCCGGGTCGGGCGGCGATTCCATCGGCGAGAATGTTCGCCGCTTCGTTGATCAGCGGATAGATACAGCGCTTGCGGATTTCGAGATCCTCGATCGGGCGGCGTTCGATCCCGCCGTCGCGCGCGTTCGCCTCGATGAGGTCATCGATGATCGGATCGGGGATCGGCGTGCGACTGCCGGGCTCGTAGCGGTAGAATCCGGCGCCCGTCTTTTGACCGAATCGCCCCATCTCGCACATTTCATCTTCGAGTTTCGAGTAGCGGCCCGTCGGCGGTACTTCGAGGTTGCGGCGTTTGCGAATCCGCCAACTCACGTCGATGCCCGCAAGATCGAACATCGTAAAGGGGCCCATCGGGAAGCCGAAGGCTTTGATGACCCGATCCACTTGCTGCGGCGATGCGCCTTCTTCGAGCAAGAAGTCCGCTTCGCGTTTGTAGTGCTTGAGCATGCGATTGCCGATGAAGCCATCGCAGTTGCCGGACACCACGCCGATTTTTTTCAGTTGCTTTGCAAGCGCCTGGGCGCGTGCGATCGTTGCCGGAGAGCTGTCTTTCCCGCGAACGATTTCGAGCAGCTTCATCACGTTTGCCGGGCTGAAGAAGTGCAGACCGACGACGTCGGCCGGGCGTTTTGTGGCCGCGGCGATCGCATCGACGTCGAGCGTCGAGGTGTTCGTGGCGAGCAGCGTTCCCGGTCGCGCGATCGCGTCGATCTGACGGAACACATCGCGCTTGACGTCCATCTCCTCGAACACCGCTTCGATGACGAGATCGACGTTCGCTGCGGCCGCAAAACTGGTTGCATAGGTGATACGGCCGAGACGTTCGGTCATCTGCGCCTCGCTGAGTTTGCCTTTGCGGGCGGTAGCGGCGTAGTTGCCTTCGATCGTCGTGCGCGCGCGATCGATGACGTCTGCTTGAAGATCGACGAGCGTCGTCGTGATGCCGCCGTTTGCGAGCGCCATCGCGATGCCGGTTCCCATCGTTCCCGCGCCCAGGACGACGGCGGTTGCAATCGGCGCGATGCTTTGAGTCGATTCCGCCCGCGCCGCTTCGCGTTCGGCGAAGAAGAGGTGGATGCGGGCTTTGGACTGTTCCGATGCACGCAGTTCTTCGAAGAACCGTCGTTCGACTTTGAGTCCGTCGAGAAACGAGCAATCCAGCGCTGCTTGCACCGCATCGATCGCGCGATGTGCGGCAAGGCCTCCGCGCTCCTCGGGTTCCACGCGTCGGCGCGCGGCGTTGATCGCCGGACGGTCACCTTTGATGGCAAGCAGATTCCCGATCCGACGGGGTACGCCCGCAAGCGTGTGCGCAAACGCGACGGCATCGGCGATCAGGTCGCCCACGGCGATCCGATCGATGAGCCCGAGTTCGAGGGCGCGCTCGGCGCCGATCGGCTCGCCGCTGAGGATGAGATCGAGAGCGGCTTCCACGCCGATGAGACGCGGCAGCCGCTGCGTTCCGCCCGCGCCGGGCAGCAAACCGAGCTTCGTCTCCGGCACGCCGAGGCGCGCGCGCGGAGTCGCGACACGGTAGTCGCAGCCGAGCGAGAGTTCGAGTCCGCCGCCGAGGGCCAGACCCTCGATTGCGGCGACGACGGGTTTGGTCATCGCCTCGATCCGGTCGATCGCATCGCGCGTCGTCGGCCCGCTCATCGTTCCACTCGCGAATCCCTTGATATCCGCGCCGCCGCTGAACGTCCCGTTCGAACCGGTCAGGACGACGGCGTCCACCTCGGGATCGTTTTCGGCATCCGAGAGCTCGGGAAGCAGCGCGGCGATGGCCGCGGATCCGAGCGCATTCACCGGCGGATTGTCGATCGCGATTACGGCAATGCGACCGCGTTTTTCGAGATGGGCGAGGGCCGCCATGAGACTCCAGCTCTGCGAAAAGAAAGGGGAACCGATTCACCAGAACGGAAAAATTCTCTACCGAGCTGGAGCGTGCATGCATCTTTTTTTTCAGGAGCTGTTGAACGGCCTTGTCGTCGGCAGCATCTATGCGCTCGTAGCGCTTGGACTGGCACTCGTGTACGGCACGATGGGAATTCCGAACTTCGCTCACGGCCATCTCTATATGCTCGGCGCGTACGTGGCTTTCTTCGGCGTGACCATCGCGCAGATCGGCTACTGGCCCTCGATGCTCTTGGCGATCGTGGTGCTGGCGGCCGTGGGCGTGGTGCTGGAACGCCTGGTCTTTCGTCCGTTGCAGAAGGCGCCGGAGGTCAATGCGATCATCGCTGCTGTCGGCGTGTTGTTTTTCTTCGAGGCCGTCGCGCGTGTTTTTTTCGGTGCGAACTTCCGGGAACTCAAGTCGCCCTACGATCGCGTCGTTCAATTTGCGGGACTGGTGACGACCCAGCAGCGGCTGATCGTCATGGCGGCGGCGGCGTTGCTGATGATCGGTCTCTTTTTGTTTCTCAAGCGCACGCTACTCGGTGCGACGATCGAAGCCGTCGCGCAGAACCGGCGCGGCGCGGCGCTCGTCGGCATCAACGCCGACCGCGTGCAGATGCTCGTGTTCGCGATCTCCGCGGGTTTGGCCGCAGCGGCCGCGACGCTCATCGCTTCGATCAACTTGATCTTCCCCTCGATGGGATCGATCGTGATCCTCAAGGCGTTCGCGATCATCGTGCTCGGCGGCATGGGCAGCATCCCCGGCGCCATCATCGGCGCGTTCATCTTGGCCTTTGCCGAGAGCTTCGGGGCGACGTATATTTCGACGAGCTATCAAGACGTGATCGCCTTCGCGCTGCTCGTCATCATCTTGACGGTTCGACCGACCGGTCTCTTTGCAAAGGGCACCTAGCTTGCCGGTCCGCCCACGTCTCTTCGCACTTGGTGCGATCGCCATTGCGATCGTTCTCCCGCTTTTGGTGCGCAGCGAGTACTATCGGCAGGTTCTCGTGACCGGCTACATCAGCGCTATTGCGGTGTATGGACTGAACATCATCCTCGGCTACACGGGGTTGCTGACACTCGGGCATGCGGCATTTTTCGGTATCGGTGCGTACGCGGTCGCGCTGCTCGAAACGCGGCTCGGCGTTCCGTTTTGGGTGGC
>Ga0123338_10005199_pt1 | contig 11197 bp, 10 predicted proteins | sample grotaG_FD_89793 | JGI IMG/M metagenome (GOLD analysis project Ga0123338, IMG submission 89793) | Glacier valley bacterial and archeal communities from Borup Fiord, Nunavut, Canada, to study Microbial Dark Matter (Phase II) -... | ecosystem: Environmental > Aquatic > Freshwater > Ice > Glacier ...
GAAACTTATGATATTCCTTATCCTGAACATGTTCAACAACCTTTGATCGATCTTATTGTAAAAGAGCTGCGGGGAGAAGGCAGGAGCCCGTCAACAGGTATCTCAGGTGCAAGAGCCAGCTTGTTACTGGAACAGATAACAGCATAACGGTATTGCATAGGCTAATTATAATTATCTCTTAAACGCTAACATTAGTAATAAATAAAATTAGTCCTGGATATGAACAGCAAAAATAAAGAGCAGCAAAATAGAATTGCCCAAATTTTCGGTGCTAAATTCAGTGACACCTCGAGAAGGATGGAGACACTTGAATTTTATAAATCTTATCTTGAAAATGTCTTGCATTTACCATTGCTTGTTACGGGCATTGAAGATTTTAGCTGGGAAGAATTTTATTTATTTGGTCCGGGAGATAAGCAGGAATATGAAGCCTTGAAAAAGGTACAACCCTCTTCTACCGATATCTTCAAAATGAAAACAATTTCTTCCTTCATTGATTTGAACTATGGCTTGTTCGCTAAAGTTACCAGGCCTGATAAAAAAAGGTTTGACGTCCCGCTGATGGATTTAAAAACCGTAGAAAAAAAATCGGAAGACTATTTACTGTTACATAACTACTCAGTATGGTGCATCAATTACCAATAAACAAATAACCCCCCGAACTTCTCACAACCATTATTCCTGCACAGTTCTGTTAAGTATTATTTTTTTGTTGAAAGTATTGAATTCAATTGTTACAATTTCTATGTTCTCTGTTACAACAAATCTAAATTTGAAGTAGCTTTAATAGCAAGAAATACAGCATTTGAAAAAGTCACTTTATTTTTTCGCGATGATCTTCTCTGCCTTTTATCTGAAAGGGCAGCCGGCTAACTGCATTTTTAAACAACCTCAAATCGTCATCAACTTTGGCGCCGGCAACGTGAGTGATCTGAATACAGAAGCGCTTTTTAACTACAGGCGTGTAGGAAGCTATTGTCCTACCGATGGTCATTATTCTTATACTCCCTATACCAGTGACTGCTTTCGTGGCGACTGGCTTACACTACCGGAAGACCATACCCCCGGTGATGCAGCCGGAAACATGATGCTGGTAAATGCTTCACCCTACAGCGGTACATTTTTAAAGACAACAATAACAGGTTTAAAAAAAGGCACCATTTATGAGTTCGCCGTTTGGATGATGAATGTTTGCAGGATCACCGATAAGTGTCCCTATCCTCTTTTACCTAATATCTTCATAATGCTGCAAACACCTGACGGCAAAGTTGTGATGCAATTTGGCGCCGGCGAACTGGTACGGCATAATGCAGCGGAGTGGACACAGTACCGCGCTTTTTTTACATCGCCATTAGCAGAAACAACTTTAACCCTGACGATGATAGATACCAATCCCGGCGGTTGCGGAAATGATTTTGCGTTAGATGATATTACCTTTCGCGAATGTGTAAAAGTAACCCCAAAACCTGTAGTTACCCCGGCACGTAAAGTACCTGCAATTACAAAGCAGCAACACCCGCCTCCGAAGCCAATACTTAAACGGAAAACTTCCGAACCTGTAAAAAAACAGTTGCAGGTCAGCCAGATTGCAAAGCCGTCAATAGATTCTCCACGCCAACCTGTCGCTGTTATCAAACAAAAGCCAATCGTGTTTCCTGATCCGCCACCGTTGCTAACGACACGGGCAAATCCGTTGATCAAACAAATTGAAACAGAAGCAGGTGAGATCAGGATCAACCTTTATGACAATGGTGAAATAGATGGTGACTCCATTAGCCTGTATCATAATAATGTGCTGCTGATGACGCATGTCAGGCTTTCAGATAAAGCCACATCGTTCCACATCGCCATCGATGCTGCGCACCCACACCATGAATTGATTTTGGTAGCGGAAAATCTTGGTTCTATTCCTCCCAATACTTCGCTGATGGTTATAACCGCCGGTACCAAGCGTTACGAAGTTTTTATTTCTTCCACAGAACAGAAGAATGCCAAAGTAATTTTTGATCTGAAAGAATAAATTATTTAAGGAAGACAGTTGTGAACAGGAAGCTGCTAACCATACATTGAAAACAGATTACCGGTTTAAAAAAATTGAACGGAGATCTCCCGCAGGCATGGGAGAAATAGAAATATCACATAAAAGAAAACGGTTAACATTATTTTTGATCATTGCCTTACTATGAAAAGGACAGTTCTTTTTACGTTATTTATTTGCCTGCTTACGATTGTTGGTTGCCAGCACGAGCTGCAATGGAATCGGTCTTCTGCAGGCACGCTTCTTAAAAATGCCAACGGCGATTGCCTCCCTGTTACAGTTGCAGGAAATTTTATTAGTAATAAAATAATTAGTGACTCTAATTTTTTAACTGTCCGTGTTGATGTAAGTGTCAAAGGCAACTACATTATTACAAGTGATATTGTAAACGGTTATTAATTTAAAGCATCGGGAGTATTCATTAGTACAGGCAACGCAGTTGTCAGGCTTGTCGGCAGCGGAAAACCTTTGGTAGCAGGTACCGATCATTTTACTATCCACTTTAACAACACCCTTTGTAAAGCATTCGTTATCGTAATTCCTGATACTGTTGCAGCAGCGATTTATACTCAGGGGTGGGACTGGTTTATATGGAAAAAAATTCAAATGGTTACAATCAGCCAGCTATGCAAATTAAGAACTGGCATATAAATTAATAGCACCTTCAATTGAGTAATTTCAATTAGCTATCATTTAAACAAGCAGTATCTTTTATAAGTGTTATGTCAACTTAAAATGGACGTTTTACTATCAGCCGCCACCTTTAAGCTATCAGGAAAAAAGTCTGTCGCACATTAAGTCACTGACAGCTTATCGCCGACGGCCGATTGCAGATATTCTTTTAGATAATCTTTTTATTCAGGAGCCCGCATTGTCTACACCACTATTCTTTTAATCAGCTGCTATTAGATACTGTCTTTTGCTATCACACTCCAGTCGTCATTACCGTGTCCTTTCTCAATCCATTGATCCATCACGGCAGCAATGGCAGGAATTATGGCCAGCTTTGTTCCGGTACTTTTTGCTGCATTCATCATTAAGCCTGCATCTTTCCTCGCCATATTTAATTCCCAGGAAGGTTCATTAAATTTACCCTCCGCGATTTTCTTTAGCCGGGAAGGAACCATCGCGCCCGGATTCCAATCATTAAAAAGATCTATAATTTCCTGTGCTTTGATACCATGCGACTTGGCAAGCGCGAGCGCATCGGAAAGTCCGGCTGTAAGGCTTAGCAGAAACAAATTGCCTGTTAGTTTGATACCTGCCGCCTTACCTTCTTCAGCACCAAAATTTATAAGCTTTCCCGTCATTTTGGATAGCTCCGGCTCAAACTTTTTTATTACAGACTGGTCACCTGAAACCAGCATATAACCTGTGCTCTCCAAAGCGTTCTGCGGACCCATGAATACAGGCGCATGTAAATAGGTAAAGCCTTTACTTTTCCACGCTTCCGTTCTTTGTTTCGCTCCGGAAGCAGAAGTCGTGGTATGATCTATGATTACAGCGCCTTCTTTAAAACCTTTGCTTGCCGCTTCCAGCACTTCATCAACCGTTTCATCATCTTTAACAGTAACATGGATAACTTCCGCATCTCGTACCGCTTCGTTAGCAGAATCAAATGCTTTTGCTCCGTAAACCTCCAATGCTTTTGCTTTGGCTGCCGTGCGGTTCCAAACCTGTATCGTATCTCCTTTTTGCAGCATTGCCCGAACGAAATTTGAGCCCAGCAGGCCCATTCCTAAAAATGCTTTCATAATTGTTGTAGTTTTTGTAAAGGTAAGAAGTCCTTCATGCCATAAGCGAACATGCATTAATTTTTGCAACCCAAAAATAATTACAATCACTCCGTTCTCAAACTTTTTACTGGATTGGCAATAGCGGCTTTTAAGGCCTGGAAGCCCACCGTGACCAGGGCGATGGTACCTGCTAGTATACCTGAGGCAGCATATATCCACCAGGGTAAGCCGGTACGGTAAGCAAAACCCTGGAGCCAGCTATGCATAGCTATTCCGGTTACCGGTATAGCAATTATAAAACCTACAGCCACCAGCACAAGGAACTCTTTAGATAAAGTAAAAACCAAACTGTTGACGGATGCTCCCAGTACCTTGTGCACGCCGATCTCTTTTGTCCGTTGAAGTACATTGTAAGCTGATAATCCAAGTAATCCAAAATATGCAATACCAATGGCAAGAATAGCAAAAAGGCCGAATATTTTTCCAAAACGCCGGTTCTCGGCATATTGACGATTGAAGAATTCATGCAGGAAAAAATAATCAAAGGGATCCGAAAGAAAATGCCTGTCCCAAATCTTTTTAATAGATGCTATTACAGACGCGGGATTGCTCCCTTGAATTTTTACAGAATAATTATTGCGCGTGTTACGGTTAGAAAAAATCACCAGGGGTTGAATAGCTTTCTGCAGGCCCTTATTATGGTAGTCGGCAATTACGCCCGTTACCTGCAACGAATCCATGTTATTCTGGCCGCCGGAAATTAATTCCCCTATAGCAGATTGTGGTGACGGAATACCCAGTGCCCTGACGGCAGATTCATTAAGTATAACTTTTTTTGGATCGTTTACTGAAGCTCTGGAAAAAGGCCGGCCTGCAATTATTTTCAAACCATAACTACTTATTAAATCTTCATCCACTCCCAGGTGAAATAAAGTGATCACCTGTTTGCTTGCTCCCTGCATCCGGTGCCAGTTCGTTGACCATAAAATTTCTTCCCCCATAATAGCTGACGAGGCTGTAATACTTTTTACACCGTTCACCCCGAGTATCTCTTCTTTAAATGCACTATAAACGTCCCGGTAGGCAGAATCTGACAGGCCACCAAAAGCACCTTTAATGGCCAGTGTCTCGTTGATATTTGCTCCGAGTTTCTGGCTACGCATATAGTTTACCTGCCTGTAAACAATAATTGTCCCTGCAACAAGAATTATAGAAGCCTGAAACTGCCCCACGATTAATCCTTTGCGCAGCCACTGACCACTTAAAGCATTTTTAAAAAGGTTTAAGACATTAAATCAAGGGAGACAGCTACATGTTATTATTATGAGGTAAGTCACCAGTATCATTCAAGACTATTGTCTGAACTGTGACTTGTTTGATTGAATAAATTACTATGATTGATGACAAATATCCTGATAGTGGGCTTACCATGACCTTCACCAACGAAGAAGGTGACCAGGAAAAAGAAGACCTCACTTATAACCGCCAGAATTTCTGGGTGACTACCAGCAACCAACAACTGAACTTTGTATAACATATAAAATCGATGCTCAAAACACCCAGACTTGCAGCTGTCGTGCTACCTGATAACGTATTGTTTGAAGGTGGCGCCGGCGAAACCGTTCGTAAGAAATTATTAGAGACTACCGACCTGCATACCATTCTTCGTTTACCCACGGGCATCTTTTACGCCAATGGGGTTAAAGCAAACGTGTTGTTCTTAGATGGCAAACCATCCAGCAAAGATCCCTGGACAAAAGAAGTTTGAGATTGTTGAAAATTTGGAGCCGGGATTGGTGAGATTTAAGGCGATCATTGCTTCTTAAAATACAAAAAAGTTTATGGATATCAAAGATTAAGAAACAATTCTCCTTTTCAGCGTGCTTAAATAACCTTACAAAGAATTTTTTTCAACTATTAAGGAATATTCAATAACTTTTTCAAAATTTAAGAACCTCCTAAGTTGCATTAACAAAAAATTTAGTTATTATTAGGTCACCAAAACAAAATACGCTTATGAACAAGTTGAAACATCTCTTGACGTGTTTTCTCGTCATTTTCTTCCTGCAGGGGTTCTCGCAAACGAGAACGGTTACAGGTAAAGTTATTAACTCAACAGACAAGACAGAAGTTCCGGGTGCCTCTATAACCGTTAAAGGTTCTTCTGCTTCTACAACTACTGCAACGAATGGTAGTTTTTCAATTTCTATTCCGGCAGGTAATGTTACATTGATCATTACGTCTATTGGATTTGAATCAAAACAAATAGCGATAACGGCGAACGACAAAACTGTTTCTGTTGAATTGTCAGAGGACAGAAAACAATTAAATGAAGTGGTGGTTACCGCATTGGGTATCAAAAGGGAAAAGAAGGCTTTAACTTATGCTACCCAACAGATTGGCGGTGACGAATTGAGAAAAGCAGCCAACACTAATTTTGTGGATGCCCTTAGCGGTAAGGCTGCAGGCTTCGATATTAAAGTCAGCAACTCGGGTGCAGGCGGCTCTACCAAAGCAGTATTAAGAGGGAACAAATCTTTGCTTGGGCTAAGTGAAGCGCTGTATGTAATTGATGGTGTTCCAATGGTAAATAATAAGAGTGGTCAACCTGACACTTATGGCGGAACAGATGGCGGAGATGGTCTTTCAGCGATCAACCCCAACGATATCGAAAGTATCAACGTTTTAAGGGGAGCAAATGCTGCTATCCTTTATGGAAGCCAGGGTGCCAACGGTGTAATAGTGATTACTACCAAAAAAGGTAAAACCGGTAAAGTACAAATTGACTTCAATCAAAGTACCGTCCTGGAACAGGTATCCGGGCTTCCTGATTTTCAATACAAATACGGTACTGTAGGGGGAGATTATAACTGGACACCTCCAAATTTGGCGGTAGTGACTCCTGCGCAACTTGTTAATATTACCAAGTCTCCTGTTACTAATATTATGTCGGACACTTATCAAAAAGACTACATTAAAGATTTCTTTAGAATTGGCAATACCATTACAAGCGGGGTATCAGTATACGGTGGAAACGACAAAACCACTGCTTTCTTTTCATATGCAAATACTTCAGCAAATGGTGTTGTTCCAAAAAATACTTATAGCAAGCACAACTTTTCTTTTAATCAAAGCACCAAATTGTTAGATGATAAGGTTACTATAAGTTCTAATGTTATCTTCTCTTCTGAAATATCTAAAAATCGTCCCGGAGCCGGTTATTATAACAACCCGCTAACTGGTTTGTACCTGTTTGCAAGGAACAGGGACTTTAATAACTACAAGCAGAATTACCAGGTATTGGACAGCGCCAGGAATTTGTATAAAATGAACTGGTATTCCACCGAAGAAAAGCAAAACAACCCTTTTTGGGAAATCAATAATGACCCTAAACTGCAAAAATCTAACAGGGTAATTGCTAATGTGAAAGCCGGCTGGGACATCGCGAAGCACCTCAGGTTTGAGGCCAGGGGCAACATTGATTACAATAATGTAACAAGAGACAACCGGTTCGCCGCAGGCGGAAATTCGGTGACTGTAAGTACAACCGGCACCTGGTCTTATACCCGTTATATCGACCAGTCTCTGTATAGCGATGGCATTTTAACGTACAACAACACGTTTGGAAACTTAAGTGTAAACGCATTGGCGGGTGTTAGTTATCAGAAAAATGTCTTTACCGATGGTATGAATGTTGGTAACGGAACCGTTGCCATGTTATACCCGAATTACTTCACTTTCGCGAATATGCCTCCTACTGTTATCTTCAACCAAACCATTAGCAGGACTATTAAAGAAGGAGCATTTGCAGACGTACAACTAGGATTTAAAGACTTTTTATTTTTAGATCTGGCTGCACGTAACGACTGGGCTTCTACCCTGGCACTTACCGGCAACCAGTCTTATTTATATCCTTCTGTCGGCGGATCTGCAGTCATCAGCCAGATGGTGAAATTACCTCACGTGATTTCATTTTTTAAAGTGAGAGCCAATGTCTCCCAGACAGCAAATGAGGTTCCTTATAACGTGGTTAACCCACAGAATTCTGTTAGTAGCGCCCAGGGTGGTATTAACAGGAACACCCAGGTGCCTTTTACGAACCTGAAACCGGAAAAGATTAAAAGCAATGAATATGGTGGTGAAGTACGTTTCTTTGATGGAAGGCTGGGTCTTGACTTTACTTACTACAAAGATATCAGCACGAACCAATTCCTTACATTGGCAGCTCCTTCCGGTTCGGGGTACACTACTTATTATGTTAACGCCGGAAAAATCGATAATCATGGATTTGAGTTGACGATAAATGCTGACCCAATCCGCGCAAAAGATTTCAGTTGGAGAACATCAGTAAACGCCTCCCAGAACAAAAATAAAATTGTTGAACTAATTGCATCCAACCCTGGTTATCAGGTGGGCGGAGACAATGAAGGGTTTGCATCCATTATTAAAGCCGGCGGTTCTTTTAACGATGTATATATTTATAAATTTTTAAGAAATGATGCCGGCCAGATCATGCTGAACGCCAACGCTGTTCCAAGCAAAGCCCCTACCCAGACGAAAGTAGGCAATGTTAACCCTGACTACTTACTGGGATGGAACAATAGTTTTAGCTACAAAAACTGGTCTGCCAGTGTGTTGATCAATGGAAAATTCGGGGGTGTTGCCTTCTCCAAAACAGAAGCATTTCTGGATTCTTACGGTGTCAGTGCAAGAACTGCAGATGCAAGAGATCAGGGTTATATACCGATCAATGCCATCATGGGAACAACAGCTGTAACAACCATCGATCCATACACCTATTACTCCTCCGTGGGTGACAGGAACAAGATCATGGAACCTTATATATTTAAGAGAACAAATGTAAGAGTGGGACAATTGGTAGTAGGTTATACCTTCAGGTCCGCCAAGGCAAATCCTGTTTTCAAAGACGCTTCCGTTTCTTTGATAGGAAGGAATTTATTCTTCTTATACAAAGATGCGCCATTTGATCCGGAACAATCCGTTAGTACCGCCAACAACGTGCAGTCTAATGATATCTTCGGTTTACCTTCTACGAGATCATTTGGATTTAATGTTAAATTTACATTCTAGGGAAATTAAATACCTATAGGACTAAATATCTAAAAGAATTAAAATAATTTACTATGAGACAAATAATTATTGCACTTTTTATCCTGTTTACATTTGGGTCCTGCACCAAGGATTTTGTATCAGCTAACCAGAACCCCAACCAAATTTCCGATGAGATGCTGAAACAGGACTTCAACCTGGTAGGCTCCCCTTTTTCGAGCATGGTATTCAACCTGAACGGTCATCAGATAGAAGAGGATTTGTGTTACGATTCCTGGATGGGATTTATGGGCACACCAACTGATTTTGTGGGTAATGTTAACAATACCACTTATTACATACGTTGGAATTCTTATTGGGGACGAATATACGGCAGTATCATGTCGCCGGCAAAGCAGGTTATCCAGCTGGCCCAAACCAATAATTTGCCATTGTTTGCTACCTGGGCAAAATTAATACGTATTATTGGAATGTCTAAATTAACAGCCATCCATGGCCCTGTTATTTATTCTAATTATGGTAGTACCGCCAGCTCCATTATTTATGATAAAGAGTCTGATTTGTACCCTCTTTTCTTTAAGCAACTGGATTCCATTCAAACGGATTTCGCCGCTAACTCAAAATATGCAGGCTTTGCAAAATTTGATCCTACCAACTATAAAGGCAGTCTTACCAACTGGATGAAAGTAGTTAACTCCGTACGGTTAAGACTGGCTATGCGTATATCAAAAGTCGATAAGGCAACGGCAAAAATCCAGGGTGAAAAAGCGTTGGCCGATCCTGCCGGGTTAATCGAAACCAATGCTGACAATTTTACCAATAATTTATTAGGAAATATCATGCCGGTAGCACAAATTAGCTACCAGTGGGATGACACCCGTATGGGCGCAGTAATAGAATCTTTTATGGTTGGTTTAAATGATGGCAGAATTTCAAAATATTTTGCACCTGCAGACGCGAGTTTGGCTGCTGATCACCCGGCGATTCCCTATAAAGGCATCCGCAATGGGGCATATATTAAAGCAAAAGCTGACCATGTTCCTTTTTCGAGGGTATCTGGCGATTTTAATGGTGTTACGATCAGAAGGAATTTTACAGCTGCGGAAGTGGCATTTCTTAAAGCCGAAGCGGGACTTAGAGGATGGGCCGGAGCCGGCGATCCTCAGAAAAATTACGAAAACGGAATAAAATTGTCTTTTGCTGACTGGGGCGCCAGTGGTGCAGATGCTTACCTGGCAAACGCTATCAGCAAGCCTATTAACTATGTGGACCCGGTAGATGCCCGCAACAATTTCACAGCGCCTTCCACTATCACTGTAGCATGGAACAACGCCGATAATAATGAGGTGAAGCTGGAAAAGATCATTACTCAAAAATACCTCGCTGCTTTTACCCAGACGCTGGAAGCATGGGTGGATTTCAGAAGAACAGGTTATCCTAAGATTCCTTATGTGGCTAAGAATGATAGTAGCCCGGATTGGGGAGTTATAGCCGCCGATCAGTGGATCAAAAGAATGCCTTTTGTCAATGCCGAAAGAACAGGTAATGCGACTGCCGTTGCTGACGCTGCAACAAAGTTAGGATCGGGAGCCAAAGATGATATCGCTACCCGTTTGTGGTGGGATACAGGCGGCTCGAACTTCTAATTTCATTTCGCTACTAATTAAAATTAAATGCCCTTTACAAATATTTGTAAAGGGAATTTAATTTTGTGATACTTTATAATCAGGGTCTCCCTGAAAAGCTGCAATACTTATCCAAAGGATTTGGGAATGTGAATAGCTGTGAAAAATTTGATAACGGCATAAAGATGTGCAAAGTGATGCATCTATACCTCTAGCAAAATGTGCAATAAGCTATTATTTGAGCTTTTATCCTCGTTGCTTATTAAATCATTCTGATCATAGTTCAGGATAATTGTTTGAACTGTGATTTGTTTGATTGAATGAATTACTATGATTGATAACATGTTCAAAGTCTTCCAAAAATCATAGCCCATCATTAAATCACTCTGATCATAGTTCAGGATAATTGTTTGAACTGTGATTTGTTTGATTGAATGAATTACTATGATTAATAACAAGTTCAAAGTCTTCCAAAAAATCATAGCCCATCATTAAATCATTTTAATCACAGTTCAGGATAATTGTATGAATTGTAAATTGTTTGATTGAATGAATTACTATGATTGATAACAAGTTTGAAGTCTTTCCAAAAATCATAGCCCATTATTAAATCATTCTAATCATAGTTCAGGATAATTGTATGAATTGTAAATTGTTTGATTGAATGAATTTTGTCTTGAACTGTGATTTATTTGATTGAATGAATGCTATGATTTATTGAAGTGATC
>Ga0123338_10005202_pt1 | contig 11191 bp, 9 predicted proteins | sample grotaG_FD_89793 | JGI IMG/M metagenome (GOLD analysis project Ga0123338, IMG submission 89793) | Glacier valley bacterial and archeal communities from Borup Fiord, Nunavut, Canada, to study Microbial Dark Matter (Phase II) -... | ecosystem: Environmental > Aquatic > Freshwater > Ice > Glacier ...
CCCCCAGCCACCTCCCCCGCACCGCCCTCATCGTCAACCGCCTCGACACCACCCAGCCCGCCCTCTCCATCGACTGGCACACCCACCCCGCCCTCTGGCCCGCCGAATACACCCTCGCCCATCGCCTTCTCCTCTACTTCGGCGAAGCCACCTACTGCCTCAAACTCCGCCTCCACGGCTTCCCACCAACTCCCACGCCGACCTCACCCGCTCCGCACTAAACTCACTTTTTAGACACATCCCCACCTCCCCGCATACAGTGGTGTGCATGAACCGACGCGACTTCTCCCGCCTCTCTGCCTTCACCCTCGCCGCCACCCAACTCCCTGCCCAGTCCCCCTCGCAGAAGCCCGTAGGCTATGCAGCCATCGGTCTCGGCCGCATCTCCGACCTCTTCATGCAGGCGTGCGCCCAGTCCACCAAGTCAAAAATAACCGCCCTCGTCACCGGACACCCCGTCGAAAAGGGTGAGAAGTTCGCCGCCATGTACGGCGTCCCCAAATCCTCCATCTACACCTACGAAACCTTCGACCGCATCCGCGACAATAAGGACGTCGACGCCGTCTACGTCGGCCTCCCCAACTCCATGCACGCCGAGTACACCACCCGTGCCGCGAAGGCCGGCAAGCACGTCCTCTGCGAGAAGCCCATGGCCATCTCCGTCGCCGAAGGCCGCTCCATGATCGACGCCTGCCACAAAGCCAACGTCCGCCTCATGATCGCCTACCGCCTCCACTACGACCCAACCTGGAAGCACGCCTTCGATCTCATCCGTTCCGGCGAACTCGGCCAGGTCGAATCCTTCATGGGCGGCTACTGGGGCTTCCAACCTGCGGGAGCCTGGCGCGTCAACCGCAAGCTCGCCGGCGGAGGCTCCCTCATGGATCTCGGCATCTACCCCCTCAACTGCATCCGCTACCTCACCGGCGAAGAGCCCTCCACCTACGCCGCCATGGTCGCCACCCGCGAGCACAGCCCCCGCTTCTCAGAGGTTGAGCAGTCCGTCGAGTGGTCCATGAAGTTCCCCTCCGGCATCATCGGCTCCTGCGCCAGCTCCTACGGAGCCTCCGGACCCGCCCTCATGCGCATCAACTGCGAAAAAGGCTACCTCGAGCTCGGCAACTGCTTCACCTATGACGGCATCCATCTCAAAGGTCAGATCGGCTCTGGCTCCACCGCACGCCAGATCGAGGACAACGGCACCGGCAAGCGTCCCTTCCAGTTCACCCTCGAAGCCGACCACTTCAGCGACTGTATCCGCAACAACCGCGAAGCCGACACCCCCGGCGAAGAGGGCCTCAAGGACATGCTCGCCATGGAAGCCATCTACAAATCCGCAGGTACCCCACTCGGCTAGCCCCGGCCCCCAACAATTCCAACCTCACCCGTGTATCGTTCATAGCTGAATAAGACCTTTTCTTTCTGGAGCGCTGAATGTCCTCGAAGCACCTTCTTATCGCCTCACTCCTGCTCGCCACCCTTCAGCTCAACGCCCAGCAAACCGCCTCTCTGACGATCGACACCAGCAAAATAACCGCCCCCGCAAGCCCCATGCTCTACGGCCTCATGACGGAAGAGATCAACTTCTCCTACGATGGAGGTCTCTACGCCGAACTCGTCAGCAACCGCACCTTCCAGACCAACCGCGGCCCCAATACCGAACACTGGACCATCCTCCAGACCGGCACAGCCTCCGCCGCCACAGCGCTCGACAAGACCACCGGCCCCAGCGCCGCCCTCCCCCACAGCCTCAAACTCACCGTCAAAGCCGCCGACGCGCAGAACCTCGCAGGCATCGCTAACGAGGGTTTCTGGGGCTACCCACTCCACCCCAACAGCACCTACTCCGGCTCCTTCTACGCCAGAGCAGATTCCGCAAGCCTCGGCCCCATCACCGTCCGCCTCATCGACAACAACACCGGCACCATCGTCGCCTCCACCACCGTCCGCACCATCACCTCGGACTGGCAGCGCTACCCCTTCACCCTCAAGACCGCAACCCTTACGCCCTCCTCGACCAACCACCTCGACATCTCTGTCCAGCACCCCGGCACCGCCTGGTTCACCCTCATCTCCCTCTTCCCGCCCACCTACAAAGACCGCACTAACGGTTTTCGCGCCGACATCATGGAAAAGCTCGCCGCCATGAAGCCCACCTTCCTCCGCTTCCCCGGCGGCAACTACCTCGAAGGCGACCATATCAACGAGCGCTTCGAGTGGAAGAAGACCATCGGCCCCTACGTCGACCGCCCCACCCACCCCAGCCCCTGGAACTACCACTCCTCCGACGGCATGGGCCTGCTCGAGTTCCTCCAGTGGTGCGAAGACCTGCACATGCAGCCGCTCCTCGCCGTATATGGCGGATACTCCATGAAGCAGGAGCACGTCACCCCCGGCCTTGACCTCGACCCCTACATCCAGGATGCCCTCGACGAAATCGAGTACGTCACCGGCGACGCTAAAACCAAGTGGGGCGCACAACGCGCCATGGACGGCCACCCCGCCCCCTTCGCCCTCTCCTACGTCGAAATCGGCAACGAAGACTGGTTCGATAAATCCGGCAGCTACGACGGCCGCTACGCCCAGTACTACAAGGCAATCAAGCAGTACTACCCGGCCCTCCAACTCATCGCCACTACCCCAGTCAAGGGCATGACGCCTGACGTCATTGACGACCACTACTACCGCTCCGCCGAACAGTTCTTCAACGACGTCCACCACTACGACGCCACCGACCGCAAAGGCCCCAAGATCTTCGTCGGCGAATGGGCCACCCGCGAAGGCTCCCCCACCACCAACTTCGGCGCAGCCCTCGGCGACGCCGCATGGATGACCGGCATGGAGCGTAACAGCGACGTCGTCATCCTCGCGGCTTACGCCCCGCTCTTCGTCAACGTCAACCCCGGCGGCATGCAATGGTCCAGCGACCTCATCGGCTACGACGCACTCAACAGCTACGGCTCCCCCAGCTACTACGCGCAGGTCATGTTCGGCGCCCACCTCGGCGACCAGCTCCCCGCCACCACGCTCTCTTCCACCAACCCGCGCCTCTTCCAATCCGTAACGTTCGACTCCAAACGCCGCACTCTCATCCTCAAACTCGTCAACGCCTCCACCAACCCGCAGCCCGTCTCCATCAAGCTCAACGGAGCTACCGGCATCCAGCCCACCGCCTCCGTCATCACCCTCTCAGCCCCCACCATGGCCGCCACCAATTCCATCACCGCCCCGACCCGCATCGTGCCGGTCACGTCCTCCATCTCCAACGCCGCCGCCACCTTCACGCACACCGTCCCCCGCTACGCCATCCAGGTCATCGAGCTCAAGCTGAAGAACTAACTCTATGTTCAACATCATCGAAAGCTCCGCGGTAGCTCTCTACCTCGATAGCAAAGTCCTAGCTTCTAGGTAAGCCAAGGCTTCAGCCTTGGTCTATAGGATCACCATAGACTCGGGCTTTAGCCCCGGGCGTATGCTCTCCTGTTCGTTGCACTTCGCGCTACGGAACACGAACGACACTCTCCGCACCAAAGATCGGAACTCCATGATCATCGTCAACGACGAACACGTAACCCTCGACACCCCCACCTGCCCCATGCGCACCCACATCGTGCGCCCCGCCGCACCCGGCCGTTATCCCGGCATCGTCTTCTACTCTGAAATCTTTCAGATCACCGCACCCATCCGTCGCACGGCCGCCATGCTCGCCGGCCACGGCTACATCGTCGCCATGCCCGAGATCTATCACGAGTACGAACCCGCCGGAACTGTCCTAGCCTACGACCAGGCAGGCTCCGACCGCGGCAACATCCTCAAGACCACCAAGGAAGTCGGTGCCTACGACGACGACGCCCGTGCCGTCATCGCCCACCTCAAATCCCGCCCCGACTGCACCGGCAACATCGGCGCCATGGGCATCTGCATCGGCGGCCACCTGGCCTTCCGCTGTGCCATGGAGCCCGAAATTATCGCCACCGCCTGCTTCTACGCCACAGACATCCACAAGGGCGGCCTCGGCAAAGGCATGGCCGACAACTCCCTCCAGCGCGCCGAAGACATCCAGGGCGAACTCCTCATGATCTGGGGCCGCCAGGACCCCCACATCCCCACCGAAGGCCGCATGAAGGTCCTCGCCCGCCTCAACGAGCTCAATAAGAAAATAAGCTGGCACGAAGTCAACGGAGCACACGCCTTCATGCGCGACGAAGGCCTGCGCTACGACCCCGAACTCGCCTACTCTCTCTACGGTCTCATCTTCGATCTCTTCCATCGCAAACTAAGCCAAGGCGACCAACCCAAGCCAACCACCCAATCCACCGAAACCCGCCGCTGAAAAACGAACGATGCATATCAACCGATTGAAAGCTATGCACACCGCACAAGGACAATCCACAGAAGGAAACACGCCGTGGACAGGATTCAAGCTGGGTGTAATCGTTTCTGCAAAGCTCGGCCAGTGAGCAGTTAGCGCATAAGGTGACGAGAAGCTGGACGACAAACGGCGTTGTCGAAGGACTAATATTATGGGAAAGTTCTTAGCAGTCCTTACCCTTTCAATCTTGCCAGCCACTTTGTTCGGGGCCGATAAGAACACCACGGCAACTGCCCCATCCGCTTGCGGAGTGAACCAGCCCCACTTCTCCGCCGCCAAGGGAACAAACTTATCCTGCGAGCGTCAGCAAACCGAAGTCCTAAGCCGCCGTAGACACTAGGCTCTTCTCCAGCACGATGAAGTGCAGATCATCCCGCAGAGGCCTCCCAAATCGTTCATCTCCATAAGGGAACGGCTCCGTCTCGCCATTCAAAACATACCCACGCCGCTCATACCACTTAATTAGCGCATCCCTAACATTTAGTACCGTCATCCGAATCCGCTGCCCACCACGCGCCATCACAAATCGTTCCGCCTCGCTCAAAATCCCTCGCCCCAACTGCCTGTTCTGTACCTCGGGCCGAACCGTCAACAACCCGAGATACCACACCGCATCCGCCCGCGGATCAAGCCACACCGTCCCCATCAGCGTTCCACTCGCCTCATCACGAAAAGTCAGCAAATGCGCTTCGGACTTGGCCGCCAAGTCCTCCCGTAGAAGCGAAATATTCAGCCGCTCGCCCTCGAGAATACCCGCCTCCACATTCCAGCTCGCCGAGTACCCGGTCCCGCGATAAGCCAGGTTCGCTAACGCCACAATCGCGTCATAGTCCGCTTCAACAGCACGAGTAATCAGCACAAGCTACCTTTTTCCTTCGAGAATTGCAGAATCCATCCACTACCGCCAGCTAACTGCCAGATGCCACCGCAATCCGCGAGCCTCAGTCTTCTCCAGCACCACCGAGTACTCCTCCAACTCCGCCAGCACCCGATGCCCTTCGCTCCCCAGCTGCTGCGGCTCATCCCGCAAAGCCTCCAGCAGCGCCCGCACCGTCTCCAACCCATCTCCACCCGAGTACCACTGCGGCGGCGGCAGCTTCCGAATCAGCTCCTGGTTACCCGCCCCCTCTTCAATCAGCAGCGACATCGAATTCTCATCCGCCGAGAAAAACTCAATCATGGGCTTCACACCCAGCTTCAGCGCCAGCCTCTCAAGCGCATCCTCATGACGAGCCAGCCAGCGGCCATTCACAAACGTGTCAAACCCGGGATCGTTCCCTTCCACTACGATGTACATCGAAGCAGCCATGTTCCAAAGTCTATCGTCCCCGCACCCATAGGAAAACCCGTCAACGCAACGAAAATCCCGCCGCACCCTCCTCGGTACGCGCCCACAGAATCCACCCCACCGCCAACACCAGCAGTCCAATCCCCGCCCCCAACCTCACCGTCAAACTCGGTCGCATCAGAATGAACCCTTCCAACACCGCGACCAGCGGCACCGCCAGAAATCTCGCCATCAAACGCAGCGGCGGCATCGCCCACACCAGCCACACCAGCAACGCAATCTCCGCCAACCCCAGCCAGGCCGAAGCCCCCGGCACCATCGCCCTCTCCCCCTGCACCAGCCCCAACACCCCCAGCACCAACGCATTCCCCAGCAGCACCGCCGCCCAGACCGCCGCCAATCCCAGGCCCTCCGAAACCCGCTGCAACCACACCCCCGCCACCGCAATCATCCCCACCGCTAACACCACAACCCCCAGCATCACCCACCCCCGCAAGCTCGCCGGCATATCAAACGGAAACAGCAGCAGCACCCCCGCTACTCCCGCCAGCGCCGGCCCCACCAAACGCCACGCCAATTCCTCCTCACTCGCGCTCCGCCCCCTCTGCGACACGGCAAGACACACCATTACCGGAGCCAGCGTCGTCACCACGGCTCGCCCCAGCGAACTCACCCCATGCACACTCATCCCAAACAAAATCGTGGGCACCCCCACCATTAACACACCCACCAGTACCACCTTCATCCACACCCAGAACGCCACCCCGTGCCGACGCCAAGCAAACAGCAGCGCCACAAAACCAGCGACCCCACATAACACCGCCCGCTGCAAACTCGACCCACCCTCCTCCGGCATCATCCACGCGGAAGCCGTAAGCAGGCACAGCACCCACAACCCCACCGACGCAGAAAGGCCGCGCAACCGCGCGGCCTTCGTCTGCCCATCTTGTACTTCTTTACCGATTGCCGCCACCCTGCGAACCAGCCCCCGAACCACCGGCACCCGGTCCACCCGGACGACGTCCGCTCCGGCGACGACGGCTACCGCTGCCACCACCTGGACGGCGATCACCACCACCGCCAGCAGGCCGGGGCGTACCACTCGGTGCCAGACCCGCTACTTCAGGCTCGGCACGGTTGAAGTTCGGCTCATCCTCCGACGACTCATCTCCTTCGTCATCGAAATCCTCGTCATCGCCAATCTCATCTTCATCAACCGACGCATTTCCAGCCCGAGGCGCATCCTCACCAGGTCCATCAATCCCAATCTGACCCGGCTCCGGCAGACCCAGCTTCGCACGCTGTTCACGCAGAACAGCCTTGCGCGAGAGCTTGATGCGATTGCCTTCAATCGCCAGCACTCTCACCAGAATCTGATCGCCTTCACGAAGCTCGTCCTTCACTTCCTTCACGCGATGCTCCGCAATTTCAGACACGTGCAGCAGACCATCCGTTCCCGGGAAGATCTCGACAAACGCGCCGAATTCCGCCAGCCGAACAACCTTGCCAAGGTACGTCTTGCCCACTTCAGGCACAGCCGTAATGTCGCTGATCATCTGGATCGCGCGCGCCAGTCCATCGGCATCGCTCGAAGCCACATTCACGCGGCCCGTATCGTCCACATCGATCTTCACACCGGTCGCGTCGATGATCCCGCGGATTACCTTACCGCCGGGTCCAATCAGGTCGCGAATCTTGTCCGTAGGAATCTGGATCGTATGAATCCGCGGCGCAAACTGCGACTTCTCTTCACGCGCGCCCGAAATCACACCATCCATCGTGTCCAGCAGGTGCAGACGGCCATGCCGTGCCTGTTCCAGCGCTTCACGCATAATCTGCGGCGTAATCCCCATGATCTTGATGTCCATCTGCAGCGCCGTAATACCCTTGCGAGTACCCGCCACCTTGAAGTCCATATCGCCATAGTGATCTTCCGCGCCTGCGATGTCCGAAAGAATGGCGTAGTTCTCGCCTTCCTTCACCAGGCCCATCGCCACACCGGCCACAGAACCCTTGATCGGGATACCAGCCTGCATCAGCGCCAGCGAAGCGCCGCAAACAGTCGCCATCGAAGACGACCCGTTCGACTCCAGAATGTCCGAAACCACGCGCAGCGTGTACGGCGACTCATCCTCACCCGGCAGCACGGCCTCAATCGCGCGCGATGCCAGGGCACCATGCCCAATCTCGCGGCGGCCAACGCCCGACATACGCCCAACCTCACCCACCGAGAACGGCGGGAAGTTGTAGTGCATCATGAAGCGCCGTTTCTGCTCGCCTTCGTAGCTCTCCATGCGCTGTGCGTCGTCGGTCGTACCCAAGGTTGCGGAAACCAACGCCTGCGTCTCACCACGCGTAAACAGTGCCGAACCATGAACGCGCGGCAGCACGCCCACTTCAATCGTCACCTGGCGAATCTGATCGAACGCACGATGGTCCGGCCGGATGCGCTCCTTCAGCACCTGGTCGCGGAAGATGTTCTCGCGCAGCAACTCGTAGTACTTGCTCAGCTTCTTCGGTGCCGCGGCGTCATCCGCCGGCAACCCCTTCTTCAGCTCGTCTTTGATCTCCTTCACCAGCGCATAGCTCTCAAACTTCGGATGCTTCTGCGTATCCAGTGCATCCTTCAAACGCTCGCCGGCCTTCGCCGTCAACGCATCCAGGTACGCCTGGTCCAGCTCAGCCGGCAGTACAGCGCGCTTCGCCTTGCCCGCACGCGACGCCAGGTCAACGATCGCAGCGCAGATCTTCTTGATCTGCTCATGCGCAAATTCGATCGCCGCAACGACTTTCTCCTCCGACACTTCCTTCGCGCCGGACTCCACCATCACGATGTGGTCCTTCGTGCCGACGACCATGATGTTCAGTAAGCTCACCGCACGCTCAGCATAGGTCGGATTCACGATGAATGCATCGTCAATCAACCCAATACGTACCGCGCCCACAGGGCCGTGGAACGGAATGTCCGAGAGCGCCAGTGCGCAGCTCGCGCCGTTCATGCCCAGCACATCCGGATCGTTCTCCTTGTCAGCCGAGTACACAAACGCCACCACCTGCGTCTCGTTGCGGAATGTCGCCGGGAACAGCGGACGAATCGGACGGTCAATCTGGCGGCATGTCAGAATCTCCTTCTCGCTCGGGCGTCCTTCACGCTTGATAAACCCACCTGGGATGCGCCCCCCGGCATATGTAAACTCGCGATACTCAACCGTCAGCGGGAAGAAGTCGATACCTTCCTTCGGGTCTGGCGAGGCCACAGCCGTCGCCAGCACTACGTTGTCGCCGCAGGAAGTCAACGCGGCACCGGAGGCCTGCTTGGCCATCCGTCCAGTCTCAAACTTGATCTGCTTGCCACCGGCAAGCTCTACAGTCACGTCATGTTTCATCGGTAAATCCTCTTCTCTTTTATGTTCTGTCTTCTATGGGAACTTGCCCGCGTCGCGCCTGCGCAAACGCAGAAAAAAGTGCAGCGTTGCCGGTCCAGCCTCAGGCCGCCAGCAAGCTGCACTTAGGTGCTACAGGACAACGCTCGAAGCTCGCGTCGTCACAACTCATCGCAGTAACCAGGAAGTCCTGCATCGTCAGCAACTCCTCCTGCAAGGCCTTCTCAGACCTTGCAGGAAAGTGACTGCCGAAACAGGACCAGCCGTGCATGACTTCATGATGTTGAACGATGTCTCCGGAGATAGCGTACGAATGCCTTACTTACGGATACCAAGCTTGCCGATAACGTCGCGGTATCGGTCTGCATCGCACTTCTTCAGGTAGTCCAGCAAGCGCCGACGCTTGCTCACCAGCATCAAAAGTCCGCGGCGCGAGCCATGGTCCTTCTTGTGGGTCTTGAAGTGTTCTGTCAACTCGCCAATGCGCTCGCTCAAAATAGCGATCTGGACCTCTGGACTCCCGGTATCTGAGTCGTGCGTGCGAAACTTTTCAATGATGTTTGTTTTTTTAGCGGATGCCAACACAGCTGTTTCTACTCCTGATCTTCCTGTTGTTCACTCGTCAATATAGTGTCTGCATAAGAATAGCACCGCTTCCCGGAAGCGGCAATCAGGACCATGGATTTCGCGCCGACACTCAGTAATAAGAACCGGACACGCTTTCCGGCGCCCTACCCAACATGCGCCCGGAAGAACGCCAGCGTACGCTCCCGCGCCACCTTCGCCTCAGCCGCGTTATAACTAGCCCGGGCATCGCAGTTGAACCCGTGCTCGCCCTCCGCATACACAAAAATCTTCACCTCAGGATGCGCCGCCCGCACCGCCTCCACCTGGTCCTGCCCAATATGCGTATCCTTCGCGCCAAAGTGCAGCATCACCGGGCAACTCGGAGCCTCCGCCGCCACACTCCCAATCCCGCCAGGGTAATACCCCACACAGCACGCGGGCTTCAACTTCAGCGTCTCGCCCCTAGTCGCCATCAGCCAGCTCATAAACCCACCATAACAATACCCAATCACGCCCACGCGCTTGCCCACGCCCTCGGCCACCAGGTACGCCGCTGCAATATCCAGCAACGCCGTCGCGGGCGCTAGCTTCTGCATGTAGCTATAGGCACGCTTCAAGTCCTCGCCTTCATAGGTCAACTCCACCTTCGGCTCCACCCGGTCAAACAAAGCCGGAGCCACCACCAGGAACCCATCCCTTGCATAACCATCTGCCACACTGCGGATATGCCCGTTCACCCCAAAGATCTCCTGGATCAATACCAGCGCCCCCACCGGCTCACCTGCCGGCCGCGCCACATAAGCATCCAAAAGGTGGCCATCGGCCGCCGTCAACTTCATCCACTCGCTCATAAAAAATCCTCTCGTTCAATCTACCCGCACCCCACCCCAGACGCACCCCAACAAACGTCCCACTTCACCTCATCAAAATCCTCCCCACCCCACCGTTCTCAGCTGCCCTTAGCTGCTCCACGCTGTCTAGCTGTCCTTCGCTGCCCTAAAGCCCTTTCCCAGTAGCCGCATACCGGTTCAACCGTCCCGCCCACCGCATAAACCGAATAATCTGGAACTTCTCCTTCACGGCCAACCGCCAGAAGTCCCCTAATCCCACCGTATCCGCCTTCTGCCCTGTATACGTCTCCAACCGCCACCGCAGATAAGGACTCCGCCACGGCCTGAACCGATTCCCCCGCGTCGCATCCCATAGAAAGAGCAAGCCACCTAGCATCAACCACCTCTGCCAACTACTATAGCTTTTGTATTCTCAGCGTCCTCTGCGGATCTCCGCGCCCTCTGCGTCCGTCTGCGTCCGTCTGCGTCCGTCTGCGTCCGTCTGCGTCCGTCTTATTCTTTGCCGAACCACCAATCCTAGTGGAGATAATCGAACAAATTCACCTTCTGCAACGCCGCCATCACGCTTAGCAGCGCCTGGTGCTGCATCTCCACCGTCTTCAGATCGGTCGCAACCTGCACAGTATTCGAGGACATAAGCCCGCTCTGGGTCGCCCGCAACTGCGCCGCATCCGTCTGCGCATAGTTACTCGTCGCCTGTATGCGGCTCAAGGCACTCCCCAGCACGCTC
>Ga0123338_10005204_pt1 | contig 11189 bp, 10 predicted proteins | sample grotaG_FD_89793 | JGI IMG/M metagenome (GOLD analysis project Ga0123338, IMG submission 89793) | Glacier valley bacterial and archeal communities from Borup Fiord, Nunavut, Canada, to study Microbial Dark Matter (Phase II) -... | ecosystem: Environmental > Aquatic > Freshwater > Ice > Glacier ...
TCAGGCGCTATCAATCGGACTTTTCCCTGAAAGATTCGATCGGGATATGCATCTGCCACCACCTCAACTGATTGGTTCACGGCAATCTGACCAATATCGACTTCTGGTACTTTCGCTAAAATTTCTAAGCCATCAGCAACAGCCACGATCGAAGTCGAAGTTGCTGAAGAAGTAGTGGATGCCGTAGTTGTTGGTGTAACAAAGGCTCCCACCGTAGCGTATTTCTGCGTGATAATGCCATTCAGTGGCGATCGAATCACCGTATCAGATTGCTGCACCTCAATATTTTTAAGCCGGGCTTGGGATTCAGCAACTTGGGCTTCAGCTTGGGCAATATCCTCCCGCCGCGCCCCATTTTGAAGTTGTTGCAGTTGCATTTGGGTATCTCGCAGTGTGCCAGTATTAGCCCGAAAATCTGCCTCTAGCTCGTCAAGTCGATCGCGAGTAATTGCACCCTGTTTTGCCAGATCGCGATTTCGTTCCAATCGAGAACGACTGAGATTAGCACGAGCCTGTGCCGACTCTACTCTGGCTTTGGCGGCGGCAACATCCTCAGTCCGACTGCCATTGCGTAATTTCTCTAGATTAGCTTGACTGGCATCTAGATTCGCTCGAGCTTCAGCGAGTTGGGCTTGAATATTGGCATCATCCATCCGCGCCAGAATCTGTCCCTGAGTCACCTTGTCGCCCTGCTCTACCAGTAGTTCCACTAATCGTCCCGATACTTTTGGGCTGACATTAACTGTCTGAATTGGCACAACCGATCCACTGGCTTTGATCATAAGTTTGAGTGGCTCTGCTTTAACTACGACAGTATCTCGATCGATGTTGGGTTTAGTTCTGTTTTGGTTTAGCAATCGCCAAGAGATCACGCCTCCTCCTAGAACGATCGATGCTATTAGAACCACCAGCCAAGGATTCTGACGCTTACCAAGCAGAGGAATTTGCATAAAAACGAAATCTAACTAGATCTAATCGCCAGTCTTTATCATAAGCGAAGCCAAATTTTCAAAGCTTCGCCCAAACAGTGTGTTAGAAGTTAAGATCGCCAAAATCAGGCACTATTCGTCTTCAGCAAATTGGAAACGATAGATTTCATCTGCACCTGGTTCGGGTGAAGCCTCAGCAAACCTCACAGACTCGTCAACCACAGCCTGAATTTTTTGGTCGATCGCCTTAAGTTCTGACTCAGTTGCTAATCCGTTGGCTGTGACCTTAGCGGCAAAAAGTTTGATTGGGTCGCGACTGAACCACTCATCTTTTTCGACTTTGGGGCGAAGTTCGTCAGGATCGGCCAGTGAATGTCCGCGAAAACGATAGGTCAGGCACTCCAGTAAAGTTGGGCCCTCACCCGCCCGCGCTCGTCGTACTGCTTCCTGGGCTCGATCGTGCACTGCCACAATATCCATCCCGTCCACCTCATAGCCAGGCATCCCAAACACAGCCGCTTTTTTGTAAATTGCAATATCAGATGTAGCGCGAACATGCTCCATCCCGATCGCCCACTTATTATTTTCGACCACAAAAATAATTGGCAACTTCCACAACGAAGCCATATTGAGGGTTTCGTAAAACTGACCGTTGTTTGTCGCGCCATCGCCAAAGAAACAAGCTGTCACCTGATCGGCATTCTCGCCCAACACTTCGCGCCGATACTTTGTCTGAAATGCTGCCCCCGCCGCCACAGGAATACCTTCAGCCACAAACGCAAACCCACCCAAAAAATTATGCTTTGCCGAAAAGATGTGCATCGAGCCGCCGCGCCCTTTACTACAACCAGTTGCCTTGCCAAATAACTCCGCCATCACCTCATTTGCAGGTACTCCAGCACTCAGAGCATGGACATGATCCCGATAGGTACTGCATACATAATCATCAGGTCGCATTGCCTTGATTACGCCTGATGCGACGGCTTCCTGTCCATTATATAAATGCACAAATCCAAACATTTTGCCGCGATAGTACATTTCGGCGCACTTATCCTCAAATGTCCGCCCCAGAACCATATCCTCATAAAGGATTGATGCTTCGGCTGCCGTTAACTGGAGAGAGGAAGAGGTAGCTGCTTGAATCATTGATGCAAATTTCCTAAAGTCTGCTGATTATTGTCTAAGTTCTGATGTTTAGTTTAACTGTGAACTGTACTTATTTGTGTAGCTAATGTCTAATTCAAACACAATCCACCGAGTCGCAAACTGAATTTGCTGATGCAGTTGAGCATAACAACCAGATTGGATTTTGAGTTTAGGCACGAAAAACTGGCTCAGTATGATATCATGCCCAACTATGTTACTCATATCAAAAATTATCCGTCCATAAGTCAATCTCAAAACCTTTAGCTGAGTCAGTTCGGATCTAGTTAAGTCTAAAAGATCCAAACAAATCAATAAAAAGGTAAAAGAAGACGCAAAAGATATACCTACACCCAAATTCTTAATGTATAATTCGGGCGTTAGATTCTTGAGATGTGCTCTGGGAAAACATTACTTCTAGAAATTTCTAGAAGTCGATCGAAGCTTGTAGGCTGGGACTTGTAGACTCAGGGCTGAGGTTGTGTAGGTGCTGCATTTTATCGAACTTGTCTTTTATTTTAGGATGTAAACGGTGCGAATCCCTCTAGACTACTATCGCATTCTTGGCTTACCGCCCCAGTGCAGTACCGAGCAGATCCAGCAGGCACATCGCGATCGAGTCCTCTCTATGCCTCGACGAGAATATTCCGATGATGCGATCGCATCCCGTCGCAAGATATTAGATCAAGCCTATGCCGTACTTAGCGACACGTCTCAACGACAAGCTTATGATGCTAAAGTTTTTCCCGGACTACAGGACGAGCTGGAACAGAGCAATCTCAATGGAGATATCAAGCCTTTAAGATCCGAACTAAAACCAGAAACACCAGTAGCAGCAACAGGTTCAGGTGAAATTTCTGTTCAAGAACGAGCGAAAGAACAAAAAAATGTAATCGCTCCGCCAACAATTGAAATCGACGATCAAGATCTAGCTGGAGTGTTATTGCTGCTTCTAGAGCTAGGCTCTTACGAGCAAGTTTTGCATATTAGCCAGTCTTATTTCCGAAACACAGCTAATCGCACTGCTAATCAAACTGGCAATTTAACTAGTTCTGGTTTAACTAATTCAAGATTGTCAATCGATCGAAGTGATCGGCTCGATCGTTTAGATCGTTTATCCGAACGGGCGGGTGAAGTCTCAAGCAGTAATCCAGACATCATCCTCACCGTAGCAATCACATATTTAGATCTAGGACGAGAGCATTGGAAACAAGGTCATTATGAAATTGCCGCCCAATCTTTGGAGGCAGGACAAGAACTATTGTTGCGTGAAGGGTTATTCGTAAATATTCGCAACGAAATTCAAACAGACCTGTTCAAGCTTCGTCCCTATCGGATCTTAGAATTACTGGCAGTGTCTGACTTTAAAGCTTCAGAACACAAACAAGGATTACTGTTACTCCAAGAAATGTTGGAAGCAAGAAAAGGGATTGATGGTTCAGGCAATGACTCTTCTGGATTAAATATTGATGACTTCCTGCGCTTTATTCAACAACTACGCGGCTACATGACCTCCTCAGAGCAACAAACTCTATTTGAGGATGAAGCCCGTCGTCCCTCACCAGTTGCTAGTTACTTAGCTGTCTACGCTTTAATTGCGCGGGGCTTTTCTCAACGTCAACCTGCATTGGTGCGGCGAGCTAAAGGACTATTGGTGAAGCTGAGCAGCCAGCAGGATGTGCGTCTAGAGCAGGCAGTATGTGCGTTGTTGTTAGGGCAAACTGAAGAAGCTAGCGATGCGATGGAGCAGAGTCAGGAGCAAGACCAAATTGAATTTATTCGTTCTCACTCAGAAGATTCTCCCGATCTTTTACCAGGTCTGTGCTTATATTGCGAAACATGGCTCCAAGAAGAGGTTTACCCACATTTTCGCGATCTAGCTAATCAGACGGTCTCTCTACGGGACTATTTCGCCGACGACCAAGTGCAAGCTTATTTAGAGGAGTTACCTGTCAGTAATGGTTTTGCTGGATCTGAGTGGAATATTGCCAACATTTCTAATCGATCTTTTTCGCGCCCATTTGGAGATAGCTCATATGCGAAACCTGCTCCAGAACCGAATACATCGACTGGTTTACCGACTTATACGCCAGAGCGATTGAGTGTGAGTGGACGTACCTCATTACTCGATCGACCTAAACCAGATCGTCAATCAAGCTCTAATAGTGGTTTTGAAGCTGGGTCTGAGCCTAAATTTAATGGTGGCAATGGCTCTAGCAATGCGGCATCAGTTGCCAAATCAAAAGAGTTAAAAGAGCCGAAATTTAAAGAGGCTACTAGAGAGGTAAAAAGGCTACCATCTAATCCAAAACCCAAACGCAAAGTCCAACCTATGCGCTTCTTGGTTGTGATATTGGTCGCTTTAGCTGCTGTCAGCGGTGTTTTTGTGCTTGCTTCGTGGGCATGGCGATCGCTAGTCAGTCCTGCTTCGAGTGAGCCTTTAATCGTTCTAGAGAGTCCCCTGATTCCACCTTTATTAGAGCAACCAGGCACAGTTGCTACGACTATTGCGGCTCAGTCTGGTCCAATCGATCAAGAAGGCGCAACCAAAATTGTGGAGTCTTGGCAAGCGATCAAATCAAAAGCCTTGGGTAAGGAATACGAAGTTGCCGCTTTAGATCAAATCTTGGCAGAACCAGTCTTATCGGAATGGCGATCGAGGGCTGAAGAACTCAAAACCACCAGTTCTTACATGCAATACATTTCCAAACCACCCGAAGTCACTGACTTTAAGGCTGAAGGTGATGATAAAGCTAGTGTCGTCGCAAAAATTTCGGAGACGCGCAATTTCTTCAGCAACGGTAATCTCGATTCTGATGCTTCCAAGACGGATACTAGCTATGATGTCAAATATATGCTTATCCGCAAAGATAATAAGTGGCTGATTCAGGACATGATCGTATCAGATTAGGATTTTGACCGTGAATGCCCATGAAATTTAGTGAGTTGCTAGAACAGCTAGGTGTGAATTTGCCCGCAGATCACTTAGATCTAAGTTGCGGCAATCCAGAAATTACTGGCGTGGCTACACTGTCAGAAGCACAGCCCTTCGATCTGGGATTTATCGAGAGCAGTCGTTTTTTTGCTCAACTAGCAGAAACCAAAGCGGGAGCCTTGCTGGTTAATCAAGATGCTGAGGTAATTCAGGTTGTCAAAGCTCGTGGCATTCCGCATATTGTCGTTGCCCAGCCTCGCTTATTGTTTGCTCAGGCAATTTCGTTGTTTTACCAACCCCAAAAGCCTGCTACAGGGATTCATCCTAGTGCTGTGATTGCTGAAGACGTGCAGATCGGGGCGGATGTTTATATTGGTGCTCATGTCGTTATTGAATCAGGCGTAATGATCGGCGATCGAGTTGCAATTTACCCCAACGTCACGATTTATCCTGGGGTATCGATCGGCGATCGCACAATTCTCCATGCCAATTGCGTGATTCACGAACGTAGCATGATCGGGAACGACTGCGTGATTCATAGCGGCGCGGTGATTGGCGCAGAGGGATTTGGGTTTGTGCCGAATCCTGATGGCTCTTGGGTGAAAATGCAACAAGCAGGACGCACCGTTTTAGAAGATTCGGTCGAAGTTGGTTGTAATGCCGCAGTCGATCGAGGTGCTGTTGGTGATACTCGGATCGGACGTGGGACTAAAATCGATAACTTAGTCCAGATTGGTCATGGTTGTATCACAGGTGAGCATTGCTTGATGGCAGGTCAAGCTGGCTTAGCAGGTGGGGCGACACTTGGCAAAAACGTGATTTTAGCAGGACAGGTCGGCGTGGCAAACCATGTCAAAATTGGCGATCGAGTTGTCGCTGCTGCCCAGTCAGGCATTCCTCAGGATATCGCCGCAGGTGCTCAGGTGATTGGTGCTCCCGCGATTCCTGCTAAGACCTTCATCAAAGCCACTGTGTTATTTCGCCGCCTCCCCGAAATTTACAAAACGCTCAAGCAAATCCAAAAGCACTTAGGATTGCATGATTGAATGCATGACATTGACCGCGATCGACAATAATTGATCGTTGAGGGTTGATAATTTGTAATTGATAATTGGTGAAATGACAATCGATGACTGAAACAACTGTTGAAGAACTATTTAATCAAGGACTGGAACGCTATAAAGCAGGGGAAGATGTCGCAACTCTGATCCCTTTGTTTCAACAGGTATGCGATCGCACGCCCAAAGTCGCCAGTAGCTGGATTTGCCTGTCTTGGTTATATTTGATCGATCGAAAGCCCAGTCTGGCTTTTAAAGCTGCAAAAACCGCAGTTAAACTCAGCCCAGAAGATCCGCAAGCGAGAATTAACCTAGCGATCGCCATGTTAGAAACCTCACAGACGGGTGTACGCGAACACATTGAAGCTGCCCAAAACTGGTTGATGTTAGTAAAAGATCTGAAGCCAGAAATTGTTGAGAATTTTGAAGATGGCAAGCGACGTAGACCTGATTGGGCGCAGCTGGAACGAGTAAGAAAGTGGGTTTTTGAAGAGAATTCTTAAAAGATTCAGGGCAAAATTCGGGTCGAATTCAACTCTATTTCTGTTAATTAATCTAACATTACACAACTTTACTTCGAGGTAGCGAAAACTCTAGAAAACTTAACGCACTATCTTGATTGGTAGTGCTAGCCTAGTCGAATAATTAAATTAATATTTTCGACTATTCCCTATAACTTTTCGTTCAAGTATTTATTTTAGATACCTGATTCTAAGTAAATTTATAGGAAATTTAAAGTTTCAACTATTAAAAAAAAGGAGAAAGACAATGATTGATAATGTTAGAGTCAGACCCGATACTCGCAATCACAAAGGATTTTTCGTGTTGGAATCTTCCTACAAATTGATTGATGTTAATAGAAATGGTTGGGCGTTAATCTGTTTGGACGATGCAACTTGTCACTATGTCGATCCTGACGATCTAAAAATGCCCAGAAGCTGGAAAAAAGCTGAAGCTAGTATTGAAGCTAATAATCCTGTATCAGCTTAATCTGATCGATAATATCTAATTTCAGCTGTTAATTAAGTTGTTTTTGTGGTTTGACTAAAGATAAGGTCAAACCACAATTTTTTTTGAGATTTTTTGGTCTGCCTACTGGTAATGAGGGGCATTCCAGTTAAAAAAGTGACACATGCTTGAGGTAATTCTTGGTTTTTGTAAATTAAGCTACCCTTATCCGATAAAATTAAGAACGCTAAAATTTTCACTGCAAATAGAGATATTTAGATGAGCGACACTCTTTCAAAAGTTCAAGGTATTGTGGCAGAGCAACTTGGCGTAGAAGTTGCCGAAGTTAAGCCAGAAGCCAGTTTTGCTAACGATCTTGGAGCCGACTCCCTGGATACAGTAGAGCTAGTTATGGCTCTCGAAGAAGAATTTGGCGTTGAGATTCCCGATGAAGATGCCGAAGGAATTGCTACAGTCCAAAATGCTGTGGATTATATTGATAGCAAGAAGACCTCAGCCTAACAGCAAACAGTCGTAGTGACAGCAAGTAGTGCAAGTACAGAGCAGTTAGTAAGTCGATTAGTAAGTCAAAGCGACTGATTAGCTCACAGACTGATTAGCTCATGACTAGTACGAAAAATCTGATCGCTAAAAACTAAATAGCTGATCACCGATAACAGATAACTGACATGCAAAACTCTCAGTCTCCTTTTCGTGTAGTTGTAACTGGTCTGGGTGCAATTACGCCCATTGGCAATAATCTTGAAGATTATTGGCAAGGACTAGTCACAGGTCGTAATGGTATCGATACTGTTACCCGCTTTGATGCCTCTAGGCATGACTGTCGGATTGCAGGGGAAGTCAAAGGCTTCGACCCTCATGACTACCTCGATCGAAAAGAAGCAAAGCGGATGGATCGCTTTGCCCAGTTTGCTGTGGCTGCGAGTTTGCAAGCGGTCGCCCATGCCAAGCTCGAAATTACTCCGCTTAATGCTTCTCAAGTTGGAGTACTTATTGGTACTGGCATTGGCGGTCTGAAAGTGTTGGAAGATCAGTCGGAAATCTTGCTAACAAAGGGACCAGATCGCTGTAGTCCGTTTATGATTCCGATGATGATTGGCAATATGGCGGCGGGGCTGACGGCAATTCAAACAGGCGCGAAAGGACCCTGTTCTTGCACGGTGACGGCGTGTGCGGCAGGTTCTAATGCGATTGGGGATGCGTTTCGCTTGATTCAGGGTGGGTATGCCCAGGCAATGATCTGTGGTGGGACTGAAGCTGCGGTTACGCCTTTGAGCTTTGCTGGCTTTGCCTCTGCCCGTGCCATGTCTACTCGTAATGATGATCCTGCCCATGCATCACGTCCATTCGATCGAGATCGAGATGGCTTTGTGTTGGGTGAAGGGGCTGGAATTTTAATCTTAGAGAATCTAGATCATGCAATCTCGCGGGGAGCCACAATTTATGCCGAGATTGTTGGTTACGGTGCGACTTGCGATGCTTACCATATGACCTCGCCCTCGCCTGATGGTGAAGGGGCAGTACGAGCGATGTCACTCGCGCTCAAGAATGGTAATGTCATGCCCGATCAGGTGGACTACATTAACGCTCACGGTACTAGCACTTCGGCAAATGACTCAACCGAAACCAAAGCGATCAAAAAAGTTTTGGGTGAACATGCCTACAAAGTAGCAGTAAGCTCAACGAAATCAATGACAGGGCATCTCTTGGGTGGTTCGGGAGGGATTGAAGCAGTCGCCACCGTATTAGCTGTAGAGCGTGACTGTGCGCCACCAACAATCAATCTCGAAAATCCTGACACTGAATGCGATCTCGACTATGTTGCTCACAAGTCTCGCCCGATGAAGATTAATATCGCCACGTCAAACTCATTTGGGTTTGGTGGGCATAACGTGATGTTGGTATTTAAGAAATTCGTTTAGGGTTGCTCCATGTCTCGCAAAGATCAATTTCATGATGCGGTGAAACATGGGCTAGAAAAAGATGGCTGGCTAATTACCCACGATCCATTTACGATCCAAATTAGTGAATCAGTTAAACTGAAAATTGATTTGGGTGCAGAAAATTTGATCGCGGCACAACGCGATCAAGAAAAAATTGCGATCGAAATCAAAAGTTTTATTACAGATTCAGATATCAGCGAATTTCATGCCGCTTTAGGACAATATTTGAATTATGTCCAAGCACTCGAAGATAAGGAACCCGATCGCATCTTGTATCTTGCAGTTCCCCTTGAAACCCATCGTGATTTTTTTCAAATTCCCTTCATCCAAAAATCTCTCAAACGCCATGCGGTAAATCTGATTATTTACGATCCGATCAAAGAGGAAATCAAGCAATGGATAAGCTTCAACAATATCGTCAAATAATTCGGCAGATATTAACCGAACAAGCCCATCCCTACTCGCATTCCAATGATGTCGAGACAGAAATTATTTGCGACACCGAACATGATCATTATCAACTTGCTTATGTGGGTTGGGAAGATCAGCAACGCATTTTTAGTCTCATCCTTCACTTTGATATTAAAGATGGCAAAATCTGGATTCAGCACAATGGCACAGAAACATCGATCGCCCAAGTTCTAGTAGACAAAGGTGTTACTGCATCTGATATTGTGCTTGGTTTTCACTCTGCCTTCAAACGTCAATTTAGTGGGTACGCTGTTACCTAGCTGGAGATGATAACTTCATGAAAATCATCGCAATTCTGCTAATTCAGTTCTATCGTTGGTTTCTGTCTTTGTTTTGGGTTCTGACCTTCGTGCCAGGGCCGCATTGTCGATTTCAGCCGACTTGTTCTGAGTATGCGATCGAATCGATCGAACGTTTTGGCGTATGGAAAGGAGGCTGGCTGGCGATCAAACGGATTTCTCGCTGTCATCCTTGGCGATCGGGTGGTTACGATCCTGTGCCTGAATTACCCCTAAATTGTCAGTGCCAAGATCCTCAACATCAACATGATTATCCCCAAGACTAATGCCGTAAATCCCCGCCAGCATCAGCCAACTGAGGGCGTTGACTCTCGGTTCGTAAAATACGACATCCAACATGCCAGAGAGCAGATAGAGAAAAAATCCTAAGGCGATCGAAAATACTAAGCCTCGATCGATCGTCGCTAGTCTCGTCCGTAATCCCCTATAAAAAATCCAGCCGACCAATCCCAAAAATCCTAATAATGCTGGTAAGCCTGCACCCACCGATAAAGTCAGGTAGAAGTTGTGTTCATGGGGCAATCCATGTAAGTCATGCCCCAGATTGGCAGCAATTAGATCGAAACTCCGAAATCCCCAACCTTGAATCGGGTGTTTTTGGATCAGATCGATCGCGAATCCCCAAGCATCAAGCCGATTTTGGGTCGAGGCATAATCACCGAGTGTAGGATCGATCGAACTAGCTAAGCGATTGACTAAACCTTGGGGCAGAAGTGCTCTCAGCCATTCACCCCCAATGCCCAAGTTAGTCCCCCACACTGCCCAACCGATCGCGAGAGTCCCCACCGACAGGCTGATCGGAACCCACCAGTAGCGATAGTAAATTGCCATCACAAATATAGCGATCGAGGCCAAAGCCCAAGCATTACGAGAACCCAGCAGCACCAGAGTTAGAAGGATGAGGATTGGCAGGATGATCGTGATTAGTCGATCGAACCGCTTGAGCAGAGGAGATTTGTTGAGGGCAAAATATAAAGAGATCGGTAGGATCAGGATCAGGTAAATCGCGGCTTCGTTGAAATGTCCAAATAGCGAAGCAACACGGTGATCGGGACTCATGCCCAAAGTAATTTCATAGCTACCCCACAAACGCGGCAATGTCCATTCTGGTTTGTTCAGCAGTCCTTGTAAAATACCCAGAAGACTGACAGGTAGAGAGCTAAGCACCCACAGTCGAGCAATGTGTCGTAATTGTGCAGAAGTTTGGATCAGAAAAGAGGCGATCGAAAACAGCAAAAAGAATGGTAAAAAGTTCAGCAATCCCGTCCATGCCACACTGGGATCGAAAGCGATCGAAGTAGCAATTACCATCCATCCCGCCAAGCCCAACCAACCACGGTTTATAGGTGTATCGAGCACTCGCCAACCCTGCTGTGCTAAGAAAACCACGATCAAAAGCAGCAGCATTGCCACGGAGATCACATGAGTCAAGGGCAAAATCA
>Ga0123338_10005205_pt1 | contig 11188 bp, 8 predicted proteins | sample grotaG_FD_89793 | JGI IMG/M metagenome (GOLD analysis project Ga0123338, IMG submission 89793) | Glacier valley bacterial and archeal communities from Borup Fiord, Nunavut, Canada, to study Microbial Dark Matter (Phase II) -... | ecosystem: Environmental > Aquatic > Freshwater > Ice > Glacier ...
GCCGCTCCCCCTGAAAAGGGTTTGAGTGCGTGACGGGGGACGCTTCCGTTAAACCATAACCCTCGACAAGATGGCCCTTTGTGAGTTTCTCGAACGCCTCTTGTACCTCGACGGGTAAAGAGGCGGAGCCACTGGTACAGTTACGAATAGAGGCAACGCCGTAACTTCTCACCTTTGGATAGTTGGCGATGGCGAGATACATCGCGGGAACTCCTGGGAAGATGCTGGGATGGTGTGTTTTAATGGCGGTCATAATCTGGTCAATGCGGTCTGTTGGCATCATGACCAGCGAGCCAGCAATCGCAATCGAGAGATTCATCGTGTTGGTGAGTCCATAAGAGTGCGAAAGCGGGAGGACGCCGAGAATTACCTCGCGTCCACGTTGTGCGTCGGGAACCCAATGTCGTACTTGGGCTACGTTCATAAGCATGTTGGCGTGTGAGAGTACGACGCCTTTGGGCGTATCGGTTGTACCAGAGGTGTACTGAATAAGCGCGGACTGCTCGGCGGCAATGGGTATATGAAGCGGTGTTGTAGGCTGGTGGCGCAGTAGATGTTGGAAGGTGTGTTCTTGCCAGAGCTTCCTCCCTTCCTGCATGAGTGAACCCGTTTGTGTTACTTGTACCGTGCTGCTGCTACGCGGTGTGTGCGCTGGTGTACCCTCAATAAGGCTGGCAAGTAGTACGCGTTGTTGTATGGGAAGATATTCGCGGACATCACTATAAACGACGTGCTGAATAGAGGTATCACGACAGACCTGCTCTGCGAGACTGTGGTAGGAAGAGAGTGTAAGCAAAATAGTGGATGCGGAGTTCTGTAACTGATGATGAATTTCGGCCTCATTTGAGAGCGGGCTACCCAGAACGGCGATACCACCAGCTTTCAAAATACCATAAAACGCGATGACGCATTGCGGGACGTTTGGCAAGATGACCGAGACACGATCCCCCGTTTTCATGCCAAGTGCGTGCAGGGCGTGGGCAAAGCGATTGCTGAGACGTTCGAGTTCGCGGTAGCCAATTTTCTGGTTAAAGAAGATGAGCGCGGGCCGATGAGGATACTCGATTGCGGCATTGCTCAAGAGGTCGTGCAGGGCCTGCTTGGGCAAGGGGAGCCGTTCGGGAACGTGATCGTCATAGTGTTGTAGCCATGGCATGGCGATCAACCGATTAGCGGGATTAGAGGCTGCAAATGAGAATTTCGGCTGGGTGTTGGCTGGTGCGTCTGTAGCGAGAACACCAAGTGTGGTGAACTCGATGAAGCGACGAATAGCGCGGTTCACAGCGTCTGGTCTTTCTAATTGTACAAGGTGGGCCGAGACCGAGATCACAACCTGTTGCGCTTTAGGAATGCTGCGCGGCACATCATCGTAGTGTGTGCGGAGAAAGACGGTATCGCGATGGCCGAGAATGACCAGGGTAGGAACGCGCAGGTGTGGAAAGCGTTCGCCCCCACGCCAGATACCCATGATCTGGTCGTGCATTGGTTTCAGGGTACGCACGGGGGCATAGAGTACTGCGCCCACTCTTTTGGCGGCAAAGCTAAAAAAGGGGTCGGGAACAAGCTTCATCAGGCGTGTGATGATGGGGCGCACGATAAAGCTAGAGGGAACGCCAACAAGGACGAGGCCCGAAAGCGCGTGTGGGTGACGAAGCGCATATTCGGTGGCGATGGCTCCGCCAAAAGAGTGGGCGACAAGTGAGAAAGGGTGTGCGACTCCGAGGGCGGTAAGAATATACTCCACATCGTCAACAAGGCCATTCATCGTGTAGGGGAGTGTGTAATCGTCATCGCTTAGGCCATGTCCGCGCAGGTCGGGCGCAATCACACGGACGTGTTGCCCAAAGAAGCGGAGTTGATAGAGCCATTGTAACGCATTGCCGCCGTAGCCGTGGAGCAGTACCATTGTATGGGCCGCGTCTGTGGGGTGAATGTCGATGACGCTAATTCGCCGCAGTGGTTGTCCAGTGTGCCCATTGGTGTAGAGCGTACGCCGATAAAACTCAACGTCAAGGGTCATGATGCCTCCTGTACAGCTTTGTACCTACATGTTTACCGCTAGGCGGGGACAAGATATGGCTAACTATAGCACATTTGGAGGCAAGAAAGAACGTGTCAGCAGAGGGAAGGTATGGTGATCTCTTTGCTGACACGTTCTTGGCTTTAGACGCTTTTTCCGTAGCGTTCTTTTTGTGTCTTGAGAATGGCGCGTAGGGCGTCTGCCTGCCCGTGATTCCAGGATGCGGAGCGGGTTTCTGATCCCACAACGGGGAGCGAACTCTGCTCACGAATCTGGGCGGCGCGTTCACGTTGCAGTATTTCGTGAACGAGTTGACGGTCACTAAGTCTCCACCCGCGAAGTTTTGCTTGTTCCGCGAAGCGCATTACACGCGCAAAACCGGCGCGGTAATCTCGTTCCTCTGTCTCATTTCGCATTGGCGTATCTTGCATAACAAAGCCTCATATAAAACAAATTTCCAGTAAAGTTTTTTGTTTACCCTCTCTATTATGTCAAAAAAAGCCTGGCGGCGTCAAGTCAAAGCAGTGATTTGCCCTATGCAACTTGCGCTGGCATGGGTACTATGTTCTCGCCCTCGACCAGAATATGTATGTCTGGGTTTCCATAAAGAAGTGGGAAGTTTTCCGTCATTCAGAAGGCGCGTTTATTTATTCTGTCGCATCGCTTCATAGATAGCGTTTGTGCCAAATTCTAGAGCCGCTACGGGGATGCGTTCGTTGGCGGCATGAATGGCTGATAGGAAATCGAAGCCTTCATACAGGTCCATTGGTAGGAAGCCATAGGTTTGGATGCCTAGTTGTGAAAAGAAGCGTCCATCCGTCACCGCAGGCATGAGTGTAGGGACCGCGATACCGGTGGGGTCGGCCTGATGTAGAATAGCGGCAAGGGTATCAAAAAATCCCATGTTTGGTTCAGTGCGTCCCTCGCCGTAGCGGAGCAGTTCAAACTCAACGTCAGTACCGACGAGCTGTTGCAGCTCATGAACCATAGCAGCGGGGGTGTGGCCGGGAAGGAGTCGCCCGTCCAGTTCGATCACAATCTCGCTTGGGATCACGTTGATTTTGTGGCCGCCGCGTAAGATGGTAACGTTCACCGTGTTGTGCAGGATCGGGTCAAAAAAATGGGTATGTGAGCCAAGCTGGTCTAGCACTATATCGGCTCTGGCGGGGTCTAGGAGCTGACGTAGACGTGGGCCGGTGGGGGATGATGCGAGCGCGTCCGCCATCGTTGCAAGCATCCGCGCTACGACGGGGGTAAGATGTACGGGTAAGCGGTGCTGATCGAGTTGTTGCAAGAGCTTGCCGAGTTTGGCGGTTGCTCCCCCGTGCATGGGAATAGAGCCGTGGCCGCCGGGACCGCGCAGGGTCGCCTTGAGCCAACAGACTTGTTTTTCGAGTACCTGAACGCAATAAAACTTCTTGCCATCTATATAGGAGGTGAAGCCACCGACCTCGCCGAGGGCGTAGCGCACGTCTTTAAACAGGTGCGGGTGTTGCTCTACCAGATATTTCGCGCCATAGCCGCCGCCTGACTCTTCATCGCTCAATGCTGCGAAAAGTACGTCGCCGGCGAGGGATACGCCCTCAGCCTTTGCACGCAGCAGGGCGGCGAGCATCATGGCAACGCCGCCCTTCATGTCAAGTGTCCCGCGGCCCCAGATGTACCCATCGATATTTTCCCCCGCGAAGGGCGGATGCTGCCAATCTTGATTCGCGGTTGTCACGACATCAATGTGTCCCTGGAGCAACAGGGGCGGTGCTTCGCCGCGTCCTGGCAGGCGGGCAAGCAAGTTTGGGCGGGACTCTTCGCTACCCAATATTTGCGTTTCAAAACCTGCTTCCGTCAAAATCTTGTTAATATACATGATACATTGCTTCTCGTGGCCGGGAGGATTGGTTGTATCGAAACGAATGAGGTTTTGTAAAATTTCTGCTGGTTTCTGATAGAGAGGAATGTCTTTTTGACTCAACGACATTGTTTTCTTTCCTTCTGCGAGGGTGACTATATAGCACGTTTTTGTAGTATACAACAAGAATATTCCTCTGTATCTGTGCTTTTTCGCTTTCCCTTGCGAAATTAGCACCTTAATCACAAGTAGAAACGTATACTTAATGAGGCCCTTTCTCTCCTTTATACCGAGAGAAAAATAGCGTTTCCAGGCATAGTTTGCTGTTTTAGCTCAACGATGCTTATAATGCAATACACACAAATGCTCTCATTTTTTATGCTATCTCTGTATCTTATAGTCGCACATCTGTGGAGGAAATAAGCGTGGCAACAAAGAAACCAGGAAAGCTCACGGACGAGCAAAAGAAGCTGAGAAACGAAATGGTAAAAAGTGCCATTCGTGGAAGTAACCGCCCACGTACAGTACGTGACCTCGGCATTAGCACCCTCAAAAACTTGCCTGCGAACATTGGCATGGTGCAGGGCTTTATGAAGGCCGCAAACTGGAAGCAGGCACAGGACGAGGTGTTGCAAGGGTTAAACAATACCGTTGTGATTGTGGGCCAACCGAACACAGGCAAAAGTACGCTTTTTAATAAGCTGAAAGGCCAGACCCTTTCGCAGGTTTCGGCGCAAGAAGGCACGACGCGTACACTTGTCCGAACAGACTTTGGGCCGTTCACACTCGTCGATACTCCAGGTATTGATGGGCCGGGGGCGTTGTCCGATATTGCCGCGACTGGTTTAGACCAGGCAAGCGTAATTGTGTTTTTGATTGATGGCTCAAAGGGTATTCAGGCGAAAAACCGCGATCTGTATACGACGATTGCCGCCCAAAAGAAACCCACAATTATTGCGGTAAACAAGGTTGATACGCTCAAAGGCGGCGAGGGCGCGGATCAAATTGCAACCGAGATTGCAATTGCACTGGGAGCCGTCGGCGTTATCCCAATCTCTGCGACAAAGGGCACAAACATTGTTGAGGAGCTTATCCCCGCGCTTATCGAAGCAAGCCCAGAGGCCGCTTTGGTGATTGGACGAGAGTTGCCCGCATTCCGACGGTACGCGGCGCAGCGCATCATTCGTAACTCGACCCTGCTAAGTCTGGCGGCGGGACTGGAACCAATTCCGCTTATTGATATTCCCATTCTTTTGGGAACACAGATACGGCTTGTGTTACGACTCGCGGCCCTTTATGGCGAGCCGATGAATTCCGCCGACACTGCAAAGCACGCCCGTGAACTGTTGGTTACGATGGGAAGTGGACTTGGTTTGCGGTTGCTTGCTGAACAGGCGGCGAAAGCGGTCCCATTTGGCGGTGATCTTGTGGCGGGGCTTATCGCAGCCGCAGCCACGTGGTCGATTGGCGAGGTGGCACTAGAGTATTACGAGGGCGGGAAAAAGCTGAGTGCGGGGACGGTGCGGCAACGCACAACCGATCTCTACCATCGCTTCCGCAAAGATAATACGGTTGAAGGATTGCGTAAAGAAGCGGCAAACGGGACGACGCCAACGCTTCTGGACGAGCCAAAGGAAAATATTGTAACCAAGTAGTAGAAGGGACGGTTAAACAAGCGCATGGTTTTTCCTTATGAGCAGTATGAGAAACTTACCGAGTCGCTTACCGTCTATTATCCAACGGGCGCGGAAGACTACGCCCGTTGGGTGCTTTCTACGGTAGAAAAAGCAAGTATGCTCCTCACGCGGTTGCTTGCCCGACCCATACCAGAGATGCACATTCTATTGGCGACGGACGCGGATTGGTCGCTTGCACCGCGCGATGAAGAGGAAGAGGTGGGGGCGGTACAGCCGTACTGGACGGCGGCCACAACGCCGCCGACGTTAGTTGTGCCTTTGGTGCTTGACGCGATTTGGGGGGAGCAAACAAACGAAAAGCTTGCTTTTGTTATATACCACGAGGTCGCGCTTGCGTTTCTTGAGGATGACCCGCGTCCCTGGCCCGATGATTACCCGTTATGGGCGGATGAGTGGCAACTAAAATTCGCTGCACTGTGGCTCTCGCAGCAACTCGACGGACAGCAGGGTGTTGTAAATAAAGACTTACACACGCAGTTTGTGGAGCTATTTGAGCCGGAGCCGGATGGCAAGACGCCGGTGACGGTGCGTGGTTTTGATTGGTATGAAGATACAACGTTAGATGAATACCTGGAGTACGAACTGTTGCTCGAACAGTTCGCGGCAGACCTCCTTGCGAGCTATCAACCGGAGATATTACCCCGTTTCCTCGCGCTCTATCGTATCGAGCGTGAACGACTATTGAGCGATGACATCACGGAGATGCTCGCCTCGGTGCTCGTTCCTGATGGCGAGACGTGGTTAGAGAACCTTGTGTATTTCTAAACGTATCATGGAACAAGAACGCTGTGGGGTGCAACCGCACCCCACAGCGTTCTTGTTGTGTGTATATTTACCCTTTTACAGCAGAGCCAACCGCGCCTTCAATGAAGTAGCGTTGGAAGATGAAGAAAAGGACTAACACCGGAATAGCGTTGAACATCGAGCCAGCGATGAGCAACGAATACTGCGTATAATGGGCACTCTTGAATTGGAAGAGGCCCACGGGCAAGGTGTACATATCGTTGCTGTTGAGAACGAGCAGGGACCAGAGAAAATCGTTCCACGCGCCCTGGAAGCTCAAAATGGTAACGGCGGTAAGGGCGGGCTTTACTAGTGGAAGAATAATCTGGTAGAAGGTGCGCCAGCGTGACGCGCCATCGAGTCGAGCAGACTCTTCTAGTTCTTTAGGAAGTCCCTTCATAAACTGTACCATCAGGAAGACCGAGAACGGTTGTACCATTGACGGTATAATCAACGCCCAATAGGTATTGATGAGGTGCAAGCTATTCATGACAAGGAATTTAGGGATGATGGTTACGGGTGTAGGGATCATCATGACCGCCAGTGTTACGACGAACACGAGATTGCGGCCAGGGAATTCCATGCGTGAAAGTGCGTAACCAGCCATTGCTGAGAAGAGTACGTTAAGTACCGCAACCGCAACCGCGAAGATCAGCGAGTTGAATAGATAGCGTGTAAATGCACCACCCTTTAACAACTCAGCATAGTTATCGAATGTGCCGTGAACCGGAAACAATGTTGGCGGGAAGGCCAAAACTTCTGTCTCTGGTTTGAATGATGAAACCAACGAATAGATGAACGGGCCAAGCGAGGTAAAGGTAAAGAACGCAAGCAGCACATAAATGAGAATATTGACTGGACGGAAAAATCTTCGCGGCCTGCGCGCTTCGGCACTTGTTGCCGCCTGTGCGCTCGCCTGTGTCTGCGCTGAAACTTGTGCCATGATCTTTCTCCTTCTAATTCTTTACGTCGATCAGGCGACGCTGAACGAGCGTGAATATGAAAATGACGATAAAGAGGATCACGGACATTGCGGAGGCGTAGCCAAACTGGTTATCGGTAAACGCTTTGCCGTAGATCTCCAAAAGCGGCGTCAGTGTTGATTTGAGTGGACCGCCGTTACCGCCCTGAGACATGAATTTGGCCTGGTCGAACATCTGAAACGCACCGATTGTACCGAGGGCGACAACCAGAAAAACCGCAGGACGAAGCAAGGGCAAGGTGACATTCCAGAAGACACGGAAACGATCCGCTCCATCTACCTCAGCCGCTTCAAGCAGTTCGGTTGGGATGTCTTGCAGTGCCGCGAGAAAGTAGATCATGAATGTGGCGGAGGTACTCCAAATGTTGAGAATCATCAAAGCAGGTAAGGCAAAGTTTGGGTCCTCCAGCCAGTGTGGACCAGGAATACCAACGAGGGAGAGCAGGTAGTTGATGCCGCCTTGTGGCGTGTAGAGCCAGAGAAAGATAAGCGAGACCGCAACCGACGATGTAACCGCCGGCAGGTAGAAAACTGTGCGGAAAAAGCCTTTGAGATGTTTGATGTTATGAAGCAGAATTGCCAGCAGTAGCGCGAACGCTGTTTCTCCGATAACAACAAAAAAAGTGTAGCGTGTGATATTCCACATCGAAATCCAGAAGTCGCTATCGCTTGCATAGGCAAGCTGGGCGAAGAGCTTCTGGTAATAGGCGAAGCCTACAAACTCTGGTGTGGTAAAGCCGATATCAACCTTGAAGAGGCTCAAACCAACGCCATAGACCGCGACAAACACGGTAAAGATGCCGAGGACGAGGATGTACGGAGCGAGGAAGAGGTACGCTGCAAGTGTTTCGCCTGCACGCGCCCCTGTACCGCGACGAAGTTGGCGCCTACCATTGGGTGTAAGTGGTGGGGCCGAGGCAATAGACCTGGGTTGAGATGCCATATAAAGCACTCCTTGCTTCTTAGTAAACAGCCGTTGTTCTCTGTGTAACATCCCTTAGATGTAGAGAGACAGGTAGCAAAAGATGCCCTGCTAACAAGTGTCCGCTTTCGCCCCTTCCGCAAGAAAGAGGCGAAGCAAGACGAGCCGTGAATTGTATGTTCTGTAGCGTACACTCTGGATGATTATGGGTGGGCCGCAACCGTCCAGAGTGTACCAGATTTATACGCCTAGCTCGTTGTTGACTTGACTGGCGGCGTCGTTTAGAGCCGTCGTCGCATCGGCTTTACCCAGCAAGACTTTCTCGATGGCGTCTCCAATCTTCGTATGGATAACGTCGTCGTGTGGGCCAAAGCTATCGGCGTAGCCATATTGGGCGGCGTCAAACATAACCTTCACCCCCGCATTAGTTGCGAAGTACGGGTCGTTTGCGAGGCTCTTAATGGATGGTAGCGCGAAGCCTGCACGAAGCTGACTACCCTGCAAATCGCTACCCGTCATATACTTGATGAGTTCCCACGAAGCTTCTGGATGTTTGGTTGCGCCAAAGGCTCCCCAGGCGTTTGTGTAGATCAAGTCCGCACGTTTGCCTGTGGTGGGGTTAGTAGGTACAGGAGCAATATCATAATCAACACCTGGATAGGTTTGTTTCATGTAAGGAATGAGCCAACCGCCCTCAAGTGCCATCGCCGCTCGCTGCTTACCAAACGCTTCCCCAGGCCAGCCTGCGCTCACATTTGTTGGGATAACCGAAGAACCATCTTTCTGGAAACCAGAGTAGAAGTTCAATGCGTCGATACCCGCTTTGTCGTTGAAGGTCGCTTTTGAACCGTCCTTGTTAAGAACAGTGCCGCCAGCAGCGAACAAGAACGCGCCCCAGCGTGATGGATCAGGGTTCAATGTGATGCCATACTGTGAGCTGCTCGCGTTTCCTGCTTTTGTGAGTTTCTTTGCGTCCGCCCGCATGTCGTCCCAGGTCCAGTTTGCCGCTGGAAACGCTACACCGGCATCTTTGAACAACTTTTTGTTGTAGAAGACACCAAGCGAGTTCCAGTCTTTAGGAAGTCCGTAGATGTTGCCGGTCTTACAGGTAAAAGGTGTAAGCAGTGAAGAATAGTAAGTATCCGGCTTCACATTGTCCTTCGACATGTAAGGTGAAAGATTGAGCAACTTGCCAGAAGTGGTGTATTGACTTCCCATTTGTGGGGTTACATAGAACACGTCGGCAACGTTGCCGCTGGCGATGTTTGCTCGCATTTTCGTTGGGTAGTCACCAGGGATAGGCGCCCAGTTTACCTTGATGTTGGGATGCGCTGCTGAAAATTTTGCCAGGTTGCTTTGAACGAGCGCATCCTCTGCTGGTGTGGATGAGTACCCAGAAACGGTGAGCGTGATGTTTCCCGTTTCTGTGCTGGCAGCGGTGGTGTTTGTGCTATCGGGACATTGGATGTAATTATTACCTCCGGCGAGGCCTTGTGTACCGCCGCCGCCACCGCCGCCGCCTGTGCTGCCAGAACTACCTCCGCAAGCACTGAGCAGAAGTACAAAGAGAATAAGTGAGGGGGCAATAAGCCGTTTCATGCTGAACCTCCTGGCTGTGTATTCATCAACGAGTCACAGCAACAGTGTCTAATCATAGCTGGAGAAAATAAAAAAGCATTTCTCCGCGCCACTGTGAGCTGGATACAAGAACGTTGCTAGATTGCTGCGAAATGGGTGCATCTCTTCTTTGAGAACTCTAAACAACGTTAAGCAAACCGCAAGAACACGTTATACATGTCTTCCTACAAAGTACAAACACCTCAAAGCACACGCTAGTGTACCCTTGTGTGTTATACGTATCTGAACATGTAACCTTATACAAGATTTCTTTGTATTTGTGAAAAGGTTTCCATATTCGTAACGCGCTACCACTGAGTCATAGACAACGACCTAAATGGATTGAACGAAGCCGACGCGAGGAGTATAATGCATTTATATTGTAGAAGATAGGAGCCTTTATGTCAACCAAAATCGTCAAGCTGAATGATATTGAGATACAGAGGCACTTGCGGGAGCTTTCAGGCTGGCAAATAAACAGCGGAGAACTACAGCGCGAGTTCTCTTTAGCATCGTTTCCATCGGCTATCTTTTTCGTTAGCACTATTGCACAGCTTGCAGAACTTGAGGCACATCACCCCGATATACTCATCTCCTATAACAAGGTTGCTTTGACACTTTCGACCCACACGGTGAGTGGGATCACAGCGAAAGATTTTATGCTGGCGCAGAAGATTGACGCGGCCTGGAGTATTTTTACCATGAAAGCGTAACGTGTATGTTTGATCGTGTTGGCATTATTGGTCTGGGGCTTATCGGTGGCTCGATTGGGTTAGCCCTGCATAAGACAAAGGCCGCGAGACAAGTTGTTGGTTATGATATGAGAATGGGTGTAGGCGAGCAAGCGTGTGCTATGCAGGCGATAGACGCGGCTTGTGCTACACTTGCTGACGTATTGCAGGGAACAGAGCTTGTTATACTTGCTACACCCGTCGGAGCAATGCACACACTACTCAAAGTTATAGGACCACTTATTGAACCTGGAACAGTAGTGACGGATGTTGCGAGTACGAAAGCACAGGTGATCGCGTGGGCGGAGGAGCTGCTACCTGCTTCCGTTTTCTTCGTAGGCGGACATCCCATGACGGGTAAAGAGGTGAGTGGGGTCGAGGTCGCTGATGCAACGCTATTTACGAAGTGTCTTTACTGTCTCACTCCCGTGCACAATACACAGCCGATTGCTTTGAACAAAGTAATCACCCTTATAGAAGTACTTGGAGCGTATGTACATTATATAGATCCTGTTGAGCATGACAAACAAGTTGCGAACGTGAGTCACCTCCCATTTCTTGCGTCGGTTGCTATGATGACAACCGCCGCC
>Ga0123338_10005206_pt1 | contig 11188 bp, 9 predicted proteins | sample grotaG_FD_89793 | JGI IMG/M metagenome (GOLD analysis project Ga0123338, IMG submission 89793) | Glacier valley bacterial and archeal communities from Borup Fiord, Nunavut, Canada, to study Microbial Dark Matter (Phase II) -... | ecosystem: Environmental > Aquatic > Freshwater > Ice > Glacier ...
CCGTCGCCAATTCAGAACTCAGAACTCAGAAGTAACTGTTCAGTCTGGGTCGTCGGTGCCGGGCGGCTCAAGCCGCGTCTACCGCTACGAAGCCTGCCTTCGCAGGCTGACGGGGGGCCAGACTGAACAGTTACACTCCGCACTCCGCTTGACACCCTCAGACGGGCACAGGTATAATCCAAAGGTTATGCAACCGGCCGCCGGGCTTTTCGTCTTATGAGGAGACCGGTCGTTTATCGTGTGCCCGTATCGGCTTGGAGAGGATCCCCCTTTTTGCTCGCTCGCTCCCGTGACGTGGTGGCCTACCGCGATTTGCTACGGAACTTGGTGGTTCGCGACCTCAAAGTGCGCTATCGCGGCTCGTTTATCGGCTTTCTCTGGTCGCTGCTCAACCCCTTGCTGATGATGGGGGTCTATTGGTTTGTTTTCACCCAACTGCTGAAATCGAATAAAGCGCAGTTCCACATCTTTGTCTTTGTCGCGCTGCTGCCCTGGAACTGGTGCGCGGCGGCGGTGCTGGGCGGCATCACCAGCATTGTCGGCAACGGCCATCTGATCAAAAAGGTCTATTTTCCGCGCGCCCTATTGCCTCTCAGCGTGGTCGTCTCCAACGGCATCAACTTTTTGCTGGCCCTGCCGGTGCTGTTTGTGCTGATCTTACTGGCGGGCACCGGGGCCGATTTGCGGACGATCAAGGGCCACAGCGGGCCGGTGGCGAGCGTGGCGGTCGCGCCGGGCGGGGCGTTGCTCGCGTCGGGCGGCGACGACGGTACGGTACGGCTCTGGCAGAACAGCGACGGCGCACCGTTACGCACCCTGCCCGCCGGCCCGGCGGTCTCCAGCGTGGCCTTCGCGCCCGACGGCCAGACCGTGGCGGCGGCATCCGACGATCACAAGATCCACCTCTGGCGGGTGAGCGACGGCGCGGTGCTGCGGACGCTGGACGTGCCCAACAGCCCGATCAGCAGCGTGGCCTTCTCGTCTGATGGGCAGACGCTGGCGGCAGGTCTGCGCGACGGCAGCGTGCAGCTCTGGCACGGCACCGATTTCGTGAACTGGACCGCGCTGCCCGCGCTGGTCAGCGGCCAAGCCGTCTGGAACCTCGCGTTTACGCCCGATGCCAAAATCCTGGCGACGGCCAACGACGACCACAAGGTGCGTCTGTGGCGGCTGGCCGATGGGCAGTTGATCGGCACCCGTGAGGGGTTGAACGCGCCGGTGGTCAGCCTGGGGTTCAGCCGCGATGGGGCCACCATGGCCGCCGGCGCGACCGATGGCACCGTCCAGTTGTGGCGCACCGGCGACGGTCGCCCGCTCCGCAGCCTGATCGGGAACAAGACCACTGTCTACAGCCTGGCCTTCGAATCGTCGCCGGCCGGCAATCTGCTGGTAACGGCGGGCGACGATCATGTTGTGCGCCTGTGGCGCGTGAGCGACGGCACGCTGCTGCGCGCGTTCACCGGCCACAGCGCGAAGGTCAACAGCGTGGCCTTCGCCCCCGATGGGTTCCACGCCGATGCGTTGATTGTATCGGGCAGCGACGACGGCCAAGTGCGCCAATGGGTAACGGCGGGCGCAACCCATATGCAGCTCTCGCCCAATATCTTGTGGCTGCCGGTGCTGATCGCCATCGAAGCGATTTTCTTGACCGGAGTGGCGCTGTTCGGGGCCGCACTCAACGTCTTTTTCCGCGACACCCAAGCGATCATGGAGGTGGGCATCACGGCTTGGTTTTTCCTGACGCCGATCATCTATGACGCGCATGAAGTGGTGTCGCGTGATTTGGAGGGCTGGATGTACCGGCTCAATCCCATGGCTTCGCTGATCTCCAATTTTCGCATCATCCTGTACAACGACGGCATGGACCCCACCGCGACCGGCCCTGATCCCACGGCGCTGCTGGGGACGTTGATCACCTCGCTGGTCGTGTTGGCGCTGGGCTATGCGTTCTTCCGCAGCCTCAGCCGCCGCTTCGGCGAGGAGCTATAGGCCATGTCCACCCCCCCCATCGTCGGCCCGGTCAAGGTCATCAAGTTTAGCCATGTCTCTAAGCGCTTCCTGTTGCAGCAGCAGCGCGTCAACTCGTTCCAGGAGGTCTTGACCAGCCTAACCGCGCGCGGTCGCCGCTTGGTCAAGCCGCCGGAGGGACTCGCCCCGCCGACGCGCGAGTTCTGGGCGTTGCGCGATGTCAACTTCTCGGTCTATGCCGGCGAAGCGCTGGGCATCATCGGCGAAAACGGGTCGGGCAAATCCACTGCGCTCAAGATGATCAGCCGCATCCTGTACCCGACCGAGGGCAGCGTGTCGGTGCGCGGCAAGGTTTCGGCCTTGCTCGAACTAGGCACCGGCTTCCACCCCGACCTGACCGGGCGCGAAAACGTCTACCTCAACGGCAGCCTGCTGGGGCTGAACCACCGCCAGATGGACAGCCGCTACCCAGCCATCGTGGATTTCGCCGAACTGGCCCGCTTTATTGATACGCCGATCAAACACTGGTCGTCGGGCATGGTGATGCGGCTGGGCTTCGCGGTGGCGATCAATGTGGACCCCGACATCCTGATCACCGACGAAGTGCTGGCGGTGGGCGACGAATCGTTTCAGCGTAAATGCCTAGAACAGATCGCGCAGTTCCGGCGGGCGGGCAAAACGATCATCTTTGTCTCGCACGCCCTGGAAGCCGTGCGCGGGCTGTGCAGCCGGGCCATCTGGCTCGACCACGGCCTGCTGCGTGCCGACGGCCCGGCCACGGCGGTGATCGACAGCTATCTCGACTTCGCCAATGAGCGGCACCGCACGCGCCTGCTGGCCGAATACGCGAACCGCCCGTCGCCCGCCCCGTCTGATCCTGCGCCGCCGCCCGTGCTGCCCCCTGCCGCGCACGCCGAGCTGGATGCGCCCGGTGCGCCGGGTGCTGCGCCGCCGCCCGTGGTCGAACCTGCTGCCGCGCCGAGCGGTCGCTGGGGCAGCGGCGACATCACGATCACCGACGTGACCTTCCTGAACGCCGCCGGGGAGCCGGGCAATGTGTTCACCACCAACGACCGCGTCATCGTGCGAATTTCGTATCATGCCCGGCGGCGGGTGGACAGCCCGGTGTTCGGCTTGGCCTTCTACACCGAGGGGGGCGTGCACCTCAACGGCCCCAACACGCGCTTCGCCGGCCTCACTCTGCCCGCGCTGGAGGGCGACGGCCATATAGATTACATTATCCCCAGCCTGCCCCTGCTCGGCGGCGTGTACGACCTGACCGTTGCCGTGGTGGACAAGGACATGGCCGAGACGTTCGACCACCAGCACCGCCGCTACCACTTTGTCGTGCAACCGAACACGCAACTTGCCGAACGCTGGGGCATCCTCTATATCCCCGGCGAATGGGAACTCAGCACCCCGCCGACCGCAGCCCCTAACCCCCGCGCCTAAAGGGAGCGGGGGAATTTATCTCCCCTGCCCGCTACCCCGTAACCTCTGGCATAGGTCTTGCCATTAGTCAGTAGGACTTGCGCTTGTGTTGTCTGCTGTAGGCACGAACCAGATGATCATTGAGTAACATGAGTGAAAGTCCTGGTTATATAGCTCTGTGGTTCAGCGTGCTGTCACCCTGGGATCGAGCCGACCCTGGATGTTCGGGACAGGGATGTAACAGTAGATAGGTAGTGAGATAGCAATGGGCGCAAAAGTGGTACACTTAATGGTGGTGGACGATGAGCCGATGATCCGCGAATTGTGCGCGGATATGTTGGTCGGTGAGGGCTATAATGTGATCACGGCCAGTAACGGGCGCGAGGCGGTGGATTTGGCGATCAGCCGGCGCATCGATCTGGTCTTGATGGACCTGATGATGCCGGTGCTGGACGGGTTGACTGCATGCAAAATGATGCACGAAGACAGCCGTACCCGCAACTTGCCGGTCGTGATCATGTCGGCGGCCGGCAATGTGCGGGAGCGAATGCGCGAAGTGCAATGCTTGGCGGCGGCGATCCTGCCCAAACCGTTTGACTTCGACGAACTGCTGCAGACGGTGCGCCACCTTACAGCCTGAGTTGGCCTGTTACGCCATGGGGTTGAGGATGTTCCGCCGATGCCTGCTTACTGGGAACAGCATTACGACATCCACGATCCCGCGCGGGCGGCGGCGTTTGATGAAGTCTCGTTGTGGGGTGCCCGCTTTGGCATCCTGCTGCTGGACCAGCTCGCCCTAGCCCCCGACCACACGGCGCTGGATTTGGCCTGCGGCACCGGCTTCCCCCTCTTGGAGCTGGCGCAGGTCTACGGTCCCGCCTGCCGCTTCATCGGGCTAGACTTGTGGGCTGCAGGGTTGCAGCGGGCCCAGTCTAAGCTGGCGGCCCGGCATCTAGCGAACGTGGCGTTGGTCCAGGCCGACGCAACGGCCCTACCTCTGCCCGATCACTCCTGCGATCTCATCGTCTCCAACTTGGGTCTCAACAATTTCGCCGATGCGCCGGCCGTGTTGCGCGAGTGCCGGCGCGTGGCGAAACCGCAGGCGCGGCTGGCCTTCACCAGCAACTTGATCGGGCACATGGCCGAGTTTTACGCGGTGTTGCGCGAATTGCTGGCGGCGGAAGGCCCGCCGCACTATTTGGTCCGGCTGGCGCAAAACGAAGCCCACCGGGGCAGCCGCGACTCGATCTGTGCGCTGCTGACCGACGCGGGCCTCACGGTCACGCGGCTGGTAGAGGATCAATTTCAGCTACGCTTCCTGGACGGCAGTGCGCTTTTGCGGCACTTTCTGGTCCAGGTGGGCTTCCTGCCGGGCTGGCGGGCCATCCTCGATCCCGGTGACGAAGCGCGCATCTTGCTGCTCTTGGAAAGCCGCCTGAACACCCTCGCCGCTCAAAATGGATCGTTGGTGATGACCATCCCCATGCTCTATGTGGAAGCCCAGCCGTCCGGCGCCGGCCCGCGTTAGCGGCGTTTACCGCGCCGCGCCTTCGCCCCAGAATGGATCGCTGAGGTAGCGATTGCCGCTGTCCGGTAGGATCGTGGCGATGATGCCGCTGTCCAACTCGCGGGCGAGGGCAATACTCGCGGCGACCGCCGCGCCACCCGATGGCCCCACGAACAGCCCCTCATAACGGGCCAAGTCGCGCGTGGTCGCCTGCGCCGTTTCGGTGTCCATCGTCAGGTGGCGGTCGGCGAGGGTGGGGTCGTAGATGCCCGGCACGCGCACCGTCGCCATGTGCTTCATCCCCTCCATGCCATGCAGGGGGCTATCGGGCTGTAGCGCGCCCACGATGATGGCCGGGTTCTCGTCTTTCAGCCGCCGCGCTGTGCCCATGAAGGTGCCGCTGGTGCCGAGCGCGGCCACAAAATGCGTCACCAGCCCCGCGCTTTGCTGCCAGATTTCGTATCCCGTGCCATTGTAATGGGCCTGCCAGTTGGCGGGGTTGTTGTATTGGTCGGGATAGAAATAGGCTGCTGGGTCGGCAGCTTGCAAGCGTTGCGCCTCGATCTGTGCGCCGTCGGTGCCCAGGCGCGGGTCGGTCAGCACCAAATCTGCGCCGTAGGCTTGCAAGATGCGCCGGCGTTCGGGGCTGGCGTTGCGCGGCAGGCACAGCCGCACGCGGTAGCCCAGCGCCGCGCCGATCATGGCGTAGGCGATGCCGGTGTTGCCGGACGTGGCATCCAAGATCCACTTGTCGGGCGTGAGCAGGTCGCGCTCAATGCCGTCGCGGATCATGGCCCAGGCTGCGCGGTCTTTGACCGATCCGCCGGGGTTGAACCACTCAGCCTTCGCCAGAATGGTCACGGCGGGCGACACGCCGGCCAGCGCGGGCAGGCGCTGCAAGCGCAACAGTGGCGTGTTGCCGATGCGCTCAACCAGCGTGCCGGCTCCTAACGCGGGCGGTAACAGGTCGCGCTGCGTGTGGCGTATAGGGGTGATCGTCGGATAAGTGAGCATCGCTCTGGGTATTCCCTCTCGCTGCCGCGCCCATCTATGGCGGCGCGGGGCGCAAAAAAAGAGGCTGCCGTTCGGCAACCCCCTGGTCTATCATCGTCAGTGCGGCGGCTTCTACCGCCGGGGCCGCGCTAGGCAGGCGCAGCCGGGGGCCAGGGAGAGAGGGCACGGGCACAACAGCAGTGTGCCGCCCGTCGGCGCGGTACAGGCGTAAATGCGCGGCCAACGCCCCTCGGTGGGTTCTCCCCACCCGGCGTGTGGCGTATTCATCATAGCGGCCTGTGCCTGCATCCACTCTCACTTCCGGCTATGGGACCGCCGTTTTGCGCTCCCACCATAGCATACGCTATCTGGACCATTATAGATCGCCCTGCTGCCGTCCGATGTGGGCAGCCTCACATTTCCCTGTAGCTCCGCGCCTCCGTGTCTCCATAGTGCCGTCCTACGCTTGCGCCAGGGTTGCTGACGGGCGCGGGACGGGGGCATCTCCTGGCTGGTCGGCGGTGTGGCCTGGGCCTTGCAGGAAGATGGCGTACATCACGGCCAGGATCGGCAGGTGGCCGAGCAGTTCGACCGGCGGCAAGAGGGGGATGGCGATATTGAATGGCACCCACATCAGCAGGATCACCAAGCGTGGCAACACCCCCGCGATCAGCAGCACGCCGATGGTCGCCTCTACGGTCGCCGCCGCGACGATAAACAGGTCATCGGTGAAAGGGGTGAAGCCCAGCGCCTGCGGGAAGTTGAACAGCGGATGGGTGTGCAGAAACGCGGCGGCCAGGGCCGGGTTAAGCAGCTTTTCGGTGAAGGCCAGCACCAGGATCGTCAGGCCGGTGCCGATGCGGATGGCGGGCAAGGCGAAGCGCGTGTAGGGTTGCCAGAAGCGATCCAGCCGTTGCATCAGCGCGCCGGTCGGCGCGAACAGGCCGCGCCCCAGCAGCAAGAAGTAGAGGCCAATGCCCGCGAACAGCAACTGTTCCAGCGCATAGGCGGTCGGGTAGAGCGCGAACGCCAGCGCCACCAACGCGATCAGCAATCCGCCACCCAGCCGCGTGAACCAGCCGGTGACCAATGACAGGCTGATGGCGATCACCAGCGCGCCCAGCGCCAACCCGACCGGCCCCGCCGGTAGCGGCAACACCGGCGAAAACAGCCAGCCCTGCACGGCCATATAGATCAGGCTGACCGCCGTCTGGATGCCGATCACCGCTTGCGAGGCTTGCACCGCTGGGCGCAGCCAAGCCGGATTGGGCCACAATGGGTCACGCACCACGCGCCGCAGCAGCAGCAACGCCGCCAATGCCAGCGCCGCGCCGCCCAGCGCCAGCGCCACCGGCCCACTGACCAGCAGATCCAGCCGCACCGGATAGGCTATCGCATCGGTAAACCACTTTTCGTGCGCCCAGGCCGTGGCCGGGGCCAGCAGGCTTGCCGCGACCACGCCGGCCAGCGTAAGCCGCACTTGGTTTTGTGTGTGTGTCATAGAATTATTCATCTTGCACCTCTTGTACCCCGCCTCACTTTGTTTGTGATGTATTTCACAATAAAGATACGTATAAAGCCGGCAAACGGATCGGCACCGGCATTGCTTCCCCCGCCGGTCTTTGCTATACTGGGCAAAATACGGAGCGACCCCGCGCGTCGCCACTGCTTTTTGCGCGTGAACGGCTACCCGAACACCTGATACCTGACACCAGTCAACGAGGTATCAGGCATCAGGTATCAGGAGACGATCAGCGTAGACCGGACACCTGATACCTGATGCCTGATACCTCGCCCGCGCGTCGCCACTGCTCTTTTTGCGCGTGAACGGCCACCCGGACCCCGGACCCCGGACCCCGGACCCCGGACCCCGGACCCCTGATACCTGATCGCTCGCCCGCACGTCGCCATTGCTTGAAAGGACACCCCGCCGCTATGTCCCTACCCGATTTTGACTTCAGCCATTATTACGGCTACGAGGAACTGACCGCCTTCTTACAGCGCATGGCCGAGGCGTACCCGCAGCTTATTGAGATCGAGACCATCGGCCAGAGCCACGAAGGGCGCGCCATCCCCATCGCGATCCTCACTAACCGGGCCACCGGGCCGGCGCTGGAAAAGCCGGGCTACTGGATTGATGCCAACACCCACGCCGGCGAAGTGACCGGCTCGGCGGTCGCGCTCTATACCATCCAGCACTTGCTCACCACGCACGGCAGCGACCCACAGGTGACGCGCCTGCTGGACGGCTATATGGTCTATGTCCTGCCGCGCATCACGGTGGACGGCTCAGAAAAATACCTGACCACGGCGCATATGCTGCGCTCCAGCGTGCGGCCCTACCCCTATGCCGACCGGCGCGACGGCCTGCACCCGCTGGACCTCAACGGTGACGGTCTGATCCTCGATATGCGGATCAAAGACGCAGCCGGCGCGTGGAAAGCGTCGGAACGCGACCCGCGCATCATGCGCCGCCGCGAGGCCGACGAGTTTGGCGGCACCTATTACACTGTGTTGAGCGAAGGGATGATCGAAAACTACGACGGCTATGAGATCAAAGAAGCGCCGCCGCAAGAAGGGCTGGACTTTAACCGCAACTATCCCCATATGTGGGAGTCGGAGGGCACCCAACGGGGCGCAGGCGATTTCCCATTCTCAGAGCCGGAGACGCAAGCCGAGGCGCAGTTCTGGCGCACCCATCGCAACATCAACGGCTTCCTGACCTATCACACCTTTTCGGCGGTCATCTTGCGCCCCTACAGCACGCATCCCGACGAGCAGTTCCCGGTCGAAGACCTCGACATCTATAAACTGATCGGGCAGAAGGGCACCGACCTCACCGGCTATGATTGCGTATCGGTCTACCACAAGTTCCGCTACCACCCCAAAGAGATCCTGCACGGCGGCATGGACGACTATGCCTACGACCAGTTCGGCTGGTTCGGCTTCACCACCGAACTGTGGGACGTGGCGACGGCGGCGGGGGTGAAAAAAGAGGGCTTTATCGAGTGGTTCCGCTGGCACCCCGAAGAGGACGACCTCAAGATCATGGGCTGGAACGACGATCAATTGGGCGGCAAGGGCTTTGTGGACTGGCAACCGTTCGACCATCCGCAGCTCGGTCCAGTCGAACTGGGCGGCTGGGATGTCAAAGCCGTCTGGCAAAACGCACCCGCCGCGTTCTTGCCCGAACTCTGCGAAAAGCATTGCCTCTTCACCATCGCCCACGCGCTGATGTCACCGCGCCTGGGCCTGCGTCGCCTCGTTGTGCAGCCGCAGGGCGGCGATGTGTACCGCGTGGTTGCCCTGCTCGAAAACAGCGGCTTCCTGCCCACCTATACCAGCAAAAAAGGCTTGGAGCGCAAAGTCGCCCGGCCCATCGAAGTCGTGCTGACCCTGCCGGCGGGTGCGACGCTCGTCACCGGCGAAGCGCGGCAAGAGATCGGTCATCTGGAAGGGCGGGCCAACAAAGCCTTCGGCGGCGGATCGGGCACCGACTACCTCCGCAAAGTGGAATGGGTGGTGCGCGCCCCTGCCGGCACCCGGCTGGCCCTGACCGCTGCCGCCGAGCGTGCCGGCACCGTGCGAACGGAGATCGCGCTGGATGCGGTAGGAGGTGCGAGTGGGGCAGTTGCACGGGGCGATTAAAATCGCGGCTACAGCAACGAAGCCCGCCTACGCGGGCTGAGATGGAGGGGGTAGGCTCACGGAGAATAGCGTGCCTACCCCCTGCGGTCTTGTGGCTACATATCCCCATTGACAACACTACAGCCTATCGCTTATGATTGGGAGAAGAATTGTGGGGCGCGCAACGCCGAACGCCTCCCGTGAGGGGGGTGTTTTTATGCCCACTGACCTGATGTAGCAGGCAACGGGCGGGTAGGCGAGGGCTGTGTCCCCCATAAGGATCTGGGCAACGGGCGGGTAGGCGGGGGCTGTGTCCCCCGACAGTGAGCGACCATGCTGCAAACGGCTAAACCCAACCGCATAGATCGCGCCGCCGGACAAGCCGGCTGGCTTGTTTCGCTGGCGGGCAGTGGTGCCGGACATGGGGCAGCCAATCCCGTCGTCGGCTTGGCGGGCTGGCTTGTTTCGCTGGCGGGCAGTGGTGCCGGGCATGGGGCAGCCAATCCCGTCGTCGGCTTGGCGGGCTGGCTTGTTTCGCTGGCCGGCAGTGGTGCCGGACATGGGGTTCCCCCCTTCCGCCCGTCGCCCCTCACCCACCCAATCACATACATCCCCCAGACGGAGTCCCCCGGACCCGTCTTTTTCTATGCCCAATTCCTAATCCCTGCAACAAAAATACGCAATACGCAATACACAATACATAAGGAGAATCACTATGTATTACCCGAAGTCCCGTGAACTCCGCGCCGCTGTCACCCGCCGGTCCGACTTGACCCTGCTGCCCACACTGCCGGCGGCGGCGGGCGTGGCTGAGGCCGCCGCGCAGACCCGCGTGCGCCACGCGCTCACGCGCAGTGTCGAGGAGGCGCTGGACCGGGCCGGGTTCACGCAGGCTGATGGCCCATTGCCGACGGCGCTGGCCGTCCACTTGGGCCGCACCTGCTGGCCCACTCGCACGGGCTTGGCCGGGCAGATCGCCGGCGCGGGGGCCGATGGCGCGGCGCTGATCGATCTGTTGGAACGGGGGCTGCTGCTGGCGCTGCATGGCACGCTCAACCGGGCCGCCGCCGATTTGGCGCTACTGGGGGTAGACCTGGACCGCCTCAAATACCTGCGCCTGCCGCTGCGCCGCGTGCGCCACGATGATCCGGCGGCGGCCCCCTGGACTGCTGCGCCGTGGGCCTTGCTGGGAGCCAGCGAAAACCGTATACTGGCCGCAGTCGGCGCGCCGGCGCTGTTGCTGCGCTATGCGCCCGCTGCCCTGGTGCCCGATCCTGCCGCGCCTGCGCCCGCTTTGCTCGACGCACGCTTGTTGTTGCCCGGCGTGGGCTTGGTCGCCACCGCCGGCGCGGACGGCCACTTCTGCTTCGACCTGCGCGCCCTGGCCCGCTTCCTCTGCGCCACCACGGTCGCCGTCCTCGCCCGACCGTGACGAATGCGGAATGACGAGTTCTGAGTTCTGAATTCTGAATTATGAATTAGGGACCGACAACCGACGACCGACGACCGACACCTGACACCTGATACCTGACACCTGAAAGCCTGACACCTGATACCTGATACCTGATACCTATGACCGACGAGACGCAGCCGTTTTATGATCCGCACCTGAGCTATCAGGAGAACTACGCGCGGGGGCCGTTTGGCCTGTTTGCAGGGGAA
>Ga0123338_10005207_pt1 | contig 11187 bp, 5 predicted proteins | sample grotaG_FD_89793 | JGI IMG/M metagenome (GOLD analysis project Ga0123338, IMG submission 89793) | Glacier valley bacterial and archeal communities from Borup Fiord, Nunavut, Canada, to study Microbial Dark Matter (Phase II) -... | ecosystem: Environmental > Aquatic > Freshwater > Ice > Glacier ...
GCAGAATTCCCAGTGCTGAGCCTCACTTCGATCGATTCTCTGAAACTTAACCTGGATAAGGCTTTACAGCCTATCTTGCACTTTTTTGCCCGTATGTCGGCTCAACCCCGTAAAGGTGTGGCGCAAACGCGGAGATGAACTTTGGCTCTTGCTACATACCGAGATTCAAGCCAAGCCAGAAGCCAATTTCGCCGAGCGGATGTTTATTTACAACCTGCGGATTTTTGATTATTTTCACCACCCTGCGATTAGTTTGGCAATTTTGTGTGATGGCAGATCTAACTGGCGACCGAGTGTGTATGAGTTCAGCTATCCCGATACGCACCTGCGCTTTGAATTTGGAGTGGTGAAGCTGTTGGATTACCAAACCCAATGGGCATCGCTCGAAGCCAGCCGCAATCCGTTTGCCGTTGTCGTGATGGCGCATCTGAAGGCACAGCAGACAAAACGCAATGCTAGCGATCGTAAAACCGTAAAGTTAAACCTGATTCGCAGACTGTATGAGTCAGGCTACAGCCGCCCAGAAGTGATCAATTTATTTCGGTTTATTGATTGGGTTATGATTTTACCAGAGGGACTGAAGCAAGCGTTTTGGATGGAGTTAAGAACTTACGAGGAGGAAAGACAGATGCCCTACATCACTAGCGTAGAAGAAATTGGGTTTGCCCGTGGGTTGCAGGTAGGAGAACAGCGGGGAGAACAGCGGGGAGAACAGCGGGGAGAACAGCGGCAGCGATCGCTGATTTTACGGCAGTTAAATCGGCGCGTGGGCGAAGTGCCAGAGTCGGCGCAGCAGCGAGTTGAGCGGCTGACGATCGCTCAGTTAGAAGCTTTGGGGGAAGCGCTATTAGATTTTGAACAGTTGGCAGATTTGCTGAGATGGCTGGAAGCATTAGAGCCGGGGAGAGAATGAGTCAGGATTGTCCATCTTTATACTGACACGATCGACCCAGAATCAGCTCTCCAGTGGTGAGGCGATAGACCCCATCCGGTTCTGTAATTGGAAGTCGGGGGTGACGACAAATCAGGGCAACCGCGCTGATCTGGCACACTATCTGCATCCAAACTTGAGTTTTCACAAGGTTGTTCCCAGAATGCAATCAGGTTTGTTCAACGATCGCTGAGTTCAGCAAGAAAACATGGTAGAACCCTATCATTATTTCCTGCGATCGCAACATAACTTATGTTCAAACAACTCCTACTACTTTCGCTCCACTGGACACTTTGATAAGTTTAGTGGGGCGCGTGAAACAGGTGCAGCAGTTGTCATGATGCGAGTGCGGCTTTGGGACTTCCAATGTTGATAGCGCAGCAAGGGAAAAGACGCGACCCGTTTTGCTAATGCCCAGAAAAAGACATAGCTTGCCAACAATCGCTCAAATGAATCAAACCGGGCTTCTCGGAATTGCTCCAGCATGATCTGTCGATCGAGAGAACGCTCATTCAATTCAATCAAAACAGGCGAGGCACTAGACAGAATAATCGCGTCCTGAAACCCTTGACGCGCGATCTCGCGATTGTGCCCCAAGGCAATGATTTCTGCTCCTGTCTCTAAATTTCGGACTCCAGCCGCTTGCTTGCCCGTCATGATAATGGCCCTTTCGTTCTCTTTTTGCATCGGGCTACGTCGCCCATCGGGAACTCCTAAAAAGATTAATGTCCCTCTGACCACTCGATGACCAAAATGGTGCAGCATATGATCCTGTGGATTCGCACCATGCACGTCTAAGGAAGCAATGCCGTAGCTGAGAGAAAAGAGTTTACTGACATACACTTTTAAGAGTTGATGTATCCAAGGCACATCGCCAATCACCAGCGATCGCTTTCCAGTACGTGCTAGAAGAGGTCTATTCTGCACAAACCGCAAAGCCAAGCTCCAAAGCCAAGCTCCAAAGATGTAGATCAAGATATCTGCCAATATGAGCAATGGAAGCAGCAATCCCGGAACTGGTAGATTTACAACGCCAAACATCACGCGAAATAGAGTTTGTACCAATGGCACTTGCAGTCCTACGGTGATCAGAATATAAAGCGCATGAATTCCCCAAGCTAAGGGAGCTTCTATGATGTGCCATGCCCATTTTTGACTACTCTGGATCAGTTGCTGATGGTCTGAAGAGCGATTGAGTCCGCTGCTTGCAGTTGTTCCTACGATCGATTCGGCTCGGTTGAGAAAATCATCTTTGAGGCGCTCTAGAGTCAATAGGTCTGCCGTAGTAAGTGCCATATTGAAAGCACCTTGATGAGCCGGAAATCTTGCCCTGAGTTGTTTTGCTAGGTACATCAAGAGTTCGGTTAAAGTCGCTTGAGCCGCAGCTACAGCTACGGTCGTGGGTTCAGCCGTTCGTCGTCCACTACCATTGATCAAAATCCGTTGGGTAAAACTAGACTCTTGGTAGTAGTACTGTGCGATCGCGGTTCCCATCAGACTACAGATCTCTCCCGTCATAATGAAAAGTTCGCTGATGCTCCCTTGGCGGCGGAGATCCTCTAGGGCATTGGTCGCTTGCAAGGTAGGAAAGGTCTGCCCAGATTGACTAATCGCCAGCACGATCGAGGTTTTGCCTAGACGCAATCCTTTCCAGTCATACTGCAATCGTTGTAGAAGCTGATTGGCAGAAATGGTTTTGACGTTGAGCGATGGGAATAGCAGGGTCAAATCTTGAGCAAATCGCTCACCTAGCCACAGACTGCTTTCAACGCCTGTAATCAGCAGATCGATCGAGGCAATATCTGCGACCTGCTCTAGTTTGAAGTTAACCGTCGCCCGTTGCCTGTGATCCCAGAGCTTTGCTTTTTCGATGAGTAATTCAACCAAATGGTCTGCGGTCTGACGATTGAACGAAGTTGGATCGCGCCAGGATAGCTCGATCGATTTGAGAACTTTAGGAATGTTCTGAATATCTCGCTGAACTGGATCGTTTGCGTGTTCTTCTGGCGGCAGAATGTAGGAATTGCCTTGAAGCGGAATCCAGCGTTGTTCAAGTTCTGAACTCCGGAGTTCACGGTCTTCTAGCATGGAATAAACCGTGATGTGATTCACACCGACCCAAGCAATCTCACCTGCTTTTTGGTCTAAGTCCAATCGATACGATCGGGGAATATGGGATAGCACAGCATCGACCGCAGCAGGCTCCGAGGCGTAGACCATGTAATCATCCTGAACACTGAACCCCGTCGCGATCGGTTGTCCCCAAGCACTCAGGACGAGTGTGGCTTCACTCAATGTTGAGGCGGTGACGAGTCCAAAGCTACCCTTGGCTCTCGATAAAAATAGCTTCGTTGCCTGGTACAAGTTGTTGTGAAAGAAAACGTGAACCGCAGTTTTGACAAACGCAGATTGTTTGGAGATCGACCATTGGCGGATTGAATCCGTTTGACTTAAGACCTGGAGGATCTCCTGTTCCAACTGGTTTAGGTGTTTGCGAGATAGCTCGACCATTGAGTTAGCATAAGGCAGCAGCAGCGTGTCTTTATGTCTAAGAAAGATCTGTTCTACGATCGCGCTCCAATCGCTGATTTCTGCTTCAGTCGGAGCGGTATTCGGGGCGGACTTGTCGGGAGTTTTGCCGCCGAATGCGTCTTCAATCGACTCAGCAACAGCAAACTGGTATGACAGCCTTAGCGAAGCATTCCAGACGCCTTGAGTGATCAGCAAATCCATCATTCCAGCAATTTTAGGCGAGTCTCCCAGCGTCGCATTGGGCGTATGCAGCACTCGTTCTAGCCAGAGTCCTAAGTCGGCATTTTCGATCGGCTCATCGAAGAGTGTCCAAGCATCAAAATCGCCATTGTGAGTGATGCGATGATTGATCAGTTGACGATCGCATAGCCATTTTCCTTCCTCGATCCGCCAAACTGTTGCAAGTTGGGCAGGCATCCATTCATGCCAGTGGGTTTCTAAAATCGCAGGTGGGCTGCTCGTCGCGTAGCGATAGTGCCAGATGCCGACTACGGCCTGATTTAATGCTTTAGCGCCTTTTCTTATTGCTTTGTGTCTTGTCGCTGCAAACGTAGCTTCTAATGCTTGGGTAAGGTTTTGTCGCTTTTGATTCACTACTTTTTTGCCGACAAAAATCACTCGATCACTGCGATCGCGGGCAAGAACAACACCGCCACCCGCTTGCTCACCCCGAATTTCAGTTTCTCGACCCATTGTGTTAAAGATCTCTACAACTCGTGCAGGCAGAAGATCGGCATCATCCTGCGGGAGCCGCTTTCCCAAAAAACCAAAATTTCCACACATGATTATGAATTTAATTTAGCGGTTGAACGTTTCAAGCAGTTCTCGATTTTGCTAAGTAGGCGAGGTAACTCGATCGGTTTCGTATCATAGTCATCGCAACCCGATGCTAATGATTCTTCGCGATCGCCCGTCATGGCGTGAGCCGTCAAAGCAATAATCGGAATGTGACAAGTTTGAGGATTTGCTTTCAGGTGTTGTGTAGCTTCCCATCCATCCATCACAGGTAAGCTGATATCCATTAGAATCACCTGCGGGTGTTCCGATAGTGCTTTTGCTACGCCTTCTGCACCATCGTTGGCAGTTACAACCTCATAGCCTTGTCGATGGAGACGACGACCGAGCATATCGCGGTTCAATTCGTTATCTTCCACTAATAGAACTTTTAAGGGTAAGGAAGCTTGGGGAGAGGTTGTCAATTCTTGCTCAACATTGGGCTGCAACTGCTGAAAATAATCAGTTTGGACAATTTCCGATACCTGCTGAGATCGCTTGACTTGCTCTAGCTCTAGTTGTAGTGCTTCGAGTTGCTGATTGAGATTTGCTTCGATTTGCTTTTGCTCTGTAAACTCTTCCACAATGCCTTCATAGTGGATTAACTGTTTTCGGAGTTGGGATTGCGCTAGACAAGCGGCAACTTTCACACGAAGCAGGGCTGACGGGAAGGGTTTGGTTAAATAGTCAGTTGCGCCCAGCGAGATCGCTTGCACGACATAGGCGGTCTGATCAGACGCTGCCATGATTAAGACTGGAATCTGTTGCCATTGCTCCTGAGATTTGAGGGACTCTAAAACTTTTAACCCTGCGGTTTCGGGCTGATTCATGTCTAGTAAAATCAGGTCATAGGAGCCTGCTGCCAAGCATTGGGAAACTTGCTCCTCTGAGGTTGCAATTGCAACTTGATAACCCTGACGTTCGATCTGTCTGAATACCAGACTGCTAGACTGACCGATGACTAAAATTCGGCTGTTCTTGACTAGAGATGAATCCGGCTCTAGCGTTGTTGCTCGCCAAGCTGGATTGTTTAGGGGTTCAGGAAGAGCGATCGTCTGAATCGATGGGAGAGGGCGGGTCATCAGGCTGTCTAGATTATTCACTAGACTCAGTAGATCTTTTGCTGAACTGTGGATCTGTTCTATATCCAGCAACAGATCCGCAGGTGGCTCTTCGAGTAAAAGCTCACAGTAGCCCATAATCGTGCTGAGCGGTGTGAGCAGTTCCCGACGCAAAGCGGGTGCAAAAATGTCGATCGTCCAATCCTGCTGTTGAACTTCTAATAACGCTGGATTTAGAATCGCCTGAACCAGTCTCAACAACTGTAGAGCAGAGACGTATATTTTCTGTAGATCATTAGATAAAGCTAAATCCTGTGAGTCAGATAAAGCATCGAGCAACATATCGCTGTAGCCGATCATGCGATAGATAGGCGGCTCCAAATCGTGCCGTAGATGAGTCCATCCCATCTGTTGGCGACGTTCGATCAACGGATTTACAGCGCTTGATGGCGGTGTTGCAGAAGGCTGGAGCAGTCGATCGATTTTTCCCAGCAGTCGTGCGAAATCGACGGGTTTCGTATCATACTCATCGCACCCCGCAGCCAAGGCTTTTTCCCGCTCACCCACGATCGCATCCGCTGTCAAAGCAATCACTGGAATCGATTGAGTCTGAGGATTGGCTTTAATCTGTCGAGTGGCTTCCCACCCATCTAAAATCGGCAAATGCAGATCCATTAAAATTAGATCAGGGCGATCGGCTTGAGTTTTAGTCACTCCTTCCGCACCGTTGACAGCAACAATCACTTGATATCCTTTTCGTTCTAGACGACGACGGAGCATATCTCGATTGATCTCGTTATCTTCAACTAAAAGGATTTTGGTCATGATTTGTCCCTACTACAGCACACAGCAGAATGGTCTACGAATCACTTCTCAGTCATTGACTCAATCAATTGCTGACCGATCTGATCAATCACTTTCGTTAAGGGATGATCGGGATAGCAGATTGAGAAAATTTCACTACTCGACAGATGCATCATCTCTTCTGAAAACGGCAGAATTCCTGCCACTGGAACGTCGTAAGAAGCTTCTAACTGTTGTCGATAGGTCTCTACATTAAAATTAGGAAGTGCCCGATTCACAATCAGCGAGATCGCTTTGACCGATAGCATCCGAGCTAGCTCTACAATCACAGCAGTCCCTTGATAGTCCTGATAGTCAGGGCGGAGCACGAGGAGGAGCAGACCGGAAGTCGCGATCGCTTGCAAGGTTTCTGAATTGATCCCAGGATGACTATCAATCAGCAGAAAATCTAAGTGCAGGTCGCGGCTAATCTCAGAGAATCCATCTAATAGTCTCTCTTCAGGGTAGCCCTCCCGAAGAATTCGGGTGATGTCGTTAGCTTTAACACTTGCCGGGATCAGATAGATTGCTCCATCCTTAGACGGCTGTGGTAAAATGCGGCTCAGATCATAGGCAGATTCATGCAGGGCACAACGTCCCGATAGATAGTCATTCAAGGTCAGCGTTACTGCCTCATCGTCGAGTCCAAACAGCAAATGAATTCCAGGAGATTGCAGGTCAGTATCGATCACTCCAACGCGATGCCCCTGTTTTGCTAGGCTAATGGCTAGATTGCTCGTTAAATTAGACTTGCCTGTGCCGCCGCGAAAGGAGTGAACCACGATCGTTTTAGGAGTGCGATCGCGCTGCCCCTGTGCCTGAATCGCTGCAAGATCCACTCGTTGAACAAACGGTTCTGCTTCACTCAATCTATCCTGATTCGGAGCAAAGCGAGACAACGAAGGATAGAGAGAACCGCGATACAAATTTTCAATATCTCTACTTCCTTTGCCTCGTTTTTGGATTTGTCGAAAATGATTTGTCTCAGCAAGCTCATTCCCGATTTGCAATCTCTGATCTTTGTGAATTGCAGCCTGCAAGAAATTGACCTGTTGTTCGAGCGATCGTTCACGAGTCTGAACTTCTTGAGCCATCTGCTGAAAAACTCGAACTAGTTGTCCAAACTCGTCGCTCTGCTGGTTGAGATCATCAAGACTGCTAGGACTAAACGTTTTAGCTTCAATTTCAGCCGCCGCAGTGGTCAGACGATCGACTTGCTGGAGGTAGAGAATTTCTTGATCCCGCAGGCGCTTCTTTTCTAAACAAGCTCCAATTCTGGCTTTGAGCAAAGTGGGATCAAACGGCTTCTGCAAATAGTCTTCTGCACCCAATTCAATGCACTTGACCGCTCCATCAATTTCGTCTAGGGCGGAGAGCATGATCACCGGAATGTGCCGCCAAGTCTCATGGTGCTTCAGTTGCTCTAGCAATTCCAACCCATTCATTCCGGGCATAATCACATCTAGCAGAATTAAGTCACAGGGCATCGCCTTCAGCAGCCGTAAGCCTTGCTGGGCACTCGTCGCAGTCGTGACGCTATAGCCGTGCCGTTTGAGTTGTCGAGCCAGTAACTCAGAATTCGTGTCATCGATCGCTAAAATCATCCCGCCTTGAGTCTGCTTCTCAGGAGTCTCTTGACTGAGGCTCTGAAAGGTCGTAGTGGCGCTCTGAAGAAACGTAACCGCCATTGCGCTCTCTAGAAAAAGGGGCGGAGCTTCCTGCTGTGCGTTGAGAACCTGTAACTGTTGCTGTGCCAGACTGACAATATCGTTGATCAGGTTGAGTAACTGTTGAGCGGCGGCATTGATACTATCTAAATCGGGGATCAACGCGGCTGGAGCTTCCTCTAACAACATCTCACAGTAGCCAATGACCGTACTCAATGGGGTGAGAAGTTCGACTCGAAGCGTAGAACTAAAGCCATTCAATTCTCCCTCGATTTGGCTCATCTCAAGCTGGGTCGGATCGAGAATGGTACTCACTAAGGTCAACAACTGCTGGCTACAGGCATGAATCTTTTGTAAATCGCCTAATAGAGCCGTCTCTTGCGGTTGTTCTTCTAGCAGAAGTTCACTATACCCAATCATGGCAGTGATCGGCGTACAGAGTTCGTGGCGCAGGTAAACGAGAAGTCGATGTTGAACTTGGCGATCGTCCATTTGCTGTGACCTCTTATGCTTTTTTGGTTAAACTGCGAATCTCATCGAGAAGAAGCTGTCGGCTACTTGCTCCTTTCGTATAAATCCGCTGTGTCTGCTCGCCTAGCCATTGACGTTCCTCAAGGGTTAAGTCTTTAGCAGTTAGAACAATCACAGGTAGCGATCGCCATTGTGGATGCTGACGCAGTTCTCGAATAAACTCAAACCCATCCATTTCTGGCATCATCAGATCGAGCAAGATCACCTCCGGTTGCTCATGCTGCATCACCTCTAATGCCCGCCGCCCGTTCTCCGCTTCTAAGACGTGCCATCCCGCTTTCGTCAGTTGGCGCTGAATCATCTCCCGATTCTCGGTGTTATCTTCCACAACGAGAACAGAAGTCGGAGATGAGTTAGCACAGTAAGGCTGTAAGAGCGTGAGTAAACGATCGTAGTCCACAGGTTTCAGCAAATAGTCCACGGCTCCCAACGCTGATCCCAAGGCTTGATCGTCTTCGATCGTCACAATCACAACTGGAATTTTTTCGAGTTCGGGATCAGACTTCAGCAAGCTCAAAACTTCCCAGCCATTCATCTGGGGCATTCTGATGTCAAGCAGGATGACATCTGGCGGGTGCTGTTTGGCAAGGGTAACGCCTTCTCGTCCTCCCAGGGCAGCAATGACGCGATATCCTTCTCGGCTGAGAAAGCGTTGCATCAGATCATGCACAGCAGGATCATCATCAATCACCAAGATCGTACTAGCACTGCTACTCGTTTCATGCTGTTCTGGGAGACTAGAAAGCTCACTCAATCGTTCAGGTTGAGGAGGCTGCTGCAACTGTTCTGGCAGTCGTAGGGTAAAGGTTGTACCCTGTCCTGCTTTACTCTCAACATGAATCTCTCCACCTAGCAGGTTGCAGAATTGCTGAGTAATCACAAGTCCCAATCCTGTTCCCCCATACTTGCGCGTGGTAGAGACATCCGCTTGAGTAAACGCCTGAAACAGCTTTGCCTGCTGTTGAGGAGTCATGCCAATGCCTGTATCGCTGACAGAAAAAGTAATCCAGTCTGATTCTTTGCGTTCTACCGTTAGCGTCACGGTGCCATTTTCAGTAAATTTACTCGCATTACTGAGCAGATTAAACAAGCTCTGACGCAGTTTAGTCATGTCCGATCGCATTGTGCCAATGTCGATCGGACAATTTACGACTAGCGTGTTGTGATTCTTGATGAGCAAGGGATGGATAGTGTCGGTGATCTCTTGCATCAGAGACGCGACCGCAAAAGTTTCTAAGAAGAGTTCGACTTTGCCCGCTTCGACCTTAGATAGATCTAGAATATTGTTGATCAGCCCCAAAAGATGCTGACCCGCGCCGTGGATTTTCTGAACATCGGGGATCAAGCTCGGCACTTCTAAATCGGTCATCTCTTCAACCAAAATTTCGCTATAACCGATGATTGCATTCAGCGGAGTCCGAAGTTCATGGCTCATATTTGCCAGGAACTTACTCTTAGTTGTATTCGCTTCTTCAGCTTGCGCTTTCGCCTGTTGAGCCGTTTTCATGCTCTCTGCGAGTTGAGCCGTCCGTTGTTCTACTGCGTGACTCAGCGTTTGCTCGCGAGTCGCGACCTCCTGTGCCATGTGCTGAAACGCTCGCGCCAGTTGTCCAGGTTCGTCTCCTCGCCGCGCAACCCTAGTAATCTTGGCGGAGTTAAATTCGCTGACCTGCTCAACCGTGATCGTATCCGTCGTCAAGCTGCGAGCGATCGTGGTCAGATGGTTGAGCGGATGAATCACTCTTCGCTTGAGAAGCCGATTAATCAACAGCACTGCTGCTGCAAAAATCGCGGCGAAAATGCCGATCGTCAGCCCTAGATACTGCTGCCCCTGATGAAAAACTTGGTCAGACGGAACATAGATGGTTTGAGCCGCAACAATGTCGTTGAGTTGCCATCCAAAGCCTCCCTCAGACCCAAAGCTAGCAATCTGACTTTTGGGAGCAGCGGCAGGCGTGCTGTGACACTGCAAGCAACTCGCCTTCTTCACGGCTAGGGGACGCGCCGTAAAAAATAGGTTGATTCCATCCAGGTTCCGGTAGCCCGAAAGCTTGTTGAGTGTGGGCTGCTGCCGGAATTGCTGCACGAGATTAGCTTCAAACTCATCGGCTTTGTCTCTTGGATTGGTGGGATTGAGGGTTGCTTCTCGGTAGAGGTAGTCACGGTGTTCAGGCTGGCTGCGAAAATTCTCAAAAACCTCTAATGCTGAGTAAGCTGGAACGGTTTCGCTGATAAACTTAGGCGAGGCTTCTAACTGTTTCTGAAGCAAAGGCGCAATGTGTTCGCTGGTATAGCTTCTGACTGCATTCATGGTTTGAGACAGGATTTCAGCTTTTGTTGAAACTTCATCCTCGGCTTTGTGCTGCATTGCCTGTGACAATGTAATTCCACTCAGAATCGTTCCACCTAGAAAAATCAGAGTGAGTAGCAACGTAAATTGAGTTCCCAGCCTGAGCTTTCTAAGCATTTCCACTCCTTGGGTAAAAGATTGCTAGAAGGCAACATACAACTTTAAACTTGATTTATTGCCGCGAATTCCATTCGTCAAGTTACAAGAAAGCTACACGTTGCCCAATGTTACGACGATCGTTCAATACTTCGTTCTCTAGACGGTAGCTGCGTTAGCTTTTTAGCACTTTGTTTTCGGAGTCTTCGGATAAAATCCATATTAGGGAAGACTTTAGGTAGGGTCAAGTTCGACATAAATCTTTATGCAAGACGATCCGCAGGGGTGCGACCTCCATCCGATACACTAGAAAAAACCGATCACCGTTTGCTCCGTAAGGGTTTTGAGTGCCTGTAAAATTGATCTATGAATAATCAAAAGGACTACCGTGAAATCGTTCAA
>Ga0123338_10005209_pt1 | contig 11183 bp, 9 predicted proteins | sample grotaG_FD_89793 | JGI IMG/M metagenome (GOLD analysis project Ga0123338, IMG submission 89793) | Glacier valley bacterial and archeal communities from Borup Fiord, Nunavut, Canada, to study Microbial Dark Matter (Phase II) -... | ecosystem: Environmental > Aquatic > Freshwater > Ice > Glacier ...
AAGCCGCGCGGCATGTGCTGAATGCGCTACCCGATGCGCGCTTCGTCGCGGCAGGGGATAATGTCGGCTCGTTCAAGGTCCCGAAGGACGAGGCGTACAAGGCGGCTATTCTCAAGGCCGCACAAGATGACCCGCGACTGCGCGACCGCCTGACCTATCTCGGCTTCTACCCCGATGTGCGGGACGTGATCGCGGCGGCGGATGTGATGGTGTGCAGTTCCTATTACGAGTCGCTTTCGATGACCGCGATGGAGGCGATGGCGATGGCGCGCCCGATGGTCAGCACGCGCGTCGGTGGCCCCTCGGAGACGATCCGCGACGGCATGACCGGCTACCTGGTCCCGCCGCACGATGGCGAAGCACTCGCCGCCCCGATCATCCGGCTGCTGCGCGACCCTGCCTTGCGCGCGGCAATGGGCGCGGCGGGGCGGCGGCACGCGGTCGAAGCCCTGAGCGTGGAGCGCTACGCGGCGGTGATGAGCGCCAAATTCGACGCGATGATCGCACGTCAATCGCATTAAATTTTCAAGATAAGAAGGAGCCGGGCAAGTTGCCCGGCTCCATAAAAAGGTGATTACGAACGCCGACTAGCGCGCGGGGGTAGCCTGCATGGTCGGCTGTGCGCCCGGCTGACCCTTCTGGCCGGGACCGCGACCGTCACCAGGCTGACCATTGCCGCGCGGACCGCCATCCATCGGACCGGGTTGGCCGTTATCGCGCCTATCCTGCCCACGAACATTGTTGACAAAGTTCGTGATCTGCTCGACGCGGCGCACATCACGCGCGGTCGCCTGTGCCTGCGTGATCAAGCCTTCCTTGACATCCTGCGCGGAAGCATCCTTATAGGCCGCTGTCAGCGCATCGATCACCGTTTGAGCGGTGACATTCTTCGCGGTCGCGACCTGCGCGATACTCTGGCCGCTCTGCAACGCCTTCACGAGGTCGGCGCACGAGATATTCAGCGCCTTTGCCGCGACCGTCTCCGGGAAGACGACATTGAATTCCGCGACGCGGAGATGCAGCCCGGCCATGCCGCGCCCGCCATCCTTCTTGCCGTCTGCGTTCGCCTGTGCGGTCGCGCTCGCGGAGGGCGTCCCGGCAGCCGGAGCGGTGCGATTGGTGTTGTGCGTGATGATCGCGTCGTACTGCGCCTGTGTCAGCAGGCCGTCCTTGAGTGCCTGATCGAGGTCGGCTTTATTGGCGGCGGTGAGCGCATCGGATATCGTTTGTAGTGTAACGTTTTTGCTGGTCGCCAGCGTTTGAACCGTCTGACCGCTGACGAGCGCCACGCGCAGATCAGTGCTGCTGATGCCAAGCACCTTCGCTACGATGTCGGTGCTGTTGCTGGTGCTGCACGCAGTTACAAATCCCATACCGGGACCGCCGCCGCCGCGCTGGTCGGTAGCCGGGTCTTCGCCCTGTGCCGAGGCCGCGCTGATGGTGAGTGCGCTCGCGAGGAGCAGGGTGCAAAACGCAATGCTGAACTTCTTCTTCATGGTGTGTGTTTTCTCTACTGGTTGACTTCGCTTTACATTGCTAGTTTTACGACACACTTTTGAAGAACTTGCGAAGATCCTTTGCAGGGCTGACGAATGCTGGATATGCAAACCATAACGTGACCATATCCTCTGGTTGCAGCGTGGCGTAATTGACCCGGCTGGGCGTCACAATCAGCCCTTCCGGGACGCGCGCTCACATCCCATAGGTCTCCACAACGTAGCCCATCGCTTCCAAGCGGCGGCAAGCCTGAATAATCTCCTGCCTGGATTAAAGGTGAGTCGTCATTCAACGCTCCCGCGCATTCTGCGTGAAGTTTATTTGCCATTCGCTATCCCATAGGCTGGGGAATGGCTGCTGTACATAGGGATGCTGCGCGATGACGGCTTCATCCAGTTCAAGGCCGAGGCCGAGCGTGTCGTTCAGAGTGAACTCGCCATGATGAATGGGGTCCCACCCTCTGACGAGCGCGCTCCGCCAAGGGACATCGAAATCGGAAAAGGTCTCTTGAATCATAAAATTGGGGGTACTCACATCAACATGCAAGGCGGCAGCCAGCGCCACCGGACCAACCGAACAATGCGGCGCGATCCGCATATCCTGCGCAGCCGCAATTGCGGCAATTTTCTTGCTAATCGTGATGCCTCCGCAATGCGCGACATCCATCTGCACGACATCGCACGCCCGGCGCGAAATCAAGCGATAGAAATCAGCAATGGTGTATAGCCGCTCGCCTGCCGAGATGGGGCTGTGTGTCGCACGCTTGAGGTCAGCAAGCAAATCGATATTTTCTGGTGCGAGCGGCTCCTCGCACCACATCGGCTGAAAAGGTTGTAATCGCTGCATAACCTCAAGGGCACTCGCAAAATCCAGCCGTCCATGAAATTCAATCATTAGGCCAATCGTGGGACCTACCGTTTCACGTACCCGTGCAACAATTTCAACAGCGGCTTCCACCTGCGCTTGCGGCAGATATTTCCATGCAGTGCCAAACGGGTCGAATTTTAATGCACGATAGCCGCGCGCAACCGTTTGTTTCGCTCGTTCGGCGTAGTCATCTGGCGCTACCGCTTTGCCATACCACCCGTTTGCATAGGCAGGCAGGTGCTTATGATAGCGACCGCCGATCAATCTGTATACAGGCTGCCCGCACACCTTGCCGATAATATCCCACAGCGCAATCTCGACGCCGCTGATGGCCGTCATCACTGTCGCGCCACCCTGATACTGGTCACGGATCATATCCCCAATGACGCGCTCGTTATCGAACGGATCGCAGCCGAGTATCCGATCTTCGACCCATTCATGCAGGATCGTCTGGACCGTCTTTTCCTGCCATTCGAGCGAGGCTTCGCCGATCCCCGATACGCCCGTATCCGTCGTCAGACGAATGAACAGGTAATTGCGCAGCCCGGCGTTCGCCATGAACGTCTCGAAATGCGCAATTTTCATGGTTTCGCCAGCGGCACGAGGCGCGTGGTCCGTTCGCGAAAGTCGGCAATCGCGCGGGTTCCATCAAGGACGCCTATTTCCAGATCGTAGGTGCGCTTTTCTCCCGGTTGCAGCGTGATCAGTTGGCCGAGTTTCTCCGCTGTCTTGCGCCCAAACGTATTGGTACACGGTTCGATCCCAACCGCATATTGTCCCTCGCCCATCATTCGCCATTCGAGGTAAACGGGCATCTGCTGCTTGTTGTACACGGCATAAATACCCTGATCGAGGCGCGAGTTTACGATTGCCACCGGGACACTTCCATCCGGCTCGGCGGCCATATCCAGTTCAAAACCCTGCAACTGCCAGTTCTTCTGCGGACCAATGAAGCGGCTGTATTCATTCGCGCTGCTGGCGGGCAGCCCTTCCGGGATGACGGGCGGGCGCAGCACGGGCGCGATCAGTTCCGAGCCTTCCTCGACCATCGGGAAGCCCGCATTGATATGGTAGAGAAGCATGTGTTTGGTCGGGAGAAAACCGGCGTTTTCGATTTCATCGTGCATGAAAAATCGCGCTTCGCCCAGCCGTGCGGTGTAGCGCCGCGTGAGGACCAGATTTTCGCCATAGGCTTGCGCCTGTATGACGCGCCCTTCCGCTTCGAGAATACACTCGTCGCCCTCCCAGCGTTCGCCGTAGCGCAGAAGCTGGCCGGGGAGCATCGCCATCCGGTCATGCACGCCATAGGCTTCCTGCGCACGCGCGGGGAAGTTGTAATAGGAAACGTCGTCGGTCTCCGGGTTGCCGATATGAACCATCCCGCTCGAATTGTTCAGACCACCAAGCGCGGTACGCAGCCAGCCGAAGCTGTCCTGCGCCTCGAAGTACCAGGGACCGGGCAGCGCTGTCGAAGGTATCCACGCCAGCGAAGCGCCACGATATTCGCAGTAGCCGACATCCAGCCCGCGCTCGATTGCCACACGAAAGTTGAACCCTGTTCCGGTGCGGAATTCAGCATAGCGCACCCCGCGCGATGGACCGTCTTCCGAGCCAAGAAGTTGTACGCCGCCGACCTGTGACAGATGGCCGATATGCCGCAGCAATTCCGCGCGCGTGTACGATTTACCGTAAAGGTAGGACATAAATCTCCTTATTTACCTTGCGAGTCTTTTCCCGGCCAGCCTTCGCGCAGGAGCCAACCGCGCGCTTCGGCGTCTGCCGTCGAAAGATCGAGCGGCAAATCGACTGGCGCACGGCGCGCAAGCGAAAGCTGCGCAGCAACCAGCAGTTCATACGCACGGTAGCCATCCCATCCTGTCACGAGCGGTTTCTCGTTTCCACGAATGGCTTGCGCAAAGTTTTCCAGAATGCCCATAAAGCCGCCGAATTCCTCATCGAAGAGAAGTGTGTTTGGGATGCACGGCTCCCAGGTTTGCGCGCCGCCTTCCTCCGAGTCGTAGAGTGTCAACCGGAGTTGGTCCTCTACGCTCAACCACGCATGATCGCCATATATTTCGACCCGTTCCCAGGGTTTCAGGTTGAGCGCGGATGAACTGGTCAGCAGCGATCCGACCGCGCCGGATATAAACTCGAAGCTGATGATTGCGTTATCGACGGGGTACTTGCGCCGATTTCTTCCATAACGATTCGTGCCGATAGCAGAGACGCGCCGCACCTCACCCATGAAGAAGCGCGTCAGGTCGAAAAGGTGGATCGTGCCAGATTCAAACAGGTCCACGTAATCGTAGCCGAGCGTAAATTTCGCGGAGAACAGCGCCGGGTTCGCGAGGGGTCCGTTCTCGATGAACTGCTTCGCGCGGCGGTAGGGCGGTGAATAACGCTTGTTCGCGACCGACATCAGCACCAGGTCACGCAGGTGCGCGCCGTCGCAGAGCATCTGCGCATCCTGTAGCGAGCGGGTTATCGGTTTTTCAACGAGGACATGCAACCCACGCACCAGACAGGCGCGTACCGCTTCGATATGCAGAGCATCAGGACCCGTCACGATCACACCGTCCAGCGCTTCCGTATCGATCATCGTTTGGCAATCGGTGTAAGGCGCGCCGCCGTAAATCCGCTGAATTTTTGCAGCGTGATCAGTGCGCGGTTCCGCGAAAGCCACAATTTCTATCGGCTCCCAGATCATGCGCAGCCGCGCCACCGCCGGGAAATACTTCGATTGCGCGACCCCGCCCGCACCGATCAGGCCAAGGCGGAGCGGACGACGCGCGGCACGCGCTTCATCAAAGTTGATGCCATATACATCGCCGTTTGTCGCCTTGTCGAGCGGCGTATGTCCATAGGTATCGTAAGTCATGCGCTATTGCCTCCCTCTGACCAGCCGCGCTCCAGCCACGCCGAGCAGCAGCGCCAACAGGATCGTTGCGCCTTTGTAGACCGCAATTTGCGAGTCGAGCATTCCCAGATTCGACAGACCATTGTTGAGAACGGCGATGAACAGCGCTCCGATGAAGGTCCGGCGCAAGCTGCCTTCGCCGCCCTGAAACGGGTTGCCGCCAATGATGACCGCAACAATCGCATCCAGTTCGAGGCCATAGGCCGCATCCGGCGCGGCAGCTCCGAGCCTGCTCACGGTGATCAGCATCGCCACCCCGACAAACAGCGCGAAGAGGACGAACATCAATATCTTGTAGCAGACAGTATCGATCCCGGCCTGTATGGTCGCACGCTCGTCACTGCCAATCGCAAAGGTATAGCGCCCTAGCCGCGTTTTATTCAGGACAAACCAGCCCGCGAGATACGCGACGCCGATGAGCAGAATGGACGGCGAGATGCCTGATCCGAGGTCACTTGTGATGAACGTCGTCAACGGATCGCGCACGAGGATCGAACTTGCGTTGGTCAGACTGACGGCCAGCCCGCGCGCCCAAATCCAAGTCGCGAGCGTAACGATCAAGGGGTTAAGATTGAGTTTCGCGATAAGCGCACCGTGCAGCAGTTCGACCGCAAAACAGGTTGTAAATCCGGCAGCGATGCCGAGTAAAATGCTCCCGGTTGCCTGAAAGACAAGACCGAGGACGGTCCCGCTAAGGGCAATCAGCGACCCCGGCGAAAGATCGATCTGCCGCGAGATGATCGCGAACGTGGCCGCCACTGCAACGATGAACAGTGCTGCATTCTGTTGAATAAGCGTGGTCAGGTTGGCAAGCGTCAGGAAGCGCGGATTTGCAGCGGTGAAGAGCGCCACGAGCAGGATCAGCATGGCGAGCAGGCCGAACTCCGCGACGAGTCGCCCGATCTGCGCGCGGCTTATTTTGAGTTCCCCCGACAGGGATTGAGTCTGTGTCGCCATGGGTTACGGCTGCCTGTTCCCGGCCAGACGGTCGGCTACCACCGCGCCAAGCACGAGCAGCCCGGTTGCGGTCTGCTGCCACACCGCCGGGATGCGCCCCAGTGTCATATAATTGAGTATCATATAGAGCAACATCGCGCCCGGAAGCACTCGCTCGATGTGTCCGACTCCGCCCGTCAACCGCACGCCCCCCAATACCACCGCTGCCACTGCATAGAATTCCAGCCCGACGCCGATCCCCGGTCCGATGACACCTTGCTGTGCAGCCATCAGCATTCCGCCCGCCGCCGCGAAGAGACCGCTCAGAGCATATGCAAGGACTTTCACCCGTTTGACAGGAACACCGCATAGGTACGCCGCGCGCTCATTGCCACCCACCGCATACAAATAGCGCCCCAATGTCGTCTGGTACAGCAGCACCGCGACCAGCACGTAAAGGACGACGACGATCACGACCGCCAGTTGCAGGCCGGGGATGCTGAATTGTGGTAGCGCAGGGGTGCGAGTGACGGCAAGTGCCTCTAAAAACGGGTCGGTCAGGCGCACCTGTGCATTGTTCATCAGCACCAGCGTCAGACCGCGCACACCGATAAGCGTCCCCAACGTCGTAATGATCGGGCTGATCCCAGCGATTTCGACCAGAACTCCATTGAGCAAGCCGACGCCCACCCCGGCAGTTAATCCAATGCCGATGGCGATAGGAGCCGGGGAGCCATCGCGCAGTAGCACGGCGATCACACCTGCGCTCAAAAACAGGACCGAACCGACGGATAGATCGATGCCGCCGATCAACACGACGAGCATCATGCCAATCGCGAGCGTCGCGACAACGGACATCTGCCGCCAGATATTGAAGATATTAGTCGCAGAAAGGAAATTGCGGCTCGTTGCGCCGAAGATGAACAGCAAAACCAATACGAGCAGAACGGTACTATTGCTCGCGATGAACTGCGTAATGCGCAGCCGCAACGGACTCGTCTGCGGGTTTGGGAGCATCGGCACAGGTTGCACAATGTCACTCATGAGGCAGCACGCTCCGCGACAGTCCCCTGAATTGCCGCGAGGAGCTGCGTCTCGCTGACTGCGCTGCGCGGCACATCCTGCACAATCTGACCGCGATACATCACGAGGATACGGTCTGAGACACCAAGCACCTCTACCAGGTCTTCCGAGACGACGATGATCGATTTTCCGGCGTGCGTCAGCGCCCGCATCTGCTGATAAATCTCGGCCTTCGCACCCACGTCGATACCCTGTGTGGGCGCGATAAAGATCAGAACATCGAGGTCACGCAGCAGCCAGCGCGCGAGGATCACCTTTTGCTGGTTGCCGCCGCTCAACGTGCCGACCTTCGTACAGGGTGAGTTTGCTTTGATGTGCATCCGGTCGATGAAGCTCTTTACCGCCCGCCGCTCCCTCGCGTTCCGCACGAAGAGTCCGGCACGCCTGAAATTGAAAAGCGAGGGGAGTGTCATATTCGCGCGCACATCGAGATCGAGGATCAATCCCTCGCGCTTGCGGTGTTCGGTGAGCAGCCCGATACCAAGTTCGATGGCGCGGCGCGGAGAGGATACCAATACAGGTTGGTCGCGTCTGCGAACAATGCCGCTTACTTCGCGCTGCAAACCGAATAGCGCCCTGACCAATTCGTTTTGGCCCGCGCCAAGCAAGCCCGTGATGCCCAAAATTTCGCCACGTTGCAGCGAAAAACTTGCGTTCCGCACCGCACGGCCAACCGATAGCGCCTCGACTTCCAGCACGGTTTCGGCATTGATTGCCGCCGCTACATGTTGGAAAAACGCCTCAATTGGTGTGCCGATGGTCAACTCGATCAGCGCTTCCTCAGTCATGCCTTGCAGTTCAACCGTTTTCACAAGCGTTCCGTTGCGCAGTACGGTCGCGCGGTCGCAATGTTGCAGCACTTCCTTGAAGCGATGCGAGATGAAAATGATCGCGATGCCCTGTTCGCGCAGTCCATGCAGCAACCGGAACAGTAGCGCAGTTTCCTCTTCGGCAAGCGCCGCCGTCGGCTCATCGAGGACCAGAATGCGCGGACGATAGGAAACTACTTTTGCGATTTCTACAAGCTGCTGATGCGCGAGTGGTAGACCGCTCACCCGCATCTGTACCGGAATGTTTTCTATTCCCAGTTGATGCAATAGCTGTTCGGCCAGAAGATTGTTTTGCTTTTCATCAATGACTACTGTACCACCCGCTTCTCGTCCCAAAAAAATATTCGCGGCAACGCTGAGTTGCGGGACAAGGCTCAAATCCTGATACACTGTGCCAATTCCAGCCCGGAGCGCATCGCGGGGGTGATTGAACCGAACCGCTCTACCATAAATGCTGATCGTACCTTCCTCGACCGGATAAACGCCCGAAAGAATTTTCATGAGCGTACTTTTCCCGGCCCCGTTCTGACCGAGCAGGGCATGAATTTCGCCCGGCCAAATAGCAAGCGATACCCGCGACAACGCCACCAAACCGGGGAAGTGTTTGGTGATCCCATCCATTGTGAGAATCGGTTCGACGCTTGCCACGTTTCGTTCCTTGAGGGTCAGCCTGCGCCAACCCCCAACGCCTTTTGAACTACTTCGCGAACCGCGCGCCGTAATCGGCCACGATACTGGCGACTGGCAATTCGAATGGGAAGATTGCGATATTTTTGGAGAGGTCCGTCGCGAGCTGCTGGAAGCCCTTGATGTTTTCAGTCGTGACCATCGCGCCCGGCATGTAGTAGGTCGCGGGCATCTGCACGCCCTTGGCGACGAGATATGCCGAATAGACATTCCAGAAGCCGTTGTATTCCGGCAGGAGCGCGACTGTACTCTTCAGCGTGCCATCCACGACACCCGAAAGCCCAATCTCCGTGCCGTCGTAGGACACGATAGAAATGTCGGTCTTGCCCGCGCGCTTGAGGACATTGGCCGCCGGGACTGTCAGCGAGTCGCTCAACCCGTAAATTAGATCGAGTTCCGGGTACGCGGTCAGCCAATTTTCTGTCAACGCAACCGCTTTGTCAGCTTCCCAATTGCCTGTTGGTTCAGCAGCGACAATTTTGATATTCGGGTACTTTTTGATCACTTCCTCGAAGCCGCCAGAGCGATTCTTGTTGATGTCTTGCCCCAGCGCGCCCAGCAGAATCGCAACATTGCCCTTTGGCGCGCCGTACTTTTTGGTCAAAAGTTGTACGGCATATTCACCGACCAGCCGCCCATTGGCAACTTCTTCAAATCCTAACACGGTTGCGCAGCCATCCATCATGCTGAACAAGCAGACCACCGGGATTTTTGCCGCTTTCGCCTTTGCGAGTGTGGGACCAAATGCTTTCGCATCCAGAGGATTGATCGAAATGGCATTCACACCCTGATTGACAAGGTTCTCGAATGCCTGCACCTGTTTGCTGACATCGCCTTCACCGCTGGTCACAACCAGCTCAAAGCCATAGCGACGGGCGGCTTCCTGCCCGCCTTTTACCTGCGCGATCCAGAAGGGGTTATCCGTACCAAGCTGGACAAGCCCAATTTTGAGTGGCTTTACCTGAGCAAATGTGGTGCGTACTGTCGAGGACGCATACGCCAGAACGATCACGACGCTAAGAAGGACCGCAAAAAAGCGCTTGTGAAACATGACTGTTCCTCTCAAAAAAGTAGTTCACGCGAAAAGTTTTCAAAAGAAGCTGAAAAGTGCGAGTTTACCTCGCATCGATACCTGTAGAGCTATTCTACTGGTAACTCAAATATAAGCCCGGTCCGGCTGGCTGTCAAGCTGGGTTTGCTGATTGTCCATGATGAACTCGCGACTCCGAGTCCAGCAAATGTTCTGTGATCGCGAGATACGCACCATCTTCATCGCGGCTTGCAATTCTTTGGTAGATGTGTGTGTGCGCCTCGAACCCACGCGCAACAGCACCGGGGACCGCGAACCCCTCCACAATGACACTGCGCAGTTGATCGATAAGCGGCTCAAGCAATACGGTGAGAAACGGGTTTTGTGTGGCTTTTGCAATCGTGAGGTGAAAATTCAAATCGGCTTCGGACCACGCATCGATATTATTTGAAGCAAGTCGCATCATTTCAAGGTAGCGGGCAAGGTCCTGTAAATCATTCTCAGTCGCGCGTGTAGCGGCAAGCCGCGCATTATTGCCTTCTAAAATACGGCGTGCCTCATAAAGTGCATCAATTGCAGCATCCGCTCCAAGCTGACGGAAGTAGCGCCCCAATGCATTACTCGTCGCGCTGCTATCGGGCGAACAGACGATTGCACCGCTGCCATTTACAATCTGGATTAAACGTCGCTCCTGCAAAATTTTAAATGCTTCACGGATAACGTTACGGCTCACGCCAAACTGATCAGCGAGCCGTTGTTCAGAAGGCAGGGTTTCGCCAACCTTGAATGTACTCGTTAGAAGTGCATCTTCGAGTTCAGCCGCAACGCGCTCAGAGAGGCGTTCGCGGGGCATACGCGTGAATACTTTATCGGAGGCGACCATCGCGACTGATGACATCCTGATGTGAATTGAGCGTGTCAATACATCTTATTCTACCCACCTCCCGCATATGTGACGAAATCCAAGTAGTGACCAATGGTGCAAGTCACAAAGAAAATTGGGCGCTGCTAAGATTGAAGGGGTCAGCAGGGTCAAGCAGGCGAGACCAGCGCACGCGTAAGTTGAACATGGCAGCGGTGTAAGCAAAACGGGCATTAAGTGTTGGGGAGCTATCCAGCACGTTCAGAACACGCGGCGTGGCTACCCGTCCGTCGCACAGCGCTTGCTGCTCAACCACAGGTCGTCCGCTAGTCGTGCGGTCCGGTAAACCGTCAAACAACCGAGCATAGTCACGTTTCAAGCATCCATAAAATGCGCGAAAATGGCCGCCTTTCAGCGCAAATAAGAGGCTAATCGTCACCACTTCTCCAGGATACAATGTCGCTTGAGGGACTT
>Ga0123338_10005212_pt1 | contig 11181 bp, 10 predicted proteins | sample grotaG_FD_89793 | JGI IMG/M metagenome (GOLD analysis project Ga0123338, IMG submission 89793) | Glacier valley bacterial and archeal communities from Borup Fiord, Nunavut, Canada, to study Microbial Dark Matter (Phase II) -... | ecosystem: Environmental > Aquatic > Freshwater > Ice > Glacier ...
ACGGACCGTGAGGGCAAACCGATTATCGATGGCGAGTATCCAGAAAGTGTGCCCCCTTCGCCAGGACATCAGCGCGAATTCATCGACTGTGTAAAATCACGGCAGGAGTGTTCGACCAGTTTTGCGAAGCACCTGCCGATGCATGTCGCGATGAACCTCGCGCACCTCTCGCTGCAGCTCGGACGCAAAATCCGCTGGGACGACACGAAGTTCGAAGCGATCGGCGACAGCGAGGCAAACGCGCTGCTCGCCCCGCAGTATCGCGCCCCCTGGTCCCTGCCGACGCTATGACTCTCTGGTTTTGTATAGACTGCTCCAGCATTGGAAAGGTGTTCAGACATCGCATTGACCCGAGTTGAAAGCTTACGGTCATGTATTTTCTTCCCCTCCTTTATCTTTTGTTCAAGGAGGGGGTTGGGGGGTGGTTCTGCCTCCTTACGAAGGAGTAGGCTGGGGGTAGTGGACTGGCGTCTGCAACGCGCTCGCTTTTTTAGTATCTGGATGCAGAACTGTCTGTTGGTCGTTCTCAGTCCGCGCAGGCGGACTTCGCATCTCCAGACGGGGACTTCAGTCCCACGGCTATCCACTCAGTCCTTCAGCCCCGCGTTGGGAGTGGAACCGAAATGTCGTTGCCTGAGACACGATCGCTCTGCAAATCCCACGCGCCGCGCAGACGCTCCTCCCACTGCCGCAAAAACACCTGCCGGCACCACGCCTTGCTGACACGCCACTCCCGATAAGTGTCCCCGCCCGCGCCGTCCTGAAAACGTCGCTTCGGATTGATTGGCATCGAAATCCCTGTCAGCGCTGCGACGCCCGCCTGCACGACTTCCTGCTTCAGTGTATAGAGCCGCTCGATGCTGCCGTCCAGCACCTTTTCGAAGGGCAGTGCAGTGGCAGCGGCGATCGTCGAGCGCACTGTATAGGGCGAGAACGCCGTAAAACCATACTGCTTTCCAGGCGCATAGGTACGGACGTACGCGCGGGATAGCCCGCCGGAATAGGTCAGGCTGTGCTTGATCGCATCGACGCCCCAGCCCTCCTGATACAGAAACGGATTGCGCAGGATGCTCGAGAGCGTCAGGTCGGAATCCTCGAGCGGGTACGACTTCATGTTCTCGTCGCCGCCGTCGCCATCGAGGAGGTACTTCATGTTCGGATAGCGTTCTCGAATCCCGCGCAGGAGACAGAGCGCGGCGGCAGCACACTGCACGTCGAGCGGATGATAATCTTCGATCGTGCGGATCGCCGCTTCGAGATCGATATTTTCAGCGGGCATCTGGATCACTTCCCATTGCGCTTCCAGCCCGAGTTCGTGAACGATCCGGTGCGCCTGTTCCGCGTCTTTGCCGCCACCGAGATCGAGCGTGAAGGCGCGGAGCGTGTCCGGACTGCGCCCGAGTTCTTGCAGCGCGTGTCGTGCCAGCAGGAAGACCGAGAGACTATCGATGCCGCCGGAGAAGGCGAGCGCGATCTTTTCGTCGGCGGGAAGCGCACTGATCCAATGCTTGAGCGCAGAGTACGCGGCGGCGACATAGACGGCGCCAGCTTCCTCGATGTCGGCGGTTCCTTGGCCGACCGGCGGCTCGAAAAAGCGATGGTAGCGCGGCGCGGGATCGGGACAGCCGATCTGGTCGATCTCGACGAGGTAGTGTGCAGGGATCATTCGCGTGTACATCGGGTCGAACTGCCAGCCGATCTTCTGCGACTGGCACCAGTCGAAAAGCGTGTCGACACGGTCGGAGACGACGAGAAACGGACCATGAAACATTTTGGCGACGAAGTAGCGCAGGGGAATACCGATTGTTCGGGCTAGCCGCACGGTCTGCCCGTCGCGCCCGAGCGCGGCGAAGTGCCCGTCGGTATGGCGCAGGGTTTCGACGTCCGCACTTTGCACCGCTTCCGTAACTTGTGTGCCGGTCACGCCTGTCAGACCCGACTGCTGCACTCCGATCAGATCGACCAGCCGCTCGATACCCATCAACATGATATGCCTCCGAACAAAAGTTTGAGATTGTGATCCAGGCGCAAAAGAATAAATAGAGAATTCAAGCAGGCGCCATAGCGGTGACGCACCTCCTGCCTATTCGTTGAGACGCAGGTGTATTCCTGTTAGAGCCGTTAGAGCCGCGCAAAGCGAAAACTGCGATTCCGAATTTTCTGGTTTCCGGAAATCGTTGGACAGAGCGTAGTGTGTTATAATCAGATAGCTGTGCGCGACTTCGGTGGCGCGGGCGGTCATATCAGCAAAACGAAATAATAACTCAGAAGAGATTCGAGGGCGAAACGCGATGCCGGAACTGCCGATCGACCACGATACGCTCTTCAAAGAGCTGATCACGACATTGTTCTTCGAGTTTCTGGAGTTTTTCGCGCCTCAAATCGCCGCCGCAATCGATCGAAACAGCGCGGAATTCCTGGATAAGGAGATGCTTTCCGATCTGGTGCTCGGCGACGAGAACGAGGTCGATATCCTCGTCAAAGTCAAAATTGCCGGACAAGAAAGTTTTGTTCTGATCCATATCGAAAACCAGTCGTCCTCGCGCAGCAACTTCCGCGCGAGAATGTTCGATTATTTCACCCGTATTCGAGCAAAGTTTTCCCTGCCAGTCTATCCCATAGCCCTCTTCTCTTTCGACAAGCCGCTCCGGGAAGAGCCCAATACCTACACCGAAACTACTTTTGGACTGCAGGTGTTACGTTTCGAGTTTCGGTCTATTCAGTTGAACCGTTTGAAGTGGCGCGACTATGCGGGAAGCAATAATCCGATGGCGACCGCCCTGATGGTGAAAATGCAGGTTGCGCCTGAAGACCATTACAAGATACGCATGGAGAGTATACGCCTTTTTGCGACATTGAAGTTGGACGCGCGGAAACAACAGACGATCGACCGCTTTATGCGCAATTACCTTCGCCTGACTGCCGAGGATATGATTTTGTTGAGAAGGGAGATAGAAAAGACGATGCCAGAAGCAAAACAGCGAAAATATCTCGAAGTGATGAATGAGTGGGAAGAACTCGGCAAAATGATCGGACTGGAACAGGGCATTGCGCTGGGCACGGAACAGGGCATTGCGCTGGGCACGGAACAGGGCATTGCGCTGGGCACGGAACAGGGCATTGTGCTGGGCACGGAGAAGGGGATAGAAACGGGACTTCGCGAAGGCGAAGCACGTATGATACTTCGGCTGCTGCGACGCAAGTTCGGAGAAATTGATGAGAATTTCCAGTATTCCATTTTTTCGCTTTCGACGGGAGAACTGGAAAACCTCGCTGAGGCTCTGCTTGATTTTCAGACACTCGAAAACCTTCACCTCTGGCTGACCGAGAACACGCATAACGTTGGTTGAAAAGCCGAGTGAGCCTGATCGGGCAGACACTTCCGACACCCTCTTGATTCTTCCTGCGTGAAGGAGGAACGGCAGTGCGTAGTCGATCGATGACAGATTAATGAGACTTGGAAGGGAAATTACAATGGCAGAACAGAATATGCACGACATCACCGCACGATCCGACGCCGCAATTTCGCGACGTGGTTTTCTTGCTCGCGCCGGTTTCGCTGCGGCTGGTCTCGCCGTTGCAGGGAGCACCTTAGCAACAGGTGCTGATGCTGCGCCGAATGCCCATACCGCTGGTTTGCCGGTGCGGATCGGCTCAGGCTATTACACCTACGAACTCGTACCCGAGTGGGGTACGCTGCCCGCACCGATGAAGTATGGCTGGGGTGTTGGCATCGTCGTCGACTCACGCGACCGCATCTATATCCACAGTCGCAATCCGCAGGCTATCGTCGTCTTCGACCGAGAGGGAAAGCTGCTCGACGACTGGGGAGCGGAATTCGCCGCCACAGGTCACGGTCTCTACTGGCACAAAGAGGGACGCGACGAGTTTCTCTACTTCACCGATCATCCGCGCAACCTGGTTGTCAAAACCGATCTTCAGGGCAGACGCCTGCTGCGGATCGGAGACGTTCCTTACGAATCCTCGACCTCGATCAAATTCGGCTTCAATCAGCCGACCGACCTCGCGATCGCGCCCAATGGCGACCTATATGTCTGCGAGGGCTACGGCGGCAATATGGTGCATCAGTTCACGAAAGAGGGCAAGTTCATACGTACGATCGGCAAACCCGGTAAGGGTCCTGGCGAGTTCAACTGCCCGCACGGGATCTGGGTGGATACGCGCAAAGCGGAACCGGAACTCTATGTCGCCGACCGCAATAACGCTCGCCTTCAGGTGCTCACGCTCGATGGGCAGCACAAGCGATTCCTCGGCGAAGATGTACGTCAGCCCTGCTGTTTCTACACGCACAAAGGCAAAATGTATATTCCCGACCTTGACCACCGCGTGACTGTTCTGGACGAAAACGACAAACCGCTCGCTCAGCTGGGTGACGGACGAATGGGCGTGACAGACGCGACTTTTGAGGCGCCGCACGCGCTAACAGTCGACTCGCACGGCGATCTCTACGTGATCGAATGGCGTGCCGACTCCCGCGTCCGCAAATTCAAACATACGCCCGCATAGGAGTTTTGTGTCAGATAGTTTGTACCAGATGGCCGAGAGCAACTCATGTGCCCGGATACTAGAATACGGTCACTGCCGATTGTTCGCAGGGACGCTGCTTGTCGCGCCTTCCTGAGGCGGGAGACGACCACTTCGCAAAACACATGCCCCTTGCTTCGAACGACTTGATTCTATCGAAAAGAATGTGCCAGACTCGAAGTGAGTATGCCGAAAATGAAACTGCTGCCGTAACGCCTGGCAGCGATCTTTTCAGCAGCAGTTTGAAACGGGATAAAAACACAAACTGCTCGCATCAGGCATCGGAACGAGGAGCGCACGTTGTACAGAGGACTGATCGAACGCTATCGAGACCTGCTTCCAGTGTCGGAAACAACTCCTGTCGTCACATTGCATGAGGGTGATACGCCGCTGATTCCCGCGCCGCGTCTCGCCGCCGCGATTGATCCACACCTGACCATTTATTGTAAGTTCGAGGGCTTGAATCCGACGGGCTCTTTCAAGGATCGCGGCATGACCCTCGCGGTTAGCAAAGCGCTCGAAGACGGACAAAAGACCGTGATGTGCGCATCGACTGGCAACACTTCGGCATCGGCGGCGGCGTATGCGGCACGAGCGGGTATGAGCTGTATCGTGCTGATACCAGGCGGCAAGATCGCGCTCGGCAAACTGTCGCAGGCGCTGATTCACGGCGCGAAAGTGCTTCCGATCGACGGAAATTTCGATGAGGCACTCTGTCTGGTACGCGAAATTTGCGAAACGCATCCGATCGCGCTCGTCAACTCCGTCAATCCGTACCGCCTGGAAGGTCAGAAAACAGGCGCTTTCGAGGTCGTGGATGCGCTAGGTCGGGCTCCGGATTTCCACGCGCTGCCAGTCGGCAATGCGGGCAATATCACTGCGTACTGGAAGGGCTACAAAGAGTATAATGCGCTTGGCAGATGCGAGACGCGCCCGCGAATGCTCGGCTTTCAGGCGGCTGGCGCGGCTCCGCTAGTGAGTGGCGTACCGGTTCCGCACCCGGATACGATTGCAACGGCGATCCGCATCGGCAACCCTGCGAGCTGGCAGGGCGCGATCGCAGCACGGGACGAATCCAATGGTTTGATCGATAGTGTCACCGACGAAGAAATACTCGACGCCTACCGTCTGCTCCCCCGATTGGAAGGCATTTTCGTCGAGCCCGCCTCCGCTGCGCCGATTGCAGGGCTGCGGAAACTCGCCGCTCAGGGCTTTTTTACTGCGCCCACTACCATCGTCATTACACTTACAGGGCATGGGTTGAAAGACCCCGACATAGCCGTCTCGCAGGCGATGCAGAAGCCGACACTCATTCGCGCCCATCGTGATGACGTGCTTTGCGCTCTGGGCTATTAGCGTCCAGTAAGACGATTCCGTTAGCGCCGGATTGTTTTGTACGCTTGAAAGGAGAACTATTTGAGCTTCATCAAAGTGACGCGAAACTATCTGGTTCCTGGCATCGAAGGAACGCCTGAAACGCTGAGTGAGCTGCTGAAAGACCTGCCCGACGAGGCAGCTTTCTGGAACTTTCGTCCTGATCCGAATCGATTCACACTGCGTGAAGTCGTCGCGCATCTGGCGGAGTGGGACGCTATTTTCGACGCGCGAATCCGGCGAACGCTCGCGGAACACCAGCCGATGCTGCCCGATGTGGACGAAGGGCAGCTTGCGCTCGATCATGACTATGCACATGCTGCCCCGCTGCAGCAGCTCCGGTTGTTTCGTGAGCGCCGCGATGAACTGACAGCGTTTCTCCGGGACTTGAACGAGGAAGATTTTCAGCGTGTGGGTATCCGTGAGCCGCTCGGGCCGCTGTCAATCGAGACGCAGACCGCGCTGATACTCGGTCACGACGCCTACCATCTACGCCAGACCGCGCAGTATCTCATTGCCTATCGCGCTCAATAACCCAGCGGAAAACAATTTATCCTTGATCCCCCCCCCCTTCGCAAGGAGGGGAGAATACACTTCCTGCTGGCTTTTGCTTCCGTGACAGCGCATTCGGTGAATAGTCACGACACGAGTAAAACAAGACTAGTTCGAAAGGCGTTCGAGTGAACCGCGACATTTCGGAACCGATTAGCCCGATCCAGTTTACGCTGCTGCTGCACAGTGTGCCGCATCTCGGCGAAAAAACGCTGACTCGCCTGCTCCGCTATAATGCCCGCCTCCGTATCATGCCCGGCGAATGCCTCCTGCTCAGTGCAGACCACTGGCAGACACAGTATGACCTCGATCCACGCGCCGCCACCTTCCTGGTCGAACATCGAGCGGAACTGCTCGATAAAAGCGCAGAACTGGCTCGCGCCGCTCGTGCCGCACAGATTTCCGTTCTGACCTGCGAGAGCATGACCTACCCGACGCGGCTCGAACGGTATGACGATGCGCCGCCCCCTATCCTCTATGCGCTCGGCAATCTCCCGCTGACTGGCAATGGACCGACTAACGAACCCCTGCAAAGGAACTCCGCTGATTCTGAACAGAAGCAGGTGGGTAAACACTCGGACACAGGGATAGGCGCTGCACTCTTCACCTTCACGATCGCCGTCTCGAATGGAGCCTCACCAGCCGCGCTCACACGCCAGGACGAAATCGCAAAGCAACTCATCGAATGCGGGGGTATACCGGTTACCGGACACGATCGCGCTCCCTACAAACGCCTCGCGCTCTCGGCGCAGCGGCTCAACCGTCCAACGATCTACGTTTTCGACTGTGGGCTGCGTGAGGCGATGGGACCCGAGTTCGACCGCCCTCCCTTCGCTGCCGCCCGTATTCGCGATTTGATCTTCGACACAAAGCGCGATCTCGCTCTCTCGCCGTTCCGCTTCGATGACCATAGCCTCGGCGCAAACAATCGGCGTCGTGACCGGATGATTTTCGCACTCGCGCAGATAATCATTGCCGTCGATGTCGGCGCGGGCGGCGGGATGGAAGCGGAGTGCCGCCGTGCGCATGAGCAAGGTGTGCCCGTCTATGCCGTGCCACAGGGCGGACGTGCCGGAAACGAAACACTGCTTGCTCTCGGCTGCGACCCATTGCCCGAAAGCGTGGAGCAGATTACGGCACAAATGAGGATTGCACCACGTCCTGCAAAGACGGATCGCTCACGAACAGACGAAACTGCCGAGGTCGCAGAACGTCCGATCAATACAGATTTTCGCTATTGATGCGGAACAGTCATTAGAGTTTTTCGTTGTTGAGGCGGAACATTTAGTATCCATCGGCAGAGGGTTGAAAGGTGAGCACAGAAAAGGCGAGCATAGAAAAGGTGAGCACAGAGAGGACAGCGACCGCATGGCGCAGGATAAATCGGAGCAGGAAAACTCAAGATCAGGTGCGCCCGGCAACTATTCCGGTGCGGAATCGACGCCGATTTCGCGGGCAGGAGTGCGGACAGAAAGCCCATCCGAGACGGTTCCAAAACCCGAACACGATGCACTGCGAGCGGAAATGGAACAACTTCGATGGGAGCACGCCGAGGAGCTGCGTCGTCGTGAATTTACCCACGAGGTAGCGGCAGCGATTCTGACCGGACGCCCGCTGCCAGAAATCGGCGTGATGATCACGGACGTGATCGCCGAGCGTCTGCGGGTCGAGCGCGTCGCACTTTTTCTGCGCGATGAGAACAACGAAACGATCCCGCTTTCGCTCCGCAACGTTTCTGCGGAGTATGGGGGGACTGTCACGCAGTGGGCATGTCCCGGCGTAATGGCGTCGCGTGCGAGCGCGACCGGTATGCCCTATCATGCCCGCGACATTCAGAACGACACAGAAGTCGCGGTCGAACTGCGCGATATGTATCGGCGCGAAAACATCACTTCGCTTCTGATCGCCGTGCTGCAGTATGGCGATCAGACACGAGGAGCGCTCGTGGTTTATCCGCTCGATGAGCGCGATTTCACCGAACCCGAAACGGCGACATTCAAAGCTTTCGCGGATTTGACGACGATCGGTATCGCGATCACGCAGCAGTTGGAGCAGCAGCGTGACATCGCAATCATGGCGGAGCGCAACCGGCTCGCGCGTGAGATTCACGACACTGTCGCGCAGTCGCTGACTGCGCTCGTCCTGCAGATCGACACGATTCAGAACTATCTCGATCGCGGCGACACAGCGGCAGTGCAGGATATGCTGATGGCAGCGCGGTCGCAGGCACGCGCCGCGCTCACCGACACTCGCCGCGCCGTACAGGGACTTTCTGCGGCGGCGCTCGACACCCTTTCGCCCGCGCAGGTGATCGCCAGTGAAGCGCAGCAGTGGGAGACCGAGACCGGCATTTCAGCGCAGTTCATACTCACCGGTGACGAACAGCCGCTGACGCCAGATCAGTGTACGACGCTGGTGCGCGTCGCGCATGAGGCGCTGACCAACGCGCGCAAGCACGCAAAAGCGAAGCGCGTACGCATCGGCATCCAGTACAATGCGGAGGACGTAACACTGCTGGTCGAGGACGACGGCGTCGGGTTCGATACCGAGACTCGCGCGCTTCCAGGTCCTGATGGCGGCTATGGTCTTTTTGGCATGAACGAGCGTGTGCGGCTCATCGGGGGCAGTCTTCAGATCGATACGACACTCGGCTGGGGCACGCGCATTCGTGTCGTGCTGCCATATCGTCCCTCGTCTCCGCTCTCCAGTCGCCCGACAGAAGATTCACAAGCCCATTTACAAAACCAGCGAAAAGCTGAGGACTCGGCGGCGCTACTAGAGCCGCCGATCGCATACTCCGACACTCTGCTGAGTCCTGTTTCTCCCGCACTGAGCGTACCACAGTCGACGTCTGCCGCCAGAATAATACCGACTCCCGCCGCGCCATCTACAGCATCACCATCTATAAGACCAGGTAATGGTCCTGCATTCCAGACGGAATCAGCCACGCAGATGCTGCGTGTTTTGATCGCCGACGATCATGCCCTGGTGCGGCAGGGCATTCGTACGATGCTCGAAACGACGGGCAGAATGTGCGTTGTCGGGGAGGCGGGAAACGGTGCGCGCGCGGCGGAAATGGCGGCGGAGTTGAAACCGGATGTTGTGCTGATGGACCTTCAGATGCCAGAAGTGGACGGACTGGAAGGTTTGCGGCGCATTCATGCGGCACAGCCTGCGCTGCCCGTGATCATTCTCACTTCGTTTCAGACTGATTCCACGGTTGGCGACGCGCTGCGGGTCGGTGCGCGCGGTTTCCTGCTGAAGGACGCCGCGCCTTCGGAGTTGATCGCGACGATATTCGCCGCGCATCGCGGCGAACTGCGGCTCTCGCCAGCGGTCACGGATCGTCTTGCGGCGATCGCTTCGGGGCAGGCGGGTCACGGCGGCGGCGTGATCGACGAGCTAAACGAGCGGGAACTGGAGGTCCTGCGGCTGCTGGCATCGGGGTCACGCAATAAGGAGATCGCCACCAAACTGTTCATCACCGCCAAGACGGTCGAGTACCACCTCGCGCACATCTACAGCAAATTGGAAGTCAGCAACCGCACGGAGGCAGCGCGTATCGCGATCGAAAAAGGCATCGTCGCCCCGGAAACGCCCGCATAACCGACTGGCTTCCCGTACCACCCTCTCTGCCTCAGCGACCGCTCAATTTACACATATGGTATTTGCGCTGTGGTACAGTCTTGCAGCACCGTGTCGCTCATCACCGACAAGCATAGCAGTCGATCCGGGCGAGAGAGGAGCATCCATGAACACAGAAATGGTCGTCGAAATGGTCGGCGGCGAACCATATGAGTATGTGCCGCTCAGCGAACATATCGTTCGCGCCATCGGGGTTTGCGGAGGGCGTCCGACGATCAAGTATACCCGCATCGAAATGTCCCACATCCTGGATAGAATAGCACAGGGCGACAGCATCGAAGAGATCGCAGGCGATTATTGCGGGCGTGTCTCGCGAACTGCGGTTGCCGAAGCCATTGAAATTACCAATCATTTTTTTGCCGCCACTATGAGACAAAATAATGCCTGTCCCGCCATTTGAAGTAACTGGCGACCTTCCCATTGGCATCCACCCTGCAACTTTGCAAGAGCTCACGGATCACTTTGGCACGCGCAATGTTCGCCGCCGTGTGCTGATCACCCGATTGGAACGTATCTATCGAGTTGCGGCTGCCACTGGCAAGGTAGCACGTTTCATCGTGTTCGGTTCATTCATTACTGACAAACCCGAACCCAATGATGTAGACGTATTCATGATTATGGAAGACGATTTCGATGTCAATAACTTATCCTGGGAAGCCCAGCGCCTGTTCGATCACAACGCCGCCGATGTCACGTACGGCGCGAGCGTTTTCTGGCTCAGGCGGCTTGCCGCGTTTGGAGGCGAACAGGCAACGGTCGAGTACTGGCAGGTGAAGCGCGGGGGCGGATTTCGCGGTATCATAGAAGTGATCGGAGAGAAGTAAATGGAGAGAAATAATTGGAGAATAGCCCATGATAACCAACGATCAGGAGTTCGAGACCACACTGGCGCGAATCGCCCATTTTCAACAGCAGGTCGCTCATCTGCGTCGCGTCGAAAACAATCCCATCAACTACAAGAGCGCCTCTTCCGGTTTCCTTGCGGAGATCGACCGAATGCAGCTCGATGTGCGCGAGTACCTCAGTCTGCTTCCCACAGAACGCGCTGCCTGATCAGAGGACCAT
>Ga0123338_10005216_pt1 | contig 11177 bp, 10 predicted proteins | sample grotaG_FD_89793 | JGI IMG/M metagenome (GOLD analysis project Ga0123338, IMG submission 89793) | Glacier valley bacterial and archeal communities from Borup Fiord, Nunavut, Canada, to study Microbial Dark Matter (Phase II) -... | ecosystem: Environmental > Aquatic > Freshwater > Ice > Glacier ...
CTTGCCCAAACTCTATAATTATTTTACCGACGCCGAACACTGGTATCTGGTCATGGATTTTATCGCTGGCGAGACGCTCGAACGCCACCTGGAGCAGACGATTGGTGGACATTTTCTTCAGTTGACCGACGTGCTGCGTGTTGGGATTCAGCTCTGTATTGTGCTTGACTATATGCATACCCACAACCCACCCATTATTTTTCGCGATCTGAAACCATCCAATGTTATGCTGATTCCGAGCGGGGGGGTGCGTCTGATCGACTTTGGCATCGCTCGCTACTTTAAGCCAGGACAATTCAAGGATACAATGGCCTTTGGTTCCCCCGGTTACGCCGCGCCAGAACAGTACGGCAAGGCCCAGACGACGCCCTGTGCCGATGTGTATAGTCTCGGCGCGATGCTGCACCAGATGCTCACAGGCAATGATCCAACCGAGGTTCCCTTTCGCTTTTTGCCTCTGCAAACGTATAACTTGCGCCATCCACAGGCAACGGCCCTCCAACTTTTAGATCGCCTCCTCACACACATGGTGGAACTGGACCCCGGCAAACGGCCAGGGAGTATGGCTTTGGTAAAACAACATTTGGAATATATTGCGGAAAAATGCCGTATATGATACAAATACTGGAGAGGCCGCATTTCTCTGCGCCCACTTTCTGACCCGCATACAGCAAAGGATTTTTCCGACTATGAATTTTGACCTCAACGACGAGCAATCAGATATACGCGACATGGTACGCCGTTTCACAGCGCAAGAGATCACCCCATATGCTGAAACCTGGGATGAAACCCACCACTTCCCACGCGCGGTGTACGCGAAGATGGCGGGGCTGGGCTTGATGGGCATGACCACACGGGAGGAACACGGAGGCACAATGTTGAGCCGCCTATTGGGAGCCATCGTCTACGAAGAACTGGCAAAGGGCGAGATGGCAACGGCGGTGGGTCTCTCTGTCCACAATATGGTGACAGGTTCGTTGGCACACTTTGGCAATGCCGAGCAACGCCACAGATGGGTAACGGGTCTGGCAGCGGGCGAACTGCTGGGCGCGTTCTCGTTGAGCGAATCTATGTCAGGGTCGGATGCCGCCGCCCTGCAATGTCGGGCGACCCTCGATGGCGACGACTACGTGCTGCATGGCTCTAAGCTCTGGGTGACAAACGGCGGCGAGGCCGATGTCTATCTGCTCATGGTGCGTACCACGCCAACAAAGGGGGCAACCGGCATTACCTGTATCGTCGCGGAAAAAGGGATGATGGGCTTCTCGTTCGGCAAGACCGAGCGTAAGATGGGGCTACATTCGTCCCCCACGCGCGAACTACTCTTTGATGACTGCCGCATCCCCACGGCGAATCGCATTGGCGAGGAAGGGCAAGGCTTCAAAATCGCTCTGGCCGCGCTCGACGGTGGACGCATCAATATTGGAGCCATCGCCGTTGGGGTCGCGCAAGCCGCGTTTGACACAGCATGTACATATGCGCGTGAACGCGAACAGTTCAATAAACCAATCGGCGCGTTTCAAGGCATCCAGTTTATGCTCGCGGACATGGCGATGAAGATCGAGGCGTCGCGTCTACTCGTCTACGAAGCCGCATACAAACTCGATACGGGCCAGAGCGCAAGTATGTATGCGTCAATGGCGAAATGCTTCGCCACCGATGCCGCGATGGAGATCGCCACCAACGCGGTACAAGTCCTCGGTGGTGCGGGCTATGTACGCGATTATCCTGTTGAGCGCTACATGCGCGACATCAAGGTTTCGCAGATTTTCGAGGGAACGAACCAGATACAGCGCGTCGTAATTGCGCGAGCGTTGTTAGGGGATATACGGTAGGAATATGTGCACACGTAGGTAGCCTGAGAACATTGCCCCTCGGCGCGAGGGCGTCATGGAATGAGGCCCGTACACTCCTCATTTCTGATGAGGCTGTCCCTCGGTGAGAGAGGGCAATGCTTCTGTGCGGGCCTCATTGCATGACACCCTCGCGTCGAGGGATAGAGACTTACCTCGCAACCGCGCCCGCGAAATCGCGGATGAGGTTGTTGAACTGCGCGGCTTGCTCGTCTTGCACTTGGAAACTACTCTTGTCGAGAATGTGCGTCTCTGTATGTGGATTGGCGCGTTTGAACGCAGCGGATGACTCGGAGGGTGTCACGAGTGCCTCGCGCCCAAAGACGGCGACAACGGGCATTTGCAGGCGCGTGTAGGCTTCGTGTACATCGAGCGACAGAAAGTTGCTGATGAATGACGCGGCGGCGTAGCGACTATTCGACTGGTGCGCGGTTGTGTAGATGTACTCAACCAGTTCGTCGGTGATGAGGCCGGGATTGTGATAGCCCTGGCGGTCATAGTACGCACGAATGGCGGCGCGTGAAGTCAACTGGTTATAGAGGAACTCGCCGAGAATGGGGGTACGAAGCAATCCCTTCCACACGGAGCTTAGGGGGCCGGGGATATCTTCTTGGAGCATCGTTGCGTTTGGCGCAACCATGACCAAGCGCTCGAATAGCTGCGGCTTGCGATACGCGGCGGCGATCACGTAGGCGTTCGTCAGGCCGTGCGCGACAACAATCGTCGGCTTGTTAATGACTTCTTTGATGAAATCGCTGATCAGATCGGTGAACGTCTCGGCGGTGTAATCAATCGCGGGACGGTCAGAGAGGCCAAAGCCGAGCAGGTCGATAACATAGACGCGGAACTGCTCGGAGAGCTTATCGACATTCTTGCGCCACTCATAGGACGACGCGCCAGGGCCAAAGCCGTGGACGAGCAGCAGCGGCTTGGCGTCGCGTGGCCCCTTCACCTCATAAAACATATCGCCATATTTCCAGGGGTAGCGGCGCTCTTCGCCACGCAAGACGGTATCCAGTTCACCCGCCATTGACTCGGTTACTTTATTGTAAATAGCAAGTGCGCCCAGTGTTCCACCGATGATGGCACTTGTGGTTAGCAATTTCTTTGCAAAGCCCATAATTTTTTACACTCCTACATGCGGTTGTCTATTGACTACATTTTTTTAAGTGGAGAGTTTTTCGCTGCTCCCTGTATTGCTATTCTATAGATAGGCTACAAGTATATAAACGGTATCGCTGCAATATTCGTCAACGGATACCCTACACGGTACTATAACATGTACATTTGGGAAGTGCAAACAAAACGCAAGAGGTCATGTTTCCCCCGCGTGATATAGTACAAAAGGATGAAAATCATAAATATTTTTTAAGACGGAAGAACCATGCAAAACTTTTCAGCATACATACGACTCTCTGACGAGGTGCAGAGCGCACTGCACGAACGCCAACCCGTTGTCGCGCTTGAATCAACGGTCATCGCGCACGGCTTACCCTACCCCGATAACGTCGCGGTGGCCCAGGCAATGGAGGCCGCTATTCGCGCGGAGGGCGCAGTACCCGCGACAATTGGTATTTTCGCTGGCCGTATCAAGATTGGCCTGACGCAAGAAGAGGTCGTCCAGCTCGGCACGGCTACAAACGTGCAAAAGGTGAGTCGGCGCGACCTCGCGGTAACGCTGGCAACGCGCCGCCTGGGGGCAACGACGGTTGCGGGTACGATGCTCTGCGCGTCTATGGCTGGCATTCGTTTCTTTGCAACGGGCGGCATCGGTGGAGTGCATCGTGGCGCCGAAACCAGCATGGACGTGTCGGCGGACCTGATCGAGTTGAGCCGCACCCCCATGCTGGTTGTATGCGCGGGCGCGAAGTCGATTCTTGACCTCGACCTGACACTCGAATATTTAGAGACACATGGCGTTCCCGTGCTGGGCTGGCAAACCGACGAGCTACCCGCCTTCTACGTGCGGCATAGTGGACGCCGCTTAGCCCACCGTGTTGACGATGTAATGGTGCTTGCGACCATTGCGCGAACACAATGGCAATGTAGTCTTAACGGTATTGTTGTGGGGTGTCCTATCCCTGAACAGTACGCGCTGGACGCCGCGCCATTGGAAGTCGCCACTGAAGCGGCCCTCCAGCTCGCCCGCGCCCAGGGGATACGCGGCGCGGCAACCACGCCGTTCGTTCTCTCGCAGGTCGCGAAAATTACAGCCGGTGAAAGCGTCGAGGCAAACAAGGCTCTATTGCTGCACAATGCGGCGTGGGCGGCCCGCTTCGCCAAAGCGTATACAATGTTAGTATAATCACCCGTTTTGCCTGGGGGAGAAGAGAGGGCAAATTTTGCCAAGATATTGATTTATTGCGGAAGTAGGACTACAATGTAGATATATATTGGCACGGCAAACGCGCAACGTTTCAATTTTTGTACTCCTTGAAAGGTGTATTATAAGTCATGAATAATCCCTTAGAGATACGCAAGGTCGTCGGCGGCGTCATTCTCACGCTTATATTCGTCTGCTGCTTCTTATTTATCAAATCGTCGTTGGTCATTGACTGGGCAGGTGATGGTAGCGTCACGACAAGCCTGCTGGCGGTAATCGCGCTTATTGGCATACTTGTGCTTACGTTCTACCACATTCTCTACCGCTCTACACCAGAAACCACAAAATTGAGTTTGACGGCGATGCTTACGTTAATGTGGCTCGCGCTCATCATTTTCTACCCCTTTCAACCAGCGCAGGCCGGTCAGAACGACGGCGCGGTTGGCTTTTTCGCCCTTATCGGCGGCTTGGCCGTCTGCGTCTTCTGGGTGCGCTTCTTCTCGGATGAAATTGTCGCGTAAATCAATCGAGTACGACGCAAAAGAATGGCACGAAACCTTTCGTGCCATTCTTTTGCGTCTTGAATTAATGTCTGAAATGGCGTTGCCCTGTGAAAATCATGGCGATTGCGTAATGGTTCGCCATACGGATCGTCTCCTCGTCACGCATAGAGCCGCCGGGCTGGATGATCGCGGTCACTCCCGCTTTGGCGGCGGCCTCGACGCCATCCGCGAAGGGGAAGTAGGCATCGGAGGCAAGAACGGAGCCACGCGCGCGGTCTGCTGCCTTCTCAACGGCGATCTGCACACTGGTGACGCGGTTCATCTGGCCCGCCCCAACGCCGACAAGTGCCAGCTTGTGCGCGAGTACAATCGCGTTTGACTTGACGTGACGCACGCCCTTCCACGCAAACATCAAATTCGTCACCTCCTCCAATGTTGGTTCGCGCTCCGTGACAACCGTGTACGCCGCGTCGCGCTCGCCCACCGCGTCGAGCGTTTGCAGCAATAGACCCCCACTCACCGAGCGTACATCAAGCTTGCCAGATGCTCCGCCCATTGGTTCAATCGAACGGTGCGTTGCCAGCAGACGAAGGTTCTTCTTTTTGCGAAGAATGGCAAGTGCGGCTGGTGCGAACTCTGGCGCGATTACCGCTTCATAGAATAAGTGGCTAATCTCTAACGCGGTTGCCTCGTCAATGGGGCGATTGCTTCCGATGATGCCGCCATATGCTGAAATGGGGTCGCCCGCGTGTGCTTTCTTGTATGCCTCGACCAGCGTCTCGTCACATGCTAGACCACACGGATTCGTGTGTTTGATGATGACAACGCTTGGAGCCGTAAAGCTTTGCACGGCGGCCAACGCACCATCCAGATCGAGCAAGTTGTTGAACGACAGTTCTTTGCCGTGTAACACCTCGGCATCGGCAACCGTCGCGGTGATGCTGTCGCCGCGGGTTCCCGACCAGCGATAAAAGGCGGCCTGCTGGTGCGGATTTTCGCCGTAGCGCAGGGGCTGTACGCGCTCTATCGGCAGCGTGATGGTTTGAGGGAACTGCTCGGTGGCTGCGGCGCGCAGGTATTCGGCAATCGTTGTATCGTAGCTCGCGGTCTGTTGGAGCGCGATGGCGGCAAGGCGACGGCGTGTTTCAAGGCTTACCTCGCCCTGTTCGGCCCATTCTTGCATCACTGGCGCGTAGTCTTCGGGGCGGGTCAGAATAAGGACATCCTGAAAGTTTTTCGCGGCTGCGCGTGTGAGCGTCACGCCACCAATATCAATCTTTTCCAATGCATCCATCAAGGTGATATCCGGCTGTGCAACAGTTTTCGCAAACGGATACAGGTTTGACACCACGATGTCGATCTGCGTCATACCGTGCATCTGCAACTCCTCTGCGTGCGCGGGGAGGTCGCGTCGTGCCAGGATACCCCCAAGAATGGCGGGATGCAGCGTTTTCACGCGCCCGTCAAGGATTTCGGGGAAATTAGTCAGGGCACTAACCGACTCTGCCTCAATATTGCCCGCCTGCAATGCCTTAAATGTCCCACCAGTGGCAAAAATAGTCACGTTATGGCTCCGAAGCTGCCGCGCTAGCTCGATAAGGCCATCCCGATTATCAACACTTAGTAATGCTCGCATGTCTCTTTCCATCCTTTCGAGTTTTTCCACTTTCAGCACAGTATACGACATTGAGGTTAAGAAGTCTTAACCTCAATTGGGATCAAAGTACCAATTTATGGCGGTATATGCGAATGTATGGACGCGGGTGTGGTAATATCGCAACCAGAGACACAAACACAGGTGTGGATGTGTACACACGACGACAGTGTGAAAGAGTACATTGTCGAACCGTGTCACCACTAGAAACATTTCGTCACTCGCACAGATGCGGTTACTCATCCCTGGAGGGAAAGAGGAACAGGGTGTAGAAGTGTAGGGTGTGTGTATAGAGCGCGTTGGGGATACGCAAACGGCAACCGTTCAGACGCAAATTTGCTTCGCGTACCGAAGCCTAGTTTCTTGCGCCCATTTTCTGAAATAGGAACGCGAAAATGGCAACACATCGTACTATCGTAAGTATTTGGAAGGAACAACGTAGCAATGCAAACATTATCACGTCCGCAACCAACACCACGTCCGGGAAGCAATCTTCCTAAGCCACGACGCGGCAAACGCTTCTCGCCACTAATGCTGATTGGCATTCTTGTCACCCTCGGAGTTGTTGTGGGAGCAGGAGCTTTTATCATTTCACAACAAAAAACAGGAACACACGCGGCGGCAAATGCGGCGGCAGTCAATATGGATTGCTCACTCATTGTGCCAGCAAATCCGCTTACGGCTCAGGGGTTAGCAACACCCTATCAGCTCGTCGCCACAAACGCCAATAACGGGGCATGTAACGAAGCCAACAAGCTCCAGGCCGCATTTGTACAGGGAGCGGTGTTTGATCCCGCCACCGGCCAGATTTCCGTGTACGACCCCCTAGTCGTCGATCAGGGAACACAACCAGCCGCCGCGCCTGTTGTCCCACAATTGCCACAGGGCGCGATTGTCGCGGTCTGGTTCGGTTTCAACGGGAACAACCTGACCCTCAACGACATGAACGGCAGCCTCCAGGCCGGCCAGTGTGTGAACGGCATCAACGGGAGCATCTTTGGGCAGTTCGCCTACTGTAATGCGCCGGCGTTCTTCGCGGGAGCCAACAAAGCAATTCAAGCGGGAACGCTTGTGCCACCCGCGCTGGGAGTTGGCAAAGATGGTCTCGCTTGCCCAACGGTACGCGACTTTGGTGTCGTCGATATGGATCAGAGCGACAACGTAACCACCACTTACATCGTTAATCCCGCGAACGGGCAGACGGCTCAGACGAACGCCGCCAACGCTGCGGCCCTGCAAAACACGGTGACACAGGTCAACGGCAGCGATAACCGCCTGGTAGACGTTGCCCTTGATGGCGCGCTTGGCTGTACCCCCTGGATGGTCAATGACCTCGCAAACCCAGGCCAAACCGCGACGGCGCTTCCCCTCAATGAATTGCTCGCCGCAGCACATCAGGCCGCACCAATCGCGCTTGTTCCCAGCCGTGACCCAATGGTTTTGAACAATGCCAATACAAGCGTTCAGAAGCTTAACGCGTATCGCGTGGGCGTCAATCAGCCCCCAGTTCAAGCAACCAATCAAGCAAGCACCAGACAGTATTGTACCAATCTTCTGGCCGTGGGGCCGAAACGCATACAGCTTGACTCACCGATGACACTACTTCGACCCTCGGTTGATCCTGCTGCTGGCAACACGCTTTTCACCTTCCTCTCACAACGCTTTGCTACAGCCTTTGGGCCAAATGGACTGAACTGTGTAGCACGGTTGAAGGTCGCCGCACCAATTGCAGTGACCGTTGACGGCAACGGCGTTGCCATCAATGCCACAATCAACGGTGTCGCGGTTGGCGCAGCCGCCGCGGGCGGTGGAGCCGTTGGCACGGGCGGTGGAGCTGTTGGCACGGGCGGTACTGGTACTGCTGGTGGTACAGCAGTGGCTCCGAACTGCACGGTGAATGGGACGGCGGTTGCGGGTTGTGCTGGTACGACAACCATCAACGGCCAGACATGCACCATTGCCTTTGCGAATAACAATGTGAGCATCACATGTCCCAACGGACAGCAAGCCGGCGGTGGTAAAAAGCCAAAGGGCAAGGGTGCGAACAGTGACGCGGGCAACCACACAGGTGGAGCGGCTCCAAACGTGAATAACGTCACTAACTAGTTCTAGCACATAGAGGATACACAGGGGGGGCTGGCATACGTGCCAGCCCCCCCTGTGTATCCTCTATGCATCAGGTCATCCAATGCCCCGTCAGGAATTGTAGCAGGCAAAAGAAGAGGAGCGCGCCCGCGATGAATAAGTAGTTGAGGTTGAAGATGCGATGCTTCCCCATACCGGCAAGCACGATAAAGGCCGGGAATATCTCAAGTAGATAGCGTGGTATAGAGGTAAGAGGAAACGTATGATCGAGCGGGAAGAGTTGCAGAAAGACGTAGCTCACCAGAGCATAAAGACTATACGAAAGCAAGTGACGTGGCATCCGCCAGGGGCCAACGAAGCAGAGAACCACAGGCAGCAGCATAAAGAGGTCTTGTGTCAGGTCAAGCAGATTTCGCAGCGCAGGAAAGCTCAATAGGGGATACGTCCCAATCTGTTGTAAGGCTAAAAAGTAGGCTTTGCCCGGAAACACGAAGATGTGTGACCAAACGGCCTGGGCGTGTGAAAACGCAAGCGCATCATTGAACTTCAAGTAGCAATAGAATGCGAAGAGACCCATACCAGTCGGGATAAGCACACAACTTAACACATCAAAGCGTATTTTGCGGAGGTTAAACTGGTGCTGATACAGGTATTCATAGGCAAAAGGAACGAGCAATAGAATACCAACAGAGCGTGTAAGGCTTGCTAACAGACCAAAGAGTCCCGCCAGCCACCAGCGACCACGCCGCAGCGAGTAGAAGCTGAGGAGGGTAAAGCACACAAACACCGACTCATTATAGGCGGCGGCGAAGAAAAACGCGGTTGGAAAGACCGAGAGATACAGTACTGTACGGAGCGCACGTTTGCGTCCGAAATCTTCGGCGACCAGGCGATAGAGGACAACCAGCATAACAAGGCCCGCGATGTTAGAGACAATCAGGCCAGCGACATAGGGACTCTTAGTCAGCGGAAACAGGCTTCTTTCAAGCAGAGGATAGAGGGGAAAGAACGCGGTTCGCCACCATTCGGTATAGCCAAAGAGGGCAATATACCCAAAATGGGCAACATCGTAGCGTGCCCAGGCTTTCCATAATGTATAAAAATGCAGCGAGTTAGAGGAGAAGTCATGTAAAACAAATAATAGCGAAAAAAGGGTAGTTATGGCAAAAGCTATATGAACAGCGAGATAATAAGGGAAGGCATACTTAAAGGCTGTAAACCATGTATTTGTTGCTTTTTTTTGCGAGTTGGTTGTCGTGTGCTTATTTATAACTATTTCATCGTGTTGAACGGTTTGATCGGAAGTTTCTGATAGTGGTTGAGATGACATAATGGCTCCGTATTTATTCAGATCAATAGTCGTACATGACAAAAAGAGAACGACGTGGTTGGGACAAGCCCTACCACATCGTTCTCCTTATACAACAAAAACTTATTGACCAGCGACGGCTGTCTGCTTCTCTTCAAAACTCGCAAGTATTTGTGCGATTGAAGGGCGATCAGGGAATTCTGTAAGGATGCTGACATCGCGGCGTTTGCGCGAGTCGTGACCGAACTTGACGTAGCCATCGATCAAGGCGAACAAGGTGTGATCGCGGCCCACGCCAATCGCAACACCCGGCTTGATCTTGGTTCCGCGCTGGCGCACAATGATGCTGCCAGCCGAGACAAGTTCGCCATCGTATTTCTTTACACCAAGCATTTTAGGGTTGCTATCTCGTCCATTGCGAGAGCTACCCATGCCTTTTTTATGTGCCATGACGTTTTATTCCTCTGTATTGCTTTCCGCGCCCGCGCCCGTTGAGGTACGACGGCGACGCGTCTTACGCTCTGACTCGGTTTCGGTGACTTCATCTACAGGTGCAACGAGGTCGGCGTTCGCGCTTGTGGCGACGCCCTCATCGTCCGCAACAACTCTTGCTTTGGGAGCCTCGCCTGTAATCAGGCTCTTCCCGTCGGCTACAATATCGTCGATGCTCAAGACCGTCAATTCCTGACGGTGGCCTTTGCGATGACGAATACGTTTTTTTGGCTTGTATCGGAAAACGATCAATTTTTCTCCGCGCGCTTGTTTGACAGCCGTCGTCACAACCGATGCGTTTGGCACAAACGGTGCACCCACCATTGCGCGTTCAGCATCAGAGATCAGCAGCACCTCTTCAAACAAAACCTGCTCCCCATCCTCGACATGCAGTCGATTGACCTGGAGCGTCTGGCCGACAGAGACCTTGTATTGTCTTCCACCACTTTTGATTACCGCAAACATGATTGGTTCTCTCTTTCTATTTTCCAGCCCACCGCTCGCCCTCGTGCATACAGTTCCAGGGGATACGTGGGTGGCGTTGGTGGAGAGCCATCATCACAGTTCCGTGTCCTAGATACTTGCCCTATCTTGCCGCAAACGTTTCTGCGCGTTCGTGTCCTTAAAGTGTGACACGGCAGTGTCGTTCTACGTTCGGTGCTTCGCTTCGCCATGTGGCGTGGCGCAAGGGGTTTTGTCTACACGTGTAATTGTAAGTGTAGACAGACGGTAGCCTCACTATGATAGCAGTATAGGGAACGTCTGTCAAGCATGGTCTATTCAACAATTGTGCATAACCTTTTGCTTATGTACACTATCACAACCTTTTGTCAATAATCATGGCTTTTCGCACACTACTCATGGTATCCTTGCTATAGAGAATAGTGGCGACACGAAATCCCCCGTCTATCCATCAGGAAAAACTTATATATTGAGAAAGGATCACACATCATGACAA
>Ga0123338_10005222_pt1 | contig 11164 bp, 8 predicted proteins | sample grotaG_FD_89793 | JGI IMG/M metagenome (GOLD analysis project Ga0123338, IMG submission 89793) | Glacier valley bacterial and archeal communities from Borup Fiord, Nunavut, Canada, to study Microbial Dark Matter (Phase II) -... | ecosystem: Environmental > Aquatic > Freshwater > Ice > Glacier ...
GAGAGAGAGAGAGAGAGAGGTCCTCGGCGTGCTCCTGTTTCTGGGCGCGGCAACGGACGCGCAGATTCGAAGGCTCGCCGGACCCGCCCCGCGCTCGCGCGAACACCTACGCGCCGCGCCGCGCCGCGCCGCGCGCGAGGATGGGAAATCAGATCGCGCGCGCGCACCAGGTTGGCGCGCCACCACACCACGCTCGCAGAACGCACCGCGCCGACACACCACCGACACAAAACGCAAATCCTGCGTCGCGAACTGTCGAATTGTCGCAGCCCTCACCTCCTCTTTCGCCGACTCACCGCAGACCCTCCGCGCGCGCGCCACCACCGTCGACGCCTCGCTCCCCGGGGCGTACCGTCCCTCGCGTGACCACCCCTTCTCGTGAAGAGCTCCTCGATCTCGACGCCTACTGGCGCGCCGCCAACTACCTGACCGTGGGGCAGATCTACCTCCAAGAGAACGCGCTCCTCCGCGAGCCGCTGCGCGCCGAGCACGTCAAGCCGCGGCTGCTCGGGCACTGGGGGACCTCGCCAGGGCTGAGCCTCGTCTACGTGCACCTCAATCGCGCCATCAAGGAGCGCGACCTCGACGTCATCTTCCTCGCCGGGCCCGGACACGGCGGGCCCGCGGTCATCGCGAACGTCTACCTCGAGGGCACCTACTCCGAGATCTACCCCTCCATCACTGCCGACGGCGCCGGCGTCCGCGCGCTCTTCCGCCAGTTCTCGACGCCGGGCGGCGTGCCGAGCCACGTCAGCCCGCCGACCCCGGGATCGATCCACGAGGGCGGCGAGCTCGGCTACGTGCTCACGCACGCGTTCGGCGCCGCGTTCGACAGCCCCGACCTCGTCGTGGTGGCCGTCGTCGGCGACGGCGAGGCGGAGACCGGCCCGCTCGAAGGATCATGGAAGGGCATCAGCTTCCTGAACCCCGTGCACGACGGCGCGGTCCTCCCGATCCTCCACCTCAACGGCTACAAGATCGCCGGCCCCACCGTCCTCGGCCGCACCTCCGACGAGGATCTGAAGAGCCTCTTCTCGGGTCACGGCTACGAGGTGCACTTCGTCGAGGGTGACGATCCGCTCGTCGTGCACGCCGCCTTCGCGGCCACGCTCGACACGTGCCTCGACACCATCGCACGCATCCAGACCGCCGCGCGCTCCGGCAAGGCCACGAGCGGCCGCCCGCGCTGGCCGCTGATCGTGCTGCGCACCCCGAAGGGCTGGACCGGCCCCAAGGTGGTCGACGGCATCCCGATCGAGGGCACGTTCCGCGCGCACCAGGTCCCGCTCTCCGGAATGCAGACGAACGCCGAGCACCTCGCGCTCCTCGAGACGTGGATGCGCAGCTACCAGCCCGAGACGCTCTTCGACGAGGGGGGCCGCCTCGTCCCGCGGCTCGCCGCGCTCGCGCCAAAAGGTGACCGCCGCATGGGCGCGAACCCGGTCGCGAACGGCGGGCGAGTCTGCAAGGACCTCTCTCTCCCCGCGATCGACGACTACGCGATCGCCGTCACGCAGCCCGGCAGCGAGCAGCACGAGTCGACGCGCAAGCTCGGCGAGATGATGCGCGACATCTACCGCGCGAACCCCACCAACTTCCGCCTGTTCTGTCCCGACGAGACGAGCTCGAACCGCCTCGGCGCGGTGTTCGAGGTGGAGAGCCGCTGCCTCGTGGAGCGCACCATCGCGACCGACGACCACGTCTCGCACAGCGGACGCGTGATGGAGGTACTGAGCGAGCACAACTGCCACGGCTGGCTCGAGGGCTACGTGCTCACCGGGCGTCATGGCTTCTTCGCGACGTACGAGGCGTTCGCGCTGATCATCGCCTCGATGACGAACCAGCACGCGAAATGGCTGGACGCGTGCGCGGACCTGCCGTGGCGGGCCGCCGTCCCCTCGTTGAACATCCTGCTGACCTCGACGTGCTGGCGCAACGACCACAACGGCTTCAGCCATCAGGGGCCGGGCTTCATGGATACGGTGCTCTCCAAGAAGGGCACCGTCGCGCGCATCTACCTGCCGCCGGACGCGAACACGCTGCTCTCGGTCTCGGAGCACTGCTTCAAGAGCCGCGACTACGTGAACCTCGTGATCATCGACAAGCAGCCGCAGCTCCAGTGGCTCGATCTCGCGGCGGCACGTGCGCACTGCGCGCTCGGCGCCTCGGTGTGGAGCTGGGCGTCGACGGAGAACGGCGAGGATCCCGACGTCATCCTCGGCTGCGCCGGTGACATCGCGACGCTCGAGACCATGGCTGCGGCCTGGTGGCTACGGAAGAAGGCGCCCGAGCTGCGCGTGCGCGTGGTGAACGTCGTCGATCTGATGGCGCTCTTTTCGCCCTCGCAGCATCCGCACGGGATGACGCAGGAGCGCTTCACCGAGCTCTTCACCGAGAAGACGCACGTGGTCTTCGCGTTCCACGGCTACCCGGGCGCGGTGCACCAGCTGCTGCACGGACGGCCCGCCGCCGAGCGCTTCCACGTGCGCGGCTACCGCGAGGAGGGCACCACCACCACGCCGTTCGACATGGTGGTCCTGAACGAGACGAGCCGCTTCCATCTCGTCATCGAGGCGCTGCGTCGCGCGAAGCGCCCACCGGCGAACGCCGCGCTGCTGATCGACGAGTGCCACGCCATCCTCAAGAAGCACGCGGCCTACGTGCGCGAGCACTTCGAGGACCTGCCCGAGATCACGGCGTGGCGCTGGAACGCGGAGCCCGCCCGTCCGGTGTAGCGGAGGCGCCGCTCGTCGCGTCGGGGCGCTGCGCCGCTGGCAAAGGGTCCTGACACGGCGTAGGTACTCCGCTCACCGTTCGTGAATCGCCGACGCCTCGTCCCCATCGCGCTCCGGATCGCCACGCTGCTGGGGAGCGGTACATTCGCGAGCTCCGCTGCGGCAGACGATCCCTCCGAGAACGAGGTCGGTGGGGTGATCGAGAGGGCCTCGCCGCCCGGCGACACCGCGCGCTCCGCGGTCGACGCGCTGCTCTTCGTACCGCGCAGCGTGGTGCGCATCGCCGTCTTCGCGTCGACCGCGACCGCCTCGTTCTTCGAGGACCAGCAGGTCATCCCGCGCACGCGCGCGATCCTGGGCACCGAGGACGACGCGGTGCGCATCACGCCGACCGTCTCGCTCGCCTCGGGGCTGCGGCCCGACCTCGGCGCGCGCGCCACCTCCAGGACGGGCAGCTTCGCGAGCATGCTCCGCACGAGCATCATCGATCGCGACTCGTACGTCGTCGAGGGCCGGCTCCTCCAGGGACTCGGCGACCGGCAGCGCACGCAGCTCGTGCTCGAGGGCTACCAGGAGCGGCGCATCAGCGGCTGGAGCGGGGTCGGCCCGGTCCCTTCGCAGGACGGCCGCAACGCGTTCCTCCCCGGTCACGCAGGAGGAGCGGGCGTGTTCCTCCAGGCGCGTCAGCGGATCATCGTGGCCGCCGGTACGCGCGTCGCCGACGACTACGAGCTACTGCTCTCTTCCAGCTTCCAGCGGCGCAAGATCGAGGACGCGCCCGACTACGTCGATACCATCGGCTCCACGTTCGTGCCGGGCACGGTTCCGGGCGCCTACGACCGCAGCGAGCGCATCTACACCGAGGCGACGGTCCGCCGCGACACGCGCGCGGTCCGTGGTCCGCCCGCGGCCGGCCTCTTGCTCGAGGCGTACGGTGGATCGTCGGTGGACACGAACGGCGTCTACGTCCCCGCGCTCCACGCCGGCGGTCGCGCGTCGTGGTTCATCTCGGTGGTGCGCAAGACGTCGATCATCAACCCACGGGTAACGCTCGACGTGGTGTCGCCGCTCAACTCGAAGGGTCTGCCGTTCGTGGAGTACGCGTCCGCGAGCGGCTTCCGCGGCGTCAGCGGGCGCAGCGATCGCGTCGCGGCGCTGGCCTCGCTCGACTATCGCTGGCAGCTCCGACCGTTCGTGGCGGCCAGGATCTTCGTGGACTTCACCACCGTCGCGCCCACCATCCCGAAGCTGAGCGTCGAGCACCTCGCGTGGGCCGCCGGCTTCGGGGTCGATCTCCACAGCAGCCAGACCGCGATCGGACGCATTGCGTTCGCCGGAGCTCCCGACAACGTCCAGCTGATCCTCGTCTTCGGTCTCGCCGACCCCGGCTTCGGCGATCGGCAGCACCGATGAACCTGCGTCGCCTCCTCGCCCTGCCCGCGATCGCCGTGGTGCTCGCCGCCTGCGGCAGATATCGCCCCGCGGTCTTCGCGGACCGGCCGCCCGTCGAGGTCGTGCACGATGACCAGGCCACTCCCCTGCCCTCGCGTCAGGGGTTCGACGAGCGCGAGCACCTCTCCGACGTCTACCTGCGCCGGCCGCTCTTCGACGTCATCCGCCCGCTCGACTTCGGGACCGGCGGCGACGTCAACGCGCTCGACGAGGTGCCGGCCTCGACGTGGTACGAGCCCCTGCTCACCAAGCGCGCACCGAGCGGCAACGCGAACGCGAGCCCGCCAACCTTCCCCTTCATCGCGCTCGACGAGTCACCGACCACGAGCCCCGACGCGCTGGTGGTGGGAGACGCGAAGGGCGTGCGCTACGAGCTCCTCACCGATCCTCCCGACAAGCCGGGCCTCCACACCGCCGCCGAGGTGCTCGGCTCGCTCCTCCTGCGGTCGCTCGGGCTGCGGGCGCCGCGCGCGTGGATCGTCGGTGTGCCCGAGAGCACGCTGAGCAGCAACGGCGCCGAGGCAAGGAAGCGACTGGAAGCGTGGCTCGCGCGGAAGGCGGCGCTCGTGGGCGGGTCGCGGCGGGTCAGCGCGACGCTGTGGCCTCCCGGAATCGACGTCGGCATCGCGAGTGACTTCTCGCTGCGCGGCGACGATCCGAACGATCGCGTCGAGCACGCGAACCGCCGCACGCTGCGCGCGATGCGGATCTTCGCGCACTGGATGGGCTGGACCTCGTTCGGCGTGAAGTCGACGCGCGACGTCTACGTCGGCGAGCCCGGCAAGGGACACCTCGTGCACTTCATGACCGGCGTGAGCCGCGCGTTCGGCACGCAGGATCTTCAGGATCTGCCGCGCCTCGACGAGCAGGCCGGCAGCCTCTGGTGGCACCTCGGCACCTTCGGCCTCGCGCCCGTGCCGACCACGCCCGCGAAGATCGCCGCGTTCCCGTCGCTCGGCTACCTCTCCGAGACCCTCGTGCCCGGCGACTTCGACGTCTCGCCGCCCTACTCGCCGTTCGTGCGCCTCACGCCCGGCGACGAGTACTGGGCCGGCAAGCGCCTCATCGACGCCGGAGAGGACGCCATCCGCATCGGCATCGAGGCGACCGAGCTGCCCGACAACGCCTCGGCGCACCTCGAGAAGGTCCTGAACAAGCGCCGCCGCGCGCTCATCGCGCATGCCACGGCGGTGGTGACTCCGCTCGACGTCGCGGCAAACGCCGGGCGCACGGTGTGGTTCAAGGATCGCGCGATCGCCGCGGGCGTCGCGCAGCGAAAGGGCACGTACTACGAGGTCTCGTACCTCGATCAGAGCGGGCACGAGCTCTCGCCGCGGCGGAGCTTCTGGTCGGCGGGGGAGATCTCGGTCGTGCCGTTGCCGGATGCGTTCGAGGCCGGCCCGATGGTGCTGCACGTGCGCTCGGTGCGGGACGGAATCCCCGCGCCTCGCTGGTGCGACGTCCACGTGGTGGTCGATCACACGTCAGCGCGCGTGATCGGCATCCGTCACTAGAGCAGATAGCCGCCGCGCTCCGAGCGCACGATCGAGCCGGCGCGCGAGCGCCTCGGCCTCGCAGAGCCGCGCGAGATCGACCTTCTTCACCGGGACGCACCCGGTCGCGGTGACGGCGCGAAGACCGTGCCAAACGCCTTCAGCGCCGCCGGATGGTAGATGGTCGCGTGCTTCTCCTCGGGCATCGGCGCGTGGTGCCACGCGAGCCCGCTCACCGGGCGCGACTTCAGCAGCGCCACGAGCACGCCCGCGCCCTCCATCTCCGCGTCCTCCTCGGCGTTCGCGAGGTAGAGCGTCTTGCGCTGCGCCGTCCAGGCCGCGAGCTTGGTCTCGGCCGAGCGGACGAGCGCCGCGTGGCTCCACCACGTGCTCGGGCTGATGGCGATGTACGTGTCGAACAGCTCGGGGTCGAGCAGCATCGTCTCGAGGACGAACAGCCCCGCGAACGACTCCCCCATCACCGCCGACTCGGTCGTCACCCGGTAGCGCGCGGCGATCCGCGGCTTGAGCTCCTCGCGCAGGAAACGGCGGAAGCGATTGGCGCCGCCTGCGTGGGGCGCGATCACGAGGTCCTCGGGCACGTCGCTCGGTCCCACGAGGTCGCGGCGCCGCTCCGTGTTCTCGATACCCACCAGCACGAACGGCCGCATCGTGCCGTTCTTCACGCCGACGTCGACCAGCCCCATCACGTGATGGAAGTCCTCGCCGAGCCCGCCGTCCGGGATGTAGAGGACGGGCACGCGCTCGGTGCCTTCCGCATAGCCAGGCGGGAGGTAGACGTTGATCACCCGCCGCTCGCCGAGCACCTTCGATTCGATGGAGAGCGTCTCGCCCACGACGAGCGGGGTCACCGCGAACGGAGCGGGCGTCGCCGCGGGGCGCGCGGCGGGCTCGCAGGCGGCGACCCCCAGCGCCACCAGCGCCACCAGCGCCGAGGGGAGGAGAGCGCTCGCGCGCGAGAGCAGCATCCCTTCCACTCTAATCCGGAGAGCCGGTCAGGATCGACCGCGACACCGGGTTCGCAGTGTGCAGGACAGGCACAGGTTCGCGTTCGCGGAGGTCCCCCTGCGGGTGCCGTCGGCGGCCACAAACGACGCCAATTTGCGCTCTGGACGCGCTGGCGCGGTGATTGCTCAGCGCCTTCGCCATGCGATCCCCAGACCCCAGGCGCGCCGGCCTCGTCGCCGCGCTGACGCTGCTCGTGGCGACGGCAGCGCCGAGCGCGCGCGCCGATGATCTCCCCGCGCCCGAGCCGCTGGCCGCGCCTGAGCCGCCGGCCGCGCCCGAGGAGCCGCCGCCGAAGCCGAAGCGCGCCTCGGGCTTCACCGGACGTCTCCACGGCGGGCTCGGGCAGCGCAAGGTGTTCTCCGACTCGGTGCTCGGCGCCGATCTCACGGGTAGCCTCGGCGGCTTCATCGAGGGCGTCAGCATCTACGCCGATCTCCAGCTGCTGTTCGCGTCCGACAAGGGGCTCGCGTTCCGCCAGTACCGCATCGGTCCCTCGATCGACTTCGAGGTGATCTCGCGGCTGCGTCTCGGCGCCGGCCTCTCCATGGGAGTCACCACGCTCACGCGCGCCACGAACGGCAACATCCTCGAGGCGTGGAGCTGGGGTGCACGCCTCCTCGCGTCCGTCGACCTCTTCCAGCTCGAGGGGCGCACCGCCGTGTACCTGCTCGGCGAGCTGAGCGTCGACACCGCCGGCACGTTCCTCGGTAGCGATACCCGGCGCGCGGTCGCCACCACGGTCATGTGGGGCCCGACCATCGGCGCGGGAGTCCGGTTTTGATCCGCGCGTCGTGCTCGCGCGGGGGGATCATTGCGGTCGTCGTCGGGGTGCTCTTCACGCTGCGTTCTGCACGCAGCGTCTCTCGTCGAGCGAGAGCGTCTGGTACTGGCGGCCCAACTTCGTCGCCCAGCAGCCCGACTGCAGCTACAGCGAGCCCCTCGACTCGATCTACCACTTGGCGGGGCGACAGTACCCGACGCTCTCGCGCGACGAGAGTCGCTGCGTGCAGAACGCAGCGTGCGCCGTTCTCGTGGCGAACGGCGTCTGCGCGCGCGCGCAGAATGCCCGGCCGACGAAGACCGGCAGCGCCGCCGGCAGCTCGTCGAGCGCGTCCACCGAGGTCGTCTGCCGCTGACAAATCCTGTCGGCACCTCGGGCGCGCAGGACGACCGCGCCACGACCGGCGGGAGGGTCGCCGCGGCGCTCGCGCGCAACCTCCACGGCATGACGGGCCTCATCAACCGAGCGCAGGCCACGCGCTGCGTGTGCCGTGCTGGAGTTGCGCAGGCGCGCACGCTTTGCGGCGTTCCGGACTTCCTCTTGCCGATCCCGTCGAGATCGCGCCGTGGCACGTGGAGTGCAGCTCGATGACCCCATGAAGACCCTCCGAGAGCGAGTCATGATCGGCGCGTTCGAGCAGGTCGCCGACGCGCGCCGGAGCATCGAGGATCTCCGAGACGCGGGCTTCTCGACGCGCCAGATCGGCGTCCTCACGCACGACCGCGACGGCGATCCCGAGGTGAAGAGCCTCCGTCAGCTCGAGGGCAAGTTCGCTGGCGCCGGCGCTGCGATGGGCGCCGCGGCCGGCGCGGGCAGCGGAGCGCTCTGGCAGGTCGACCAGCGCCATGCATGAGCCGAACGCTCGGCTCGTCTCGTGAGCCGGTGCGCTCGCGCGTTTGCGGCAGGCGCGGCGCTACTCGTCCCGGTGGCCTGCGGGACCGTGCAGAGCGCACGGTGGACGAGACCGCCGACCTCCCTTGCGCCCCAGACCGCAGAGGCTGCGTGGGGGCGGGCGCGCGAGGTCTTCGAGAGCCGGTGCGTCGTCTGTCACGGCTGCTACGACGCGCCCTGCCAGCTCAAGCTCGGCACCTACGAGGGGATCGACCGCGGCGCCTCGCACACGAAGGTCTACGACAGCGCGCGGCCGTTCGCCGTGGCGCCCACGCGACTCGACGTCGACGCACACGATGCCGCTGGCTGGCGGACCAAGGGCTTTCACCCGGTCCTGCCCGAAGGCACGCTCACGAACCCGCGCGCAAGCCTGCTCCTGAAGATGCTCGCGCTGAAGCGCGCGCATCCGCTCCCAGCAAGTGCCGACGTGGCGGCGAGCTTCACCCTCGGGCTCGATCGCAAGGAGACCTGCGCCGACGCGGACCACTTCGATGGGTACGCGCAGGAGCACGCGCTGTGGGGTATGCCGTATGCGCTCCCAGGTCTCGACGCCGAGCAGGAGGCGTCGATCGTCGCGTGGGTCCAGGCGGGTGCGCCGCCGCCCCTGCCGACGCCGATCGCCCCGCGGATCGCCGCGTCCATCCGCGCGTGGGAGGCGTTCCTCGACGAGCCGTCTCCGAAGGCGCGACTGGCTAGCCGCTATCTCTACGAGCACCTGTTCCTGGCCAGCCTCTACTTCGAGGGGCTGGGCGACACGACGTTCTTCCGTCTCGTGCGATCACGAACCAGGAGCGGTCTCGTCGACGAGATCGCGACGCGCCGACCGTTCGACGATCCGCACGTCGACCAAGTGTACTACCGCTTCGTGCTGCGAACCGAGCGACCGCTCGAGAAGACGCACATGCCGTATCCGCTGAACGAAGCCCGTTTGCAGCGGTATCGCGCGCTGTTCCTCGATGCTGCGTATACCGTCGATCGCCTTCCCGGATACGATCCGCGGGTCGGTGCAAATCCCTTCCGCGCCTTCCAGGCGATTCCAGTCGAGTCGCGATATCGATTCCTGCTGGAGGAGGCCGAATTTTCTCTGATGGGCTTCATCAAGGGGCCCGTGTGCCGGGGACAGGTGGCGCTCGACGTCATCGAGGACCGCTTCTGGGTCACCTTCATGAGCCCGGATCTGCCCTCGATGAACGAGGAGACCGCGTTCCTCGCGAGCGTGAAGCAGCACCTCGACATGCCGGCGGAGGGCGGCAGCTCCGCGCCGCTGGCGCAATGGCTGGCGTACGGCCTCGAGCACGAGCGCTATGTCGCGAAGAAGGCCGCGTTCCTCGCGAGGACCGCCGACCGCAACGGCGGCATCTCGCTGCGGACCATCTGGGACGGGGACGGCAAGAACGCCAACGCGTCGCTCACCGTGTTCCGTCACTTCGACAGCGCGACCGTGGTGAAGGGCCTCGTGGGAGCGCCTCCGAAGACCGCCTGGGTGGTCGGCTTCCCGCTCCTCGAGCGGATCCACTACCTCCTCGTCGCAGGGTTCGATGTGTTCGGCAACGTCGGCCACCAGCTCACGACGCGGCTGTACATGGACTTCCTGCGCATGGAGGGCGAAGCCAACTTCCTCATGCTGCTGCCGCCGGCGCGCGCCCGCACGCTCGTCGACCTCTGGTACCGCGGCTTGGCTGGCAGCGCGAAGGAGCGCGTCGTCCGCGATCTCACGTCCTTCACGGAACCGTCGAGCGTGCGCTACACGACCCGTGCGGCAGAGAACGAGCTCTTTCCCATGCTCGAGGCCCGGACATGGCAGGCGCATCGTGACCGGTTCGACGCCGACCTGGCGCCGTTGCTCTTGCGGCTGAGCCGGGTCCAGGGGATCGCGGCGTCCCGACTACCGGAGCTCTCGTTCGTCAGCGTGTCCGGCGTCGACTTCACCATCACGCGCGACAGTGCCCATTCCAACGTGGCCCATCTCTTCGGTGAGGACGCGCGGCGGCTCGAGGGCGAAGACGCGATCACGGTGCTACCAGGTCTGCTGGGGGCCTACCCCAACGCGCTGTTCGAGGTCGCGCGCCCGGACCTGGAGTCCTTCGTGCAGGCCATCGAGCACCTCGACGAGGAAGGCGCGTACCGCGCCCTCCGTACGCGCTTCGGCGTCCTCCGAGCGAGCGATCGCTTCTGGCGCTTCACCGACGACCTGCAGAGCCGCCACGTGCAGGCCGAGCCGATCGCGGCGGGCCTCCTCGATCTGAGCCGCCTCGAGGCGTACTAGTCGCCGCGGGTCGTGGGGTCGTCGACACGAACGGGGCCGGTGGCGTCCGCCGGGCTCACGAGGTTCTCCGGCGGAAGCTTCACGGGGAGCTCCGAGACGTGGAGGAGCGCGAGAAGGAGGATCCCATGGCACGAGTTGCGCAGCGTCGCGCTCGCGGTCTGATCTTTCGGCTGATCAGCTTGACGAGCTCGACGACCGCTACAGGCGCGAAGCCGCAGCCGCCGACCAGCACCCAGTCCCGCATCGTCAGTGGGACCGTGTGCAGCACACGGCGAAGGAACGGCACGTAGACCGCCGCCAACTGCAGCACGAGACAGGTAACGACCGCGGCCCACAGCCATCCGTTCGTGAAGAGCCGCGCGTCGAGTGCAGACCGCCGCCTCGATCTTGCGTTGAACGTGTGAAAGACCTGAACGAACGCCAGCGTCATGAAGGCGATGGTGACCGCGTGACGGCCGCCCTCGCCCGCGGTTCCATACCAGGTCATCCCGATCCAGAACGCGAGGAGCGTGGCCCC
>Ga0123338_10005225_pt1 | contig 11155 bp, 9 predicted proteins | sample grotaG_FD_89793 | JGI IMG/M metagenome (GOLD analysis project Ga0123338, IMG submission 89793) | Glacier valley bacterial and archeal communities from Borup Fiord, Nunavut, Canada, to study Microbial Dark Matter (Phase II) -... | ecosystem: Environmental > Aquatic > Freshwater > Ice > Glacier ...
AGTTGATATTATCAAATTTTCGATTGAATATAATCTTCCGCCAGGTAATAATTATGAATTGATACATGATGATGTAATCAAAAGTATCGTTGATTCAGCTCATTCAAAAAACATCATAGTATCTGTATATATTAGCAGTACTAAGTATTTAAAGAAAGCAATTGATGCAGGAGTGGATGATGTTGCTCATATGGTGGTCGACAACCTCGATACAGATACAATTAATGATATGATTAATAAAAATATTTATTTCGAACCGACTCTGGAATTATGGAATGGGGTTGGCTGGGGTAGTATTGCAGTATCCAATCTTTCAAAATTCTATAAGGCAGGTGGGAAAATTGCTTTCGGCACAGATTTTGCTGGGTATACTACCCCATTTGATAAAGAGTTTCCAATTACTGAGATTAAGCTGATGAAAGATGCAGGTATGTCAAATATGGATATTATAGTCGCTGCAACTAAAAACGCTGCCTATGTTTGTGGAATGGACAAAGAAATTGGCACAGTCGAGATTGGGAAAAAAGCAGATTTACTCATTGTAGATGGGGATCCTTTGGAAGATATTTATGTTCTTAATAATGCAAAAATTGTAATACATAGCGGCATCATTATTAAAAACGATTAATCGTAAAAATATAGCAGGGACACAAAGTAAAGTGTCCCTGCTAGTAAAATTACTTTATTTTTAATATTCTCCTGGCTACACTTACCATTGGCTTAAAGAATACGCCTTCCATCTCTTTTTTTACAGTCTTTAGCTGTTTTCGAATCTCAATTTTTTGTGGACAATGACGTTCACATTTCCCACATTCTGTACACTGGGAAGCAAAAGCCGGTTGTTTCGACATCAACCCTAAGGTCTGCATATATTTAAATCGAATTCTTTTATCCCCTAACAGGTACTTTTCGTTATAGTTTGAGAAGCATCCAGGGATGTTTACACCGGAAGGACAAGGCATACAATATCCGCAGGCTGTGCAGGGTATCTTCGTCTTTTCCATCATAATTGCCTTTACTGTATCAAAAACTATAAGCTCCTTCTCCGTCAAAGAATTCGCTTCTGCTTCCTCAGCAATTTTGATGTTCTCGCCCAACTGTACTTCATCACTCATCCCTGATAATACAACATTTACTTCTGGGTGATTCCATATCCATCGTAGTGCCCATTCTGCAGGTGTCCATTTTGAATCGTTGCTTTTAAATGCTTCTACTACCTGGCTAGGAAGGTTATTAACCAGTTTCCCACCTCTCAGCGGTTCCATGACAATGACCGGAATACCTAAGGAATATGCCAGTTGCAGTCCAGATTTGGTTGCCTGATTGTTCTCATCAAGGTAGTTATACTGAATCTGGCAGAAATCCCACGGATATGCTACTATAATCTGTTCAAAATCAGCTTTCCCTCCATGGAAGGAAAAACCGATATTTTTAATGGTACCTGCTTTCTTTAACTCTTCAAGCCAATCTATAACCCCAATCTCCACCATACGGTCAAAAGTCGGCTTATCCGTCAACATATGAAGGAGATAATAATCAATGTAGTCTGTCTGTAATTTTGAAAGTTGAGTAGCAAAGATTTTTTTTGCACCGTCTAATTTACTAACCATAAAAGGGGGTAGCTTCGTAGCTATCTTAACCCTTTCCCGATACCCTCCTAATAAAGCCTCTCCAAGGAGTGATTCGCTTTTCCCGTTGTTGTAGAAATATGCAGTGTCAAAATAATTGACTCCTTTTTCAATGGAATCATGCAACATTGCTATCGATTTGGCTTCATCAATTGCTCCGCCCTTCATAGGAAATCTCATACAGCCAAAGCCCAAGATAGAAAGCTTGTCACCATTTTTTACATTTTCTCTTGTTAGCATAATTAATACCCCCATAGATTTTCAAGGTTCTTAAGAACCTTGTTTTTAATTAAGGCTTTTTTAATATTATAAGCCTTTCGTAGTGAGTTCGTAAGAAATCTTCGAAAGAGATAGTCCTATTCTGCTCGCTAATCAATGTACACAATCCCTTAACTTAAGTGTGTCTAAAAAGAATTTTCTTAGTTCTTCTACGCTTTCCTTTGTAGTTGCCCAGGAGGTAACGAAGCGAACTATGCTCTGCTTTTCATTCAATATTCTCTGTACACTGAAATCGAACTTTTCCGACAACCTTTCTAGAAGCCCACTTGGCAGAATTGGAAATAATTGATTTGAACAAGGTGGTGTGTAAAAAAGGTAGCCGCATTGCTTCAAGGTATCAGCAATTGTTTCTGCCATCAAATTAGCATGGGTTCCTAATTCAAAATATAAATTTTCTTTAAATAAAGCTTCAAATTGGATACCCATTACAAAGCCCTTTGCCATCATGGCTCCCCGTTGTTTTATCAGGTAACGGAAATCCTCCTTCAGCTCCTCTTTACAAATTACCAAGGCTTCACCAAGCAGTGCCCCATTTTTGGTGCCTCCAATATAAAATACATCAACTAGCCTTGCAATATCCTTCAGTAATAAATCATTCGATTTACAGGTTAATGCCGAGGCTAACCTTGCGCCGTCAAGAAATAGGAGTAACCCATTTTCCTTACATATATTATGAATGGCTGTCAATTCAGTCTTTGTATATATCGTTCCAAGTTCAGTTGTGTCTGAGATATATACCATCTTCGGTAATACCATATGTTCATCGGAATGATAATCCAGGACAGTCTGGATTGCATTAGTGGTAAGTTTTCCATTCTCCGAAGGCATGATTACCACTTTATGACCGGTTGCTTCGATAGCACCTGTCTCATGAACATTAATGTGTCCGGTATCTGCAGCGATTACGCACTGATGAGGTCGTAAAAAAGCAGAAATCACCAACAGATTAGTTTGTGTCCCTCCAGGAATAAAATGAATATCAACATCCTCTTTTGCAATCTGTTTCTTAATATATTCCTTGGCTCTATCGCAGTGAATATCATTCCCATATCCTGTATTCTGTTCAAAATTAGATTTCATTAATAATTCTAATACCTGTGGGTGCGCACCTTCACTGTAATCATTCACAAAGCTGTACATTATATTACCTCCATTATATAGGACAAGATGATTTAGCTTTTCTATTCAACTAATTTCATATATCGTTTTAATTCATCATAAAAGTTTTCTCTTGTTCCAGCTAGAATGACAACTACAATCTTTCCAGCTTCCTCGTAAACCCGATACGCTATTTCATAATTAGTTTTATTATAATAAACATCATACCCATATATTCCTGATAAATCACCTGTTTTGAGACCTCCCATATATGGATCATGACTAAGCTTTTCCAATGTAGTCCGAAATAATACTTTTAATTCCTTTTCCTTAATCTTCTTAAAGAACTTTTCGACACCCTTCAGATGCTGAAGTTCATACATCTATTCATCCTCCGCTCCAAAAAGTTCATCCAGAGAGATTTTTCCGTCACCCTTTATTGCCATCTCATCTGCCTCTGTAATCATTTTCAAAATAGCAGGATGTATCTTTTTGTTCCGCTCTTTAAACTTTACTAAAAGTTCGGAACCAGTAAAACCCTGTGCAATTAGTTCCGTAAGGATTTCTTCTGAAAAGTCACTGTTTTCTGTACGAACAGGTCGTAGCATAATGCATCCATCCTTTAAAATGCATTCTGCTTCATTGGCAAATCCTAGTGCTTCATAATATTTCTGCGGGATGGTTAGCTGACGCTTTACCGAAATGTTTATGATTTTTCTTTCCATTCTATTTTCACTCCTAACAACAGTCTGTGTCATATATCTTCCCCCTTTATATTATGCCCCTTATCCTATTAAATACTCAAATCTTTGTATAATTGTTTCCTTGTTTCCTTGTTTCCTTGTTTCCTTGTTTCCTTGTTTCAATTATATCAAGAATATATGAAACTGTCAATTGCTTACTTTTCGAATCGATGACAAGCCAAATAGGCTGCCCAAAAATCCAAGCAATATACTAACCGTTAGAATTAAAATCCCCGTATTGTTAATCAGTTCTTCCTTAGGTGGCAGCGGGATAAAGGGCATGGAACCACCTAATTGAATGTAACCCTGGTTAATTAGAGGAATAAGTAACGCTACTGCAAGGATGCCTCCAAACAGTGTTAACAATAGTCCTACCAATACAAACGGAAATCCGATGAAGCTGCTTGGAGCTCCTAAGAGCCTTAGGGTATTGATTTGATCCTTATTATTGTAAATGCCCTGACGAATCATATGAGCTATGATAATCAAGGTTGTGATGCCTACTGCCGCGATGATTAGATAACCAAGTAATTTTAGGCCTTCCGTAATCCCTTTCAGCTGATCTAAAACCGCGCGGTTATCTCTGACATAGTCGATTCCGTTCAAATTCACGACGTTTTCAAGAACCGCATCCATGGACTCCAAATGTATTCTAATCTCAATAAATGCTTCAAAGGGATTCTCCTCAAATAGCTCCAGAATTTGTGCTTCCTCGCCCAAAGTCTCCTCCATGCGAGCCTGTGCTTCCTCTTCACCAATTAGCCGGGCATCCCAAACTCCCTCCATGGTCTTAACCTGATTTACCAATTTCATAGCCTTATCTGTATCTGTATTCTCATCAAAATAAGCACTGATTTCTGCTTCCTCTGAAAGCATAGTTATTAATTGGTCTCCTACAGCCCAACCTATCGCAACCATACCAAGGAGAAATAGAATTAGACCGGTACCCACTACCGAGAAAAAATTGGAGAGTAGATTATATCGAATCGTCTTTACTGCTTCTGATAAAAAATACCCAAGATTGTAAAAGAACGTTTTCACTTTGTCTGTTCCCTCCGTTCTACCGTAATATTGCCTTTATCCACATGTATAAAAGTAGCATTTTCATAATTTTCAATTAAATGTGTTGCGTGGGTAGTAATAATAACTGCCGTGTTTTGATCCCGAAAGGAAGTAAGAAGGGCTAATATATTTAAAGCATTGTCATGATCTAGATTTCCTGTTGGTTCATCTGCTAGGATTAAAGCAGGTTTTCTTGCTACTGCGCGGGCAATTGCTACCCTTTGGGCTTCTCCCCAAGATAAATTTTCTACCATGGATTTAGCTTTATGTATAAGACCTACTCTGGTTAGTGCATTCTTCGCATCTTCCTTCATCTTTCGGGGAGTTTTGCCTAGGAAACGCATTCCAATCATTACATTTTCTATCGCAGTTCTGCCTTCAATCAATTGGAATTCCTGGAAAACGGGTCCTACCTTTTTACGTAGCCTTCTGATTCTTCTACCTCTTCTTTTGGTCATTGGCTGACCGAATACTTTTAGCGATCCCGAGGTTGGGTATTCCATTCCCATGATAAGCTTTAGCAAGCTGGTTTTTCCTGATCCACTTGGCCCGGTGATAAAAACAAGCTCTCCTGGCTTTATTTCCAGATTAACATTCTGTAATGCCAAAGTCCCCTCCTGATATTTTAGAGAAACATCTTTTGCTTCAATCATCCTAATCCTCCTGACATAGACCACTTTTCTGAACTTACGCGTTAAAATAAAGCACTAAAACTTCGGTATAATATCAAATACCAGACTGCCTTCTATAGTCTCAAGCTTATTCAAGGCAAAATCAATGCTTACAGAATCCCCCGCTAACTGCTTAAAATCGATTAATAATGGTCCGTTCTTAAATAATTCCTGAATGGAGGTAGCTTCCAAAGGCATCTCATAAAAGCTACCTTCCTCTACTTCAAATAGTAGAGAAGCATCACCTGCCAGTGTAAATTTACCAGAAAGAACGAGATGCTTTCCCGGAACTTCAATCACTACTTTATCCGTATAAAAATGGAATATGGTTTCGGGTAGTTTGGAGTGTTCCTGTAGAATCTTGTTAAACGTATCCTCAGTAAGGGCCCCTTCCATCTTAAAAAATCCATAACTTAAGTTTAAATCCTCCGTAGTAAAATAGCCTTCCCCTACTATTTTCGTTATCTCACTAATAATGTCGGAAAATAGAAGTTTACAATCCTCCCAAACCTGTACTAGATTTTCAAGCTGTTCTTGATAATGCTCTCTATCTTCCTGTAAAGAAGCCAGATATTCTTCCTGTTCTTCCTTAAGCTCCTGCTGTTCTTTTAAAGGTTCTTCCAGTTCCGATTGCTTTTGCTCTAGCAGTAATACATTCTCTGCCAACTCGTCCTTTTCTGTCTGTAAAACCTTTTTTCCCTCTTCCAAGTCGTCCAAAAGTTCCCCTACATTCCGAGAAATATCCTTAATCATATTAATGCTTTTTAGAAATTCGGTCAGATTATCTGCATTTAATAATATTTCTAAATAGGAAGCAGGACCACCCCTTTGATAATCGACAAGCACCTGCTTTAATATATTAAGTTGAAAATCATAGTCCTTCTGCTTTTCCTCAATTTTGTTTTCTAACTCTATACTATGTACCTGAAGGGCATCGATTTCCTCGGTTATTTGTTGTATCTCCCGCTTTAATTCCTCCATCTTTTGATTGATGGTAAAAAGCTTCTCTAAAACAGCTTTTTCCTGGGCTGATATACCTTCGAGTTTTTCCTGGAGATCTGTAATTGGCTGCACCTCACCGGATACATGGTAGGGTATTACTACAAGAGTTATCATCATAACAATAGTAATAAGCTTTCCTATATATACTAATTTACGTTTCGTCAAATTGTCACCTTCCCAAGGATACAGATTGTTTGCTTTCTCCGTTTTTATCTAAGTTTTAGTCTACTTTGATAATTATACCATCCTTTTGTTCTACTTTCTACTGTACATTTTATTTAAGAGACCTAAGTGCAGCAAAAAGTTTCAAACCCTAAAATAGGGCCCCATTGTCTTGAAATGATATCTTCAAAGACTTTGGAGCCCATTTACTTATCCATTATTTTATATAAATAAATTTACATTGGAATCTTCTGCTTCGCCAAGATAATATCCCACTCCAGCAATTTTAACTCCATCAATCAATTCTTCCTTCTTAAGTCCCATAACATCCATAGACATTTGGCAGGCAACAATTTCAATTCCACTATCGATTGCAGCTTGAATTAATTCTTCCAAAGATGAAATATTTTTGTTTTTCATTACCATACGGATCATCTTTCCGCCCATACCCATCATATTCATATTAGAAAGTTTCAGCTTTTTGCTGCCTCTAGGCATCATAGTGCCAAACATCGTATCCATAAAACCCTTCTTAGCCTTGACTTTTTCTGGTTTTCTTAGAATATTCAATCCCCAGAAGGTAAAGAACATCGTAACCTTTCTACCCATCGACGCTGCACCGTTCGCAATAATAAAGGATGCTATTGCCTTATCTAAATCGCCGCTGAATACCACGATTGTCTTATTATTTCTTTCTTGCTGCATTGACATGCCTTGTAATATCGGCATTCCCTGATTTACCGTCTCGCTTTTCGTGTTCTTTTTAATAAATGCATTAATATTGCCACCTGTTTTTGATACATCCAATAATTCATTATTTGTCCGTTTACACCAAGCTTTTATGTCCTCATAAAAACCAGGATCGGAAGCAGATACTTTTAATATTTGACCGTCCTTTAAATCACCCATGGAGGCTTTCACCTGCATCAGAGGTCCAGGACAGCAAAGTCCACAGGCATCTAAGGCTGCATCATAACTTCCAATATGGCTCGTTTCCTTCTTAATAGCTTGGGTGTCCGGATCTATGAATACGTGTTTTAAACCGTTGTTGCTACTGTCATATGCGTTACTTTCCTTTACCGGATTAAAGTTCAAAGTTGATACAGTCTTATATCCGCCGGTAATATTCTTAACCTGGTAGCCATGTTGACTCAGGATGCGATCTGCCACGTAACCACGTAAGCCAACCTGACAGTACTCTATAATCGGTTTATCATAATCAAGTTCACCGAGTCTTTCTCTCAAGCTGTCCACTGGAATATTCAAAGCTCCTTCGATATGTCCATTCTTATACTCTTCTTCACTACGAACATCCAAAAGGATATATTCCTCCTTATTCATTTGTTCAACTTCATTCCAGGTTATAACATGAGTCCTTCCTTCCAGTACATTTTGAGCTACAAACCCTGCCATATTAACAGGATCCTTTGCAGAGGAAAATGGTGGTGCATAGGAAAGTTCCAACTCTGTTAAATCCTCTACTGTGCCGCCCAGACGGATTACAGTCGCAATAACATCAATTCTTTTATCAACTCCGTCATAACCAATCCCCTGTGCTCCAAGAATCTTTCCTTCTTCATTAAATATCAGCTTTAAGGACATCGGTATTGCGCCGGGATAATAGGAAGCATGGGAAACAGGGTGAACATAGATTATTTTATAGGAAATATTTGCTCTTATTAACGTTCTTTCATTCGCTCCGGTACTGGCTGCTGTCAAACCGAACACCTTAATAATAGAGGTTCCCTGAGAACCCTTAAAAGTTGTCTTTAATCCTGCAACGTTATCGGCTGCAATTCTACCCTGCTTATTTGCCGGTCCTGCTAAAGGAATAGCAGTTTTCAGCTTAGTAATATAATCAACAACTTCAACAACATCTCCTACTGCGTATATATTTGAAATATTAGTTTCCATTTTTTCATTTACTATAATGTGCCCTTTTAATCCGAGCTCAATGCCACTATTTTTGAGAAATGCTGTATCTGGAGCGACTCCGATTGCCAGAATCACTAAGTCTGTGCATAATGTCTTACCGCTATTTAATGTAACCTCAACCTGGCTGCCGATTTCCTTAAAGGCTTTCACGCCATCACCAAGCAATAATTGTACTCCGTTCTCAACTAATTCCTTCTCAGGAATCACTACCATATCGGAATCAAAAGGTGCAAGAATATGAGGAGCGGCCTCTACAAGCACCACATTAAGTCCTCTTTCTCGTAGGTTTTCAGCCATTTCTACACCTACAAAGCCACCACCAATTACTATGGCATTTTCAATGCCCTTTTTATCGACATATGACTTGATGGCATCGGTGTCCGGTATATTCCTTAACGTAAATATCTTACTACTGTCAATTCCGGGTATGTTTGGTCTTAAAGCCTTGGCTCCTGGTGAAAGTATTAGATCATCATAATTTTCCTCATAAATACCTCTGGTTTTACTTTTCACAGTTACTTTTTTATTAGCTGGATCTACACTAACCACTTCGCTGTTATTCCTGACATCGATGTTAAACCTCGCCTTCATCGATTCCGGAGTTTGAACCAAGAGTTTGCTTCTTTCCTTTATACTTTCCCCGATATAATAGGGAAGTCCGCAATTGGCAAAGGAAATATATTCATCCCTTTCAAACATGATAATTTCTGCATTTTCATCTAATCTTCTAAGTCTTGCTGCTGCAGAGGCTCCACCTGCCACACCGCCAACAATTAATACTTTTTTACTCATATATTTATCCTCCATTCATTGATTATAAAAATTAGTCATGAAATAGTACTTTAACTAAATCAGCTACTTTAGCGTTATTTACCGAATAATAAATCTCAAGACCGTTTCTTCTGCCTACGATTATTCCAGCCATTCTTAATTTCTGTAAATGTTGGGAAATTGTAGATTGTGGTGTATTTAAACAATCCTGCATATAGGTTACATTGCATTCCCCTTTTTCTAAAAGTCCTTTTACAATGCAAAGTCTCACCGGGTGAGCTAAAACTTTTAAAAGTTCTGCTGTATCCGAATATTTATTATAATCTTTCTCCATAGTGTCACCCACTTTATTAAATATTATAGTAATGCTTATTTAAAATAAATAGGACAATTTGATTGTCATAAATAAGTAATTTGTAATAGTATAAATTGCGTTTATAAGTCATCTTTCATGATAATTATTTCATGGCTATGCTATATTCAGCATATAAACTATCAAACGGGACTACATTACTATATTCATATATTACGATATAGTGATTAACATGTCAAGACAAGATTATTTTTTTAATTCTTATGCATTCTTCTATGGTCCTTCTAAAACAAGTCCTAAGAAGGGCTGTTGTTTTTTATGCAACAGCCCTTCTTTTATATCTTATATAGTTTTTATTTATAGTTCCAGCAATTTTTCTCCTTTTATCTCCTCCGCGCTCCAGCTTAATAATGCAAAATTACCTTTTGAATGGGCATCAACCTTATTAATCCACTCTATTTCATTACTTGCTTTAGCTGATAACATTTGATTTGTAGTACCGGTATGATATAACGAAGAATTAATTACCCACCACTTCGTTGCAATTTTAGCACGTTTTAAATCTTCTTCAAGACGCATTGCTTCAAATACAGGGGTCGTTTCTGCTAAAGTAACAATAATTACTTCGGTTTCGTCAGCGTTACGTAATCTTGGTAATAGTTTTCTTGCTGATTCTGGTATATCACCATTGGAACGTTTAATCTCCTGATTATAACTCTGAGTGGAATCTAGTAGTAATAATGTATGACCTGTAGGTGCGGTATCAATAACAACAATTTGATCTTCTGCTTTATCAACAACCTCAGCAAAAGCTCTAAATACTGCTATTTCTTGTGTACAAGGAGATCTTAAATCTTCTTCTACGTAGGCTATATCATCCTCAGTCATAGTTTCTCTTGCCTTTGAAAGGACTTCTTCTTGATATTTTTTCAGTTCTTCTTTTTCATCAATGTGGCTCATTGTAATGCCACTGCTCTCTTTAATAACAAACTTCAGATGAGCTGCTGGATCTGTGGTGGTTAAATGAACTTTTTTACCCTTAGCTGCTAACCCCATAGCGATAGCTGCTGCAATCGTTGTTTTTCCAACGCCACCTTTACCCATTGTAAAGATTACTTTTTTATTGGAATGATAAAGGTCATCAATAACATCATTCAGTTTTGGAATAGCACTGGCATTTACCTTTTCTTCTCGAATAATATATTTATCCTTTGTAAGCAATGCTCTTACATTCTCCATTCCAGTAATGTTATAAGCTCTAAGGGGAACAAAATATGCTGTTGTATCCTTTAATCCTTCCGGCATATTGCATAGAGACTTCTGTTGCTTTTGGTATAAGCTCTCGGAAATAGAATCATCATATGAAGTCAGGACACCGTTAATTATCATCGCTTGGTTGTTTACACCAATCTCTGCAAGTTCTTTTGATGCTCTTTCTGCCTCTTTTAAAGGGGTTTCTTCCGGACGTGATACTAAAATCAATGTTGTAAG
>Ga0123338_10005226_pt1 | contig 11154 bp, 19 predicted proteins | sample grotaG_FD_89793 | JGI IMG/M metagenome (GOLD analysis project Ga0123338, IMG submission 89793) | Glacier valley bacterial and archeal communities from Borup Fiord, Nunavut, Canada, to study Microbial Dark Matter (Phase II) -... | ecosystem: Environmental > Aquatic > Freshwater > Ice > Glacier ...
CGGATCACCGGCGATCACGATCCTCGGTACTGTGAGCGACGATGACCGTCGTAGACCAGATCACCGCAGACCAGGTGCCGCTGCTCTGCCTCACTGCCGACGGTGCGTTCTGGAGCGCCTTCGGGCCGACGGTGCGCAACGGGCGGGTCGACACCGACCTGCTGCTGACTCGCCAGACCGCCCCTGTCGCGGTGCCGGCCGCCGCCATGCTGCGGGTCGCCAGCGGAAACCCCCCGGGAACCGACGCGCGGCTCGGGATCCGTTGAGCGTGAACGCCAGCGACCCGGTCGGGTTCGACGTGATCCTCCCAGCGCTCGACGAAGCGTTGGCGCTGCCGCGCGTGCTGAGCGGCCTCCCGCCGGGCTACCGGGCCATCGTCGTCGACAACGGATCGACCGACGCCACCGCCGACGTCGCCCGCGCGTACGGCGCGCTCGTCGTCGATCAACCGGTGAGAGGCTTCGGTGCTGCGTGTTGGGCGGGACTCGAAGCCGCCAGCGCCGACGTCGTCTGCTTCATGGACGCGGACGGCAGCTTCGACGCGGCGCAGTTACCCACCGTGACCGGTCCGATCATCGACGGCACCGCGGACCTCGTGCTCGGATCCCGACGAGCCGTCGCCGGTGCGTGGCCGTTGCACGCCAGGTTGGCGAACCGGGTGCTGGCCTTCGAGATCCGCCGGCGATCCGGTGTTGCCATCACCGACCTCGGTCCGATGCGTGCTATGCGCCGATCGTCGTTGATGGCATTGGGCATGCTCGACCGGCGCTCCGGTTGGCCGCTGGAGATGGTGCTGCGGGCGAGCACGGCGGGTTGGCGAATCCAGGAGGTACCGGTGAGCTACCACCCGAGGATCGGCGCGTCGAAGGTGACCGGCACGATCAGGGGAACGGCACGCGCAGTGGGTGACATGAGCAGGATCCTCGTCGATGGCCGCCGCTGAACCCGCTGACCTGGCCACCACACCGTGGCTGCGCCTCAGTCGCCGGACCGTGTACGAGAACAACTGGATCCGGGTCGAGGAAGACCGAGTGCGGGTGCCGAACGGCCACGAGACGATCTACGGCGTCGTCCGTTGCGCGGACGCTGTGGGCGTGCTGCCGTTTGTCGACGACGACCACGTGATCCTGGTGCAGCAGTACCGATACGTCGCCGGCCATCCGACGTGGGAGATGCCGACAGGCGGACGCGGGCAGGGCGAGACGTTGGAAGACGCAGCACGCCGCGAGCTCGCAGAAGAGGCTGTGTGCACCGCCGGGAAGCTCGAGCACCTCACTCGCTACCACACGTCCAAGAGCGTCGTCGACGAAACGGCTCACCTGTTCATCGCGACCGATCTCGGTGACGCCTCCGGTGCCGAGCACACCGACTTCACCGAGCTCCTCCGCCGTGAAGTGTGGAAGTTCGACACCGTCGTCCAGATGGTGCACCGGGCCGAGATCACCGACTCGATGACCGTCATCGCAGTCCTGATGGCCGAAGCCAGGCGTCGTGACTGACTCTATCGACGGTGCGGTCATCGTGATCGCGAAGACACCACACCCGGGCCGGGTGAAGACACGGCTCGTGCCACCGCTCACTCCTCAAGAGTCCGCCGAGGTCGCGTGGGCATGCCTCAGCGACACCTTGGATGCAGTGGCACGAACTGCGGCACGACGCCGGGTGCTGCTCCTCGACGGTGAGCCCGGCAGCTGGATCCCGGACGGCTTCGAGGTCATCACCCAGCGCGGCAACGGCCTCGCAGATCGGCTGGTCGCCGGGTTCGACGACGTCGACGACGACGCCGTCTTGATCGCGATGGACACGCCCCAGGTCCGGCCGGCGCAGCTGGACCGGGCCCTGCAGACGCTGCGAACATCCGCACAGGCGGTGCTAGGTCGGTCCCCCGACGGCGGCTTCTGGTTGCTCGGTCTGCGACGTGGCATTCCCGCCGCGACCGTTCTCGACGGCGTGCCGATGAGCACCACCCACACCGGAGCTGCTCAGTTCCGGCGCCTGCAAGAGCTCGGCGTGTCGGTCACTTTGCTGGAGGAGCTGCGCGACATCGACACGATCGACGACGTCCTCGCCGTCGCGGAACTGATCCCCAGCTCGGCCACCGCACAGCTGGCCGCACGCCTGACGAGCCGCGACGATCATGCCGCACCCAGCAAGATCGGTGGTTTGCTCGACGAGATCCGCTCCAGCCTGCGCCGCGTCCACCCCGACGAGTTCAGGTCCGAGATCGAACGAGGGGCGCTGGTAGTCGATACCCGGCCGATCGAGCAGCGCGATACGCATCGCAGACGCTGACGATCCGGGCCGGCAACAGATCTGCTCGCCGACAGACCGTCAGGGTAGCCGCCGCCATCGATCCGTTCGTGATCGCCACGCACCACCGGACCGATGTCGGCGAGGACGACGGTGTTCGACGAGGGCCTGCCCGGCGATCGCGTGACCCTTGACGATCTCGAACTCGTCGGCGTCGAGCCGAGCGGACTTGTTCAGGATCGCATCAGAGACCTGCAACTTGCCGAGATCATGCAACTACGCTACGAGACCCAGCCGATGGATCTCGACCCCCGACAACCTCAGCTGCCCGCCGACACCGATCGCGTGCGCGACGGTGCGAACCAAATGATAACGGGTGATCACATCCTTGGTCGCCAACATCGCCACGCACTGGTGGACCAAACGGTTCCAGACCTAGCTCAAACGCCGACAACGGTTCGTTCGCGACCAGCGGACGAACCAGATCCGTGAACACACGATCCTGCAGGTACGCGACGAACGCACCGATCGTCAACCCGAACACGCCGACAACGTCAAACAGGTGCGCCAACCAGAACCCCGCCGTGAACGGCGCCCGCGCCACCCACACCAAGATCGACGTCCCGATGAACACGAAGCCGACCGACACCTTGAGCGGACGCAACGAGCCGCTGATCCACGACAACCGCAGGTGACGCACCGACAACGCAACACACACTGACAGCAACACACACTGACAGCGACACACACCGCGGGATCGCTGCCCGTGACGGTCAGCGCGACCTTCACACCACGGCCGGTGCCGTCGGCGAACTCAAGACGCAGATGCTCGCCGGGACCACCGGTCGGAGCGACATCGAAAGCGAACACTTGGTGCAGATCAACTTCGGTCATCGTCCCGATCACCATGTCCGGGGCCATGTAGGGCGTCAGCGGTTCACCAACGGCGGGTGCGTTGCGCTGTTCGCCGGTGTCGCGGTCCTTGCCGAACCACAGGTCCCACGCGACCGCTGCGGCGCAGGTCAGCTGACGTTCGATCCGAACGGCCCAACCGACGTCGGTCTCTGTCACTTCGGGCTGGTCGAGCCCGAACCCGTGCACCAGTTCTTCGTGCCGGGCGACGCCTCTGTGGGTGCGACCAGTCAGGCCGACCATCGGCGAACGTCGCGCAAGGCAGCAGCTCTCTTCCCGCAGCCTTCCCAATGGGGCAGGGTTGTTCTCCCACAAGGAAGGGTCTGCAGTGGGTTTGGTTGATTCTTTGGGTTGAGACTATTCAGGTTGCCGGTGGCGGTGTGGAGACGGCTTGCGTCGCTGGCGACCCGCTCGGAGATCGAGAGTCGACGCAGTTGCATCCATCGTGACGAGGGTTCGACGTGTCCCCGCGGGTCTGCCGGACACGACATGGCCGTTGATCGCCGGAGGCTACGAACGCATCAGGTCCTGCCACAGCACCACCTGATGGCCGTCGGGATCGCGCCGCGCGAAGGACGCGACGATGCCGGGTTTCGTGACGACGGGTACCGGAGACGCCAGCCGCAGCCGCTCGCTCTCGACGTCGTCGACGGCGATGCCCACCCGAATGCCGGTGCCCAGCGTGTGCGTCGCGACGATTCGGAGGGCGAGGTCGGGATCACGTCGCAGCACCCACTCGGCGACGCCTGGCTCCGAACTCAGGTCGGGCTGACGCTGGAACAGTTCCGAGTAGAACCCGACCGACCGCTCGAGGTCCGACACTGGTAGATCCACCGTCAGTCCAACGACCTCCATCACGAGGAACGCTACCGGCCGGTTCAGGTGTACCGCCGAGCGTTCTCTGCGTCAGTCAGTTACTTTGCGGCGGGCTCGCCGAAGGCGTCGGAGTCGCTTTCAGCCGAGGTCAATTTCGCGTCTCAAGGAACCTTGTCGCGACTTCCTCTACGGTCCTCCTCAGGTCGTCGCGCGCGAGATCGTCGAGCACGTCCGTCAGCAGAACCTCCAGCCGGGCGATCACCTTCCCGCTGAAGTGACGATGCTCGAGCAGTACCAGATCGCCCGCGGGTCGTTGCGTGAAGCGCTGCGGATCCTCGAGGTCTACGGGCTGCTGCGCATCCAACCGGGCCCGGGTGGCGGGCCTGTCGTGCGGACGATCGGTCCCCGTCAGTACGCCCGGCTGTTGACGTTCTGCATGAATGTCAACAGCACGACGTATGGCGACATCACGTCGTCGGCGACGTTGATGGAATCGATGTTGGTGCGAACGGCTGCAGACCGGCGCGACAAGGCACAACTCGCCAAGATCCGTGCAGCGCTCGAGGCGGCCGACACCCCCGACAGCCGCAGTTAAGGGGTGGCGATGCGCGAGTTCCACGAGTCGATCGTCAGCGTGCCGGGCGGCGAATTGCTGGCGATGTTCCTGCGAGCACTCGACGAAGCGCTCGCCATGCGTATCGGCAACTCCATCGCCGTCTTCGAGGCCCACGAGATGGTCGGTGTCCATGAAGAAATCGCCGCAGCGATCAAAGCGGGTGACGGCGACACGGCTGCGCAGTTGTGCGTCGAACACCGCAAAGCGAACCTCAAACGCTACGAACGGACGTTTCCCGGTATCTCCCGCGAAGAGGTCCGCTGGATCTGAGCCCACACGAACTACGACGGGAGCAGCAGGTGTGCGGGATCGAACCGGTACACGCGGGCTGCGTTACCGTAGAGCACCTTGCGCATGACATCGCTGCCGAAACGATCGATGTGGGCGTTGGCGACTGCGAGCGGGTTCGGCGACAACCGGCTGTCAGGGATCAGGCACGTGTTGTGCGGGAAATCGGTCTCGAACCTCACATTGTCGGCGTAGTCCGGTAACTGGGCGAGCGTTCCCTGCTCGAAGCAGAACATCGTGTAGATCTGCCGGCGAAAATACTCGCTGGGAAGCAACCGTTCCGAAAGTAGTTCGGGGCCCTCGTTGTGGCGCCACTGCCGATCGAGCGCCTCGATCAGATACCGAATGAACCCGAACCGCCAGTTCGGGAAGGATGAAGTTCTCGATCCCGAACATGGAGTAGGTGCGCTTCGAAGGCACCCACGTCGACGCCGAAGCCGAAGCCGACCTGCGCCTCTACGACTTCTTCCCCTCGCAGGAATGGCAACTCATCGGCGACAGCATCACGCCAGACGGCGACCACAGCGGCCGCTCCAGTGACTCCCACGGCCATCCGGAGAGCGCCGGCCGCGTCGAAGGCAGAATCCGCATCGGCGATCGTGTCATCGACATCGAGAACGGCCTCGGTTACCGGGACCACGGCTTCGGACCACGCCCGCACACGATCTTCCGCGCCGCACGCTGGCACGCCCGCACCGTCGGACCGGAGCTCTCGTATTCGCTCATCACGATGCACGCCGAAGACGGCAGCTTCCACCGCATGGGCTACCTGATGCTCGACGGCAAACGCGAGCCGATCCGCGACGTGCACACCGTCAACTCGACCCTCGGTGACGGCTACTCCAGCGTCGGCGGCTGGACGAAGGTCCTCCTCGAGGACGGCAGGACGATCCGCATCGACGTCGACTCGATCGACGGTGTCGTAACGTCGACCCATCTCGACAACGGCGGCCCAGGATCATCGCCGGCCGGCATCGAAGTGCTCTCGATCCCCACATGGAACGGCCACCACGGCATCTGCGACTTCAACATGATCGACAACCCCCACCGCGCTGAACAAGAGGTGTCCCACACCTTCCTGGCGAACTGCGACACTGGACTCTCCCACCGCGCCGTGGACCTCAGCTGGGTTCGTTGACCACAGCTCTGCGCATCAACGCGAGGTCAGCGGCACGAATCTGAAGCAGCCCAACTCACTCGAGAGGTGAGTCGCCGAGGTCTGATATCGAGCGTGCGAAGGCACCAGTGACATTTCAGGCTTGGTTCGACACTTCTCCTCGTCTTACTCAATTTGCCGAGCCTGGCCGCACACAACCTCAGCTTGCTCGAAGAGTCAGTGTCTCCCGCACCGTGACGTCGAGCGCGCCAGCGATATCGCACAAACGGGCAAGACTCGCACCCGCATAGCGGCTGCCCTCGTAACGCTGGACCTGCTGCTCGGCAACGCCGAGCGCTTTCGCGAGATCAGCTTGGGTCCATCCGCGAGCGATCCGTGCCTTGATCAATGCATCAGCCAATCCAGCGAGCGTCGACGATTCGATCGTCGTCGTCGCCCCACGACGCAACTCCTCGTACTCTGACAACTCGGCTCGAAGATCCTCCGCCTGACCGGCGACACCCGCTGCCTGCAGATCCCGAAAGCCTTCGTCACCCGCCGTGCCGGCTTCGATCCCCGCGAGTAATTGCACGAGTTCGGCGAGTCGTTTGCGGGTCTGCTGATACTGCCGTTCGTTGGCGATCATTCCCATTGCTCCTTCGTTGGATCGATGATCAAGATGCCTTTCAACGTGCCGTCGCGATCCGTTTGAAAGAACCGAGCGAACTGCTGACCACTGGCACCTTCGATGACGTTCGGCAAGAACTCGCCCCCGAAACGTCGCTTCTGAGCCGAGCGGTGATCCGTGAGATCCAACAATTCCGGCGCCGCAGCTTCCAGTCGTAACCGATCCACTCCCGCAGGTGACCACACGCAGTCAAAATCCCCCGGTTCCTCCTTGGCGGTCACGAAACTCCCGTTCAGCCACACGCGACGACAACCAGCCCCTGCCAACAGAGAAAGCCTTCCCCAAGGCCATCGAGCAACCGTCGACGCACCAGATTCCAGCCGAAACGGTCACGAATCTCATCCCAGGTCACGTCATGCTCACCTTCCGGCAACAGGCCGGTGACAGGATCGAACGCTGGCACAGACACTGCACACAATCTATCTGTTGTGTCAATTCTCGCCTCAGGATCCGCGCGAAAATCGAGCACCAGCCGCGACCTCCGGAATCTTGGTGCCATGTTTGGTGCCATTCTGTGGCGCACTGCACGGACGGGAGCGCACTGTACGGATTTTCTTTCGGACAAACCGCACGTCAGAGCACTACAGCACACCGCACGGACAGACGACGAAGGACTCTTAATCCGCAGGTTGACAGTTCGAATCTGTCGGGGGGCACCAGGAAAGACCAGCTGAGCGGCTATCGGTGGTCAACGGGGAGCAGTCTATGGGCCCCGAAGATGGCACCTTTGGCGCTATAGACTGCTGCGATGGTCGTCGATTGCGACCTCTTCGAGAAGAAGATGGACCGATCTGGCCCTCACCACCTGTGGACCGCAGCACGCACCGAACGCGGAGCGGGCCAGCTGCGCGTAGTCGGAAAGCTCCACAACGCCACCAGAGTCGCCTGACAGATCGTCTACGGAGACGTTCCAGACGGCGTGCGGATTATCGGGTGTCCCGACGATCCAGCATGCGTGAATGTTGCCCACCTTCGACGCATGACTCGCAGCAGAAGGTGGCAGCTCCCCCGGCTCGCACTATGTACGGCAATGGAACAGTCACCGCAATCAGTCCACGGACGTGCAAGATCGGCGTCTCTACTGGGCACGACGACGCCGGCAATCGACGACGGGTATTTCGCACCGTACGAGGAACGAAGGCGGACGCACTCCGCCTACTCGCTGACATGAGAGCGGAGGTCGGTGACGGATCTCGCCTCGCAACACGCGACTCCCACTCGATGAGCGTCGACGAACTGGTCCAGTGGTACCTCGTTTTCGCTCGCGACGAGCGCGGGCTCGAGCACTCGACGCTCACCGGTTACGCCGACGTGTACAACCACTGGCTGAAAGTAGCCCGGAACCTGTCAAGGGGTTTGAGACAACTTTCTTCTATTTTGTTTTGTATGAGTGCTTCTCGGGATGGGTCGTTGATCCAGGCGGCGATGGGGAGCTTGGGTGGTGTTGGTCGTCGGCCGTGGAAGCGGTCGGGGTTGGCGGCCTAGGCGGTGTCGAGCACGATGGCGCGTTCGGCACCTGGTGTGATTGCTTGCTCTCGGTAGACGGCCTCGATGAAGTCTTTGACGAGTTCACCGGTCTCGGCGACGGCGACGGTCCAACCGACGACGTAGCGGGAGAAAATGTCGATGATCACGTACAGCTCGTAGTAGTCGCCACGCACACTGGTGCGCAGCTTGGTGATATCCCACGACCAGATGTGGTTCGGTGTCGTGGCCAGCAGTTCGGGTTTCTTGCGGGCCGGGTGGGTGCGTTGACGTCGTCGTTCACGGTTCTCGCCGACCGCCGTGAGCAGGCGATACATCGTCGAGATCGAACACAGGTAGATGCCGTCGTCGAGCAACCGGGCCCAGATCTGGGCCGGAGCAAGTTCGCAATAGTCGTCGGACCGCAACACCGCCAAGACCTGCAGGCGTTCGGCCTCAGCGAACGCGTTCGGTGGAAACGGGCGAGGCAACGACGGCCCGATCCGTACCGGCAGGGTGCGGCGATGACGGGTCGCTCGGGAGATGCCGAGCAGCCGGCAGGCCTCCACGCTCGATGTCACCGTCACGAGTTCCTCCAGTTGGGCGGCGATCATGGTCTCGATCTCGTGTCGATGGCTGCGCTCTCGGAGAACAGCTCCAAGAGCGCGTGTGCTTTCCCGTGATCTCCAACGCCAACCGTGTCCTGGCCAACTCGGCCTCCAACACGGCGATCCGAGTCTTGGCCCGTTCCAGTTCGCGGTCCGCTGCCGTCTTGGCCGGGGTGCGCACCGACGGCGTCAACGCCGCCATCGCCGCTGCACGAGCAACGTCGCGCCACTCCGCAATATGCGACGCATACAACCCTTCACGACGCAAGTGCACCCCGCTCGGCGCTGAACGCCGACAGCGCTTCGTACTCGGCGAGCACGCGCGCCTTGAACGAAGCGTCGAACGAACGCCGCTTCGGGCGGGGCGCCGGGTTCTCGGTCACCCCATCATCATCGGCGCGACCATTCACATGTGCAGTAGTCAAAGTCATCAATCTCAAAGTTCCGGTCTCGCCCAGTAGGGAAGGTTCGCTACACGAGCCGTCTCAAATCACTCTGACAGAAAGGGAAATCCCCGAGCAGGTTTAACCGGGGACCGAGATGACAGATGTGTTGACGGAAAGGAACTGCGCCGAAGGCACCGTCGTAGACCTCAGCGCATACGGAAGAAGGCCAACGGTAGGAACACACTCACGAGGCCACCAAACCCATTAACAGCAACGGCGCGACCGGCGCCGTCGACAGCGGCGCAGGCGTCGCTCTGGCAGATGTTGGCCACGGCGACTGCTGCACCGGCATTCGGAACGGCCAATTCCGCACCCGTCATGGAGCGGAGCCAACGTGAAGGCGCCACGTTTGCACAACGGACACCTCGGCTATCTTCATTGGCGCTGCGACCATGCCAAGATGAGCAACTACGTGCGCTGAACGCTGCTTGTCGCGGAGATCTCATGCATGCGGAAACCGACTGAGCCCCGCTGCGTGAAACAGGGACCTTTGGCCCCACCTGACAAACGCCGCATCGACCATGTTGGTAGTGAGATTGTTCCACCTGGAGGAAGCTATGAAAGCAGTCGCACGATCCGTTCCCAGGAACAAGGCGTTGGCGGGGGTGCCCCCACTCAAGCGCGTCGTCGCCCTCGCGAGCGTTGCGGGGTGGGCGTTGCTCGGTGTGGCTCCGCCTGCGTCAGCCGTGGCGGCCCTGAGGGTCTCCCAGGATCCATCGACTTGCGCTGGGACCTACACCTCCATCCAAGCCGCAGTCAACGCATCCGTGGTGGGGGCGACGATCGAAGTTTGCCCGGGCATTTATAACGAGCAGGTTCGCATTGTCGGCCACAGCCATGACGGGCTGAAGCTCCGGTCGTTGAAGCCGCAACAGGCCACGATCCATTGGCCAGCAGTCGAGACGGCTCCTCTGGCGCTCGTCGACGTTGATACCGCCAACTCGGTGGTTTTGCGTGGCTTCGTTGTTAGCGGCCCGTTCACCTACGACGGATGCTCGCCCGACCGCCACGAAGGCGTACTCATCGAGGGTGGGGCCAGCCTGCTACTGAATAACAACCACATCACCCAGATCAAGAATAGTGTGCCCGCCCTGTACGGCTGCCAGGAGGGTGACGCCGTCTCCGTCGGCCGCCGGTCGCCGACCACTACGGCGGGGACTGCCTCGATTATCGGCAACCAGATCGACGAATACCAGAAGAACGGCGTACAGGTCGTCAACGCTGGCTCCGTCGCCACGGTCGATCACAACATGGTGCGCGGCTCGTCCTCCGGTCAATCGGTCATTGCGTCCAATGGCATTGTCGTCTTCAACGGTGCAATAGCGTCGATCAGCTTCAACACAGTGAGCAACAACAAGTACACCCCCAGCCCGACGAGTACCGGGATCAGCTTTTCCCAGGCGCCCTCGACTGTGTACGACAACGTGGTGTACGACAACGACTTCGGCATCGAGGTTGATTCGGTGACCGGTGGTCGGATTGCCAACAACGTGGTCCGCACGAGCATTTCTGACGGCCTCCAGCTGTGCGGCGACCCCGCCCAAGGGTGCGCGGCGGTCACGAACGTAGCGGTCGATAACAACTACGTGGCGAACAACAAGGGCAGCGGGATCGACCTGATCACCGCACAGGGCAACAACATTCGAGGCAACAATGTCTCAGACAACGGGTCGGGCACGGCTGATGCCACCGACGGGATCCGCGCTGACGCCGGTTCAACTCAGAACCACATCGACGCCAACATCGCCCAACGCAACCTCACCAATGACTGCTACGACGCATCAAAAGGGACGGCGACGACCAGTACAGCCAACTTTTGGACGAACGACAAAGGAGTCACGCAGAATACGCCCGGACTCTGCGCCAAGAATGACAGTGACCACCAAGACGACTAATAGGCGACTAGTGGGCGACTATTAGGGTGGACGCGCCGATCAGTTCGACGATCGTGCGGTAGGTGGTGAGTGGTC
>Ga0123338_10005227_pt1 | contig 11151 bp, 10 predicted proteins | sample grotaG_FD_89793 | JGI IMG/M metagenome (GOLD analysis project Ga0123338, IMG submission 89793) | Glacier valley bacterial and archeal communities from Borup Fiord, Nunavut, Canada, to study Microbial Dark Matter (Phase II) -... | ecosystem: Environmental > Aquatic > Freshwater > Ice > Glacier ...
CAGTCGCCGCCCCGACGGCTGGCCTGCATTTCACGCCCTCGCTGCTAGCCGCACTCGACGCCCGTGCGATCGAGCGCGTCAACATCACCTTGCACGTTGGTCCAGGTACCTTTGCCCCCCTGCGCAGCGACGATCTCGACGCCCACCGCATGCATGCCGAGCGCTATCACATCCCGCCGTCAACCGCCGTCGCCGTCAACCGCGCCCGCGCCGCCGGTCGTCCAGTGGTCGCCGTCGGCACCACCGTGGTCCGTGCGCTGGAGACCGCGGCCAGCGACGACGGACTAAGTCCCGGCTGGGGCCAGACCCGCCTCTTTCTGCGCCCCGGTGCCGCCTTCCGCATCGTCGACGCACTCCTCACCAACTTCCACCTGCCCAAGTCGACGCTGCTCATGCTGGTCAGCGCCTTCGTCGGCAGCAAATCCACCCCCGAGGCCGGCATATCCCGGGTGCTCGCCGCTTACGCCGAAGCGGTCGCCGAGCGGTATCGCTTCTTCAGCTACGGCGACGCGATGTTGATCAAATGACCATCTACTCCCTCGAAGCCACCGACGGCAAAGCCCGCGCCGGCCGCCTCAGCCTGGCTCATGGCGAGGTTCCCACGCCCATCTTCATGCCCGTCGGCACCTACGGTACGGTCAAGGCCATGACCCCCGCCGAGCTCGACAGCATCGGCGCCCGCATCATCCTCGGCAACACCTACCACCTCTGGCTCCGCCCCGGCCTCGACGTGATCGGCGCCCACGCGGGACTCCATCGCATGATGGGCTGGTCGCGCCCCATTCTGACCGACTCGGGCGGCTTTCAGGTCTTCTCGCTGGCCTCTCTATCCAAGCTCACCGACGAAGGCGTGACCTTCCGTTCGCCCATCGACGGCTCACAGCGCTTTTTGTCGCCAGAAGAATCCATGCGCATCCAGGCCGTCCTCTCGTCGGACATCGCCATGGCCTTCGACCACTGTCCACCCGGCGATGCCGCCGCCGAGATCGTCGAAGCGGCCATGGCCCGCACCACGCGCTGGGCCGAGCGTTGCCTCGCCGTCCCCGCCGCCCCCGGCCAGGTCCGCTTCGGCATCATCCAAGGCGGCACAGACGTGGAACGCCGCCGCCGCCACACCAAAGCCATCACCCAGCTGCCCTTCGCCGGCTACGCCCTCGGCGGCTTTTCCGTCGGTGAGCCGATCCCCATCATGTACGAGGTCCTCGACCAGGTGGCCTCCGAGCTGCCCGACCTCAAGCCGCGTTACTTGATGGGCGTCGGCACGCCACAAGATCTCCTCAAGGGAATCTCCGCCGGCATCGACATGTTCGACTGTGTGATGCCCACCCGCAACGCCCGCAACGGCTACCTCTTCACGTCCGAGGGCCGGGTGATCATCAAGCACGCCCGCTGGGCCAAGGATCTCGGTCCGGTCGACCCAGCCTGCGGCTGTGACACCTGCCGCCGCTTCACCCGCGCCTACCTCCGCCATCTGCACCAGTGCAACGAGATCCTCTTCGCGCGCGCCGCCACACTGCACAACCTGCATTACTACCTGTCCTTGGTCACCGGCGCCCGCCAGGCCATCTTCCAGGGCCGTCTGACCGCCTACATCGAAGGCGTAACCGAAGGTTGGAACCGGGGCGACACAACAGCCGTTGCAACGGTATCCATTGACGATCCGCCCACCTAGTGGTAACGAGACCACCCAAATCACCAGCGAGAACCACATGACCTTCAACCCATTTTTGCTCCAGGCGGCGGCTCCTTCCGCCGGCCCCGCCCCATCCGCCGGCCCGCCTCCGTCCGCAGGTCCTTCGCCCGCAACGGCGACAGCGACGACAGCGGGCACCACCACCACGGCCACCACGGGCGTAGCCACCGGTCAGACCCAAGCCAAGGGCGGCCTCGAGGGTCAGCTCATGACCTTCGGCCCCATGATCGGAATCTTCGTTGTTTTCTACTTTCTCCTCATTCGCCCGCAGCAGAAGAAGCAGCGGGAGCTTCAGGATTGGGTCAAGTCGATCAAGAAGGGCGACGAGGTCGTCACCACCGGCGGGCTCATCGGCAAGATCTCCGGGCTGACCGACCACGTGGTCACGCTCGAGCTGCAGGAAAAAGTCCGCGTCAGGGTGCTGCGCTCGGCCATCGTGAGCAAGGCTCCTGCCGCCGGTGAAGCGGGTCCCGTACTCCAGAAGAACGCCTCGTAACTTCCATCGGCATCACCGGCAGGCGTCAACCCGGCGCCGCGGAGAATCTCGGACATGGATCGTAACTTTCTCACACGCGTCACCGCGTACTTCCTGGTCACCGTCGCTGCGGTGGTGTTCCTCACGCCATCTGCGGCCACCTGGCTCGGCAAAGACGACAAGCTCCCGAAGTGGATGCAGAAGATGCAGCGCATCCAGCTCGGCCTCGATCTTCAGGGCGGCCTCCACCTCGTGTACGAGGTCCAGGTCGACAAGGCCGTCTCCGACAAGGCCGATCGCATGGCCTCGGATCTCGAGGACAAGCTGCGCAAGCAAGCGGTCACGCAGGTGCGCGCCGAGCGCTTCGGCAAGGACGAGATCGTTCTGCAGTTCAAGAACGCCGCCGACGCTGCCAAGGTGAACCGCGAGTTCCTGCGCGACTTCAAGAACCGTCTCTACGAGGACAGCCGCGACGCGGCCAAGTTCGAGGTCAAGCTCAAGGTCGACAGCGATTACGTCGACGAGCAGCGCGACTACGCCGTGCGCCAAGGCAAAGAGACCATCGAGAACCGCGTCAACAAGCTGGGCGTCGCCGAGCCCAACGTCTTCCGCAAAGGCAACGACATCGTCGTCGAGCTGCCGGGCCTCAAGCCTGACGACTTCGAGCGCGTCAAGAACCTCATCGGCCGCACCGCCCAGCTCGAGTTCAAGATGCTCGACGACGGCAGCGAGTACATGAAGAAGATCGCCGCCGCGGTCTCGTCGAAGAAAGCCGAGTTCCCCGGCATCGAGGTCGGTCACGACGGCTGGGCGGAGAAAGAGTCCGGCCAGGGCCACTCCGATGTCTACCTGCGCGCCAAAGATCGCGCCGAGCTCGAGCGCTTCTTTGCCTCGCTCACCGGCGACGACCTCCTCCCCACCGACCACGAGATCGGCTACGAGCAGACCCAGTCACGCGACGACGACGAAGACGAAGACAACAAGAAGAGCGCCGTCGCCAAAGAGCGCTACTGGCGAACCTACTACCTTCACCGTCGCGCTGAGCTGACGGGCGAGTACATCACCGACGCCGAGACCACCTGGGACCAGCAGACCGGCCGCCCCGAGGTCTCCATCTCCTTCGACCACGAAGGCGCCAACCTCTTCGAGAAAGCCTCCGGCTCCAACATCGGCCGCAAGATGGCCATCATCCTCGACGAGAAGATCAACTCGGCCCCGGTCATCGAAGGCCGCATCGGCGGCGGCCACGCCCGCATCACCTTGGGCGGCATGGGCGACCCCTTCCAGATGCAGCAAGAGGCCAAAGACCTCGTCGCAGTCCTGCGCACCGGCGCCTTGCCTGCCCCGCTCAAGAAGACCTTCGAGACCCAGGTCGGCCCGACGCTCGGCCGCGATGCCGTCGACAAGGCCAAGTTCTCGATGATCGTCGGCTCCCTCGCCGTCATCTTGTTCATGCTCTTGTACTACCGGGTCAGCGGCCTCATCGCCAACATCGCCATGTCGCTCAACATCTTGTATCAGCTCGCAATTTTGGCGCTGCTGCCGGGAGGTGGCACGCTCACGCTGCCAGGCATCGCCGGGGTCGTGCTGACAGTGGGTATGGCCGTGGACGCCAACATCATCGTCTACGAGCGCATCCGAGAAGAGCTCCGCGCCGGCAAGAGCGCACGCGGCGCCGTCGAAGCTGGCTTTGGTCGCGCCTTCTGGACCATCTTCGACGCTCACGTGACCAACCTCGTGGCCGGCATCGTGCTCTACTCGTTCGGCACCGGGCCCATCCGCGGCTTCGCCGTCACCCTCATGATCGGCATCGTCGCCAACCTGTTCACGTCGGTGTGGCTGTCGCGCGCGATGTTTGACTTCTACGTCGGTCGTCGCTCCAGCAGCGCACACCTTTCCATCTAGGCATCCCAATGGCCAAACAAACATTCTTCGAGCTCATCAAGCCGAACCACAACTTCGAGTTCATCGGGCGTATGCGCCTGTTGCTCGGCATCTCGCTGGTTCTGGTCATCATCTCCATCGGCATGCTGCCGCTGAACCATTTTCTGCCGTCGCGCGGCCACACGCTCAACTACAGCATCGACTTCCGCGGTGGCACCGAGCTGCAGATCGCCTTCGACAAGCCACAGGATCCGGCGCTGGTTCGCGCGACGATGAGCGACGGTGGCTACCCCGGCACCGACGTGGTGTCGATGAAGGACGCCATCCATCCCAACACCTTCTTGCTCCGCTTCGGCGCCGTGTCGCCCTTGTCGAAGCAAAAGGCGGATCTGCTTCACAAGGCGCTGCAGACCAAGCTCGGGGAAGACGCCGTCCGCAAGTTCGAGTTCTCCGACGGCGGCGACAAGATCTACATCCGCTTCAACAAAGCGGTCGAGACCGAGGCCATCGTCGGTGTGCTCAATGACGCCGGCGTCAAGAACAACGCCGTGCAGCGCTTTGGTCGTCCCGAGGACAACACCTACGAGGTCATCCTGGTCGGCCTCGATGTCGAGGTGAAGCGGACGCTCGAAGCCAAGCTGGGCGCGGGCTCGGTGGTCGCCATCCCGTCGGTGGAGTCGGTCGGCGCCAAAGCCGGTGCCGAGCTGCGCGACGACGGCATCAAGTCGATGCTGTTCGCCATCCTCTGCATCATGGTCTACATCGCCGTCCGCTTCGACTTCCGCTATGGTCCCGGTACCGTCGCTGCCTTGCTCCACGACGCCATCTTGGTCATGGGCGCCTTCGCCGTCACCTACCGCGAGTTCTCGCTGACCACCATCGCCGCCATCTTGACCGTCATAGGATATTCGATGAACGACACCATCGTCGTCTTCGACCGCATCCGTGAGAACGCGACGCGCCTCCGCGACAAGAAGTTCGACCGCATCGTCAACATCTCCATCAACGAGACCCTGTCGCGCACCATCCTGACCTCAGCGACGGTGTTTTTCGTCACCTTGGCCATGAACGTGTGGGGCACGGGCGTCATCCGCGACTTCGCGTTCGCCATGAACGTCGGCGTCATCGTCGGCACCTACTCGTCGATCTTCGTCGCTGCGCCCATCCTCATCTGGCTCAACGAGCGCTTCTTCAAGACCACGGGCAAGCCGACCAAGACGCGTTCGTCGTCCGCGAACAAGGCGATTGCTTAATCGTTTCTCGTCGCAGTTTCTGCCGCAGCATCCCATTACGAATCTTGCATTTTGCGTCCGTGTCGGCCCAAATGAGCCATGGCCGAGCGCACGCGATGGATCGTCTCGCCGTGCGACCGAGGTACGGCTGAGCCGCTCGCCGCCGCGCTCGGCATCTCGTCGCTGACGGCGCAGCTGCTCTTGCAGCGTGGCATCGACACGGTGGCCAAAGCGCAGGCCTTCTTGCAGCCGCGCCTGCAGCACCTCCGCCGTCCCGACGGCGACGACGCCATGGCCGGCTTCGCCACCGCGGTGGATCTCCTCGAGCAGGCGCTCGTCAACCGCCAGATCATCGGCATCTTCGGCGACTACGACGTCGACGGCGTAACCAGCTGCGCGCTTCTGACCCAGTTTCTCCGCGACGCCGGGGGCACGGTCGTCCCACGCGTCGCGCAAAGAGATCTCGGCTACGGCTTCGGTCCCGAGGAGGCCAAAGCCTTCGCCGCCGCCGGCTGCAGCCTGGTGGTCACCTGCGACTGCGGCACCAGCGATCACGTCGGCCTCGCCGAAGCTGCAGTACACCAGCTCAAGATCATCATCGTCGACCACCATCAGGTCCCCGATCGGCGGCCCGATGCGGCTGCCCTCATCAACCCGCACCAAGCCGACTGCCGCTTCCCCTACAAAGGCCTCGCCTCCGTCGGTGTGGCCTTCTATCTCGCCGCTGCGCTACGCACCCGACTCAAGGCACGCGGCTGGCCCAAGCTGCCCGATCCGCGCCAGCTTCTCGACCTCGTCGCCCTCGGCACGGTCTGCGACATGGCGCCGCTCACCGACGAGAACCGCATCTTGGTGTCGGTCGGTCTCGTCGCCATGCGTGAACGGCCACGACCTGGCGTCGCTGCGCTGTGCGAGATCAGCCGCCTCCCCGACGGAGTCCGGCGTACGGCAGATCTCGGCATGCGTCTAGGCCCGCGCCTCAACGCGCCCGGTCGCCTCGGCTCTGCCGCACTCTCTCTCGAGCTCTTACTCGCGCCCGACCTCGCCACAGCGACGGCACTCGCCAACCAATGCGAAGACGCCAACAAGAAGCGTCGCACGGTCCAAGACAAGGTCTTCGCCGAGGCGCTCCCACAGGCCGAGGCCGCAGCCCGGGCTGGCGCCCACATGCTGGTCGTCTGGGGTGTCGGCTGGCACCCCGGCGTGGTCGGCATCGTCGCTGCCAAGCTGGTCGATCGCTTTCGTCGCCCAGCCGCGGTCATCGCCGTCGACGGCGACACCGGTCGAGGCTCCCTACGCTCCGTGCGCGGCTTTCATCTTCATCGCGCGCTGACCCAGGTCGAGTCGCTGTTGGTCCGCTATGGGGGCCATGCAGCCGCGGCCGGCCTCACCATCGATCGCCAGCACCTCGACCTCCTCAAACAGAAGCTCGATGCCATCGCCAAGGCGGAGCTGGGGCAAGGCCCGCCCGAACGCGAGGTGGGCGTCAACGCCGTGGTTCGTCTCGATGAGCTCGACGAGCGGCTCGCCGACGAGCTCGCCCAGCTCGAGCCGTTCGGCATCGGCAACCCCGAGCCGCTGCTCGGTCTCGACGGCGTCGTCCTGTCCAAGCGTCGCCTGGTGGGGGAGGGCGAGCAGCACGTCCAGGTCAGCTTCGGCTACGAGGGGGAGACCCGCCACGGCATCGGCTTTTCGATGGCCGAGCACGCGCCGCCGCTCGGCTCCGTCGTGCGCGCCACGTTCCTGCCCGAGGTCGACACCTGGAACGGCCAGCGCCGTCTGCAGCTTCGCCTCCGCGATCTGGAGCCGCAACACCTCCCGGCAACGGCACCGGCCAGCGACGAGCGCCGGCCCAGTGCCCCTTAGCATCCATGCAACAAAAACTGATCACCATTGCCATCACCGTCGCGCTTCTCGTCTCGCTGCTGGTCATGAAGCAGCGGTGCGGCGTCGCCATGGTGGGTCTGTTCCGCGCCATCGATGCACCCTCCACCGACGGTGGCAGCCACGACTAGGGTGGCGCGGCTCCGGATCGTGCCGTAACCTCAAGCTAGCGTGAGCACCGACCGACTCGACCGTGACGAGGAGCTCCGTCGGGTGGTGCTCGACAGCCTCGACCTCAAGATCATCGTGTTCTCGGCCGACCTCAAGACCGAGCTCCTTCGCAACGCAGCCGCAGCGTCCGTCTTCTCCGGCGAGATTCCCGTCGAGATCCTCGAAGCGGTGAGCGGCTACGTCGCTTCGCGCCGCGATCAACGCAAGCAACCGCCGCCCTTTCGCTTCGAGCTCGGCGACCGCGCCTTTTATCTGCGGGTTCTCGAGGGCGTGGCGGTGCCGCCCGTCGAGATCGTGCTGCTCAACGAGGAGGTACTGCGCGACGTCGACGCATTCCGCTTGCTCAACGGGCGTCATGGGGTGAGCCGTCGCGAGTACCAGGTCTTGACGGCGATGCGTCTCGGCAAAACCAACCGTCAAATCGGGGCAGATCTCGGCCTCGCCGAAGGCACGGTCAACGTCCATGTGCACCACCTGCTGGCGCGTTTCGACGTTCCCAACCGCACGCGGCTAGTCAAAATAGTCGAAGAAATCCTAGCAAATCGGCTATAATTCCACCTGGTGTGTAATTTTACACCACTCTGGCATATAGAGAACCTGCGTGTCCGGATACCAAATGGTTGGGCATTGTAGAAAGTCGGAGGACCACCCATGCGCCGACTGTCCCTTGCCTTGGCCGCCTCGGGAATCCTGACTTTTTCTCAGATTGCGCATGCCGGCGCGTCCGCCAGCACCGACGCCGCCTGTGGATCGGCAGCGGTGTACTGGAACGCACCCAACGGTGCGGCTGTCTTCAACCGCGGCGCAGGCCCACTCACCGACGTCATCTCTGCCGTTGGGGAGTATCGCAGCCACTCCATGCTGTCGAACGCCAACGTCAAATACGTCACCCAGGCCGCGGCCAAGACCCCAGATCGTCCCGGCTGGCCAACCTTCTGCAGCACACCCCTCGACTCGAACCAGCTCCGTGACGGCTGGGCCGGCGCCGAACAAATCAGCCAAGGCGCCATCTACACCTACCTCTACGGCAACGGCAGCCAGGAGGCCGTCTATTACCAAAATGGCAACGCCGACCAGACCAACAAAGGCAGCGCCATCGCCAACTGGGCCTGGAATTCGATGCCTTACACGTCCGTCGCCTCGCAACGCGACGGCGGCCAATACATGTATCGCCTCAAGAACACCAACGGCAACCCCATCAACTACGTGCTCTTCCAATTCCGTAACTCCGAAAACGCGTCGTCTGGCGGCTCCAACTGGGAGAACGGCAATATCTGCTCGTCGCTGTTGGCCTCGCTGCAAGTCAGCACCCTTGGTGCTGGCAACCAGGTCAACCCGTGGACCTACCAAAACAGCCAGCTCGCCACCGGTCTCAACGCGCTCTACACCGGCGTTCACAGTCAGTGCAGCAACGGCATGGGCTTCTGGTCCGGCCTCGGCGCCACCGTCGCCTGTCCCTTCTCCGACATCTGCGACAACGCCGGCAACGAAGTCGCCAACTGCATGTCGACTGGCAAGTGCAGCACCAACGACAGCGGTGTCTGGAATGGTGTAAAGAACGACCGCACCAACGGCTTCGCCCAGACCATCAGCCCCGACCACATTGCCGGCTGGAGCGGCCACCCGTCGAGCGGCGCCGGCACCAGCGTGTGGGCCTACGACACCAACAACACCGTCACGTGGTCGTCGAGCGGCAACGTCTACGGATGCTGGTACTGAGCTAGCTCCGAGCGATGACCCGATCCCGCATCGCGATCGGGCTCGTGCTCTTGGCGGTGATCGCTTTCTGGCTGTGGCGTCGCAATAAACCCATCCAGACCCAGGCCTCCAGCCCTCACACCACCGAAGATAACCCCGCACCACCACCGATTCGCGATCCTACGCTGCGTCACACGCCACCGCCACCGCCGGCGATGGTCGCCGGACAGGCCCTGCCGCCCATCATCGACGAAGTCACCGTCGAGAAGCCGGAGGTCTGTGAAGGCGAAGAAAATCTGGTCACCGTTCGCGCCCATACCGTCGAGCACAAGGACGACGCGTTCTTGCACTACACCATCGGTGGTAGCACGGGCGATCGCGTGCCAGTCCTAGGCAGTCGCAACCCCAACCTACGCGCCGCCTCCGAGGTCTCGGTCTTCGGCCGCAACAACATGGTCACCACCGTCCCAGTGCCGCCGTTCGTCGTCAAAGAATGCCGCGTCCCACGCCGCCTGGTTCTCGAGCACCGCATCAATCCCAACACCGAGTCGGAGATGTCTTTCACCGCGCACATCGTCGAAGTCGGTGCCACCGAGCCGTTCAAGCCCGTGCGGTGGCGCTGGGATTTCGGCCAGGGCACCTCCGTCGAGACCACCCAACCGGTCGCTCTCCACGACTTCGATCCCCGCCCTCAAGACACGCTCTACGCGCAGCGTTTCATCACGTGCGTCGCCATCGCGGCTGACGGTGAGCGGGTCACCGGACGCGAGTCGCTCCAGCTCCTCAATCCAGACTACGAGAGCATGGCCTACAAGGGCGTGGTGCGGCTGCGCTTCACCTTGACGCCGCGCTTCCCCGAGCTTGCCAGCGACGGGACTGTGACCCAGCGAGTGCGTATCTGGCACGGCGCGAGCCAGCCTGTCGACATCGAGACCGTTCACCTTCTTCGTCAAATGGAAGGCGGCGCGGCGCCCCCTTCCGAGGTCAACGTCCAACAGCTCCTCGGCACGAGTCGCATTCCCCGAGAGGGTATCGAGATCAACGCCGCGCTCGACACCCACTCCGAGCCCGGCGTCTTCGCCCGTACCTACGACCTTGCCGGTTGGAGCAGCGACGGCTACCCGGCGCGGGGGGCCTTTTCGATCATGCTGCCGACCGCCATGCCCACCCGTGAGAACAGCCACCCGGTCGCCGACCCCGAGCTCAAAGCCAAGATCTTGAAGGCGCGCGAGCTGCTCGGAAAACAGTTCGTCACCGACGAAGACCTCTGGCAGCTCCAGCGCCAAGGCGCCTTCGCCAACCTCGCCCCGGCCCCCGTCGGTGAGGTCCCTCCTGGCCCGCCACCGCCCAAGCCCATTCGCGATGAGCAGTCCGAGGCCCAGGCCCGACGTGCCGAAGGGATCCCCTCGCCGGCACCGCCGCCCACCCCTGAGGCGTCACGGAGCCCAGACCCCAAACAGCGAAAATGATTGACACGGCGTGTCGCAAGCGCGAGCTTCGCCCCGCATGGGGGACGAGAACAAAGAAGCGCGCAGCAAGCTCCACGACGCCTGGCTCAACCTCCTCGGCGTGGTCGAGAACTACGAGCACAAGGTGATGGAGTCGCTCGGCCTCAATCCCGACGCCCCCTTGGGCGAGGAAATCCTCGGCCGCATCCGCAAGAATCGCGAGGACTTCGAACGCCGCATCGACGAGGGCGTCAAGACCGCCGTCGCCCGCGTGCGCGCCCCCATCGACAAAGAGCTGGCTTCTTTGCGTGGCCGCGTCGAGAAGATCCAAGAAGCCATCGACCAAAAGCTCGAACGGAAGCGCACCAAGTAATGTTTCGCGCCGACCTGCTCCACGACAAGGTGGTGGTGGTAACCGGCGGCGGCACCGGCCTCGGCCGCTCGATGTCCCTGCGCTTCGCCGAGCTCGGCGCCAGGCTCGTTCTCACCAGCCGCACCCAAGGTCATCTCGACGCCGTCGCCGCCGAGATCACCGCCCAAGGCGGCCAGGCCCTCGCGGTCGCCTGTGACGTTCGCAGACCCGAACAAGTCGACGCCATGGTCGCCGCTGCCGTCGCCCACTTCGGCCGCATCGACGTCCTCGTCAACAACGCCGCCGGCAACTTC
>Ga0123338_10005228_pt1 | contig 11149 bp, 12 predicted proteins | sample grotaG_FD_89793 | JGI IMG/M metagenome (GOLD analysis project Ga0123338, IMG submission 89793) | Glacier valley bacterial and archeal communities from Borup Fiord, Nunavut, Canada, to study Microbial Dark Matter (Phase II) -... | ecosystem: Environmental > Aquatic > Freshwater > Ice > Glacier ...
ATCACCACCCACGTCACTCTATGATGAAAAAGTGGATAACACCAATATGCCCGTTGAGCAACTCGTCAAGTGGTTTCTGGCGCGATACCCTGAACTCAGTCGGTAAAAACTCTTTGTTGTTCAGATGAAGGCTTTGATTTCTCGGTTCTTTGCGAGTTTCGCGCGAAGTTCATTGATGGGCAGGCTGAATATCGCTTCTTTGATATGCTACTCAATCGCCTAAAGCACACGAAACCGTATGCGCGGTTCAACGTTTCGCAGAAAAAGGGAAAGCCCATGAATATGAACCGGTCAGGTTCATATTTATGGGCCTGATACTACTCTCTGTACGAGTGCGAGCACTTAATCCAGAGCGGGTTTGCGTGTGTTCCCTTTACAATGGGGTCGTCCTGCGATCCTCTGGGGAGAGAACCACCCAGTGCTTGGTTTCGGACAGTGCGCTCTCCTTCTTCACTCTCGTGAACAGAAGCGTCACACTACTTCTTACGTGTCTGTCGGAAGGGGCGGAAGAAGGCACGCAGGTCCTCAGCGACCCGTTCTGGCTCTTCTCGCTCTAAGAAATGCCCACCAGAAGGAATCTCCGTCCATCGCTGCACATTATAGGACCGCTCAACCCACTCGCGAGGAGTGGAAAACATGTCTTTGGGGGACATCAACATGGCTGTTGGCACCTCGACACGTCCCCAATGTCCTGGGTTGCGTACCGTCTCATAGTAGAGGCGGATCGAGGAATTGATGGTCTGGGTTGCCCAATAGATGGTCAGATTGGTCAGAAGGTCATCCTTGCTGAACCGCTTCTCGATATCGCCATCGCAGTCGCTCCACGCACGGAACTTCTCGACAATCCATGCCGCCAGTCCTGCTGGAGAGTCGTTCAAGCTATATGCCAGCGTTTGTGGCTTACTGGCGTGTTCCATCGCATACGCCATTTCCTGCTGATTCCAACGCTCTGCGTTCGCCACGAACTCCTGCTCTGCCTTGGTTAGGTTGTCTGGGATTTGTCCTATATAGGGATTGGTTCCGCTCTGATGAATGCCGATCAACTGCTGTGCATGCGTCAACGCCAGTTGTTGTGAGACACCAGCACCCAGGTCGCTTGCGCGCGTTGCAAAGCGTTCGTAGCCCAATTCCTCCGTGAGCAGTTTCGCCAAGAGGTCTGCAATGCGCCCGATGCCCATTCCCTTTTCGCTGGGTCGATCTGAGAACCCGTATCCGGGAAGCGAAGGAACGATCACATCAAATGAATCTGCGGCATCTCCTCCGTACCGTGCTGGATCAGTGAGGAGTGGAATGATCGTGAGCATTTGCCAGAAAGAACTCGGCCAGCCATGCAGGAGGACGAGTGGCAACGGATGGTCGCCCTTTCCTCGCTCGTGGATGAAATGAAGCCCGAATCCATCCACCTGGGCATGAAAATGGGAAAACGCGTTGAGGGTGCGTTCTTGCGCTCGCCAGTCAAAGTGATGCTGCCAATAGTCTACGAGTTCCTTCAGGTAGACCAAATTCGCTCCGTACTCCCATCCCGCTCCCGATACCTCGTCTGTCCAACGAGTGCGAGCCAGGCGCTCCTGCAAGTCCGTCAGCGTTTCCGCCGTGATGTCGATGGTAAATGGTGTAATGCTCATAAAAGCTTTCCTTTTCTTCTCAATGCATCTCTGTGCAACGTCTTCATAGTTGTATTTTACTCCGAAAAGATGGTAAAATTGACCCTAATTAAAAAGAATGTGTTAGAGGAAAAAGAAACGTGGTGTATCGCCCAACTGCCCGTGTGCTTACCGTCCTCGAACTCTTACAGTCGCATGGACGCATGACGGGCGCGGAACTTGCTCGACGGCTAGAGGTCAATATTCGCACCGTGCGAGATTATATTGAGATGCTTGCCGATCTGGGTATTCCCGTGGAAGCGGAACGAGGCCGCTATGGAGCCTATCGTCTTCGGCCTGGGTACAAACTTCCCCCCTTGATCTTTACCGAGGAGGAGTCTTTTGTGCTGACGCTCTCGCTATTGATGGCACAAGAGCAGGGGTTTGCCCAGGCCTCGCCTGCCTTTGAGGGAATCCTGGCGAAAGTGATGCGTGTGCTGCCTGAAACCACGCGTACTCAGGTTCAGGCGGTAGAACAGACGGTTCTCTTTGAGGATCGTTCTTTTCGCGTTGCCCCTTCCTTGCTTGCCGTGAAGGTGCTCAGTTCGGCTCTCCAGGCTGGTCGGCGTGTGCAACTGCACTATCGCACTCCACAGGGAGAAATCACTGAGCGCGGATTTGATCCTTATGGTGTTGTCTCTCACGAGAGGGTCTGGTACACGATTGGTTACTGCCACTTGCGACAAGGGCAGCGTCTCTTTCGCCTGGATCGTATAGTACAAGTCGAAATGGCAAACGAAACGTTCTCTCTCCCAGTCAACTTTGATGTACATAAGGCGGTGCAGCGGGTGCTGGCCTCTGTCCCCAAAGAGTGGCAAATCGAAGTGTGGTTGAAGACAACACTTCTGGAGGCACAACGGTCCCTGCGTCTTTCACAGGCGTTTTTTGAGGAGAAGAGTAGTGGAGTTCTCCTGCATGGTGAAGCTGAAGATTTGTCCTGGGTGGCGCAAAAGCTTGCTGGTCTGGGCATGCCTTTCATCATTCATCGACCTCAGGAATTACGTGTTGCGATGAGCCAGTATGCACAAAAGCTCGCGAACTATGCACAGCAGATTAACACAGAAGGGATCGAGTAGGAAAACGCGAAGCAAGATATCAGACGAACCGCGTTTTGCCCACATACTCTGGCCGAGCAGCAAAATGAAGCCCTCGTTTCCAGCTCGTATCGACAACTGACATTTGTCGAAAGGGGCTGGATTGTACTGTGGAGAATGGTGAACGTTTCTTCAATTTCCCCTGCGTGATTCATTGGTGCGATTGGTGTAAGAAATTATGACCAATCCTTATTGGAGGAAGCCGTACCACCCGAAAAGAGATCGCTGAGAGGTTGCCCCTGACCCTTGAAACGCGTGATACGTTCCCGCGAATGCGAGTGAACCTGTTTCGTCTGAAAGAAGATACCCCGTAAAAATCATCATCCGCGAGAGGTATTCAGGGGTCGCTGTTTTGTCATTGCTAGAGGGGTTTGTGCGGAGAAATGTGATCTTCTGTGAGCCTTCATCCCAAAATCCAAGTATGTTTTCGAGGTCTAGCGTAACGTTTGAGAAATTTCCCTGTTCATCAAACGCCGCAATTATGAGTGTAAGATGAAGAAAGTCACCTTGAATGTTCCAGGTTCCAATTGGACTTGGCATGTTCTACCTTCCTCTACTTTCCTTGTGTGGCATCCCTCGTGAAGCTTGAGTACGTGATACCTTCTCAGAGGGTCCCTTTAGAAGACGGTGCAGGAGAAAATATCTGGGCTATTTCGTCCTGCACAATATCTCCAAGCTAATACCACTTCTTTCAGAAGAAGAATATTTTGCTAGCTCACCCGCACGTCATCAAAAAGTGTGTAGGTTGGATCGCCAGCATAATTGTCGTCATGGCTTGTAAGTGTCAAAGTCACGGTATGACCCGCCGTTACTCCTGCTGATGCCTGTACCCAGGTTGCATTGTTGGTACACGTCTTCGTGAGCATCGTGGTGGTCGTCCCGTTTGTTGTATCTTTGAGTGTCGCTGTTGCCCAGTCATACGCTACCGTATCTGGACAAGACACCTGATACCAGAAGCTCAAGGAACTGGCCCCACTGGGGATGGTAAATGTCTGGCTGATGGAGCTATCCCCATTGGTCTGTGAGGTCGAGCCGACCTGACCAGAGGCATTGCCGGTATGCGCGGTTGTGCTGATCGAGGTCGAGCCAGTACCCGTCCAGCCGATGAGGGTACTCATCTCAAAGTCTCCATTGACAAGGCTGCTCCCGCCGCCGCCACCGCCGCTACTCCCATCGAATTGAATGCCGATCACGGCGTGTAACTCGACTCCGTTTGATGCAACTCCTGTCTGACCATGTTGAAAGTCGAAGAAGCCAACCCCCGTAACGGTTACAGGGACGTTGGCGGCCTGAAAGCTCCCTGTGACGCTATACTTCGCATCGAATGCAGCACGAGCCGCCTGGATACCAGAGAGCAATGGGCTGGAAGACCCAACGCAGGCCGGAGCAGGAATCTCGCCAATCATCGTATTGCCAGATGCATCGTTGAGGATCAGATGATAATCGGAGTCGGCTTCCAGCTTATATTTGGTGAGCGTGGCGTGGAGCTGGAACACCGTTGTCTCGGTTGGCTGGACGCGGTTGTTGGCTGGCAAGGTGCTTGGGGCTGGGAGCGCGGTGAGCGAGGGAATTGTGGTTTGCGTAATGGCTTGGAGATTAATCAGACCCGCGTCCGCGTCAGTCCCAGTCTTTACTGACCAACGTTCCACTCCGCAAGACGCAGCGGGAACGCTTCGGGGCTGGTGCTGGTTGACACTCGCATGTGCAGTGGATGAAAAATGAATACCTGCAAACGCAAAGAGGAGCAAGAGGACGGAGGCCAGAAAAAGAGGTATTTTCATCAGTGACTCCTTTAACAAAATAGAACTACTCTTCTAAATAAACGGAAAGAGAGAACAGTTTTGATGTGAAAAAGGGAGGCGTTTTCTTGCCGCTATAAAGAAAGTATGCACGGAAAGTAGTATATGTATAGTATCACAATGTCAAAATATACGTTTCTTGAGAATTTGGTTTTGCTTTAAGATATCAACAAAGTGTTGTCACGCGCTCTACTAGCGAGTGACAACACGATAGCGTGAGGAAAATCAAAAAATGCGCACTTTTGTATCAGCACATTTTGCGTAAGTAACTGTTCAAGGCAAAATTTTTGCTGCCTTGAAATACTTTACTCATGGCCCCTTGACGGCTCGGAGTTTTTCTTTGGCCTGCTCCCGGCTCGCTTGGATAGAGCGAACTGTGGTCTGAATGGCAGGGAGTCCTTTTTTTGTCATGTGACTGAGATGTTAGGCGACTTCTTCAAGCGACTATCCGGCGGCTCGCACTTGATCTGTTACGTAGGTGTGGTGGTACAAACGTTTTATTCTCTCGAATACTGCGTTCTGGATGCCCTCGTGTCCTTCCTATACACATCCTGCCGCCCACTATTGAGCCGAACCGCCTGTCATTATCTAGCTGCTTTCCCTAGTATTGGGAAGCAAAAGATTGGTACTGACCATTTGTTCGCGCAATCTGTCCACTTGTTCGGTCATGACCTGTGCCATTGTCCCTTGCTGTGGCTTGGCAATCCAACGCATCTTTGAAGAGACGAAGAGTTCTTTGAGATAGGCAAATGAGAAGCCTTCGGTCAGATCACTGACCGTGTTGCTCTCTTCCTCTGCGAGACGTAGCGCAGGTTTGAGTGCCTCATTCCAGAGAGCAATATACGCCTTGCGCTCAGTTCGCTCTGGGAGATTAAAGGGATATTTGCGATCAAAACGGCTGGGACGCTCAAGAATTGCCGGATCAAGCCGCTCTGGGTGGTTCGTGGTGGCAAGCGTCAGGATGCCGATATTGGCTGCGAACCCATCCAGCTCGTTCAGGAAAAACGAACGATTCTGCGGCGTAATGAGCGAGTCGAGATCTTCCAGCACGAGGACACAGGGTGTATTTCTGCGTGCACGATCAAAGACCCGACGAATATTCAGCTCATCAGCACTTGAACTACGCGGATCGCGAAAGTTCTTGACATACAGGCAGGGATACTCAAGCGTGTTGATGAGTGCCTTGAGTGTGTGCGTCTTGCCATTGCCAGCAGGGCCGACGAAGAGCAGGCCACGTTTCCAGGGAATGTCGTGTTCGTCGTAGAGGTCACGCGACTGAAAAAACTGCTCTACATCCTCGCGAATGTCCTGCTTGAGATCACCCTGCAAGACGAGGTTCTCAAACGTCGCGTTTTTAATATCTTGAAAGAGATGCTCATCTTTGTGCCAATTCCCATTCTCGAAGACGAGCACCTCGGAGCGAACCTCCATGTTCCACGTACAGACAGCGGCGAAGAAGTTTCGTGCAATCGTCTCTGTCTCAGCGAGGAGCCAGAAGTGATTTTTGTTCACGCCACCTCCTTCGATGCTGAGAATGAGTGCATCAAGGGTATGGCCTTGCCATGCTACGTCAAACCACGCTTTCTTTATTACATCTCCCGTTGAACCTTCTGTATCTGTCTGTGCCGTCGGAAATCGATCAACTGCAACCCCATTGCTGTTTCCTATACTGTTAATTCTTAGATTACTGTTCCTAACGGCTGACGGTCACGCGAGTCATACCACTCTAATTTGCTACTCCTTTGGAAGAATCTCTCTGCTTGTTCAGTTAAGGGAACCACCTCCAAGAGGCAACGATACAGGTCACCTGATCGTTCCCGTTTCGCATGAGTTAGCTCGTGATGTCTCGACGAATACTTACCCACAGTGAGAGCGCAACGAAGACGACGAGATACTCAAGCAGCACAAGCAATGCATGCAGGTTTGACCCTGCCAAGGGTGGATTGCCAGTAAAGTAGGGATCACTCGTAAAGTAGTAGGTCTGGTTGTGGAGCAATGCACTGATGTTGTTACTGATAAAGTAGTCCGGTACGGCCTTCAAGAAATTCCCAACGGGACCAGGAGCGAGAAGGTTGAGTACTCCTGACAGGACGCTTTCGAGGACAAACCAGATGAGTGTACCCGCGACCCCTACCGCTGTTGCACGTCCCAGTGTTGCCAGAAAAAGGGCGAGCAGAGTGCAGACAAACAAACCAAACAGTGCTACTAGTGGATAGAGCAAGACATGAACCCAGCCTCCATGCTGCAAAAAATCCAGGGAAGTTGCTATTCCTGAAGGAAGAGTAAGCAGTGTACCTACCACAAGCCCTGTCAGTACCATCATAATGAAGCCCAAGACGACACAGAGGAGCAGTGCGCCTATCTTCGAGAGAAGAAACTGAGTGCGAGTCGGTCCACGCGTCAATACGAGGCGCACGGTTCCACCGCTATATTCACCCCCAACAATGGTTCCCGCGAGAATAACGAGCAAAATTGTTCCTACAATCATTGTGATACTGATGGCAATGAAGAGCGAATCAGGAAGATGGAGTGGCGCGAAGCCGTTAATGAGTGAAAGGTGCTTCACTTTCTGGGCTTGCGTAAGTTCCTGCTGCGTTGGCTGATGATCGATGCAATCTTGGCCCGATGATGGAGTTGGTTGCCCTTGTATGTTGTGTTTCGTTGAGCATGGCTGGAGCGCACCATACAACTGTACAGGAGTATTCAAAACAACAAATGCGTTTATCGAGAGAACCGAGAAAGCACCTACTATGACGGACAGCCCAATGATACTCAGAGCTTTTGACAGCACACGCCGCCGTATTTTGTACATCTCTACTCCAATGAGTCGGAGCAGGATGCGAACAAAGCCTTGTTGTCCCATGACGACAGTGTTGGTACGCGTTGGTATTGAAACTGAGCCAGACTGCTGCCCCTGTGGTGTGTGTGGAACTGTACTCATCTCTGACCTTGCTTTCTCTCGTAAGACACTGTTCTGCTTGCTCCTGAGAAAATTGTACAAAGTCGAGCTTAGTTTGATAGTTGGGAAAAAGGTCTAGAAAAACGCACCTTTATTTCTTTCTGGTCGCTTTATTGAAAAACAGTACATCCCCGTTGTTCCAATTGTTGAAGCCATTTGGGCGGAAAAGCTAATTTGTTCCATCTCACGTCTATTTTTTCTAGACTCGTAAGCTCTTTGATATACTCCGGTAATGTCACCAGTTTGTTCGCTCTCAAATCGAGGGAGCGCAGATTTTTGAGTTGGCTCAGTGACTCAGGGAGGGTTGTCAATTGATTGTTTCTCAAATCGAGGGAGCGCAGATTTTTGAGTTGGCTCAGTGACTCAGGGAGGGTTGTCAACTTGTTCGTTGATAAATGTAACTCTTTGAGACTTTTGAGACCACCAATTGATTCGGAGAGCATACCCAATTGGTTGTTCATTACATATAATTCTTTGAGGTTTTCCAGCTTACCCAACGATTCAGGAAGGCCCACCAATCGATTATTATATATTCTCAACTCTTTAAGGTTGGTTAGGTTTCCGAGAGTCTCAGGGAGAGTTTCCAACTGATTATCCGTCAGATTGAGATATATCAGATTACGTAGATTCTTAAAGAGTGCTTCTGGAAGAGTCGTCAGATGATTATTACTAAGATAAAGGAAAAAAGTAAGGTTTCTTAGTTTGTCCAACGATTTGGGAAGGGAAGTTAATTCGTTATGACCCAAATCCAATGTATGAAGGTCTGTTAGATTGCCAATATCTTCGGCTAAAGAAACAAGCTGATTTTCTGCGAGATTTAACGATTGAAGATGCGTCAATTTCCAAATTGAATCGGGAAGATCCGTCAACAGGTTTTTACCTACGCTAATATCTTTGATATGTGTTAATTGACCAATACTTGTGGGAAGCGCAATCAACCGATTATTGTATACCCGTAAAGTTTCGAGTTTTGCAAGTTGGCATATATAGCTGGGAAGGGTCGTTAACAGGTTAGCGTCCGCATGGATTTCTTTCAAATGAAGCAAGCTCCCAAGCGCTTCAGGAAGAGTGGCTAGCTGATTATTATCTACATACAAACTTTTTAGATGAAGTAAGTTCTCAAGCGACGCAGGAAGAACCGTCAATTGATTACCCGTTATATCTAAGTACTGAAGACGTGTTAGCTGACCAAGCGATTCAGGGAGTGAAGTCAATTTGCAATATCGAAGGGATAAAGCAATTACCGCATCCCCTTTCACAGAGATACCAATGCTCCTATCATAAATATCAGGCTCATCTTTTAGCACAACAGGAATGGATGCTCCCTCCTCTAAAGAATTATTATCTCGAAGCATCTTTTCCAGGTCTTTTAGCGTATTTACCTCAGCCATTGGAAGAACAACGGCATCATTATAACTATTTTTTGTTTCTTTTGACATTTTTCGTTCCTTTCATCCTTTGTACTCTGAAAAGACACTTACTACACGTCGTAAAGGATAGACGCGCTTTAAGCATATGTCAAGGGGAAGCAATATTTCTTTCGATTGTTTCCCACGTTCCATAAAATGTGGAACGTGGGAAACAATCTTTGCATGAATGTCGAGAGAACGCGTACAGGTCACGAAGCTTGCGTTTGTTGATGTAGGTGTTGAGTGCGAGGTGGCTGCTATAGCCAAGCATATTCGCTATTTTGCGAACGGAGAGACCCAAGCGCAACAACTCGACGATGCGCTCTTGGTGCTTGTCGAACTTGCTTTTTTGGATGACCCCTTTCGGCTTGCCTTTGTATCCCTTGCCGCTTTTTGCCCGCGAGTGCTTCTTTGGTCGCAGACTGATGAGGTCGCGTTCCAACTCGGCAAACAGGGAGAAGAAGGTGATAGCGATTTTCGAGTTCATGTCGTGGGCATTGAAATCGAGGTTCTGCTCGAGGATAATGGCGCGGATGGCGCGAGCGACCAAAGCATTGATGAGGGCAATCACATCTGCGGTACTGCGGCCCAAGCGCGAGAGTTCTGTGACGACGAAGGTATCCGCATCGGCGAGGGTTGCGAGTACCTCGTCAATGCAGCGTTGTTCGCTGGTCTTACGGGACGAGATGGTGATTTCCACAAAAGCGTCAATCTTGAGGTCACGTTTGTGGGCATACTCCAAGATTTCGAGTTTCTGGTTGTTCAGGTCTTGTTTGTCGGTTGACGTGCGAAGAGAGGCAAGGGTTTTGCTCATCGTGATGCTCTGTTTCTTCTTAACAGAAAAATGGACGTAAAGTATATATACTACGACTATAATATAGGGAGTATATCACAAGACAAAAATGGCTATGCAATAGAATTCGTTATCACACATCCATTTCTCTTCTGAAAAAGTCTTTTTCATTGCTGGTGGCGAACATCAGCTCATCATGACTGACTCTTCTGCAATGAGGTTTTCACTCACTCCTTGCTGAGAGAGACGAAATGCACATCAAATACTGTTTAGGAAAAGGTCCTTCTCTCCTGATTCTTCCTATGGTACAATCAAACGTGAGAGAGAGAAAGGGAGGAAAACTGATGACGCAACATATGCCACTTGACCTCCAATCATTTCCGACTGAGATCTCCTCTTTTCTGGAACCCATCTACCAACTTACGTTTCCTCCCCAGGGTGATACCTCAACAGTTGCTGTGGTGGCCGTCGCAAGAGGAAAATATGTGGTAAAACGCTCGTATGGAGAGTAATTCAGTAGTTGGATCAAACAAGAGTATACTGTTCTCACTGCATTTATCCAGTCACCACTTCCAACTTCGTATCCACACGCCTTTTTCCAAAGAGAGACAACCAATGGACTGGAGTCCTGGCTTGTCATGAGTTACTTATCTGGAGATCCTCTCATCTTTGCCATTAAAAATGAGTCAGATCAAGAAGAGCGTCTGAGTATCCTGCGAGCATATGGAAATAGTCTTGCAACAATCCATCGTCATGGTGTTCCCTCAGAATTACGTAGTAATCGGACTCTCTCTCAGGCCGAGTACAATTTTTTCCATTATCCAACCGAAGGGAGTGCTGAACTGCTCGAACAGCTGAAGCAGCATTGACCACCCCCCTTGCCTCTTACACTGATTCACGGGGATTTTACGGTGGATAACGTACTCATCTCAGCAGGAAAAGCAACTGGATTCATTGATTGAGCTGACGAAGGAATGGTATATCCTCGATATGATTTGGCGTTGGCTATTCGTCCAAAGAAGGCCAAGCTGTTTCAGACGCTACAGGAGCGGCAAGCCTTTTTTGAAGGGTATGGTTTATCTGAACTGAGCCAGTCTGAGTACCGTTATTTCGTGGGTTTGTATGAATTCTTTTAGGAGAAGAAAGGTCTCATAATGGAGATTGCCCGTGAAGACAGGGAAAACCAATTTTTTATCCCTATTCCTAAATGTTTGCTAGTGCAGACGAAAGTCACAAGTGACAGGATGTTATGACCTCTCCATTGTCTGAGTCATGCTAAGGAAACGGTGAAGCATTAATGAGACTGAGAGAAATGGGAAACATAGATCGTGATTCAAAAGATGATATTTAGCGTGATGATTTACATGGATGTTTTTTTCTGTTTTTGGCGTGTGCGGAAAACGGTCGTTTTACACACAATCTAAAGAAGCGAGAGACCACTTTAGGTTCAGC
>Ga0123338_10005229_pt1 | contig 11147 bp, 10 predicted proteins | sample grotaG_FD_89793 | JGI IMG/M metagenome (GOLD analysis project Ga0123338, IMG submission 89793) | Glacier valley bacterial and archeal communities from Borup Fiord, Nunavut, Canada, to study Microbial Dark Matter (Phase II) -... | ecosystem: Environmental > Aquatic > Freshwater > Ice > Glacier ...
CACGGAGGCTGTCAACTTTCATGAAAGCATTGGAATCGACCGCAAAGCTGAGCGGTTCCGGTATCTTCGCAAGCGCTGGGCAGACCGCCTGCGCGGCTACCCGAATGTCCAAATTCTGCACAATGAAGACACAGTGCAAGGCGGTATCGGCTTCGTTAACATCAAAGGCATTGAATCCGCCAAGCTGGTCAGCCATCTCTGGAACAAGCACCGCATCTGGACCACGGCATTCCCGACACCGCCGGAATATGACGGCCTGCGCATCACGCCAAACGTTTACACCACCGTTGAAGAAATCGATGAGTTCGCCAACGTAATGGAGCAGGCCGCCAAAAACGGAATCGGCTAGAGCCTTAGCCCTCTATGAAGCTCAGCAGTTCACGGTTCAAGCGTTCTGCTGCCGTGAAAAAAAGCCCGTGCGGCTCACCATCGTATTCGGTAAGCGTTGCGTTAGGCAGAATCTTAGCTGACCTGCGACTGGATTTATCGATTGGAACAATAGCATCGCTGGTGCCATGAATAATCCGCACCGGTATCGTGATGCCCTCCATGTCTGCCCTGAAGTCCGTCTGCGCAAAGGCCTTCGCCGCCGCAATGGTGGGCCTGAGCGAGGACCGGTACGCCACCGCCTGCGTCCATTCCAGAACCGATTCGGACACCGTATGGTTCACCAGCGAGCGTCCATAAAAGTTTGGTCCAAAGGCTTTCAGGAAGGCTGCTCGGTCCTTCAGAATACTTTCGCCCATTTCGTCGAAGACGCTCGGGTCCACGCCCTCCGGGTTATCGGCAGCCTGCATCAGAAACGGGGTTATGGCTGAAATCAGAACCGCTTTAGTCACGCGCGCCGAACCGTACCGGCTCAAGTATCGAACCACTTCTCCGCCGCCCATCGAGAAACCCACCAGCGTTGCGCCAGTGAGGTTCAGCTTCTCCATCAAGGTATTCAAATCGGCCGCGAAGGTGTCGTAATCGTAGCCATTCCAGGGTTGCCCGGAATGTCCGAAGCCGCGGCGGTCATACGTGATGACCCGAAGCTTTTGGCCGGCCAGGAAATTCGCCTGCCGTTCCCACATGTCCTGATCGAGCGGCCATCCGTGAATCAGAACTACCGGCGTTCCGGCACCCCAATCACGGTACGAGATCTCTGTTCCATCCTGCGTAATAACAAAAGGCATGCAGAAGCAGAAACACGCAACAGGCCGTTATCGCAAAGAAGGACTATTGCTTCGGTGCTTTTCTAACACTTTCACCAACTCGTCCTTGCCTTGCTGCTCAGCTGACTTCCGGGCAGTAAGGCCCCGCTCGTCGCTTGCGTCAACGTCAGCGGAATATTTCCGCAACAGTTGGACCACGTGAAGCGCGCTGTCATGGCTGCAAACATCAGTGCCGTCGCCCCGATTCCATTCGTGCACCACACGCTCTGGGGTGCGTTCGCGGTCAAAACTAGCTAGCTTTTCAATCAGGTGAATGTCTTCGAGCAGTACCGGCCCTTCTTCACCGGCGCACTTGGAATTCTGATTATCGCCAACCGGTGTACCGGCATTGGTCGTTAAAGGCTTTTGTTGTGCCGTAATCATTCCGGCGCTCAGAACGGTGAGCAGGTGCTTCTTGGTCATAATGCAAATCCCTCAGCGTTGAGACTATGCTCGCCATTCACATAGGTTTATACGATTGGAGCTATAATCTTTATCGGGAAACCCTATGGGCGGTAAAGTGCAACGCGGCTTCGACCTGAGGCAACTGGAATGCTTTTGCGCGGTCGCCAGAACCAACAGCTTCACTAAGGCCGCGGCTGAATTGGGGTTAGCGCAGCCGTCACTTTCCGAGCAAGTGGGCAAACTGGAACAGGCACTCAACTCCACGCTCTTCGAGCGTCTGAATCGGCGCGTGGAATTAACGCCTATCGGCGAGGCTTTGCTGCCCAAGGCACGGGCCTTGCTGGAAGATGCCGCCGCATTGCCACGCCATTTGGAAACAGCACGGGAAGGCATTGGCGGAGTTCTCCGCGTGGGTGCGATCCCCACCATCCTTCCGTACTTTCTGACGCCCTCGCTGCGCGGGTTTGTGAACCGCTACCCTCAAGTGGATCTGCACCTTCGCGAAGCCACAACAGATGAATTACTCAAGCAGGTGCAGGATGGCGTGCTTGATATCGCAATCGTTAGCGTGCCCGTGGAAGGGGCAGGTCTGGTGATGAGCGAGTTGTTTTGCGAGCCGCTCTACCTGGCGGTGCCGGAAGATCACGCGCTGGCTGGCGCCCTGCAGGTTCAGTTGCGCCGCGTCTCTCACGAACGCCTCCTGATTCTGAAAGACGGCCACTGCCTGCGAGAAGAAACGCTGACTGTTTGCGAGCGCGGGCGCGCCCGCTTTGAAGCGCATTTTGAGGCCGATCAATTTGCCAGCATCTTCGAACTGATCCGCGCGGGATTCGGCGTCAGTATCGTGCCAGAGATGGCAAGGCGCGCCGCCGAGGGCTGCCGTCTAATTCCTATCGATCCTAAAGCTACACGGCGAGTGGGTTACGTCAGACTGGAACGGCGCTACGTTTCCAAGACCATGGAAGCGTTCACGAACTATTTGCGGGAGACTTGCGTGGCTGCTCAGAAAGCCCCAGTAGTTCCCCGCGGAATCGCTTAACCGCGCCGTAAGTTCCGGCGCATCGCATAACTCGAGCGTAAGGCCTGTTACGGCTTATCGGTCACCGTCAGAGTCCGAAAATCGAGCGTCCGCTTCAATGGTCCATGTTGCATCACAAGCCGTTCACTATCCACCTCAGCCTGAAGAAACGGACCCCCGAACAGAGGCCACTTACTTCTGTCCGGCGGAGCATCGTAGGCAAAGTGAATTGTCTTGCCACGCAACGAACGGAACGTCACCCGCGGGCTTTTCTCCACATCATAAGTAAGCGGCAGCGCCAGAATGGCTTTGCGAAATTGAGCCGTGGTGGCAAACTCACCCGTAGAGGCTACCTGAACAACAATGCCATTGCGCGGGTATGGGCTGAAGAAGCGCCGGTCGCCATCAGCCATGGGTTTCCAGCTATACGGCTGCAGCGGGCGGAATGCAATCCGTGCTTCGCCCCCGCGCGCGAAGATCCACCCTGAAGGGTCTTCCACCACCTCCGTCAGATCTTTCGAGAAGAACCCGTTTACATGCCCGAAGCGCGCTCCGGCGGCAATGTCATAAAGCGCGATCACCGTGTCTTCGTCCTGGAAGAGCCGCTCATAAGGAGAGCCGCCCACCAGCTTGTCCGGCGAATCGTACATCTTCTTGGAACTGACCACGACCGGAATTCCGGTATCACGAGCAAACGTGAAGTAGGTCTGTAATTCGTGTAAGGAAGAATGGGGGTTCAACGTAAAGAACGTATTGTGTTTCCCTAAAGCATCCGGCACGCGCCAGGTGACGTCCCAGGAGTGCTGCTGAATCGGCTGCAAGACTCCGCCCTGATCGGAGCTGACCGCATACTCCCGCCGCATGTAAGTCGTCTTGTATACCGGGCCGTGAAGTTGCTCCTCAAACCGCCAGCGGTTGCGGGTGCGCTTGCGTTCGTAGTGCGTGTAAGGCTGAGTGCGGTCTGTGGCAATGCGCCTCAGCACTTCAGGAGGTTCATACGCGCTCGCATAGGCGTACCAGGAGGTGTAGGCATCGTACTGGGGCAGATGCTTCCCTAAACCGAACCATAGCCATCCAAAATCGCTCGCCACATTCGAAGCCTTATCCAGAACAGCCGCGTCGTATACGCGCGATTGCGCGCCCACATAAATTCCGTCTACGTTTTCCGGGGCATAATCCGCAATCAAATAATCCAGCATCATGGTGGCGCGCTTTTTCATGGCCGCGTCTTTTGCCCACTCGGCAAGGTAAGACATGGGGATGAGATACACGCCCATGTAGTGCGGCGAATCATACTCACCTTGCCCCCGCGTGGTGGTGAGCTTCACCCATTTCTCAATCCACCCGCGCGCTTCCTCAAGATTTTCGCGTGAAGACTTGCCGGTGTACCAGCGGTCCCCAGGCTCATCGGGCCACAATTGGGCAGCCAGATACAGGCTGGAGTAATACATGAGCCAATGGTTTTCCGTATCGCCACGATACGGCATGTAAGTGCGCCAGGAATCGCGCAGCTTGCCGCGCGCTTCCGTAGACAACTGGCCTTGATCCAGATACGCAATCGCAACTACCGGGAACATCCAGAACATGTCACCCGTGGGCCCCGCGTCCAACAGCTTGATCAGCGATGCGGAACACGCCTCAGGAGTCTGATGAAGTTTCAAGCGCGCGGCAATGGCGGCGTAACCGAGCGGCCCGGTTTTGCCGGGCAGCGAATTATATTCCACAATGGCACGGGCGCGGGCGGCGAACTCCGGCGTGCCTGCAGGGAGCGCCAGCGCGAATGCGGTCAGTAAGCCTAAGACGCGCCAGATCATCGATTCACCGCCGCGGGTGCGAACAAGAAGCGATTCACCGCCGAGCCGGGAAGCCCATCCACTTTCCAGCTTTTGCCGGCATCTTCGGAAACATATACAGCCTCTTCGTGAACACTTGCGTACAAGCGCCCGGCATGATCCGGGTCCCACGCAACGCTCCACACATCGGCGCGGGGCAGGCCTTGGTTGCGGAATTCCCAGTGCGCACCATCGTCATCTGAGACCGCTACTCCGAAGGCAAATCCGGCAGCCGCTACGCGGTGTGGCAGAAGGGCATCCCAAGCCAGATCATAAAGGCTACGGTCCACTGCCACCTGGCCCGCTATGCTTTCAAAGCTGCGGCCGCAATCGGTCGATGCAAACAGGCCGCCCAGTTCCGTGGTGGCCAGCCAGCGGCAGGCGTCATGCGGAGACTGTTCCACGCGTAAGGCCTGAAAGCCTGACGCGCCCGCCAATTGCCAGTGCGCACCGTCATCCACGGACCGGAAGAGCCCCGCCTCGGTTGCAGCCAGCAGCACACCGGCGTGTTCCCTGTCCACGCGAACAGATTCCGCGTACCGATGCTTCAGGTCTCCCGTGGCGTCCCGCCAGGTTGCGCCGCCGTCGAGCGAAGCCGCAATGCCGCGGGTATGCGTGAAGTAGATCGCGTTGGGCCGGTGAGCATCAAGCGCCACGTCTCGCAGTTCCGTCACATCGCTTCCCGTCAATATTCGCCACGGGGCATCGCTACCGGGAAGCTGGATCAGCCCATTGCCCGCGGCAAGCAGCATAACGCCGGGCTGCGCGGGCAGGGCAGCCAGCGCGGAGGTGAACGGATGATTGAAGCCCAAATGTTTCCAGGTGCCGCCAGCGCCTTTCCGAAACACACCACTGGGAGCAAGCCTGGCACCCACTACATAGCCTTTCGCATTGGTTACGCAGGCATAAAGCGTGTGCTGCGGAAACGCGGGAAACACGGCGGCAAAAAAGAGTATCAGCGAACGCATGAACCTGAGAAGTGTATCAGCCGCGGCCTGCGCCTGGTAGCACCCGCGCGCCCAGGTACAGCTGCGCCGCGTCTCTCATGAACGGTTGTTGATCCTGAAAAACGACCATTGCCTGCGCGAGGAAACGCTAAACGTCTGGGAGCGCGGACGCGCCCGCTTTGAAGCTCATTTCGAGGCCGATCAAATTGCCAGCATCTTCAAATTGATCTACGCGGGTTTCGGCGTGAGCATCCTGCCAGAGATGGCGAGGCGTGCCGCGGGAGGCTGCCATTTGATCGCTATCGATCCCCAAGCGACCCGGCGGGTTGGGTACGTCAAACGGGAGTTAGCGGTTATCCGCGGGAGACTTGCGCGGCTGCTCATAGGGCCCCAACCCGTTACCCGCGGGTCGCTGAACCGGGCGGTAAGTTCCGGGGTATCCATAGCGATGGGTTGCTCGATTTTGCCACCATTCCTTACCACCGCGCCTGCCGTCTTCCACGTTGTCCACAATCACGTAGACCAGCAGCCCCGGTCCGCAACCCGCATGGCGGCCAAGCACATAAGATCCGCTCACCTGACCGGCGGTGTTATCAAACGCCGTGCTCCCGTCACCGCGCTGGCGTGTCTTCCATGGAGCGTGCAACATCATCGGTTGGAAGTTCGAGATAGCAAATTTTGCCGTTCTTCTCAGAGTGTTCACCTTGTCCCAATTACCGCAATGCGGTGCCCCCCGGCCAGGTGCGCGACATGTCACTAAAGCATTCCGCGGCGCGCCGCCCCCTGCAACGCGGTCTTATCATTCGTAATCACATAGATAGGAATGCGCTCCAGCACCGCACGCATCCGCCCTTTCGCCAGAAACGCCTGCAGGAAAGGACCCTCTTTTAGCTTCCCCAAAATCCGCGGAGCAATCCCTCCCCCGATATAGATTCCGGCCACCGACAACAATTTCAACGCCAGATTTCCAGCTTCCGACCCGTATAGAGAGACGAATAAATCGACCGCCTTCTCGCACAGGTCAGACCTGCCATGTATAGCGTTGTCCGAAATTATCGCTGCCGGGTCTCCAGACGCAATCTGCCCCGCGAGCCATGGCTCTTCCGCCGCCCGGCCGGTATCACGGAAAAATTGGTAGACGTTGTACAACCCAGGCCCGGAGAGCACACGCTCCCAACTTACATGGTCCGCAAACTTCTTATGCAGGAATTGAAACAACTCCACTTCCACATCGGACTGCGGAGAAAACGTACAGTGCCCGCCCTCGGAAGCAAACGGCCTGTGGTTCGCGCCATCCCAGAACAGGCCGGCCTCGCCTAAACCCGTCCCCGCCGAAATCACCGCCGCGTTCCCCGGCTCTCGTTCCGCGCCCGCCTGCAGCGTCGCCAAATCTTCCTTGCCCAGTGTCGCCACGCCGTAAGCATTCGCTTCCAGATCGTTGATCAGCACCACACGCGCGCCCAGCGTTTCCGTCATGCGCGCCGCGTCCAGCTCCCATGTCAGGTTTGTCGGCCGCGCCTTTCCATCCACCACCGGGCCGGAAACGCCGAAGCAGAACGCTTCCGGTTTGCCCTGGCCCGCGGTCACGAACTCCTCAACAATCTTTTCCATCGAGGGATAATTTTTGCTCTTGAATTCCTGCCACCTGTCCAGCTTCAGCGACGCTGGGCTGCCGGAGAACGCACCCATGCGGGTATGCGTTCCGCCAATGTCGCCCGCGATGATCATTTGGTCCAGCGTCTGGAATCTTTCGCCAACAGATGCGTCGCCGCATCCGGCCCCCAGCATCCGGAAGCATAGTTCGGAAAATTGGCAGGCTTCTCATTCGCCCACAAGTCCAGCACCGGCTGTACAATCTCCCAACCTGCATCCACCGCGGCGGCGGTCTTGAACAAAGTGGGATCGCCAATCATGCAATCGAAAAGCAACGTCTCATATCCGGTCTTCGACGACTTCCCAAAGAAATCCGCATAACAGAAATCCATCCGCACCGGCTTCATATCGATCTCCGGCCCCGGCACCTTTGCCCCGAACTCCAGTGAGATCCCTTCGTTCGGCTGCAACTGCAGCACCAGCCTGTTATGCCCAATATGTTCGATCGAAGTTTCGCGGAATAAATGAAAAGGCGCTTGCCGGAACTGAATCGTCATCTCCGTGGTGCGTTGCGCCATGCGCTTGCCGGTACGCAGATAGAACGGAACGCCCGCCCAGCGCCAGTTATCCATCACCAGCTTCATTGCGACGAAGGTTTCAACGGGCGAATCTTTCGCAACGCGCTGCTCTTCGCGATAGCCGGGCACCGCCTTGCCCGCCACCGTACCCGCCCCATATTGCCCGCGCACCACATGCGTCAAAACCTCTGCCGGCTTCAGTGGCGCAATTGCCCGTAGCGCCTTCACCTGCTCTTCGCGAACAGCGTCGGGCTGGAACGAATTCGGCGGCTCCATCGCGGCCAGAGCTACCAGTTGCAGGATGTGGTTCGGCACCATATCACGCAGCGCGCCGGCCGTTTCATAGTAGCCGCCGCGTGTCTCGACGCCCACTGTTTCCGCTACCGTAATCTGCACATGATCGATATAGCGCCGGTTCCACACTGGCTCGAAAATGCCGTTGCCGAAGCGCAGCACCATGATGTTCTGCACGGTTTCCTTGCCCAGGTAGTGATCGATGCGATAGATCTGGTCTTCGGCCAAAACCTCGCTCAACTGCCGGTTCAATTCATGAGAAGTGGGCAGGTCGTGCCCAAACGGCTTTTCGATAATCACGCGCCGCCACTTGCCTTCCGGCTGCTCGGTCAGGCCCGCCGCCTTCAGTTGCTTGGGCACCTCGCCGAAGAATTCAGGCGCTGTGGCCAAGTAATAAAGATAGTTGCCCGGCTTCCCTTCCAGCTTGGTCTTCAATTCCTGATAGCCAGGCTGATTATCGAATGCGGAGCGAACGTAATACAGGCGGCCGGTAAGCCACTCCACGATCTCCTGATCGGCATCCTGCCCGACAAATTCGCGAAGGTCGTCGGCAAATTTTTTTCGGAAGCCCTCTTCGCCGCCCACATCCGTGCGGGCGAATCCGATCACTGCGAAGTCATCCGGCAAGCGCTTCTCGCGCCGCAGGTCATATAAGGAAGGCCCCAGCAGGCGCTTGGTCAAATCGCCCCCCGCGCCAAAGATCACAAGCACGCACGGTTCCGCAGTTACAGGTCGCATGATTTTGTCTTACCCATCTTGCCACGCCCTGCTTGCTTGACTGATCTGGTTATGTCCGAAGCGCGTTCATTAATTTTCTGGGCGTCATTTCGCTCTTGCTATACTCGTGATGGATGGGTTTGAGCCTCCCCGCCAATTCGCGGCCTGAAGCAGTCTCCTCCTTCCTCACGTTCTGCTGTTTCCCTTTTTCTTGCTCACACTTTTGATGCATTTCACTTCGATTCACTATCCGGAGGTTTTTCCCCAAAGCAAATGACAAGCAGCGTTCATATCCCCAAAGGTATCGAGAGCCTGTTCGGCACCCGTGATGAAAACATTCGTCTTCTCGAAAAAGGCTGCCAGGTCAGCACTAACCTGGTAGATAGTTCTATCGAAATTCAAGGCGAAACTGCCAATGTGCAGCGCGCCGAGCGCATTCTGAAAGATTATGCGGCGCTCACCACGGAAGGCGTTGTCTTCACCAGCGGCGATCTGAACAATTATTTCCGTGTCGTTACGGAAGATCCCGACGTTTCGCTCAGCGCCCTTGTCGCCAGCGGGCGGCAACGCGCTTTCGGCAAGAAGATCCTCACTCCGAAAACGGTCAACCAGCGGCGCTATCTGGAAGCAATCGAACGCAACGATCTGGTCTTCGGCGTCGGCCCCGCCGGTACCGGTAAGACTTATCTTGCGGTCGCGATGGCTGTTTCCGCGCTGCTTTCAAAGCGCGTGAGCCGCATCATTCTTACCCGCCCAGCCGTCGAAGCAGGTGAAAAGCTCGGCTTTCTTCCCGGAACCTTACAGGAAAAGATCGATCCTTACCTGCGCCCTTTGAACGACGCGCTGCACGATATGCTGGAACCCGATAAGATTGAGCGCTTCCTTGAAAAGAACGCCATTGAAGTGGCCCCGCTCGCTTTTATGCGCGGGCGGACTCTGAATGACTGTTTTATCCTGCTGGACGAAGCCCAGAACACCACGCCGGAGCAAATGAAGATGGTGCTTACACGCCAGGGCTTCAATTCAAAAATGGTAGTGAACGGCGATATCACCCAAATCGATCTCCCCACCGGTAAGCGCAGCGGCCTGCTGGATGCATTCGAAATCCTGAACGGCGTCGAAGGCATCAGCTTCGTTCACTTCAATGAACAGGATGTGGTTCGCCATAGCCTGGTGCAGCGCATTGTCCGTGCATACGAAAAACACAACGAGGCCGCCGGACGGCAGATGTCTCTCAAGCTTTCCGATGCTCCCCGCGCCGAATCGCCGCTTTCCGATCTCGCGCTGGAAAACGCCGCCATACCGCCGGGCCAGTTGAGCGCCTGACGGATTTCATGTCCCCTGCAGGTTCTTACCTTACCTTCCGCCGCGTACCGGCGGATCTGGACCGCGATTCTCTGGAACGATTCGCCCGGAAGCTTCGCACCGAAGTTGCGCCCAAGCTTCAATTCCATTGCCTGATTACGACCGATGCAGAACTGCGCCGTCTGAACACGCAGTTCCTGCAGCACGATTACGCGACGGACGTGCTCTCCTTTCCTGAATCGAACGACATTGCCATTTCCTACCCGCGGGCTGTCGAGCAAGCTACCCGGCACGGGCATTCCGCACCGCAGGAGCTACGGGTGTTGATGCTGCACGGCGTGCTGCACCTGCTTGGCTACGATCATGAAACCGATTCTGGCCGAATGGCGCGTGCAGAAGTGAAGTGGCGACAGAAGCTTCGCCTTCCCTCCGGGTTAATTGCCCGGGCGCAGAAGTGAGCGCCGTGTATCTGGCCGCCACAATTTTTTTGGCGCTGGTTATTTGCCTTGTCACTTTTGTCCAAACGCTTTACCTGGAAGCGATGCGGCTCCGCACACGCGATCTGCCAGCTCTTCAATATTTTAAGGCCACGCTGGAAGACCGGATCGGCTTCGTGGCGGAAGAAGCCACGCTTTCTTTCTCCTTGCTGAAACACGGCACCATCCTGCTGCTCGCCATCGCCGTCTTCCTCAGCTTCGCGCAAGGCACGCCGGTTACTTGGGTTGTTTGCCTGGAAGCAATCTTCACGGCGTGGCTGGTCATGATGCTGGTGGCCTACATAGTGCCCCAGTTGCTTTACCGCCGCAGTTCCGGCCACCTTTTGCTCCCTTTGGTGCCGCTCTTGCGCGGGCTGGCGTTCCTGATGACTCCGGTAGTGGCGCTGCTGAATTTCTTCCACTCTCTGGCGGAGCTGGCGGACGATAAAACCCACTATGCTGAAGCTCCCACATCGGCGGAGAACATCGAAGCTCTTATCTCCGCAGGCACGGAAGAAGGCCTGATTGAAGAAGACGATCGCACGCTGATCCAAAACGTAGTGGAGTTCGGCGACAAAGTGGTGCGCGAGGTGATGACGTCACGCCCGGATATCGTCGCCATCTCCGCCAGCGCTACATTGCAGCAGTTGCGCGAGCTGGTCATTCATGAGCAGTATTCGCGCATCCCGGTTTTCGAAGATACGGTAGATCACGTTGTCGGTTTCGTTCACGTCCGGGATATGTTCGAACTCGGCGACCCCGAGCGCGCAACCGCAAAAATTAGCAAGG
>Ga0123338_10005230_pt1 | contig 11146 bp, 14 predicted proteins | sample grotaG_FD_89793 | JGI IMG/M metagenome (GOLD analysis project Ga0123338, IMG submission 89793) | Glacier valley bacterial and archeal communities from Borup Fiord, Nunavut, Canada, to study Microbial Dark Matter (Phase II) -... | ecosystem: Environmental > Aquatic > Freshwater > Ice > Glacier ...
GCAGGCTGCTCAGTGCTAAAAACTGGCGCGGCTTTTCGCGCAGGGCAACATAATCCATGCTCAAAATTACGGCTGGCTCTCGCGGGATAACTTAGCCACCTTTTCCGAATCAGGTCTATTGAAGCCAGCTTCGACAATCGGACAATTAAATAAGGCGTCCGCTAACCCGTAATTCTCATCCTCAAAATGCAGATACCAAGCGCCCGAACCGTGCTCGACTTCATCCAGGTAATAATGCCCGACCAAATGCTTTGTTTCATATTCATCACCCCAAAAGCACCCCGAAAAAAGCAGCAAAAGCGGCAACAGCAGCTTCGCGAATCCAGGCAGTTTTGTTTTGCCAATTCTCATGTTGGCTACGCTTCCACGTCACTGATATCCAAATCCGGCAGTGCAGCCCCAGCGGCCTGATGCTGCGCCACCCGCTGCGTCAATCTCACAAAATCCGCCACGCCCAACTGCTCGGCCCGCTTGTCGAAAATGGCGTCGGTGGTGGCCTCGGCCGGCAGCCCAAACGGTTTCAGCGCGTTGCGCAGCGTCTTGCGGCGCGTTTGGAAGGCCTGCTTCACCACGCGGAAGAACAGCTTTTCGTCGCAGCCCAGCTGCTCGATGTCGTTGCGGGTGAGGCGCACCACGGCCGACTCCACTTTGGGCGGCGGCACAAATACGTGCGGCGGCACCGTGAACAAGTATTCAATCTTATAATAAGCCTGCAGCAGCACGCTCAGGATGCCGTAGGTTTTCGAGCCGGGCGGCTCGGCCAGGCGCTGGGCCACTTCCTTCTGAATCATGCCAACCACTTCGCGCACCTGCTGCCGGTTGCTGAGCACGGCAAAAAATATCTGGCTGCTGATGTTGTAAGGAAAGTTGCCGATGATGGCCAGGGGCTGCCCCGGAAACATCGTGGCCAGGTTTTGCTTCAGGAAGTCGGTGGCGAAAATCCGGTCGGCCAGCGCCGGGTAATGCGCCTTTAGGTACGCAACCGACTCGGGGTCAATCTCTATCGCGCTGGTTTGGTACGCCGGGTTTTCGAGCAAGTACTGCGTCAGGACGCCCATGCCGGGCCCGATTTCGAGTACCTGCCGCACCTCATCGGGCAACTGCAGCGAGCCCACGATGCGGCGGGCAATGTTGGGGTCGGCCAAAAAATGCTGGCCCAGGTGCTTTTTGGGGCGAACGGTGTTCACGGAAGCAGTCGTCAGGTGGTGAAACGCAGAGGTAGTAAGTTCAGTGGACTGGCTTGGCAGACGGAACGCACCCTCGCCATTTCCCCACCTCACGGCTACCTTGCGGCCTCAAATCTACGGCCTCCACTCCCGCCATGCCCTTAACCCTTGCCCACGCCGCCACCGCGCCGGCTCATGCTACGCAGGTTTTCATCCTACCAGCCGGCACCACGGCTTTGCCCAAAGCCGCGGCCGGCGACTTATCGGCCGAGGCCCAACGCTACGTAACCGCTGCCCTGGCCGATGACCAGAAGCTCGTTCACCTCAACCATTTCAGCCACCACCACTTCTTTGTCGCGCTGGCCGACAAGCCCACGGCCGAGCAAGTGGCCGAAGCCCTGCGCCGCAGCGGCCACACCCTGCACGGCCAGTTGAAGGCAGAAAAGGTGGCGGAAATCTTCATTCACAACCTCAGCGACGCCCCGGCGGCCGGGCTGCTGCTGGCCGAAGGCTTGGCGCTGAGCGCCTACCAGTTTGAAGGCTACAAAACCGACGCCAAATCCCGGGCGATGGCGGCGCTCACCGCCTTACATCTGGTTGGCAAGACGGCCACCGCCGCGGAAATCAAGGCCCTGGATGGCTTGCTGCAAGGCGTAATCCTGGCCCGCGACCTAGTAAACGCGCCCCTCAACAAGCTCAACGCCGTGCAACTGGCCGAGCGCATTGCCACCGCCGGCGACGAAGCCGGCTACACCACCGACATCCTCGACCTGGCCAAAATCGAAGCCCTGCGCATGGGCGGCCTGCTAGCCGTGAACCTGGGCTCGCCCGAGCCGCCCACCTTCAGCATCCTGGAGTGGAAGCCCAAAGGCGCACAAAATGCCAAGCCCTACGTGCTGGTGGGCAAAGGTGTGGTGTTCGACACCGGCGGCCTCAGCCTCAAGCCCACGCCGGGCAGCATGGACATGATGAAGTGCGACATGGCCGGCGGCGCGGCCGTGGCCGGCGTGCTCTTCGCGCTGGCCAAGAACCAGGTGCCCCTGCACGTCATCGGCCTGGTGCCCGCCACCGACAACCGCCCCGGCGGCTTGGCCTACGCCCCGGGCGATGTGCTCACCATGCACAGCGGCCTCACGGTGGAAGTGAAAAACACCGACGCCGAAGGCCGCTTGCTGCTGGCCGACGCCTTGAGCTTTGCCCGGAAATACGACCCCGAGCTGGTCATCGACCTGGCCACCCTCACCGGGGCGGCCGTGCGGGCCCTGGGCACCGAAGCGTCGGCCGTGTTCGGCACGGCGGCGCCGGCCACCCTGCAGGCGGTAGCGGCGGCGGGCCTCAAAGTGCACGAGCGAGTGGTCGAGTTTCCGCTCTGGGACGAGTACGCCGACCACATCAAGTCCGACATCGCCGACCTCAGCAACCTGGGCAAGGGCGAAGCCGGCCACATTTCCGCCGCCAAGTTCCTGGAGCGTTTCGCCGTGGGCTACCCCTGGCTGCACCTCGACATTGCCGCGCCCGCCTACCTCACCGCGGCCGAAAGCTACCGCGGCAAGGGCGGCACCGGCATGGGCGTGCGCCTGGTGTACGAGTTTTTGATTTCCCATTTGACGAAGTAATCAACGGTCATGCTGAGCTTGCCGAAGCACCTCGCATGGGTCGGTAACTCAATCGATTGGATTACTTTGCACGCGAGATGCTTCGGCAAGCTCAGCATGACGTTCTTGATTTAACATATGCCCCAAAACCTTCCCCGCCTCGGTTTTTCCGTGGGCGACCTCGCTGGCATCGGCCCCGAAGTCATTTACAAAACCCTGCTCGATGAGCGGCTGCTTAAAATGTGCACCCCGGTCGTGTACGGCACGGCCACCGACCTTTTTCACGATTTTCCGGTCGCGCCCGAGGCCGAGCCGCTCATGTTCCGGCAGCTGCGCGACGCGGCCGACATTGCCCCCGGCCGCCTCAACGCCGTGAGGTGCTGGGACGAGGACTTCGCCCTTGCGCCCGGCCAGCCCTCGCCCGCCACCGGCCGCGCCGCCCGCGAAAGCCTGCTGGCCGCCAGCCGCGACCTCAAAGCCGGCCTGCTCGATGCCTTGGTGACGGCCCCCATCAGCAAGGACAACACCCAGGCCGACGACTTCCGCTACCCCGGCCACACCGAGTTCCTGACCAGCTACTTCGCCGCGCCCGAAAGCCTCATGGTTTTGGTGGATGAGGGCCTGCGCATTGCCACTGTCACTGGCCACGTGCCGCTCAAGGACGTGCCCGCTAAGCTCACCGCCGACTTGCTGCGCACCAAAATCAACCTGCTGCTCAAGTCCCTGAAGCAGGACTTTGGCATCCTCAAGCCCCGCGTTGCCGTGCTCGGCCTCAACCCCCACGCCGGCGAGAATGGCCTGTTGGGCCGCGAAGAAGGCGACGTGGTGGCTCCCGTCATCAACCAGTTCGCCCACGACGGGCACCTCGTGTTCGGGCCTTTCCCGGCCGACGGTTATTTTGGCACGCAGCAGTTCCGGCAATTCGACGCCACGCTGGCCCTCTACCATGACCAGGGTCTGATTCCCTTTAAACTGATGGCGTTTGAGCGCGGGGTGAATTTCACGGCCGGGCTGCCGGTGGTGCGCACCTCCCCCGACCACGGCACCGCCTACGGCATCGCCGGACAGTTTAAGGCGGACGAGGCTTCGTTCCGGGCGGCCGTGTACCTGGCTTGCCAAGTATGGCGACAGCGGTGGGAAACGGCGCAGCCACGCTCGGCCCGATAACCCCGCACGAACTGCTCAGGGCACTATCCCCGAATTAGTTGGGTGGTTTTTTTGGCAAAAAGCCGGAATTTCACTACTTTTGCCCCCTGCTATTCAGCCCACCGTGAAAAAAGAAAGCCAATACGACCTCAACCTAGCCAAGCTGGCGCTGAAAACGCACCATTTTGAGTTCGAGCTGGGGTCCGACTTCTTTGCCCTTTTCGACCAACCGCTGGTGGAGCAAGGCGACTTGCACGCCGACGTGGAGTTGCTGAAAACGGAACGGCTGATGACGCTCAACTTCCGCATCGAAGGCACCGTGCGCCTGACCTGCGACCGCAGCCTCGACGAGTTTGACCAGCCGCTGAACATTCACGAACAGCTGCTCGTGCGCTTCGGCGACGAAAGCAAGGAGCTGGACGACAACGTGCTGCAAATCACGCCCGAAACCCAAACCCTGCCGTTGGCCCAGCACCTTTACGACTACATCGGGCTGGCCCTGCCCATGAAAAAGCTGCACCCGCGCTTTCAAAACGAAACCGACGACAACCCCACCGCGCCGACCAAGCTCATCTTCAGCACCCGCCCGCCCGATGACGCGCCCGACGACGATGAGCCGGCCGACCCGCGTTGGGCCGCCCTGCGCAACCTGAACTGAGTAGAAAGTATCGAACAGGGAATAGCTAGCCTCATTCCCTCTGCTCAATGACGACTACCGGTTACCATTCTCCATACTCAGTACTCACTTCTCATTACTTAAAACCATGGCTCATCCTAAGCGCCGCACTTCCTCCGCCGTTCGCGACAAGCGTCGCACGCACTACAAGCTCACCCCGAAGGCCGTCACCTTGTGCCCCAACACCGGCGAGTTGCACCTTCGCCACAAGGCCTACGTGGTCGACGGCGACCTGTATCACAACGGCCAACTGGCCATCAAAAACTACTCGAAGGTGAGCGCTGCGCCCGCCGCCGACGCCTCCGGCGACGACGAATAGCGCGTCAGGTTGTTACTTCGCGGCACCATTCGGTCCGGCTTCGCTCCTTTTTTAAGCCAGCGAGGCCGGATTTTTGGTTACCGACTTCTTCCCTGACCCCCCAAATACCTCTCTCATGAAAATAGCCCTCGACGCTATGGGCGGCGATTTTGCCCCCCGAGCCGCCGTGGCGGGCGCCCTGCTGGCCGCCGAGCAGCTGGCGGGCCGGGCCACCATCGTCCTCATCGGGCAGGAAGACGCGGTACGGCCCTTGCTGGCGGCCGCCGGCCCGGCCGGGGCCGCGCTCGAGTTCGTGCCTGCTTCGCAGGTGATTGACATGGCCGAACACCCGGCCAAGGCCTTCCAACAGAAGCAGGACTCCAGCATTGCCATCGGCTACAAGCTGCTGCTGGCGGGCGACGTAGAGGCCTTCTGCTCGGCCGGCAACACGGGCGCCATGCTCGTGGGCGCCATGTTTACGGTGAAGGCCGTGGCCGGCGTGATGCGCCCCGCCATCGCCAACTTCGTTCCCAAGCTAAAGGGCAGCTTCGGCATTTTGCTGGACGTGGGCGCCAACGCCGAGTGCAAGCCCGAGATGCTGGAGCAGTTTGGGGAACTGGGCTCGCTGTACGCGCAGTACGTGCTGGGCATTGCCCAGCCCAAAGTGGGCTTGGTGAACTTGGGCGAAGAGGAAGGCAAGGGCACGCCCAACACGCAAGCCGCGCACCAGCTGCTGAAAGCCAATCCGCACATTCAATTCGTGGGCAACATCGAGGGGCGCGACATGTTCAACGACAAGGCCGACGTCATCGTCTGCGACGGCTTCACGGGCAATATTCTGCTGAAAATGGCCGAGTCGATTTACGAGATGATGGACGAAAAGCAGATGCACGACCCGTTTTTTGACAAGTTCAACTACGAAGCGGTGGGGGGCTCTCCCATCTTGGGCATCAACGACAACGCCATTATCGGGCACGGCCGCAGCACCCCGCGGGCCATCGGCAACATGCTGGTGCAGGGCTACAACATGGCTACCTCCGGGATTGTCGACCAAATAAAGGCTACTTTTAAGTCCTAAGCTGAGCCGTTTGTTGTGAAAAAACTCCGGCTCCGGCCGGATTTTTTTTAGACTGCCCGCGGCGGTTGCTGGCCCCTTTCGCGCCGGAATGCCGCGCTTTTTCGGCCCCGATTCCCTTTTTCCGCTTGCTCCGCCTACTTTTGCGCATATGAAAATTACTGCTGCCATCACCGGAGTGGGGTCTTACGTGCCCGACTACGTGCTCACCAACCGGGAACTCGAAAAGCTGGTGGACACCACCGATGAATGGATACTCTCGCGCACCGGCATCCGGGAGCGCCGCATTTTAAAGGGCGAAAACCAGGGCACATCCGTGATGGGCATCAAAGCGGTGCAGCAGCTGCTTGACAAAACCGGCACCAGCCCCGAAGAAATTGAACTGCTCATTTGCGCCACCACCACGCCCGATGTGCTGTTTCCGGCCACGGCCAACATCATTTCCAACGGCGTGGGCATCACCAAGGCCTTCAGCTTTGACATGAACGCCGCGTGTTCCACCTTCCTGTTTGCGCTGGCCACGGGGGCGCAGTACATCCAGGCGGGCACCCACAAAAAAGTGGTGGTGGTGGGCGCCGACAAGATGTCGTCCATCGTGGACTACACCGACCGCGCCAACTGCATCCTGTTTGGCGACGGCGCCGCCGCCGTGCTCCTCGAACCCAGCGCCGACGGCTACGGCATCCTCGACCAAGTGCTGCGCACCGACGGCAGCGGCGAAGCCTACCTGCACCAGAAAGCCGGCGGCAGCCGCCGCCCCCCGTCGCACGAAACCGTGGACAACAAGGAGCATTTCATTTACCAGGAAGGCGCCACGGTGTTCAAGTTTGCTGTGAAAAGCATGGCCGACGTGGCCGCCCAAGTGATGGAGCGCAACCACCTCGGCAACGCCGACGTGGCGTGGCTGGTGCCCCACCAGGCCAACAAGCGCATCATCGACGCCACCGCGAACCGCATGGGCGTGGGCCCCGAAAAGGTCATGCTCAACATTGACCGCTACGGCAACACGACCAATGCCACCATCCCGCTGTGCTTGGCCGACTACGAGCACCGGCTGCACCGCGGCGATAACCTGGTGCTGGCGGCCTTCGGGGGCGGTTTCACTTGGGGCTCCATTTACCTCAAATGGGCGTATGATTGCGAGGCGGTTAGCCAATAGCCGTTTGCAAATCGCCTTTCCCTCTTGACCTCTCTGTTTGTTTTATTCCATAAAGTGCTAACGGCCCTCAGCTATTAGCCATAAGCAAAAAAATATGGCCTCCACCGCCGACTTCCGCAACGGCCTCGTTCTAAATTACAACGGGGACCTGCACGTCATCACCGAATTTCAACACGTGAAGCCCGGCAAAGGCCCGGCTTTTGTGCGCACCAAGCTGCGCAACATCAAAACCGGCCGCGTGATTGATAACACCTTCAACGCCGGCGTTAAAGTCGAAACCGCCCGCGTCGAGCAGCGCCCCCACCAGTTCATCTACCGAGACGACTACGGCTACACGTTCATGGATTCGAGCAACTTCGAGCAGATTGTGCTGCCCGATGCCATGGTGCCCTTCGCCGATTTGATGAAGGAAGGCCAGGAAGTGACCATCCTCATGCACGCCGAAACCGAGCAGCCCCTCACCGCCGAGCTGCCCACCACCGTGGAGCTCATGGTGACGTACACCGAGCCCGGCCTGAAAGGCGACACGGCCACCAATACCCTGAAAGCGGCCACCGTCGAGACCGGCGCCCGCATCCAAGTGCCCTTGTTTGTGGACCAAGACACCAAAATCCGGGTGGATACCCGCACCTACGCTTATGTCGAAAGAGTCAAGTAAAGATTCGCCTAAAAAGGACGTTGCCATGAAAGCCAAAGAATTACAGGAGCTGCTCGATTTCATCGCCAAATCGGGGCTGAACAAGGTGAACATCGAAACCGAAGAGTTCAAGATTTCGGTGCAGCGCGACCCCAATACCAAAACGGTGTTCAACGCCGCCGCTCCCGCGGCGGCACCGGTGGCGGCTCCCGCTCCGGCCGCTTCTTCCGCGGCCCCGGCTCCCGCGGCGGCCCCCGCGGCCCCGGCCGAAGCGGCCAACGGCAACTTCAAGCCCTTGAAAGCGCCCATGATTGGCACGTTCTACCGCAGCAACGGACCCGATTCGCCGGCTTTCGTGCAGGTGGGCGACGTGGTGGAAAAAGGCCAGGTCATTTGCATCATTGAAGCCATGAAACTTTTCAATGAAATCGAGGCCGAGGAGAGCGGCCGCATTGTGAAGGCCCTGGTGGAAAACGCCACGCCGGTAGAATACGACCAGCCCCTGTTCTTGATTGAGTAGTTACTCTGTTTGTAATTTGTTGTCTGTCATCCTGAGCTTGCGAAGGACCTTATCACCACCGGACGATGCGCTGTAATTGAATTACTGCCAGCTGTTCAGACGTGATAAGGTCCTTCGCTCCGCTCAGGATGACAGGTTTTAATACTAGATTTTCCCGCCCAATGTTCAAGAAAATACTCATCGCCAACCGGGGCGAAATTGCCCTGCGCATTATCCGCACCTGCAAGGAAATGGGCATCAAAACGGTGGCCGTGTACTCAACTGCCGACAAGGAAAGCCTGCACGTGAAGTTTGCCGACGAGGCCGTGTGCATTGGGCCCCCGGCTTCCAAGGACAGCTACCTGAACATGCCCACCCTGATTGCGGCCTGCGAAATTACCAACGCTGACGCCATTCATCCTGGCTACGGCTTCCTAAGCGAAAACGCGGAATTCTCGCGCATCTGCGCCGAAAACGGCATCAAGTTCATCGGCGCCTCCCCCGAGATGATTAACCAGATGGGCGACAAGGCCACGGCCAAAGCCACGATGATTAAGGCCGGCGTACCGGTGGTGCCGGGCTCGGTGGGCCTGCTCGACTCGGTGGAGCAGGGCAAGAAAATCGCCAACAAAATCAAGTACCCCGTCATCCTGAAGGCCACGGCCGGCGGCGGCGGGCGCGGCATGCGCATCATTCACAGCGACGACGAATTCCAGAAAGCCTGGGACGATGCCCGCACGGAGTCGAAAGCCGCCTTCGGCAACGACGGCATGTACCTGGAAAAGTTTGTGGTGGAGCCCCGCCACATCGAGGTGCAAATTGTGGGCGACCAGTTCGGGCACGTGGCGCACCTGTCGGAGCGCGACTGTAGCATCCAGCGCCGCCACCAGAAGCTGGTGGAAGAGGCGCCTTCCCCGTTTATGACGGACGCCCTGCGCGAGAAGATGGGCAAGGCGGCCATTGCCGGCGCCTCGGCCATTGGCTACGAGGGCGTGGGCACCATCGAATTCCTGGTGGACAAAAACCGGGATTTCTACTTCATGGAAATGAATACCCGCATCCAGGTGGAGCACCCGGTGACCGAGGAAATCATCAACTACGACCTCATCAAGGAGCAAATCAAGGTGGCGGCGGGCATCCCGATTTCGGGCAAAAACTACTTTCCCAAGATGCACGCCATGGAGTGCCGCATCAACGCCGAGGACCCGCGCAACGGCTTCCGCCCCGCGCCCGGCCGCATCACCACGCTGCACATCCCCGGCGGCCACGGCGTGCGGGTGGACACGCACGTGTACGCCGGCTACCAGATTCCGCCCAACTACGACTCGATGATTGCCAAGCTCATCACCGTGGCCCAAACCCGGGAGGAGTGCATCGTGAAAATGAAGCGCGCCCTGAGCGAGTTCGTGGTGGAAGGCGTGAAAACGACCATCCCTTTTCACCTCGCGCTGATGGACAACGAGCAGTTCAGGGCGGGCAATTTCACGACGGCGTTTTTGGAGCAGTCGTTTGATTTCGCGACGATTTAAGCCAATTGAAACAACACATAAAAAGGGCCGGTTAACCACCGGCCTTTTTTATTGACCTGAACGGTCACCCGCTTCCATCCGTTATCTTGGCACTATGCAACCGCACATCCTCACGATTCTCGACGATACCGTTTACGAGCAACTTGTTCAGCTTGCCTCGGCGGCGGGGCTTCACATTACCGCCGACGGCTTGGTTTCCAAGGCTGAACATCCCAAACGCAGCCGCGAAGAATTGTTGGCCATCATTCGGCGGGGCGGCAGCGGGCTGAGCATCCCCGACCCGATGGCCTGGCAACGGGAGCAACGGGAGGACCGCGACTTACCCTTTCATGTACTGACGCAGAAACCGGTAGAGTAGCAAGCCGTGCCCGGTTATTTATTCGACAGCAACGCGCTGATATATGCAGCTGCCCCAGTACCTGCCTACGATGCTTTGCGGAACTTGCTTACCCTACCCTTTCCCAGTGGTGCAGTTTCCGCCATTAGTTTGGTAGAAGTGCTGGGCTTTTCGCGGCTCGAAGCGCGTGACCAGGAATTTTTTGAAGCTCCTTTTCAATCGTTTGAGATAATTCCTGTGTTTGATTCCATTATTGGAATTGCCATTGATTTGGGGCGCCAACACGGCTTGAAAGCAGCTGATGCGATTATCGCTGCCTCGGCATTAGGGGTCAAGCGCACGTTGGTTTCAGCCGACACCCATTTTCATCGGATACCAGGATTGACGGTGCTACACCCGCTAGACATAGTTTTCGCTTAATTGCCTTTTCCCAATGCTGAATCGCATTTCTTATCAATGGCTACTTGTTGCTATTGGTATCACTTTTACCCTTGCCTCCTGCTCAGCCCCCTGCAGCGGCAGCATCGAGACCCTGGTGCTCTTTGCCAAGCCGGGACCGAAGGGCATGGGTCGCGTCACTTACGTCGACGTGCTGAATAAGCCGGGGTTGGGCATCAAAAAAACACTGCTCTACGAGGGCAAGGAGTTCGGCACGTTTGAGCACGTCGTCATCATCAACGACCCGGAAAGTCGGTTTGCCCGGAACAGTAAAATCTGTTTCACCACCTTCCGCACCAACGCCCCGGAAACGGGCGGCGACTTAAGCGACGAAGGCCTCCCCGAAATCACGGTTGAGCAATAGCTGCTGGCCTAATCGACCGCCCCCGGTGCCCCGCGCGCCGGGGGCGGTCGGCTTTCTGGCTACCTTTGCCTCACCAACCGCAAGGTCGGCGCTGGCTAAATTCCCATCCCCCCTAAATTCCCAAAATACCCCTCCTACAATGGCACGAGTGGAAATGACGATGCCCAAAATGGGCGAAAGCATCATGGAAGGCACCGTCCTGAAATGGCTCAAGCAAGTCGGCGACC
>Ga0123338_10005231_pt1 | contig 11145 bp, 9 predicted proteins | sample grotaG_FD_89793 | JGI IMG/M metagenome (GOLD analysis project Ga0123338, IMG submission 89793) | Glacier valley bacterial and archeal communities from Borup Fiord, Nunavut, Canada, to study Microbial Dark Matter (Phase II) -... | ecosystem: Environmental > Aquatic > Freshwater > Ice > Glacier ...
GTAGATTTGGCTCGACGACAGCGAGTGAGTGCCCCTCCATTTGTTCATCCATCGGATTTGAGTGCTGGAATTGTATTACAGGTACACCTCATGTCGCGTTCTAAGACTGAAATCGACCCGTGACGACATTGCCCTGGATACGTGGAAAGGAAGGGAGCGTCAGGACCGGGTGAGCCCCAATATTATACAGATGCATTCCGTAGCAGTACATCGTTTTGCGACAGCAGGAGCAGGTCGCCACCACCGGTCCGGGCGGATCACGTGGCGGCGGAACATGGTGCAGACCCACGATACAGAACAGAGGCTGAAAGATAGGAATTTTACCGCGCATGAAAGCGACCCTTCTTCAAAATCAACAAACAGTTGTTACCTGGCACGAATCCGTAGCGTAGTCTTGCCTTCAGTCGATTCGTCAATGTCGCCTGCAGTCACAATTACGCCAAATCCATGCTGAATCCCTGCAATGACGTGCGAAAAAATTCTATGTTCTGCCGATCTTATGCCGATAGAGTAATCATTTTGATCAGTCCAGCCTTCTGCATCAGATCATGGATTTCGGTGACTGTTCGCCCGCACGCGTCGACCTTCTCTCGCGAAGCTTCGGGCAACGGGAAGTAAATACTGCTACTCGATTTGTAAGCTTGAAATTCCAGGCAGGGTCAATAGTTACGGAATTCGAATAGTTACGGAGTTAGATAGTATGTTTCGGAAATATGTTTCGAGCCGACTGTTGCGATCATACTTTAGGAAAATCGGTTTCGACCCCGAAGGTTCCATCCGGCAAAGCTGCGATTCGGTAGTCGTCGAACAGCATCGGCTCTACCGTTACGAAGCAGAGATAGGCGCGGAAAGCGAGGGCGCGTATTTCAGTTTCGGCATGTGGGCTGGCGCGCATCTCGAGGAAATGCCGCCATGCGCGAACATTGCCCGTTACAACGATCGGCGCCTCGGTCTCGTTGGGCAGCACACTCCGCGCCGCCTGCTGAACCTTCTTGCGCTGGTCGGTTTTCGCCTCCCCCGAGAGCAGTTCCGATCCCGACTTTTGCTGAGCCAGCAGCCGTGTCGCCACAGTCTCGTACTCCTGCGCGGCGAAATCGATACGACGCTCGAAAGCGGCGTGCAGTTCCGCGTCCTCCTGGTACTCGGGACGCTCCACGAACCGCAGCACTCGTCCCGACACGAATCTCTGCGAAACTTGTGAATAAGAAAAGCCGGCGCGATGTCGGACGAGCTCGTGGGTCACACTTCGGGACAGTCCATAGAAGAGCATTGTGAAGTTGGCGTGTTCTAGGACGCTTCCATGACCGGAAGACTTGATGTTCTGGAAGTAGCGTGCCGCGTCGGCATTTGTCGTACGTTTCGGCGCAAAACTCATGTAACAGAGCTGCCCTGCGGTTTTGCAGATTTGTGCGGCATCCGTGAGCGGAGTTGGGTCGTCGAGATACTGTGGGAACTGAAGTTCGGGGGCGAACCCGCCCAGGAAATCAGCGATGTTGCCCGATGCGACCGCAGGCTTTGCCAGCAGCGCGACGCCGGGCGCGCAGAGATACGGCGTTCCAGATGCAGTTGCGAAGGCTGGCGACGTAACGGACGGGTAGCCGGGAGTGGTCTCGACTACATCGATGCCCGTTCGCTCCTTCAGCGACTGTTCTGTTTGCCTATCTATTGAATGAATTGAATCATCTGTTAAAGCAGTATCCGGCAGCGTCATAAAACTCTCTTTCTGATCTGTCGTGCTCATTGTCCACCGGAATCAATTTCGTTACGGGAGTATATTGCGTCAAGTCCCCGTTCTGGAATTGCAAAGCCTGCCATATCCCATTGCAATGGGGCCGGAGACCGGGGAGTGTTGCTTCAGCAAGAGCTGTCGAGTCACTGTTCTCGTTCAGGCTGAGCAAAGTCAGTCATGCTCATCGACTGTAACCCGGTCGTGAACGAGCGTCCCTGTGCCAGCCCGCTAATGCCCGGTGTGTCGCATGTAAGCGTCGCGTCACTGCCTTTGATTTCCATCTCCCAGGTTCCGTCAATGAGCTGAATCGAGAGCAGCGCACGCGGAGCAAAGGGAGTTTTCAATGACCGATCGATGCCGCCCCGACTGCTGACTACGATGCGACTACTGGCAGGCATCTGACGTCTTTTGCCCCGCGCGATTCTTGCCTTGCCTGCATTATTACCCCGATTTCTGCCCTGTTTGTCGTATGCTTTTCGGCTCCGTCCTGCGTCTTCTGGCGCGACGATCCAGACTTGAGTCGGCTGTGCGCAGGCGCGTCCGCAGGTGACTACCGGCGCAGTTCCGGCAGAGCGCAGAGTCCAGGGACCTACCGCGCCTGCCGCCGACTTCTCCAGCAGTTCGCCCGTGTTCTCTGCCCGCGTCACCATTTTTACGACCAGATGCCGTGATTTGTCGAGAGGGAGACCATCGAGAGCGATCGCAAAAATCGTTCCAAAACTGCTTTGAGTCGTGAATCGAAGACGCCCTGCTGAATAAACGCGCCCGGGCACGAATTCGCCCGACTCGACGAACAGATTCGGGGTTCGGATTTCGAGACGACCTTCTTTTTCGTAGCGCGTGATCTGCTCGGTATCGCTGCGCCAGACGCCGGAGGAGATCGTCGCGGCGCTGAGAGGGGCACCGCGTCTGCCAAGCCGGTTGAACAGAGCGCGCAGGCTTTGCAGATCGCTGCCGGAGTTGGTCGGCACGCTGTCGGTCATTTCCGCGCCGTTTGTCAGGATGCTGTTGATGCGGACGCACATCGCGGCGCGGTGCAGATCGGTCGCGCCGCCGGGCCAGCCGAACTGTCTCCAGGGCGGATAGGAGAGCGTTGCCGTATGCAGCGCGGGGCGGACTGCTCCACTCAGAAAAGCATGTCCCGCCAGCGCATAAAGTCCCCATGTCGTCGGGTCGCATTGGAACGCATAATCGTTGAGCGAGTCCGCGTCCGCGCCGTTCGGAGCACGGTTCGTCTGATAGCCGAACAGCAGAACCGCATCGTAATCCTGGAGGCTGGCGTAGGCGAGAGCTTCGGGAACAGAGACAGCACGAAGGCGATTCGGCCAGGTTGTCGCCCACTCTCGCACGACGACCGGTTTATTATTCCAGCGCAGCGCAGCGGTGTAGGGTGCGAAACCGCCTGGACTACCGTCGCGAATCGCGTTACGATTGGAATAATAACGCATGCCCGGCGTTCGCGCGTCCTCGTTCGAGCCGTCGCCGTACCAGTTCTCCGCCGTAAAATCGCACTCCTGTGCGACAGAGGCGACGTCAGGTGCGATGTCGTTGGAGACGACCGCCGTTACTGGCACATGCAGCCCCAGCGTACGGAGATAGTTGCGCATCTCCCGGAAATAGCTCCGCTGCAGACTCGCCAGAAACGCCACGCCATCCCGGATACGCATCGGTGTGCGCCGCATTGCTGAGTCGGGAGCGGCCGCGATCAGCGCGGGATCACGCGTGAGCATCGGCAGATCGACCGTCTGTTGATTCGGGTCTTCGCCCCCGCGGAGCGCGGGCGCAGGGGAGTAAGTCGCCCATGCAGCTATGAGCCGGTCGCGATCGCCATAGCGTTCGTGCAGCCAGTTGTTCCAGCGCCCGCGCAGGTCTGTGCGATAGGGTTCGGCGAGCGTTTCGAGTTTATCGGGATAGAGGAAAAACCCGTGCTCATTGCAGATTTCCACCATCGCGAGCGCGGGATCATCGACTGTCCGCAGCCCTGAATAGGGGTTTTTATGCTGAAGGAGTCGCGTTGCGTACTCTTTCTGCAGTATGATCAGGTATCGGTCGAACAGCGCATAAGGGCGCGCACCGCGATCCATTTTATCGGCATTGATCACACCGTCAGCCGCTTTGAAGGTGCGAAAGTCGAGCAGATCGAGATAGTAGTAGATGCCGTGGCGGCGTAGGGCGTCCATCCAGCGGTCGAGGCGATCGAGGTACTTTGGATCGAAGTGCCGGGAATCTCTGGAGTCGACGCTTCCGAGCAGACAGTTGCGATTGTCGATCGCTTCGAGCCGTACGAGGTTCAGTCCTGCCTGTGCGAAGTTGGTCACGACGCGCTCGATTTGCTCATTGCTGATATTGAGGCGTGTGCTGGAGACATTGATGCCCCAGAACCGGGCCCGTTTGCCATCCGCCCAGTGGAAATGCCCGTCCTTTCCGACTGTCATAAAGCCGTGCATTCCGGCTTTCGCGTCGAGAGTCGGACGGAAATCGACGAGACAGGAGGGCGGCAGATGGGCGGTGAGATCGGTCTGCGGCTTCGCGTTCTCCGCCGCTGGATCAGCCGCCGAGACGTTCGGGAACGCCCCAGCAGTCAGCAGAAACAAAAGGAGTACAAGATATGCGCCGTTGGAGTAGATTTTCCACACTGGCGCAGCTTGCTTCAGGCTGTAAACTTTGAGGGCACGGCGATTTACTGCGGTAGTAAACATATTATTTCAGGGTCAGATCAGATGCGAATGAGAGTGCGTAAATCGTTGTGTGAACAAAAGTGTGAACAAAAAATATGGACAAAAAATATGAACAAAAAAGAGATGATTTGCAAATCAGGCGGCAAATCGAGCGAGTCGGAAGCGGGAAAGGTCATACGGTAAAGCATTGCCGGTGGCTAAATCGGCGGCGATTTGCCCCACCAACGGGACGAACTTGAAGCCGTGACCCGAGCAGGCGCTGACCACAAAAGTATGCGTCATTCCGGGCACACTGTCAATTATAAAATCCTCGTCTGGCGTATTGGCGTAGAGACACACTTTTTCATAGGTCACCTTACCGCTCAGAGCAGGAAACCGATGGGCGGCATAGCGGAGCACCTTTTCTGTGTCGGCATCTGTGATGCTGCGTTCGACCGCTTCCGGCGTTGCCGGCTCGCCATGCTCATGGAGCGAGATTTTTATGCCGGGAACCTCATCGAGCGCGGGAAGTCCGTAAAAGTTGGTCGAGGCGTCGATCCAGACGGGGAAGCGTTTCGGGGCGTAGTCCGCCGCGTTTGCTTCCGGCACGGCAAGGTGATGGTAGGTCTGCCGGGTGATCGTGACGGGATAGGGGACATCGATTCCCAATTTCGCAAGCAGAGGTCCCGTCCATGCCCCGGCACAGAGCAGCAGGCTGTCGGCGGCGAACTCCTCGCCATTCCCCAACGTGACACGCACACCATTAGTATCGGTATCTATCGCCGCTATAGACACATTTTCCTGGATGTCGGCGCCATGTGAGCGGGCGAGCGCGACGGCTGCCGCCACACAGCGTGAGGCGCGCAGGTAACCCATGCTCGGCTCGTAAAGGACAGCTTCATCCAACTGAAACCTGAACGCAGGGAATCTTTGTGTCGCTTCGGAGATGTCGAGTATTTCGTGCGCGACCTTCGAGGCGGCGAGCGCCTCCCGAGCATCAGTGAGCAGCGAAATTCCCTTAGAGGCAAAGTATATTCCGCCCGTCTGCGCGTAGAGTTCCGTCGTCGGGAAGTGGCTTTGCAGCTCCTCCCAGAGAGGATACGCATCTTCCATCAACGCGGTGTAGAGTGGATCGGGATAGACTCGACGGACGACGCGGCTGTCTCCATACGAACTGCCTTTGTCATGGTCGATCTCGAACTGCTCGAGAGCGACGACCTCGTGCCCTGCTTGCGCCAGCCGCCATGCCGCCATAGCCCCCGCGCCTCCGACGCCCACGATTACCACGCGCATCGTCATACCACCTTCATTTCGGCTCGATTATTCCTTACACAATCGACGACGGCAGGTGACCATCCGGTATGGAGACCCTTGCCCGTGTTAAAAAATTTGCTTCACCACTACTCATCTTGAATGCCGACAAGACATTTTTCGCTACGAACCCTACAGGTCGCGCTCGACTATATAGCGTGCGATCGCGCGGAGGGGGTCTGCCTGTGCGGAGAATCCTGTCAGCGCATTCAATGCGCCATCGACTTCAGCATGAGCGCGTCGGCGGGACTCGTCTAACCCGAAGAGTTTCGGATAGGTTGCTTTATCACGCTCTTCGTCACTCCCGACGGGCTTGCCGATTTTCTGCTCATCGCCTGTCACATCCAGGATATCGTCTGCGATCTGGAATGCGAGACCGATATGTGCGCCATAAGCTTTCAGCGCAGTCGATTCCAGGGCAGTTGCGCCTGCCAGTGTCGCGCCCGCGACCACAGAGGCGGTCAGCAGTGCGCCCGTCTTATGATCATGAATATAGCGCAGCGTGTCGGTCGTGATATCCTGCCCCTGCGACTCCATATCGACCACCTGCCCACCGACCATCCCCCAGGTTCCGGACGCCTCGGCGACTAGTCTCAGCGTCGGCAGCAGTCGCTCGGCAGGCACGAGAGAAACATTCTCGGCGATCAGTTGAAACGCCAGCGCAAGCAGTGCGTCCCCGGCAAGAAGCGCGAGCGCGTCGCCGTACACTTTATGGTTGGTCGGGCGTCCGCGCCGATAGTCGTCGTTGTCCATGCACGGCAGATCATCGTGGATCAGGCTAAAGGCGTGGATACACTCGAGAGCGCAGGCGGTCGGCATCACTGCCTGCTCAGTGCCGCCAACGGCTTCGGCGGCGGCGATCACAAGTGTCGGGCGCAGTCGTTTGCCCGGCGCAAGGACACTGTAGCGCAGGGATTCGTGGAGCATCTGTGGACGTGCCGTTGTGGGTGGCAGGAACCGGTCGAGCGCAGTCTCGATGCTGGTCCGCTTCGTTTCGAGATAGTCCTGCAGCGGAAAATCTAATTGGGACAATTCCAAATCGTTCTCCGAACGGCAATTTTTACTCGCTCGCAAGTGCGCCCAGCGCGGCACGAACGGCGGCAATTTCCTGTTCCCAGGTTACAAGTGTCGAGAGCGTAATCCCTGGTGCGAATGTCTCAGTGTCCGGCGGGACATGCAGAAAACCGGCGCGAGTTACGCTTCCGTCCGCCTTCAGCAGATGCAGCAAACGATACAGCGCGTGGTTACAAAGATAGCCACCCGCATCCTCGGAGGGCACTGCTCGCAGTCCGGTCTTTTCGATTGCGGCCGCGATTGACTCGACCGGCAGTGTCGCCGAAAGCATGTCGGGTCCGGCGGGAACAATAGGACGTTCAGAGCTGTCCACGCCGTCGGTATCGGGAATCGTGGCTTTATCTCGATTGCGCCCGTACCGCTCGACCGACCAGTAGTTTCTGCCGCCCGCTACACCCAGCATAAGAATATTGTCGAAGGGCTTTCCACATATCCCACCTATTTCCAGCAGCGCAGGCAACAATTCTGCCGCTCGTGCGTAAGCGACCGGCAGCAGAAACACTGTGATCTGGTGTCCGGGAACCGTTTCGGTCGCGAAATAGTTTACAAGCCGTTCAGCCGGATTGGAAACGACCGTTCCGAACGCGCCAAATCCAGTCAATAGAGTCTGCATACTTCCTCAATCAGACAATGACACGCAGCAGAAGGACTATCGCGGGAAGCCAGAGATTTCACGCAGGCTCGGCGCAGGGAAGCTGCGATCCGCCTCGCCGCGATAGCTCCTATCTACCCTGATTATTTCGAGATAGTCAGCGCGATATCCTCTTACGGACTGCAGCAGGATGGGCTGGTGAGTCCTTCGAAGATAAGCGACCAAACAAAGTTCAGATGGGTTCGCGGGCGATCTTCTCGGCGATTCGGGCACGTCGTGTAAACATCGTCAGCAGCTGCACCTCTTCGCGGGTGAACTCACGAGGCTCCTGCGTATAGATTTCCACGACGCCCACAGTACGCCTGCCTGCTTTGAGGGGAACCGCCAGATAAGAGGTCAGGCGTTCGCGCTGCAGCCAACTGTGGTGGTGGCTGCGCGGGTCGGCGGACAGATCGGTGAGCACGAGTGACTGCCCGCGTCTGGCTACCCACCCGCTCAATCCCGACCCGAGAGCAACCATCGCATCGGGTGGAGACTGCGAGCGGAAGTGACTGGTGGCTTGCAGATGCAGAGTATCGCCTTCGATACGGTAGAGGGCGCAGCGATCGGCACGGATGATCTCGACGCAAAGGTCTGCGAGCAACTGCGGCGAGTCCTGTGCATCGAGAGAAGAGCCGAGGGCATGAGCGATACGTCGGAAATAACGCCTCATTTCCAGCGATTTGGAACGCGCCTCCTGATACAGCATCGCGTTGACGATGGCAACGGCGGCTTGATTGGCGATCGTGTAGAGAAGTTCCATTTCGGCGACCGTGAAGAGGCGGCGTTTGCTGCTCATGGCATGTATGATGCCGATCACGTCTTCGCCCACGTGCATCGGGACGCAGAGAGTGGAGGCGACGCCTGACTGATCGAGGGGGGCGGTGCGGTTGCGGGCGTCTGCGGCGACATCGGCGACAGCCTGCGGGGTTTGCCATTCGTAGACCCATCCTGCGATACCCTCACCGATGCCTGTGTCCGGGAACTCAAAGGCGAGTGGATCGAGGCTGCGCGTGAGGCGTGGGACAAGTCTCTCGGTGCGTTTGTCGTAGAGGAGCAGCGCAAACTTATCGACTTTGAGCAGAGTGGTCACGCTGTCGGCAACGAAGTCGAGCACACGGTCGAGGTGGAGGGTGGCATTGACGTGCTGCGACAGATCATAGAGTGCGGCGGCTTCTTCGGCCTGTCGTTGGGCGTCTTCATAGAGCCAGGCGTTTTCGATCGCGATGCCTGCCTGCAGACTGACGGCGGCGAGAAGTTTGAGGTCATCGGGCTGGTAGGCGTTGCGCTGCAGGCTGGTGACCATAATGAGCCCATGCGTCTCGTCGCGACTGCGCAGAGGGGCGAGCATTGCCGAGAGGGAGTGTGTGCGTTCCGAAGGGTTGATGAAGTCGGGTTCCTCATCGGTATCGGCGATCAGTCTTGGCAGACCGGTGTCGAGGACGCTTGCGGAGAGCCCGGTCTGGACGGCGAACTGGATTTCACGTTCGTCGGTATTGAGCCCTCTTTCGGCGGCGATGAATAGGTGTGTGCGTTCGTCGTTAAGGAGGAGGAGAACGGCGGTATGGTATTCGAGGTGCGTGCAGATGGCGTGGAGTACGCTGTCGAGGACGCTCTGGACGTCGAGGCTGCCGGCGATGGTGTGTGCGGCGTCGTAGAGGACGGCGAGTTCACGGGCTTGTTCGCGGCTGGTGTGCGCGGTCTGGGTCAGGGTTCGGCTGGCAGAGGCGATTTCGGCTAGCATTTGGAGGGTTTCGATGTCGTCGGCATCGAAGGCGGGGCTGTCGTCGTCGAGCTCCCCGATCTTATTGAGTGCAGAGAGTGTGCCGATCGTTCTGCCGCCCCGACACAGAGGTACGACGATGGCGGAGTGTGTTCCGGTTTGCGATTCTAGTTCGGAGAGCGAGAGACTGCGTGCGAGGGTAGGGGTGCGGAGGGTGACGGTTTCTTCCTCGATGCCTGTGAAAAGACTGCCGGTTTCTGCTGGATTGCGGGTATCGAGGTGCAAGGGCACACCGGACTCGATTACCGTTTCGGAGAGTGAGTCACCGAGACGGATACGCAGCCCGACGATCTGTTCGGCATTGTCTCCGGCGACGGCGACGAAATCGAGCAGGTCTCGCCCTTCGGCGAGGAGGCAGAGTGCGGAGGAGGAGGCATTCGTGAGACGCCGTGCCTCATCGACGACGATCTGCTGCACCTCGTCTACCGGGCCTGCTTTGGCAAGAGCCTCCGTCAGTCGGCGGATCGCAGCGCGCTGTTGTGCTGCGCGGCTCATGGTCGCTCTCCCTTCTCGACGCTGTCGTCCGAACGCTGTCGTGCGATGTGTCCATTTTCGCATAAATACGAGGGCGTGTCAAGAAGAGTTTGCTTTTGAAGACCTCAACCCCAACCCCTCTCCTTCGCGAGGAGAGGGGAGAAGAGGAGAGAAAATGCCCGAGGCGGGGGCGGCGATGAGCTGGTTGTTCTGGTTGTACGTCCAGTCCGAGGAGGGCTTCAGGTTGTTGGCGGCATCGTAGGCGAAGGTTCCGCTGTTGGTGTAGGTGTACGTGCCCATGCTGTTTTGCGTGCTGACGCTGCCAAGACCCGTCTGCGAGAGAAGCTGCCCGAGCAGCGAGGTCTTGAGCGTGTAATTCCAGAACGCACTGCCGTTGACCGTCTGCGTCATCGTCTTCAGATAGGCAAGGCTATTTCGGCAGCAGGTCCGCCTCAGAAATATTCAGATATTTATTTTCACTTTCCTCGTATCCGTGTTTTGCCAAGGCAAGAAATGTATCCTTCTCGATTGTATGACTGGTCCAGTATTCAGTTGGAATTTGTGTTAGTGCCTTAGCTAATTCTCCTAGGTAAAGCACACCAGCGAGAGGGTCACGCTTCAGTTCCTTGAGGCAATAAGGCACAACTTCTTCCACAAATTCATTTTGGCGGCAAGCGCGAGCCAAGTCTCCGATCCCCAGCTCAGCTACTTTGATATCGCGGACGCTTATGTACCAATTTTCCAACATTGAACTTGGAATTGGCAAGGGTATATTGCCATCCAGATCACGAAAAGTGAGATGTTCAACATCTTTATGCATGTGATTATTCCCATATCTTCCTGCAATTCGGTGCCGGCTCGAACAAACTATTCTGGATAGAGTCCCCTCCCAAGCGCCTCCCATACCTTTTCAAGGTGATCGAGTGCGCGCTGACGTGCGGCTCGCCCTGCGGCAGTATTGGCTCTCTTTAGCAGTTCGGCATTATCTTTCAATCCATCCATAGCTTCCTGCAATTCCTGCGTATGCTTGTAAAATTCTCCCGGTTTGTTACGGTGAGGAACAGGTCTACCTGATAGGTCTTTGATTGTGCCTTCTACTTCACCCAAAGGACCAAGGCGTGCATTGTTCGCTATTGCGTTATCGATAGTTCTGATTGCAGCAGCTTCTTCGTCAGGTTTAAGGACACGTGCTGCCTCTGCTGCTTCCTTCAGCATTCGACCTACTCGCCGCGCCTCCGCGAGTTCTTCTGCTGATCTACCAAGTCTACCTGCACCGGCGGTAGCGGCAGTGAAGCCCGCCATCGTCCGCTGGAAGGGCGACAGTTTGTTGCCCAGTGCACCTCTGCCCGTGATAAACTGGCGCGTTGCCTCGATCGGGTTACCGTCCGCCGCAACTAGCATGATCGACATCAAACCATTGCTGACAGGTTGCAGCCCGAGAGCATAGAGCTGTCGCTCGCTCGTGTAGTTGGTATTGTCACCATCA
>Ga0123338_10005232_pt1 | contig 11144 bp, 10 predicted proteins | sample grotaG_FD_89793 | JGI IMG/M metagenome (GOLD analysis project Ga0123338, IMG submission 89793) | Glacier valley bacterial and archeal communities from Borup Fiord, Nunavut, Canada, to study Microbial Dark Matter (Phase II) -... | ecosystem: Environmental > Aquatic > Freshwater > Ice > Glacier ...
CTAAAACCACCTTTGTCAAAGGTTATTCGCCGCTCATAGGCAATCAGATCGCCGCTGGGTGACCAACGTGGGGCCGTTGCTTTAATTTTTCGCTCAAAAACCAGTTGCAACGGTTTTTCCCCACCAGCCTGGTCAAGTTTAATCAGCCATAACCCCGCCGTAAGTAAGTCGGGTTCCTCCAGGCTGTAAACTAATCGTTCCCCGCCGGGCGAAACGGTAAAATCAAGAATTCGACGGTCGGTTTCAAAGGTCAGTGGTCGCGGTTCAGTACCGTCGCGGTTATCTACCCATAGATTTACCGCCTTTCCTGCTTGTTTCAAATACACTATCCGGGCTGGTCGGGTATGAAAAACCCAGTTGGCCCCATTGTATTCCAGCCGTTTTCCGCTGAGAAGTTTTAGGCCACCTCTTAACCGCACCTGATAATCGCTATCGCTCAGTAAGGGAGTAGAAGGGGTAAATAATAAGGTGGTGTCATTCCAGCTTATATCTCCAGGGAGGGCCGGGGTTATTTCAAAGGCTGCTTCAGCCGCATTTCTTTCGGGCAAGCTACTCTTATCAAAAGTCAGGGCAATTTGGGGTAGTCCACTATTTCCCTCAAGAAGATATTCTAGTTTTGCCCTGAGTGGTTGACCAGAAGCATCTCCCGTCAGCAAAACTACCGCCAATATAACCACCAGGGAAAACCCGAAAATTGCCGATAGGATATAAAAATGGCGAGTGGTTTTTAACATTTATAACAGCTTTTTTAGGGGTTAATATAAGGATTAGCGGGACGGGCCACGATATCCACACTGTTTGCCAAAAAAGAAACTATTCCATTAGAGCCGCGACCGAGAGTACCACGTACTCGTACCCATTGCCCGGCTTCCAATTCCTGGGCCTTCTCGCTAACCACGGGCACCCGCAAAGCATTAGCGTCGGCAGTACAACAAACCACTACATAACGGGCTACCAAAAAATTACGGCTGCTGGTAGTAACCGGGAGAATCACAAAACCAGTGACATCAAAAGGATGGTCTACCAGTTTTTCGGCTCGTTGTGGGTCATTCAGGGCGGCACTCCAATCCAATAAATTCCAGCTTGCGGTGTCCAGCGAGGCCGCATTGTTCCAGTCCTGTTTTAATAGAGCGGCGGCTAAAGCCCGGTTAGAGCTTCCCCCGCTATTTGCACCCGCCCCTGCTACCAGAGCAGCGCGGGTACCATCAAGGGGGCGCGGCAGGACAATCAAACCAAACAGGGCTACCAGAGCCATCAGCGTAATAGCACTGAAAGCTTTCAGGGGACTGGTTTCGGGAGTAATATAACGGGATTTTGGCAATAGCAGCCAACCTCCTAACCCCCCAACAATCAGCCCGGTAAATCCAATTAATAGATTAAAACGTGGGTGCAAATAATAACTTAATGTGCCATCCCACAGCCGCCATTCCAGCCAGACTCCCAGTGCAAGCAAAGCCAAACCGCTTGCCAACTGGCCCGCCTTATTTTTCAGAATATCCCGCAAATTCGGTTGGTTTTGTTTGATTTTCTGTAGGGTGATACTCACTTGGTTAAATCCTTAAAATTGCCAGGGAACCTAGTTGATCCGTAGATTAATAAAAACCCCTGAAAGTAACACCAGCAAAGCACAAAAAAGGCTAATTAGCCCAATTGCCCGCCAACGTAATACTAAACGGAATAAAAACAAACTTTTCAGGTTAACCAACGGGCCAAATACCAGGAAGGCCAACACCGAGCCAATTGGAAATATCCCGGCAAAACTCAAGGCCACAAAGGCATCTACCGATGAGCAAACTGACATCATAGAAGCCAGCAACATTAACACTAACACCGACATAAGGGCTCCCTGCCCTAACCCGACCAGAAAACCGGGGGGTGAGTAAGCCTGAAAGCTGGAGGCCAGGGCGATGCCCGGTAAAGCCACTTTAGTCGCCATCATAAACTCACCAACTGCTTTATTAAGAAAGATGCTGAATTTTGATTGAGGGGTTTCAGTTTCTACTATATGGTGTTGATGGCAGCTTTCCCCCTCAGTGTGGGAATGTTCATGACTACTATGTCTAGCTCTATCCTTATTGATTTCAGGAATAAAAAAGTCAGAAGTGTTAGGATTCAAACTTAGAAAGAGGCCAACTATCAGAGCGACTGCCAAACTTAAACCAATTCTCCCTAATACAATAGCCAATTCCCCACCAAAGGCCAACCAGGTTACTAAAATAGTTATTGGATTTACCACCGGAGCCGCCAGCATAAACACCAGGCTCATTGCCACTGGTGCACCATCACGGGTGGCCTGACGCGCTACGGAGGGTGCGCCACACTCACACATTGGTAAGGCCAGTCCTAACCCGACCCCGGTGGCGGCAGCCTTGAACCGATTTTTTGAGGTTGCTTCCCACAATCGGCTAACTCGCTGCTGTCCCCAACTAGCCAGGGCGGCGGCCAATAATGACCCCAATAAAAGAAATGGTAAAGCCTCAATTGTGAGACCCAGGAAAATATTTTCAAAAACGGCAAAGCGGGTGGCTCCATTTGGCAGAAAGAGCCAGGGGAAAAGCCCAGCTGTAATAATTACCAGGAAAGGGATTACCGCCAAAAAACTTTCCAGCCCCAGTTTCAGGCTGTTAGTAGCTTTAGAGGTTATACTTGAGTCAACCTGAACTTCCCTTAAAGCCAGGGAAGGGGATTTGATCACAGGTTTTGGAAGGGTTTCGGGCCTTTCAGCCCGGTTTTTAACGCTCATTTAAGATAATCTTGGGTATTTGGTAAATAATTTACTATTCGCGATAGTATTATCATCTTATCTAATTAAATCGCCATTAATTTAGCGGGGGGTTCTATTAACAAGCTGTCATAAAGTAAGGTCATAGTCGTAAGGAATAATTAGCTGGATTTAGCCCGGTTAAGCTGTTTTTACAAAGAGTTCGCCACTAACTATTTTGAACTCAAATCGAGGTAAGCGATTTTTGGCTGGGCCTTTAACTACCTCACCCGTTTTATCATATTGGCTATCGTGACAAGGGCAAATAAATTTTCCAGGTTTGATAGCATACTCAACTTCACAGCCCTGATGAGTGCAAATACCACTGAAAATAGATAGTTCACCCCGATTATTGAAAACGAAGCCTGACTGACCTTTTAGCCTGAAGGCGAAAGGGTCGGCCTCAGCCTTAAAGTTATTTACTAGCCCAACCGAATCGTAACCACCGGGCGAAAGTGCCGCCTGAGTGGAAGTTGGGAGGATAGGTGAAGCAGGTGGTAGGGTTGAAGGTCTAACAATAGTAACCTCCCCACAGGCTCCTAATGCGCCAGCAACAATTAAAATTTTGGTTAGGCGCGAAGCCTTAATTAAAAAAGTACGACGGCCTGAACTCATAGGCGTTACCTTAGTATTTGAAAATTACAAATTGTCCAAATCAGCCTTAATTCCTAAATTTGAGCTAGTAAACCAGCACCTGGGTACCAGCTTTGAGCTGATAAATTAATCCAGCGTCATAAACAGTCATGTTGACGCACCCTCTACTTTGAGGGACGGTACCAAAACGAGCATGCCAATAGGTGCCATGAAACCCATTATCAAGGTAAAAATAACTTACATTCTGCACTTTCTCCAGGCGATAAAAATCCGCACTAACACGATTTCCACCTTCCATTGTCTGACTTTTTGGTCGAGAACTCCCATCAATCCTGAAACTTCCTTTAGGGGTACGATAATCCCTGGTCGGGTCGGCAGCATTAGTTCTGCCACTGGATATTAAGGTACGGTAAAGCAAACGCGAACCATCGTATATGCCAGCCATCTGTTTATCCAACGAAACCGCTACCCATAGACCGTTATAAGTTATGGATGGGGCAGGCAGGTCAGGTAGAGTTAGCTTCTTCAAATAACCGCTATAGACATACAAATCTGGCCCTTCGTAAAACTGAAACCAAATATCGTTTTCACCCAGGAGCTTTTCTCCTTTAACCTGTTTCAAAGCCTGGATACGGTTACCCATTACTAATTGGGTTAAAATCGGGAAACTTTCAGTTCTGGCAGGAGGGGGAAAGGTTGTAGCCGGACCTGTACGGATATTTAAACCTTCAGTTGTGACTTCATACCAATCAGGCTGTGCGCCAGTAAAAATAACTCCAAGATTGTTACTGTAGGTGGGTAATTTACCTTGATACCGCCAGTTCACATAGTGTGCCCCTACATTACCCATTTCCACCTTAAAATCATTTGGATTAGCTGGGGTGTAGGTTAGCAGGCGGCGTTCAAAAGCTTGAAATAAGACATCTTTTTCAACCCCTGCTACTCTGACTTTTACCCAGAAAGCCTCTGTTATAGGAAAGCCTGTACTAGAAAGCCAATCACTTATAACCCCGGTGCGGTATTCTCCATTCTCGTATACCGGCCCACTATTGTTCAAAAAATTCCAGAAAGCCACTGGAATCCCCAGATTATTACGAATAGTGGCTATTTTAGTTAGCGCATCCTGACTATAACTATTTTGACTACCAAAACTCCCGTTATTTAAGGTGGTGTGGGCGATCTCACCCGGTTGTACCTTTAAAGATAAATTGTAAACCCTGGAAAGGTCAGCATAAGTAGGCCCAACATTATCCGGGTCGCCCGCGATAGAAATTTTAGCCCCACCGCCTTTATCCTCAAAATTCTTATCACCTTTTTGCATTCGGCCCGTGATCATCTCGACTACCAGTAACCCATTGGTCACAATCTCTGGCCGGTCAGCATCATTTATCTCCATCCGAGCTTTGTCAAAATATTGAACTACCCGGCGGCTATAAGGTTTGGCATCCACGTATTCTTCCTGAAGACCGCTACCTAATGGTTTCGGCCCCCAATACCAGCTGCGGGTGGCCTTACCCTCTATAATGGGAAAGTCTGTACGTTGCCAGTTTGTAAAAAAATTCTTAGCAGCAAATTCTGCTTCGGTTTCTGGGCTGGCCTGCAAGTTGGTCGGCGCAATCAAGCTGATAAAAAGACCGATTAACAATGCAACCAGGAATAATCTAAGATTTCGGATAAACATAAAGTAATCACCTTTGTAGTAGAAAATTAAACCCTTACCTCAACTTCAGTTCTCAGAGTTTTTAGTCAATGCTAGGCTATCTTCTATAATATGCCTGCTTCCTCAGCCACACTTACTAAAGCCAATTGGATTACTTTGCGAACTGTTGCTAAATTCAAATTAGCAAGAGTATCAGCTTGGGTATGGTTATGGGGACTCTGGGTTGAAAAGCTATCGGTAAGAACCAGGGAACTAAAGCCAGCGACATCAAAATAATAATCATCACTGCGAAAGAAAGGTTGCCCCTGGCGTAAAACCAGTTGTAAATTAAGGCTATATTTTTTCTCGTAGGCTATCAAAGCATCCTTGAGATCATTTGCATGACTGCCATAAGCCAGGATAACCCAGTCATCGGCAGTGGGATTATAGCCAAAACTATCAATGTTAATTACGGCAGTAGGCTTCCCTTTAAGGCTTTCATTAACATAGTGCCTGCTCCCAAGCATCCCCTGCTCCTCCGCCCCAAAAGCAATATAGCGAATGGGTCGTTCAAAACGGTATGAAGTCAATAATCGGGCAGTTTCCAGCAACCCGGCAATTCCAACCGCGTTATCATTTGCCCCAGGCGCAGAGGTTTTAGGACTGGAAATACCTTTAGCATTCCGTTCGCCCACTGTATCGTAATGCCCAATTAATAAAACCGGGTTGTCGGCTTTCCCCTCCTTTACCCCGGACTGCTCGGCTATCACATTAGTCGCTACTGTACCTAAAGCAACCTCAAAAAAAGTATCATATTCTACTTTTAAGCCCAGAGCGAAAAAGAATAAATAAATCCGTTCGGCTATATAAACTGAACCAGCCGAACCGATATAACGAGTATTAAAAGCCCCTTTGCCTGGAACCTCATTCTCCGTAATTTGAGTAATCAACTGGCCTAGATTGGCTTCAGTAATATTATTCAACTGATCCTTTAGTGGCGGGGGAGTAGTATTCAAGCCTACCGCTCCTGTGTTAAACATCTGGGCCGCCAGCATTGGACAAGGGCAACCTGCCGTTAATCCAGGAAGATAAATCCGGGGTGGTAATTTACCAATTTCAAGTTTGCTATGTATGCCAAATCCCACATAAAAAGGTAGCTCGACCTTTATGATAGCTCGGTTCCCTACCTGATCCAGCACTTGCCACCTGGCATCAAGCCAGGTTTCGTTGTCAGGGGCGGGCTTATCTGGCAAAATAACTGAATAATAGCGGGCGGTATCGGCCTCATCGTCTAAACGGGTATAATCAAGACCCTCGATTTTGAATTTATCTTCGTCCACCGAGCCGATAACGGCCAGTAATTGCTCCGGTTTGCCGTTACCTGCCGGAAGATAATCCACTGGCTGAAATCGTCCAGCTTGAATGGGTTCAAGGCTGAGTAATTTTTCAAAAAGGCTGGAATCAGGCTCTACAGTGCGAAAGCGTACTAGCATTAGCGGGGCAGTCAGGATTTGCGGTAGGGCCAATAAATTCCTGGTTACAATTGGCGCGGTTGTAGGCAAAGGAGTTGCAGCAAGAGGTATTTCGACAGTAACAGGGGTTAGGGTTTCTATTAAGGCCATTGGGGTTAGCACCTCAACCGTCGAAGTTGCCTGGAGAGTTACGGGAAGGGTTGGGTCAGCTTTAACCACCACTGCCTGGCTAGTACCTGATGAGCTAGTGGTCAGGCTGAGACTTAAAACCCCTACTAAAAGTAATCCCATGATTGAAACAAATAGGACGGTTTTAGATTTTTGTAACCAACGTTGCATCTTTAGAGTGCCATCCAATTAAAATATTGAGGGAGCGTCTGGAAAGTATTAGTTAGCATTAATACCCCAACTAAGGCCACAAATATTCCACTAACCAGCGAGACCCAACCTCGGCGGTTCAGGCGAAAATTCAGGCGTTTAAGTAAATGGTCGGCCTGCCCCAAAGCTAAGGCGCAAGCCATAAAAGGTAAGCCTAATCCAACCGAATAGGCTACTAATAAATAAGTGCCATCCAAGGCCGTCGAGCTTTCGCTTGCCAACCCGATAATACTACCTAATACTGGCCCAATACAGGGTGTCCAGCCCGCCGCAAATATCACCCCCGTGAAAAATGAGGCTGACAAACCAACCGCTTTAGGTTTAGTGGAAATTTCCCGGTTGCTGCCGGGCCGGAAAGTCCGATAAAGAAAGGCTATCCGAAACAGACCAGCCATATTAAGGCCGAGGATAATTAAAATAATCCCGCCGATTGGTCTAACAAATCGAATGTAAGCTGGCAATAACTGGCTCAAGGCCCCAATTGAGGCCCAAAAAATTACAAAGACCAGCGAAAACCCAAAAACAAACATCGCGGCGTGGGTCAGGGCTACAATTCTGTAGCCTGGGCGTTTAAGCGAGCTGCTACCAGGGTGCATTTTCTCAGCTTCGGACTCAGCCTTTGCGGTTACTCCAATCAGGTGTCCAACATAAGCTGGCACCAACGGTAGGACACACGGCGACAGAAAAGAAGCTATTCCGGCGATAAAAGCTACAAAAATAGAAAGGTTTTCCCCTGACATAACCTAAACTCCAGCTTTTGAAATTATTTAGAAGCCCAGCTTACCCCAGTGTCTTCGCTCCGAAAAACTCCTCCCTGCGTGTTTACCAATAATAATATTTTGGGATTAAGGGGACTAACCGCCAGAGCTGCCACACTTCCACTATAGTTTGAGCGATTCCAGGACGAACCACCGTCCATGCTGTTATATAGTCCATCGGTAGACCCGGCGTAAAGCATTCCAGTTGTTTTGTCATAGGCCAGGGCGGTCAAACGAGTGTTAGAGTTTAATGCACCGTTGGCAAACCCACTGGCGGCCTGCCAGGTACGCCCGCCGTCCTGACTTCTTAGCACCCCTTGATTAATTACCGCCGCCCAAAGGGTCGCGTTTCCATAGGCCAGGCTAACTGTCCCGTTTCCGGGTTGATTGGATACGGTTTGCCAGCTTTGCCCACCATCCTGGCTTCCAAGTAACCCTACTCCCACCGCATAGGCGAAAATACTAAGGGAATTAGCTGGGTCAATTGTTAGAGCGTGTATATCCGAGCCAGGTAGTTTATCCACCAGCGAACGCCAACTTTGTCCCCCATCCTCGCTTTTGCTAAAGACGTTATGGCCGCCTATATAAAATAGTTTTCCATCTTGACTAATCCCCTGGCTCATCGCATCCTGGTTATTTAACCTGGTTGGTTGCCAGCTACGTCCACCGTTGGTGCTTTTGAGTAAACCGCTATGACTACCAAAAAAGACCGTATCAGGCTCAGCTGGACTAAAAGCCAGCGAGTGGAAGTCATCAGTGTTAAGGGTAGCAATGGCTTTCTGGTCACTCTTGCCACCCGCCAGCACCAAAAAATATAACCCAACCAGCACCCACAAGGCGGCGAATATGCCAACTGCTCCAAACCACCGGGTGGGTTTTTTGGCTTTTGGTTTAAAGCTAGCATTGGTTGATTTTGTTCCGGCGGTAGGTTTGCCATCGGTATTTTTAGGTTTATTGGTTGGTTTGGTAGCCATTTTTCCTCGCTAACTTTCTTTATATTTTGGCACTGTAGGAGATATTGTATTCTCCAATTTCGGTTGGTTTTCCAGATTGCTTTCGGCGTTGGTAGGCCAAATTTCAATCAGTTGGTTTTTCCAGGTGGCCTGTTTTGCCTCATACTCAGTCTGGCTTCCTTTATATTCGCCCATTTCAAATTTGAGTTCCATTCGGGCCAAGCTCTGAAGGAGTTTTCGACGTTCTACTTCAAGCTGGTCTTTTAAATCTGGTTTGTTATTTACTTCTACCCTATCTTTCAACTTAACATAAATAAAAAGATAAATAAACCCTGCCAGAATTATACCTCCCAGACCTATTTTCAGGAGAGTATCCCGCAAGCCTAGTACGCCTTTACTGAGTGGAAGTGGTAAATTGTTTAGCTCAATTTGAACCAGAGAATTAGCTTTCAGGTTCTGACCGTTTAGCGCGTCCAGTTGTTGGTTACCCATTTTCACGGGCGGGCCTATTTTTAGCTGGGGGCTACTAACGACCGGGCCATCCTGGGGTACAAAAAGGCGGAAAGATGGGGTATCGTAGGCAAAAAGCTTGCTGAAAGTGAATTTTTCGGTCTGGTAACTTAACTGATAGCTAAATACAAACTGGTTTTCCCCCGGCAATACGGCTGTTTTCACTTCAATTCCATCGCTGGTTTCCACAATATCGTCAGGTCCTATGGTGGCTGCCGGAGTTATCCCAGTCGCCCCGGCGGGCAAGAAGAAAGGCAAGGTAATATTGCGCTCACTGGCATTTAAGGTTTTACCGAGCGAATTTGATTGGCTGGAGGTTTGACCGATAAAGGTACGGTCACTTTTATTGAGAATAGAATACATTTCCAGTATAAATATTTGACCACTGGCACTATCTATCTGGGGTATCACCAGGCTAGTACCAACGATTGAAACCGGGGAAGGGTCGTTGTTTACCTCAAAAACTTTTAGCTCCAGGGTTTGACTGGACTGACTATTCGAGAGTTTCAACTCGTTTGGAAAAAAGTAATCAACCCCGGCATAATTAGTGGAAATAAGATAACTACTGTTTTGATCCAGCGGTAGCCCTAAAAACTGAAAATTACCATTCGTATTAGTGATTGTTTGCCACTTTCCGTTAGAGTTACCTTTTGTGTCCACCCTTTCCAGTTTAATTATTTGTCCGGCGGGGGGTAGGCTTGCGCCGCTTGTCCCATTTAACAAGGTACCTTTGATAACCCCTTGCGCTGTTTGAGTTTGAGTATTTACTAACAGGTTAGCTTCAGCTTTTACCTCCCTCATTGAACTTATCAGACCAATAAGCAAAACCCCTAAGAAAAACAATTTTAGTGGTTTAATCATTATATTTGGGAGCAAATTGCAATTTTTTTGAGGCTTGGCATCCACAAGAATATTCCTGATTGAGAAAATAAAGGTTTACGAACCCTGCTTAATAACTAACTTTGCCAGCTTTTGACCACATTTTGGACAATAACTGGCTTCTGCTTCAACCGACGAGCCACAGCGTGAACAGTAACTGGTCGCTAAGGTAGGGCCAGCCGCTTTAGCCCTGGTTTTGGATTTCAAGCGGATTTTTTGGTGGACTATTGCCAGCTCAATTTCTAGACTAATTTGCTTCTGACGGGCTTCCAGTTTATCAAGAGTAATCAGTGCCACTACCGCTTGTCTTTTGTAACTGGCACGCAGCTCATGGTAATCGGACGCGGTTAGATGGCCCGATGCGAAATCCTGATCTAATTCTTGCAAAGTAATGTAACTACTATCCCGTTGCTGGCTTGTTAGCAAAAGTTCTTGTTCAAAACTTTGGGGATTAACCTCTAAACTTGCAGCCCTTTTTGTCATTGGATATAACAGATAAAAAACTCCCAAACCAGCTATTATCCCGGTCAGTCCAAAAAAAGCCAGGTATTGCATTAAATTTGTTCTCCCGAACCTTTTGCTGATCGCTTGCCTTCGACTTTCTGGTAATTGGGGTGGTTGAACCGGGCCAGTTCACGTTCCACTCTTTCTTCATACTCAGCAAAAATCTCAGGGCTAACAGGCACTTCAGCAAACTCCATAGAAGGGCGACCCTTTTCAAGGTTGAGGTTTATAAGTTTGGCTTGATAGCGGCTAGGTCGCCAGTTTCTTAAAGCCCCGCTAACTATGAGTACCCCCACCAAAAGAGCCATAATTGGGAGTAACCAGACCAATAAGAAAAATCCCTGTTTAGGGGGAGTGGTCAAAATGCCTTCACCATAACGCTCAACGAAATATTGAAGGATTTGTTCCTGGTTCTCCCCCTGCTCTAATTTTTTCTTAATTAGCACCCTCATTTGTTGAGCCAGCCCTGAATTAGAATAAGCTACCGTAACCCCCTGACAAACCGGACATTGTAGTTGGTCGGCAACCTTAAATGTTTCAGCATCATAAGGACTGGACTCAGTGGGTGGGGGCGGCACTACCTGCGCCTGTGCTATCTGATTACTAACCAGTGGTGCTACTTAGAGCCTGTCTAAAAATAGGATTAGGGAGCTAAAGCGGTTGGTTTATCAAGTTTTCTAGCCTCTATTTTAGCCA
>Ga0123338_10005233_pt1 | contig 11144 bp, 7 predicted proteins | sample grotaG_FD_89793 | JGI IMG/M metagenome (GOLD analysis project Ga0123338, IMG submission 89793) | Glacier valley bacterial and archeal communities from Borup Fiord, Nunavut, Canada, to study Microbial Dark Matter (Phase II) -... | ecosystem: Environmental > Aquatic > Freshwater > Ice > Glacier ...
CCCCTTCCCCGCTAAAAATCGATGGCGGTTTGGACAGGGTTAAAGTTGTATAGACAAGTGTGCGGATTTAGGGGGCAGGTCAATTTGATGGTGGTTGCCTTTAATTTGCCTTGGTTTTTCCGCTGCGCTCTCCAGTCACTTGAAGCCTGAGCGATGGCGACTCTTTCTGCTTATGTCTACGATAGGAAGTCTTTCGGGGCTCTGCATCGGTTTTGCGATATGGCGGCCGCGAGATGGGATAGCTGGAGCCTGGGTCCCTATAGGCGTAGCTGTTGCCACAGCGATGGCCGCGATCGTTGCCCTGATAAGTGCGTTTGTGGGATCGAGGGTGTCCGCTTGGGATGGAAGAGCCCGCACAACTGTGTGGGTCGTTTTGGTAATCATCGCTCCTTTTGGGCCTACCTGCTTGGCTTTGACACCACCGCTAGTGACTCGACGGATGGCCATCAATGAACACCGTGCGGCAGAGCGGTTAGCCTCCCTTCGTTGGACAATGGAACGGACTCGGGAAGCCGGGGCCGATCAGGCCCATTCTTGTGATGGTGCATGGCTGCAACGAAACTATTCTGGACTGCCCTTCAGTGACGAAGATTGACGGCGGATCACCGGGAATTATGTGAAGCAGGACGGATATTTTTTCATGATTTATTGTCGGGGAAAAGCAGGATATGTCCTTGATGCTTCACCCGTTGGAGACGGTCAGGATGGCCGACGGCACTTTTGCGCGGATCAGTCTGGCCAGATTGGCTGCGGCATGAAGCTCAATAGTTCACAACATTTGTGCGCACCCTGCAGTGCCCCGGCAAATTTCAGGGGTTCATTGTAAGCGGAGTAACAGCCTCGACCGAATCGTGTGACAGCTTTCCTATAACACCTCGGATATGACGATCACCGAATGAGCCTACGGGCGGGATGTCGAAAACAAACAGGCGGCTGTTGCCGTCCTCCGGCAGGAGCCAGATCTGCTTTTCGAAGAGGGTCATGCCTTCGCGAGTTAGTGGCTGGTTGCGGTCGGTTTGGCCAAGCGGGAGGCGGTGGAGCAGAGTGAAAGTGGTTGCATCAAGCCAATCGATGGCGGACTTGCGATCCGGGAGGAGGCCTGAGGCCACCAGCTTGCCGTCGCGGAATTTCAGGTCTTGGTAGGAGTTGCCAGTTGTGCTGGAGACTTTTCGTTTCAGGTTGCCCTGGTGGTCCCAGAGGTAGAAGTCGCGGCCATCCCAGTTGCCGCCGATGAGGAGGTCGGGCGTCACCGCGAGGCAGCCGATGTGATCGGGCGCGGCGAATTGAAATTCTAGCGCGAGCGTGTGTTTGTTGCGGCGCTGAATGATGGCGCTGCTGCTCGCACGGTATTCGGCTACGGGAATCCAGAGCGAATCGGCGTCGGCGGCGATGCCGCCTGGATGGTAGCGGTCGCCATCCTGCAGTTCGATGGTGCGCTCCAGTTTGCCATTGGCAACGGCGAATTCCTGGAGGAAGCCTTTGCGCGTGGCGCGGTCGACAGAGGTGACCCAGAGGTGAGCGCCGTCGGTATCGATGCCTTGCACATGCGCGGTGTTGGCTTGGAGCGACAACAAGCGCGTGGGCACCATCGCCTGTTGGGCACAGGCGCACACGGTGAATGTGGCCAGCGCGCAGAGTGAAGGGGTTTGCTTCACTCTAGAAACGGTAACGCACGGCCACTTGGACTTGGCGGGCGTCTCCGGCGCTGGTGATTTGGCCGAAGGCGGCGGTGCCGAAGGTTGTGTTCGGGTTGGCGAAGTTGACGGTGTTGAAGGCGTTGAAGGCTTCGAAACGCAGATCGATAGCAGAGGCTTCGGTGACGGTGAAGCGCTTGACCAGGCTTAGGTTCACGTTGAAGAGCTTTGGCCCTAAGGCCACGTTGCGCTGCGCGTTGCCGGGCGTGTTGAGCGCCTGCAGCTGGAAGGCGTCGGAGCTCAGGAAGTGCAAACGGTCGGTCTTGGGATCGATGCCACTGTTGGCTGTGCCTACGCGATTGGGGCGCAGACCACCGCCATTGCGATTCAGGAATGTGTAGGCCTTATTGGTGACGGGATCGATACCGGTGCTGGCAAGGGTGACGTTGATGGGCAAGCCGGTGCGCGTGGTGAGGATGTTTGAGATCTGCCAACCGCCGAAGAAGCCGTCTAGCATGCGATTCCAATGATCGCCAAAGCGGTTGCCACGGCCGATGGGAAGCACATAGACGTTCGTCCACGTGAAGCGATGGCGCGCGGTCTGGCTTTGCGGCCCGCGTTCGGAGGCGAGGTTGTCGAGGTACTGAGGCTGCGTGCCGGCGTCATAGGAGCCGGCTTCATCGATGGCGCTGGCATAGGTGTAGGACGCGAGCGTGTAAAGGCCGCGCGACATCTGCTTTTCCAGCTTCAGTTGGAGCGAGTTGTACCAGGAGTGGCCACGTGTGGCGCCCGTGGTGATTTGGGTCCATTGCGGGTAAGGACGGTTCGCGGGCACGCTGCCATCGACGCCGAAGGGAGTTTGGTTCAGAGCATATGTGAACTGGAGGTTGTTGCCGCGATTGCCGACGTAGGCGACTTCGAAGGTGGAGTTCAAGGGCAGCAGGTATTGCAGAGCCACATTGAACTGCTGGACGCGGGCGGCGTGAAAATCTTTTTCGCGGGCGCGCAGTGAAATGATGCTGGTGTTGTAGTTGCTGAAGATGCCGTTCGGCACGGGGTCGGAGAGCTTGAAGGGCGCGGGGCCGGTGCCGATCTGAGCGAGCGTGATGGGGATGAGCTGCGGCGGATTCAAGGGCAGATTGATGTCGGACCCGAAGATGTCTTCGCCCGAAAAGAACAGGCCGTAACCGGCGCGGAGGACCAGCTTCTGCGGCTTGATCTGCCAGGCGGCGCCCAGGCGGGGACCGATGTTGCCGTGATCGGGATTGACCAGGTAATCGGTGGAGTCTTTGGGATAGACCAGCTGGCCCGTTTTCGGATCGAAGTTGATGTTCTGCACCGGCTTCTTGCCATGGTAAGGCGTAGTGTATTCGTAGCGCAGGCCCAGGTTCAGGGTGAGTGACGGGCTTACTTTCCAATCGTCCTGAAAATATCCGGCATAGGCTTTTTGCAGCTGCTCCACGTTGGTTTGCGTGTTGGCGTCGAATTGCTGCAGGTTGCCGGTGAGCAGGTCGGCCAGCGATTCGCCGGTGAAGCGGCCGCCGAAGGTGTAGTTGGGCACGGTGCGTGTCAGATCCTGAAATAGGTTGTTCTTCTGACGTGTTTCAAAGCCGGTGCGGATGGTGTGCGGGCCGTGCACGATGGAGATGGAATCGAGCACCTGAAAGAGTTCGGGCGATTGGAACTGCGGGCGGAAATTTCGTGTGCCGAGCGAGTTGTAATTGCTGACGGTGATTTGCGGTATACCGCCGTTGCCTTTCGCGATGGCTTCGGCGGGGATGTTCTTGAAGCCGAAAGCGGCGGCGCCCGGGCCACCGATAGCCGGGTTGGTGAACGCGGCGTACGTGCGGTTGTAGCCGAAGCGGAAGACGTTGATCAGGGACGGCGTAAGAGTGCGGGTCCAGGTGGCGCCGAAGCTGTGATTGCTGTTGAACTGGCCGCCTTGATTGTTCGCGCCATCGGCCGGGCCGGGGAAGAGTGCATCACGGAAGATGTTCTGGCGGAAGAGGCTCCAGCGGAACGAGAAGATGTCCTTTGAGGAGAGGTTGTAATCGCTCTTCAGATCGCTCTTGTGTGTGTCTTCGGTGCCGGGGCGGGTGACGCCATAGTTGTTGAGGGTCTGCCCGGTGGAGGCGAGTGTGCCAGGCTGATTGGCGGCGGGGTAGAGATCGATCAGCTTCTTGCCAAGCGGGTCGAAGCTGGTGGCGGGGATGGTGTTGTTGGGGAGGGGGACTTTCGTCGCGGGGTCGACAATGGCGCGGTAGAAGATGCCGGCTTTTTCCGTTTCGGTGGGGACGGTGACCAGAAAGACATTGGCGAAACTTTGCTTGAAGCCTTCGTAATCGGCAAAGTAAAAGAGCTTGTTCTTGAGGATGGGGCCGCCGATGGTGCCGCCGAACTGGTGCCACTTCACTTCAGGCTTGCCGGCGCCGATCAGGTTGTTGGCCCAGGGCGTGGCGGCAAGGCTGGTATCGCGGTTGTAATACCAGGCAGAACCGTGCGGCTGGTTGGTGCCGCTCTTGATGACCAGGTTGATGGCGGCGCCGGCGGAGCGCCCGAATTCGGCGGAATAGCTGTTGGTCTGCACCTTGAATTCGCTGATGGCATCGGGGGAGGGCTGGACCACTTGGGCGGAGAGAGCCTGCGCGTTGGTGGTGCCCTGGTTGTTATCGACGCCATCGATGATGAAGTTGTTCTGGGCTTGATAATTTCCGTTCACCACGAACCAGCCGGGGCCGCGCGTGGTGGTGAGCACGGTGCTTTCGGTGGCGCCGGGAACCAGCAGCGCGAGGTCGGTATAGCGGCGGGCGGCGAGGGGAAGCTCCACCGCAACGCTGCCGCGAATCACCTGGCCGACCGAGCCTTGTTCGGACTGCACGATATCGGCGGCGGCGGAGACGTCAATGGTTTCGGTGACGCCGGACAACTGCAGAATGACGCGCACCAGTTTGCGCTCATCGATATCGAGCAGAAGGTCGGTGACGCGGGTTTTCTGGAAACCGGGTTTCGCGATCTGGGCGGTGTAGGCGCCGCGCACGATGGGGGAGAAAATGGCATAGCCTTCCTCGCCAGTGTCGCGGATGGTGATGATGCCGGTGGCGACGTTGGTGAGGGTGACCTTGGCTTCGGGGACGGGCGCGGAACTGGCGTCGGCGACCAGAATACGGATGGTGCCGGAATCGGTTTGGGCCAGGCAGAGCGCGGGCAGCAGGCAAAGGAATAGGAGGGCTTTTTTCATTTGTGTGGTTTCGGGAATGCGGAACTGTGAGGCGCGGTTAGACGCGCTTCAAGAGAGCATCAGTTCGCACACGAAACAACAAGCATAGCCGGGCAATGTTAATGCACGATGAGAATTGCGCTACAAAACGCGCGCTAGGACCAGTGTGATGTCGTCGGCGGGGGGCGCGCCTTCGGTCCACTTGGCGAGGGCGGACATGACACCCTCGATCATTTCGCGAGCGGGCTGATTCTGGTGAGCCTTTAATGCGGTAATCAGGTTTTCCGTTTCGAACTCTTCATCGGCGGGTGTGGCGGCTTCGGTGATGCCGTCGCTATAGATGGCCAGCAGGTCGCCTGAATTGAGCTGCGTTTCGAAATGATCGTAAGAGATGTTGGGCAGGATGCCGAGGACGGGTCCGCCATCGGTGAGCTTCTCGGCGGAGCCATCGGCGCGGAGGATAACGGGAGGATTGTGGCCGGCGTTGGCATAGGTAAGCTTGCCTGTTTTGCTATCGAGACAGCAGAGGAAGAGCGTGATGAAGCGACCGAGAGGACAGTGCTGCGTGGTGAGTTGGTTCAGGCGCGTGAGTGTGTCGGAGAGCGTACCGGGTTCGCGCAGCAGCACTTCGGCGCGTGCTTGCAGGCCCATCATCATGAGCGAAGCGGGCATGCCTTTACCGGAGACATCGCCCAGAATGAGAGCGATGCTGCCATCGGGATAAGGGAAGAAGCCGAAGTAATCGCCACCCACGGTGCGGCAGGGCGCGTTGAAGCCGGCGAGATCGAGCCCGGGAATTTGTGGGGCGGCGGTGGGGAGGTATTGGCACTGGATGGCGGCGGCCTGATCGAGTTCGCGCTGCATGAGCTCGCGCGATTTTTCCATTTCGGCAAAGCGCGATTGTTCGATGCGGATGGCGGCGACGTTGGCCATGACGGTGAGTAGGTTCAGATCGTCCTTCGTAAATTCGCGCAGGCGGGAGGGCGAATCGACGTAGAGGAGGCCAACCATGGAATAGCGCGTCTGGAGAGGGACGGCCATGAGGGTACGGGTATTGGAATCGATGAGGGAGCGGCTGTCGCGGAGCGCATCGTCGGCGGAGGTGTCGCGGACCAGCAGCGATTCTTTGTGATGGAGCACGCGATCCCGAACGGAGGTGCTGATGCGGAAGCCTTCGCCGCGTGTGGCTTTGAGCAGCAGGGTATCGCCTTCCAGTGTGAAGAGCACGCCGCGTTCAGCGCCAACAGTTTCCATGGCGAGCTGCAGGATGAAGGGGAAGAGCTCTTCGAGAGGGCGTTGGTGTTGGCCGGAGAGCTCATTGCCGGCGCGGATGAGAGCGCCCACCGCATCGAGCGAGGTGGTCTTGTTCGCGGGTTCCGTGCCTTGGATAAGGCGCGAAAAATCGGCTGTGACGGTGGAACTGGGCGGCGTTTCTTCGGTCTCGGTGAAGATGACGGTGGCGGAGGAGAGGTTACCGGTGGGGACCGGCGGCAACGAGAGGGAGCCCGAACGCGGCGTGTTGCCGAGCAGAGAAAGGATGAGATGGCCGGCCATCATGCGGTCGCCGGGAGAAAGTGTAGTGGGGCTTGAGATGCGCTTGCCGTTGTGGACGGTGCCGTTTTTGCTGCCGAGATCGGTCAGGACAAAGGCGCCATCTTTGTTTTCGATGGTGAGGTGACGGCGTGAGAGGCCGGCGTCATCCGGATAGCTGAGTTCGCAATTGGGCGCGCGGCCGAGGCTCAACGGAGAGTCGGCGGGTGAGGCGGGAAGCGGTACGGTGCGACGTTTGCCGTCCGGAGTGAGAATCTGAAGGTCAGCCACTTTTAAGCAGGATACAATCCGAACACACTATGAAGGAAAAAGAACTGGATGGCAAGTTGGCGCTGATTACGGGCGCGAGTAAGGGACTGGGTCGATCAATGGCGATTGCGCTGGCGGGCGCTGGGGCCAGGGTGGCGCTTGTTTCGCGGGACAAGGAGAAGCTGGAGAGCGTGGCGTCGGAAGTGAAGGCCGCAGGCAGCGAGGCGTTCGTGTTCGTGGGCGACGTGGGCAATGAGGCGGATGTAGCGCGGGTGGAGAAAGAAGTTTTGGCGCAGGCGGGGCGAATTGATATTTTGATCAATAATGCCGGAATCAATATCCGCAAAAATATTACGGAATTTACGCTCGATGAATGGGAGAGCGTGCAGCGCACAAATCTGACGAGCGTGTTCCTGATGTGCAGGTCATTCGTGCCGCACATGGTGGGGAAGGGCTATGGGCGCATTTTGAATATGACGTCGATCATGAGCCACGTATCGCTGGGTGGGCGCAGCGCATATTCTTCGAGCAAGACAGCGCTGCTGGGGCTGACGCGTTCGCTGGCGCTGGAGTTGGCGACGGAGGCGATTACGGTGAATGGTATCAGTCCGGGGCCGTTTGGGACGGAGATGAATACGCCGATTATGAACGACCCGGCGACGAACCAGATGTTCCTTTCGAAGATTCCGCTGGGGCGATGGGGGAAGGTGGAAGAGATTGGCGCGCTGGCGGTGTTTCTGTGTTCGGAAGGCGCGGGATTTATTACGGGGACGGATGTGCTGATCGATGGAGGGTGGTGTGCGCAGTAGGGTTGCGGTCGCTCTAGCGGCTTTGTCGATGGCGGTGGTGGCCGGCTGCGGGCGCGGAAAGGAACGCACGATCGCCGTGGTGCCGAAGGGGACCTCGCATGTGTTCTGGCTGCAGGTGGAGGCAGGCGCGCGCGCGGCGGGGAAAGAATTTCACGCGACGATACTGTGGAGCGGACCGCAGCAGGAGACCGAGTACACGCGTCAAATTGAGATTGTGGATTCCATGATTGCGCGGCATGTGGATGGGCTTGCGGTGGCGGCGGCGGACCGGCAGATTCTGACGGCTTCGCTGGAGCGCGCGGCGCGGGAGAATATTCCTGTGACAGTGTTCGATTCGGGCGTGGATTCGGATAAGTACATGACCTTTGTCGCCACCGACAATTACGCGGCGGGCGCGATGGCCGCGCGGAAGCTGGCGGAACTGGTAGGCGCAACGGGACAGGTGGCTGTGATGGGCCATGCTCCGGGAAGTTTTTCGACGATGGATCGCGAGCGCGGCTTTACTGAGACGCTGGCGAAAGACTATCCCGGGTTAAAGATAGTAGCCACGCAGTTCAGCATGGCCGACCCGGCCAAGGGCATGGCGGGCGCTGAAAATATTCTGACGGCGCATCCGGAGTTGAGCGGCATGTTCGCTTCCAGCGAGCCAAGTTCGGTGGGCGTGGCAAGGGCCATTCGCTCGCGCGGTCTGGCGGGCAAGGTGAAGTTCGTGGCGTTCGATTCCACGGAAGGGCTGCAGGCAGACGAGAGGGCTGGCGTGATTCAGGCTCTGGTGGTGCAGGACCCGTTCAAGATTGGGTACGAAGCGGTGCGGACGCTGTGCATGAAGCTGGATGGGGGCAATCCGCCAAAGCGTTTAGATTTGGCGGCAAGGGTGGAGTGAATAGTCTTGCAGTAGGTGGCAAAGCTGATAGGTGGCGGTCTCGCAATCGCCATGGCTGACGTCGAAATGGGTAACGGCGCGCAGGTGCGTGGGGCTGATGCCGTTCATGAGCACGCCGCGTGTTTTCAGGTCGGCGCTGATTTGCTGAGAGGTGCGGCCGGTGGCTGCGATGTCGAAGATCACAATGTTCGATTGCACGGTGGTGGGGTCGAGCGAGACGCCGGGCATCTTGGCGATTTCATGGGCCACATATTGGGCGTTGCGGTGATCTTCGCCCAGGCGGTGCGGAGTATCGTTCATGGCGATGAGGCCGGCCGCTGCGAGGATGCCCGCCTGGCGCATACCGCCGCCCAGACGCTTGCGCAGGAGACGACCTTCCTCCATGGCCGCGTGGGTGCCGCACAGCATGGAGCCCACGGGCGCGCCGAGCGCCTTAGAAAGGCAGAACGTGACGGTATCCACGTGGCGGACAACGTCGCGAACCATCACGTGCGAAGCTTCGGCGGCATTGAAGACGCGCGCGCCATCCATGTGGACCTTAATACCCATGGCGTGCCCTTCATGACATATCTCTTCAATGGTGTGGAGGGGGTAAACGCGGCCGCCCGCCATGTTATGGGTGTTTTCCAGTTCGATGCAGCCGGTGGGTGCCCAATGCGGACCGATGGGCTTGGCGACTTTTTTGATTTCCTGCCAGTTCAGGATTCCGTGTTCCGTGGGGATGGCGCGGATAAGGCAGCCGGAAAACCAGGCGAGCATGGAGAGTTCCCAATCGAGAAGGTGCGCGCGCGAATCGCAGATCACTTCCTGGCCATGGCTGGTGTGAAGCTTGATGGCGATGGTGTTGCCCATGGTGCCGGTGGGCAGGAAGAGCGCGGCTTCCTTGCCGGTGATTTCAGCGGCGCGTTGTTCGAGAGCGTTGACGGTGGGGTCTTCGCGATAGACATCGTCGCCCACTTCGGCGTTGGCCATGGCATGGCGCATGGCTTGGGTGGGTTTAGTAACGGTATCGCTGCGTAGATCGATCATGCGGGGAGAAACTCCTCAAAGACTTCGTTCGAAAGCATCACGCCGCGTGGGGTGAGCTTGAGCGTGGAGGCCGTGCGTTCGAGCAGGCCCTGCTGTAGAAGACGACCGATGGGCTGCTGGTGAGTACACCATTCTTCCGGGGAAGGTTCGATTCCTTGCATGAGGCGGAGGCCGACCCAGAAGTGCTCAGTGGCGTCGGCTGGTTCCGTGGCGGGCCGGTCGCCCCGCTTGATATAGGCTTCGATGGATTCGGGATTTTGCCAGCGGCGCGCGCCGTCGAAGGAGTGAGCATCGGCACCGAAGCCGATGTAGGGGTGTAGCTTCCAGTACTTCAGGTTGTGAAGCGATTCGGCGCCGGGGCGGGCGAAGTTTGAAATTTCGTAACGCGGGATGCCGAGGGTGGCAAGGGTGGTGACGGCTGTTTCGTAGAGCGTGGCGGTAAGTTCTTCGGAAGGAAGACAAGGCGCGCCACAGCGCTTGCCATTGAGCAGAACTTCCTGGCCGAGATGGCTGTCTTCATCGATTTCGAACATGTAGACGGAGACGTGGGGAGGGGCGAGGCGCTCGATCCAGCTGAGGGATTCTTGCCAGGACGCGACGGTTTGACCGGGCAGGCCGGCGATGAGGTCAATGTTGAAATTTTCGATGCCGTGAGAGCGGAGCAGGGCGATATCGCCAGTGACGGTTTCGGCTGTGTGGCGGCGGCCGGTGCGGCGCAGTTCTTCGGTGACGAACGATTGCACGCCCAGCGAGACGCGATTGATTCCCAGGGCGCGCCAGTGGCCAACACGTTCGGGCGTGAGTGTGCCGGGAGCGGCTTCGATGGTGACTTCGCGGAACGCGTAGGGCAGAGCCGCGAAGATGGCGGTGAGGCTTTCCGTGCTCAGGGTGCTGGGCGTTCCGCCGCCGAAATAGAGCGTATCCGGTGTGAAAGGAAGCCGCGCGGATCTGAGCTCCTGCAGGAGCGATTCCGTGTAGCGCTGCTCCGTGGCTGCACCATGCACGCCGGAGGCGAAGTTGCAGAACGTGCACTTCTGGGCGCAGAACGGGTATGAGAGGTAGATACCGGGCACTGGAAAATTCTATGATAACGGTTCTGTCTCGCGCTCATCTCATGAAGGCCGCCGTGTTTGCCATCGCGCTTGTGGCCATTGGCTGGAACATTTGGAATGCGGGCATGGTGACGGGGTACATCGATCCGGTTCGCAGACTGGGTGCGCAGGACGAAGCAGTTTATACGCGCGAGGCGATCCACATGGCGCTTCGTGGCGATTGGATGACCCCAACATTTCTTGATAGATTTGTTTTATTCAAACCGCCGCTGCTGATGTGGCTTTCCGGCCTATCGGTGAAGATGCTGGGCGTGAATTCGGTGGGTGTGAGGCTGCCGGCCATGCTTGCTGGCGCGTTGATTTGTCTGCTGGCATTCGGGATGGCAAAGGGCGCCACGCGATGGGCCGGTTGGGCGGCGGTGTTGCTGTTGGTATCGGACCGGCTGTTCCATACGCTGGCGCGCGCGAACCTGACCGACATTTTATTGTGCGCATGTGTCACCACCTGCTTTGCCGTGTTCGCGCGAGATACGGCCATGCGACAGCAGCGCACGGTTTGGCTGTTCGGCGCCGCGGCGGGCTGCGCGATTCTGACCAAGAGCATTGCGGGTGTGCTGCCGTTTGCCGTGGTGGGGCTGTTCTGGCTGGGCGCTTCCCGGGAGAGCAGGCCGGGGCTGAGACGGATTGCACTCAGCGCGGCCATCGCGGCTGCGATTGCAC
>Ga0123338_10005236_pt1 | contig 11140 bp, 12 predicted proteins | sample grotaG_FD_89793 | JGI IMG/M metagenome (GOLD analysis project Ga0123338, IMG submission 89793) | Glacier valley bacterial and archeal communities from Borup Fiord, Nunavut, Canada, to study Microbial Dark Matter (Phase II) -... | ecosystem: Environmental > Aquatic > Freshwater > Ice > Glacier ...
CAGCAGCCCCAGACCTAGCCCCAGCCCCAGACCCAGACCCAGGCGACCCCGTCATCCCCGGCAGCCGAACCCTCGTCACCTTCCGCGACCTCCGCTTCTTCTACGACACTACCTTCCTCGACGGCCGCACCCACCCACCCCACACCGGCTCCGTCACAGTAGACCAGGACCGCAAAGTCGTCCGCATGGAAATGAACGGCTCCGTCCAAAAGTAACCCGCCGTCGCATCGCCAACTAGTTTGAGCCCCTGCCTCTGCACTAGGCCTGGCTTTAGCCGACCAGCTTGAGCCGTTCCTTCTAGGGTAGGCCCAGGCTTTAGCCGAGTCGGTTGAGCCCTTGCTCCTGGGGTAGGCCTAGGCTTTAGCCTGGACACTAGGACCCACTAGATATCCTGGCTTTAGCCCCAGGGGTATGCTCTTTTTTGACCGGCAACCCCCTACAGCCACGCAAAGAAGCGCCTTCCACACCACCACCGTTTCACCCCACCAAACCTCATTTCCACCACATAGGTTGACCCACCACCTACAAAGCGCCAAAATCAGGAAGCCGCTCACATTTAGATCTTCCCGCGCCCCCGACATCCAGAGGTTCCCATGATTGCCTATCTCGTCCTGCTCTTCGCCGTTCTCAGCCGCCTTTTGCCCCCCGCCATCCACGCCACCGGCCTCGGCTTCACCGCAGTCGGCGGAGGACTCCTATTCTTCGGAGCGCACCGCTCCCGCTGGCAGACCATCTTCGCCGTAGTCGCCCTTATGGCCACCGACTACTACCTCACCGCCATCGTCTACGGCCTCCAGTTCCACGCCCGCGGATACGCCGTCACATGGCTCTGGTACGCAGCCATCTGCCTCTTCGGCCACCAATTCCTCGGTAACAAGGTAGAAGGCAAGGGCGCCTCAGCCTTCCGTGTCACCGCAGCCGTCTTCACCTCGGCCACCTCCTTCTTCCTCCTCAGCAACTTCGTAGTCTGGACCGGCAGCCACATGTACGCCCACACCTTCGCCGGCCTCGGCACCTGCTACGTCGCCGCCATCCCCTTCTACGCCAACGACGTCATCTCCACGGCCATCACCGCCGGCGCCCTCTTCGGCCTGCCCGCCCTGGCCCGCAACCTCGCCGAAACCCTCCGTGACCTCCGCAGCAACCAGCCCCTCACCTAAACACTTCGTACCAAACGCACAAGAGGCCGCGAGCATTCGCGGCCTCTTCTGCGTCTACTCGAAATCCACTCTCATGAACGAAGTCAAAGTCTTTGCTTCTCGGGTACGCTCAGGCTTTAGCCTCAGAAATCGCAGCCGTTGCTTCTGGCGTAACCACAGGCTTTAGCCTCAGAAATCGCAGCCGTTGCTTCTGGGGTAGGCCCAGGCTTTAGCCTGGGCATTAAAACGCCCCTCAGAAGCGGGCTTTAGCCCCTGGGGTATGCTCTCCTATCCGAGCAAACGAACGCCCCGCTTCCACCAAAATCCCTTACCCCTGCGGTTCATCCTCAACCGGCAAGACCACTCCGCGCCGCCGCGCAAACACACGCCGCACCACAAAGAAAACAACGCCCCCCACCATCGCCGCACCAACCCCCAGCACCGTACCAAAATGCTCATGCACCTGCCGCGTAGACGTATGCAGAATCGTCGGCCCGTACCGCACCGTAAGCCCCGCCAGCACCAGGAACCGAACGAACTTCCCGCAGAAGATCGCCCCCGCATACAGCAGCGGCTTCATCTCGAACACACCCGCTGCAAACTCAAACACCTTCAACGGAAACGGTGGCGGAATCATCGCCGGAATCGCAATCACCAGGAACTCCTGTTTCGCAAACCGGTCCCGCAGACTCTCATACCGCTGCCGGTTGATCCGCTTCAGCAGAAACAGCTCTCCCCCAGCGCGCCCCACATAGTATGGAATCAAGCTCCCCAGCGCAGACCCCAGCGCCGCCACCAGGCAATACACCACCAGCTTCCCCGGCTGCTGCGTCGCATACGTCATCACCAGCAAATCCGGCGGCATCGGGATCAGCCCCGAGTCCACAAACGACAGTCCCCCCAGGCCCCACAACCCAAGCGGCTTCAAAGCCGCCAGAGTCCACGCACTGGCCTTATGGAACCAAATCACTGGGTGAAGTTTTACTGGCACAACCTCTAGTCTACCCGTCCCGCCGCATCCGTCCGCTCCCGACCGTGCCCCGTCTTGTCATGTCCCGTCCGCCCCGCCAGCAGATCCAGCGCATGCGGCAGCAGCCCCAGGATCGCTCCCAGCGAAGTCTCCGCCCCGTTCGGACTCCCCGGCAGATTCACCACCAGCGCCTCCCCCTCCCCAGCCCCAGCCCGCTTCACCGTCCCGCACACCGCCCGGCTCAGCGGAGCCATCGGCGTGTGCTTCAACCCCTCCGCGCGCATCCGTTCCGCCAGTCCCTCCACCAGCCGTGCACACACCAGCCGCGTCGCCTCGGGAGTCACATCGCGCAGCGCCAGTCCCGTTCCGCCGGTCGTCACAATCAGGTGCTCCGTCTCCGCATACCGCCGCAGCGCAGCCGCAATCAAATCAACCTCATCCGGAACCGTCTCCGCCACCAGCTGCGTCACCCCCGCCTCTGCCAGCAGCCGGGCAACCGCCGGCCCCGAGAGGTCCACCTGCTCCCCCCGCGAGCAGCGATCGCTCACCGTCAGCACCACGACCCGCGTCTCTGCTCCAAATCCCACCATCACGTCCCTAGTCTACCCATCACATACATCCAATCCGCCTCTCCCACCGCAAAGATGAGAAAATAAATAGAAGGAAACATAGAGTCACACCATCTATCTCGTTGGTGGAAGTAACTTAATCCCTCCCTCAACCGTCACACCTTTATCGCCGATGCCCACGCTCGAAACGCCACCATCGCAGGAGCCGCCCCAGACTCCGCCCAACACCATGCCACCCCTCAAGGTGCGCACCGGCCGCTACGGCGAACTCGCCGAGCACGAGCTCATCACCCTCCTCGACTCCTTCGACGACGAGCGCTCCAAGGCCCGCTTCCGCGAGTCCGTCTACATCTCCCTCATCATCTGGCTCGCCATCGGCTGGTTTGTCGTCTACGGCCCTCGCGTCCTCTTCCACCAGCCGCGCCTCATCAATCCCGTCGACGTCCTCAAGCAGCACGATAGAGAGCTCACCTACCTCGACGTACCCAAGAGCGCCCTCAAGCAGCCCCCGCGCAAACCCACCAACGTCATCAGCGACCAGGACCGCACCCAGCAGACCAGCAAACCCACCCTCGACAGGAAGACCCTCGAGCAACTTCAGGCCATGCGCCGCTCCGGCTCTCCCGGAGCCTCAGCCCCTACCCCCCTGCCGCCCACGCCGCAGCCGCAACAGGCCGCACCCCAGCAGCAGCCATCGCCCCAGCAGGCCCAGCAGCAGCCTCTCCCGCAGCATCCGCCTCAGCAGCAGGCCTTCGTCGACGCGCCCCGTCCTCCCGCGCCCATCCGCCCCAACTTCGGAAACCCCAACCAGACCGCCGGCGAAGCCATCCGCAACGCCACCCAGCAGGCAGCCCAAAACCGAGGCCAGGGAGGAGACTACGGCGCTAACCTCCCCTCCAGCCACGGCGGAGCCAACACCGGCGTCGACATCCTCTCCGACACCATGGGCGTCGACTTCAACCCCTACCTCAAGCGCATCATGCGCCAGATCTACAACCAGTGGATACCCCTCATCCCCGAAGAGGCCCGCCCCCCCCTCAACAAGCGCGGCATCACCCAGCTCCGCGTCACCATCATGCCCGACGGCTCCCTCCAAGTGCAGGACGGACAGAACAACGGCCTCGTCCTCGAAGGCTCCACCCACGACGAAGCCCTCGACCGCGCCGCCTGGGGTTCCATCAAGGGCGTAGGCCAGTTCCCCCCACTCCCTAAAGAATTCCACGGCCCCAACCTCGTCCTCCGCATCCACTACCTCGTCAACGAACCCCCCCAATAACGACCCTGATCCTCCGGGTACCCCATGTCAGAAGGTTTCATTCCTGACCTCGGGTTGTTCCCTTGTACTTTCCCTGGCCTGTTCCTGACTGACCACTGAAACTGCGTCCAGCTAGCCCGTCCCCAACGCCCAACACCTTTACCCATACAATCACCCCATGCCTCAACACCGTACTACCGGCGAACTCACCCAGCAAAGACACCACGAGCGTCGCCGCCAGCTCCGCGGCCTCCTCCTCCTCGCCGCCGCCATCCTCCTCTTCAGCCTCATCCGCGGAGCCGCCCAGCACCACACCTTCTCCCCCGGCTGGTGGCGCCTATGGTAAGTCCGCTACTCGTCCTGGTAGGCCCTACCGCCAGCGGCAAATCCTCCCTCGCCCTCCACCTCGCCCAGCACTTCAACGGCGAAATCATCAGCTGCGACTCCGTCGCCATCTACCGCGACATGGAAATCGGCACCGCCAAGCCCTCTCACGCCGAACGCGCCCTCGTCCCCCATCACCTCATCGACGTCGTCACCCCCGACCAGCCCTGCACCGCCGGAGATTACTCCCGCCGCGCCCGCGAGTCCCTCACCGGCATCACCCAGCGCAGCCACCTACCCATCGTCGCCGGCGGCACTGGTCTCTATCTCCGCGCCCTCATCGACGGCCTCTTTCCCTCCCCCGTAACCGACCCCCACCTCCGCACCCGACTCCGCGCACGTGCCGAATCCCACGGTTCGCCCCACCTCCACAAACTCCTCACCCGCCTAGACCCCGCCGCCGCACAGGCCATCCACCCCAACGACGCCCCCAAGCTCGTCCGCGCCCTCGAAGTCTCTCTCGCCGCCAAGCAGCCTCTAACCCAGCAATGGGAAAAAGGCCGTGAAGCCCTCACCGGATACCGCATCCTCCGCCTCGGCCTCGCTCCTCCGCGAGCCCTCCTCTACGAGCGCATCAACCAGCGCGCCGCCATGATGTTCGACATAGGCCTCGTCGAAGAAACCCGCTCCCTCATCGCCCGCTACGGCCCGGACTGCCGCCCCTTCACCTCCCTCGGCTACGCCGAAGCCGCCGCCATCCTGCGCAACGAGCTCACCCTCGAAGCCGCCGTCACCCAGGCCCAGCAAGGCCACCGCAACTACGCCAAACGCCAGGGAACCTGGTTCCGCGCCGAACCCAATATCCACTGGCTCCAAGGCCTCGGCAGCGAACCCGACATCGCCCAGCAAGCCATCCGATTTGTCTCCAATCATCTCTCCGCGTCCAACGAAGAGTCGGCTAGCATTCGCTCAGACTCTTGATGCGTACTGAGGCGATATGAAATCAACCGAGATCATCTTCGAAGTAGTCGAAAGCGTGGAAGGCGGCTATGAAGCTCGTGCGCTCTCCGCCTCCATCTTCACCGAGGCAGATACACCGCCAGAGTTGGAAGAAGCCGTCCGCGATGCCGTGCATTGCCACTTCGACGAACCCGACGTTCCCTCGATCTAGTTCCACTGTTGTGAGTCTTTGGCTACGAGCCAATACGGCAGGCCGGCAGCCACATACGATTGCGTAGCGTCCAAACGGGTGAAGAGCATCTGCTCACCATCCCAAATCACAATCCTGTCAGGCTCGGCACTCTGCAATCCATTCTGACCGACGTCGCTCAATACCTCGGTACGACGAGACAGGAATCGATACAGCGCCTCTTCTCATAACCTTCACATCACACCTTTACCCACGAAAAGAGGCCCATCCGCCAGGATGGGCCTCTTTCATAAGACCAACTAACAACTACCCACTACCAAATGCCCTTACGGCTGCAACGTCAACTCATCCGCCAGCTTGAACCGCACAATCGACTCCGACGGAATATCGATATCACGATTACCCGTCAGCCCGCCCAGCGCAGTGCCCGCACCACCCCCGGCCAGTCCGCCGATCAGCAATCCGGTGCCGCCCGAGGCCACGCCACCAATCAACATCCCTAACCCCGTACCGCCGCCGATAAACGCAGCCGACCGCTTGCCTTTACCCTTCTTCGTCCGTGTCAGGTCATGCGTCTCCAGAGGATATTGCGTTCCATTCAGCGTCAGCGAAGTCAGCCGCAGCGAAAGTATCGACGCACCCTTGAAGTGCCCGCGCTTGTGCGAAGCATCTACTACGCCCGCTACAGGAGTGCCCTTCGGCAGAATTACGCGGCCATTTGCATCCGCCACAGGATCCACCAGCTCGCCATCAAACCGCGAACCCGCCGGCGTCGACTTAACGCTGATGTGCTGATTGATCCGGATCGCCAGGCTCGTCCCAGCCGCCACATGCACATCCGCCGGACGAATCACCGGCCCGCCACCTGCCACCGCAACTGCAGGCTGTGCCGGAGCCGTAGTAGCCACCGAACCCGCAGGAACAGTCTTCGTCGAACTCGTCGGCAAACCAGCCGCCGGAGTCAGAGTCGTCGTTACCTGCTGCGCCGTCTGTCCCTGCACCGGAGGCTGTACCGTCGTCGTCGTCGTATTCCCTGCCTTATCGATCGACACAACCTGCTGCGCCTGCCCAGTCGCAGCAGCCTGCTGCTTCGCCATATCAATCGCCGCATCTTCCTTCGACTTGCAACCAGCAACCATCACCACTGCCAGCGCCAACGCGCCAAAAGACTTGCAAATTTTTTTCGAAATCATAATTTTTGTCTGAGAGCTCATTGTTCCGTCCCCTTGCTTTCTAGGTCTCTTCTATTATTTGGCAGGGCGAACAACACACCTCGCCACGCCTACCCATATTGTGATGCCGATTCACCCTCCCATGACCGCTCCACGCCAAAAGGTTTACGATTGTTTCCATGGCAACTTCCTCAATTGCACCCGTAACCGCCGCCCCTGCAACACGTCCGCAGCTCGCGCACCTCACCGCCCAGCTCGACGACTTTCGCGCCCGCGGCACCTTCTTCAAACTCCGCATCCTCGACGACCAGCAGGCCCCCGTCTGCACCTACGACGGCAAACACGTCATCAACCTCGCCTCCAACAACTACCTCGGCCTCTGCGACGACCCCCGCCTCAAAGAAGCCGCCATCGCCGCGACACAAAAATACGGCGTAGGCTCGGGAGCCGTCCGCACCATCGCCGGAACCATGCGCATCCACATGCAGCTCGAAGAAAAGATCGCCGCCTTCAAAGGCGTCGAAGCCTGCGTCGTCTTCCAGTCCGGCTTCGCCGCCAACGCCGGAACCGTCTCCTCCATCCTCGGCAAGGAAGACTTCATCCTCTCCGACGAGCTCAACCACGCCAGCATCATCGACGGCGCACGCCTCTCCCGCGCCAAAATCAAAGTCTTCCGCCACAAAGACGTGGCCCACGCCGAAGAACTCCTCAAGGAGATCCAGAACGACCCCGGCCGCAAGCTCATCATCACCGACGGAGTCTTCTCCATGGATGGCGACATCGGCCCCGTCGCCGCGCTCGCCGACCTCGCCGAACGTTACGGCGCCATCATGATGGTCGACGACGCCCACGCCTCCGGAGTCCTCGGCCGCAATGGCCGCGGCTCCGTCGATCACTTCCACGCCACCGCCAAGGTCGACGTCCAGGTAGGCACCCTTTCCAAGGCCATCGGCGCCTTAGGCGGCTACGTCTGCGGCTCCCGCGATCTCATCGACTACCTCTACCATCGCGCCCGCCCCTTCCTCTTCTCCACCTCGCACCCACCTTCCGTTGCCGCCACCTGCATCGCCGCCTTCGACATCCTCGAATCCGAGCCCGAACGCATCGAGCGCCTCTGGTCGAACACCCACTACTTCAAGCAGCAGCTCGCCAGCACTGGCTTCGACATCGGCGGCAACACCACCCCCGCCAGCGAAACCCCCATCACCCCCATCATCATCGGCGACGGCCGCAAAACCATGGACTTCTCCCGCGCCCTCTTCAACGCCGGAGTCATGGCCACCGGCATCGCCTTCCCCACCGTCCCCGAAAGCAAAGCCCGCATCCGCTGCATCGTCACCAGCGAACACACGAAAGCGCAACTCGACCAGGCCCTCGAAATCCTAACCACCACCGCCAAACAACACAACATCCTCTAACCCACGCGAAGCGTCCAAAACCCCACGAAGTGGCGCCCGCCCGGCGCCAGGGCGCACTTAGCCTTTATAAACAACCCGCCCCTCAACCAACGTACCCCGCACCCGCCCTACCATCCCAGCGCCATCAAACGGAGTATTCCGCGACTTCGACCACCCCTTCGCCGCCTCATACACCCACTCTGCCCCCGCATCAAAAATCACCACATCCCCAAAGCTCCCCACCCCCAGCGAACCCCGGCCCTCCAGCCCGACAATCCCCGCCGGCGCAGCACTCATCAACCCCATCACCCTCGCCAGCGGCATCCCATTCGCCTTATGTAACACCCGCAGTGCCAAACCCAGCGCCGTCTCCAGCCCCGTAATCCCATTCGCGGCCCGCTCGAACTCCACTTCCTTTTCATGCGCCGCGTGTGGAGCATGGTCCGTGGCAATGCAATCAGCGGTCCCATCCAGCAGCCCCGCAACCATCGCCATCCGGTCCGCCTCATCCCGCAGCGGAGGGTTCATCTTTGCATGAGTGTCATAGTCCCCAATCGCCTCATCCGTCAGCGTAAAGTGATGCGGCGCAACCTCGCACGTCACATGCAGCCCATGCGCCTTCGCCTGGCGAATCGCATCCATCGCCCGAGCCGTGCTCACATGCTGCACATGCAGATGCGCCAGCACACCGTCGCTCTTCTCAATCTCCCGCAGAAGCCGGATATCCCGCTCCACGATTCGTGCCTCAGCCTCCACCGTCATCCCGCGCAGCCCCAGCCGGAACGCCACCGGCCCTGCATTCATGCTGCATCCACCCGTCAGCCGCGTATCCTCCGCATGCTGCGACACCGGGACCCCCAGCCGCCCAGCCCCCAGCAGCGCAGCGCGCATCACCGCATCCTCAAGCACCGGCTTCCCGTCATCCGTAAATCCCACCGCCCCGGCCTTCACCAGCGCAGCATAGTCCGTCAGCACTTCGCCCATGCTCCCCACCGTAGCCGCCGGCATCGTAAACAGCTTCACGATAGCTCCACGCGCCGCATCCACCATCCACTCGTGCGTTGCCACCGAATCGTTCACCGGCACCGTGTTCGGCATCATCACGACACTCGTGTATCCACCCGCCGCCGCAGCCTTCGTCCCCGTCGCAATCGTCTCTTTATACGTCTGCCCCGGCTCCCGAAAATGCACATGCACATCCACAAACCCCGGAGCCACCACGCATCCCGCCGCATCCAGCGTCTCCGCCGCCTTCACATCCTTCAACCCACCCGGCAACTCCACCGCAGCCACGCGCCCATCGCGCAACCAGATGTCGCGCAGGTCATCCACGCCGCTCGCCGGATCAACCACCCGTCCTCCCAAAATCAATACGTCACTCATACCGTTACACTCTCGAATCCGCCCGTGCCCAGCGCCCTCACCAGCAACGCCGACCGCACCGACAACCCATGCCGCACCTGATCTTCAATCGCAGAATTCGCTCCATCCGCCACCTCACCCGCTATCTCCAGCCCCCGAATCATAGGCCCCGGATGAAGCACCAGCGCCCCAGGCACACACGCCGCAAGCCGCTCCGCGTTCAACTGATACCGCCCCACATACTCCCCCAGATTCAGCTCCAAACCCGCCAGCCGCTCCTTCTGAATCCGCAGCATCATCACCACTTGCGCCCGCGCCAGGGCCACATCAAAATCCCGCACAATCTCCACGCCCTCCCCAAGCCCCAGCGCATCCTCCGGCAGCAGAGCCTCCGGCCCGCACAGCAGCACCTTCGCCCCCAGCCGCGGCAGAAGCATCGCATTCGACCGCGCCACCCGGCTATGCAGAATATCGCCCGTAATCACCACCGTCACGCCACGCAGCGAATCCGCATTCACAAACGCCGCACGCTCCACCCCAAACAACCGCACCAGCATCGTACGTAAATCCAGCAGCGCCTGCGACGGATGCTCATGCATCCCATCCCCCGCATTCAGCACCGGCAGCCCCGTCGTCCGCGCCAGCACATACGGAGCACCGGAGTTCGCGTGCCTCAAAATAATGCACTCCGCCCCCAGTGCCCGCAGCGTCAGCCCCGTATCCTTCAGGCTCTCGCCCTTCTCAATCGACGAGCTTTTATCGCTCACCAGCGTCGTCGTCGCCCCCAACTGCTTCGCCGCCAGCTCAAAGCTCGTCCGCGTCCGCGTGCTTGACTCGCAAAACAGCAGCGCAATCGTACGCCCTGCCAGCACCTTCACCCGCTCCGCGCGCGGCATAGCCTCCAGCTCCGCCGTCACCCGCAGCACCGCCGAAACCTCAGCCACACTCAGGTCCCCCACACTCAGCAGAGAACCCTTCGCGTACCCAAATCGACCCTGCATCGAATCCACCGAATCCTGCCTCGAACTGAATGGGCCCGCACCAACAACCCCGCCCGTCAGTCCAGCCGCTCCACCAGGATCACCTGCTCCTGGCCATCAATCTCATGCAGCTTCACTTCAATAATCTCGCGGCTGCTCGTTGGCACCGTACGCCCTGTAAAGGTCGCTTCAATCGGCAGCTCTCTATGCCCCCGATCAATCAGCACCAGCAGTTGCACACTCTTCGGCCGCCCATGGTCAAACAAAGCATCCAGCGCCGCCCGAATCGTCCGTCCCGTATACAGCACATCGTCCATTAGAATGATGTCCCGCCCATTCACATCAAACCCTACGGCCCCCGGAGTCACCACCGGCCGGGCACCCGCCGTCGACAGGTCGTCCCGATAAAAGCTAATGTCCAGCATCCCCACATCCACCGGATGCTTCTCAATCTTTTCAATCAGCACACCCAGCCGCTGCGCCAGCGGAACGCCGCGCCGCTTAATCCCCACCAGCCCCAGGTTCGCGCCGCCATCGTTCTTTTCAACAATCTCGTGAGCCAGCCGCACCAGCGTCCGCTCAATCTCCGAGGCCGACATCAACCGGCCCTTCTCCCGCAACTGTGGTGCCGTCTTTTCTGTCATTTCACTCATATTGGCTGCACTCGATAATACCAGCACTCCCCCACACTCACGAAGCACACCCCATTGCGATTACCGCACCCCAACCATTGCTTTAGCCTTGGCATTTGCCTTTGCCTCCAGACAGGCCAACGCTTCGACCGGATGCTCTTGCTTCTGCTTCTGGGGTAGGCAGCTTTAG
>Ga0123338_10005237_pt1 | contig 11139 bp, 8 predicted proteins | sample grotaG_FD_89793 | JGI IMG/M metagenome (GOLD analysis project Ga0123338, IMG submission 89793) | Glacier valley bacterial and archeal communities from Borup Fiord, Nunavut, Canada, to study Microbial Dark Matter (Phase II) -... | ecosystem: Environmental > Aquatic > Freshwater > Ice > Glacier ...
GCGATGCTGCTGGCGGGCGTGCTGCTCAAGTTGGGCGCGTATGGCTTCCTGCGGCTGGTCGTCCCGCTGTTCCCCGGTCCGGCGCAGTCTTTCGCGCCGATCCTCGCCGCGCTCGCGATGCTGAGTATCGTGATCGGCGCGTTCAGCGCATTCGGCCAGAACGATTTCAAGCGGCTGGTCGCGTATAGCTCAGTCAATCATATGGGTTTCGTGGCGCTTGGTGTGGCAGCGTTCGCGGCGGTCTACAACAACATCCTGACCAAAACACCGCTCAACGATCCGGCAATCACCCTGCGCTCGGTGCAGATGGCGACCAACGGCGCGATCATGCAGATGTTCACGCACGGGTTGAGCAGCGCGGGCATGTTCCTGTTAGTTGGTGCGCTCTACCACAAGGCACACACGCGCGATCTGGATCGCTTTGGCGGGCTGTGGAAGGTCGCCCCGGCCTATGGCGCGTGCCTCGTCTTTACCAGTATGGCAAGCCTCGGCCTGCCCGGTCTGAGCGGCTTCGTCGGTGAATTTCAGGTGACGTTCGGTGCGTGGTGGATTTTCCCGGCCTACGTCGCGCTGTCAATGATCGGGCTGCTCTTCACGGGCGCGTACATCCTGAAGGGAATCATGAAGGTGCTGCAAGGCGTCCCGAAAGAGGAATGGCTGCACCATCACCTGGAGATCGAGTTCCGCGAACTGCTGGCGCTCGCGCCGCTCGTGGTCCTGATCGTCGTCACGGGCATCTACCCGAACTGGATTGTGCCAGTTATCAATGGGACAGTTACACGGCTGTTCGGCGGGTCGTAAGAAGGAACACCTATGCTGCTCACTGCTATTCTGGTTATCCCTGTCCTCGGCGCGCTGTTCATCCTGTTCGGCCTCCGGCAGGACCAACGCAACGAGGCGCGTTATATCGCAGCGGGCTGCGCGCTCGTCTGCCTGATCCTCTCGCTGTTCGTCTTTATCGAGATGAACCAGCCCGCTACGCTCGCCCGCGCCAACCTCTCGGCGGGTCGTGGGGTCGCCTCCTTCGTGCAGGAATTCAGCATCCCCTGGATACCCTCACTCGGCATCAGCTATCACGTTGGCGCGGATGGTATCACCGCGCCGATGCTGCTGCTGACGGGTCTCGCGGCCTTCTGCGGCGTGCTGATCTCGTGGAAAATCGAGGACCGCACGAAGGAATTCATGGCCTTCTTCCTGCTGCTCGTCGCGGGTGTGTACGGCGTGTTCATTTCGCTGGATACGTTCCTGCTCTTCTTCTGGTATGAATTCGCGATCTTCCCAATGTACCTGCTGATTGCCGGGTGGGGCTGGAAGGAACGGCGCGAATATGCAGCGATGAAGCTGACGCTGTACATCCTGATTGGCTCCGTCGTGGCGCTGGTCGGCGTGCTGGTGATGTACTTCGCGGCGGGTAGCTTCTTCGCGGATGCGGCGCACCCGGAGCGGCTGCAAATCCTGCGTGCGGCGCTCAACAACCCGCTTGCGCCCGCGTTCAGCTTCGACTTCTCGCACTTCGAGGTGGCGTCGCGCTATTCGGCATTCGCGTCATTGCAAGGCCTGAGCGGGCAGGTCGGACCGTTCGACACGCTCAGTTTCTTTGGGACGAGCGTCGCGCGCTTCTGGTTCCCGTTCATCTTCATCGGCTTCGCAGTGCTGGCGGGTCTGTTCCCGTTCCACAACTGGTCACCGGATGGACACGTCGCCGCGCCGACCGCCGTTTCGATGATCCACGCGGGCGTATTGATGAAACTCGGCGCATATGCTGCGTTGCGCGTTGGCGTGCAGCTTCTACCGGATGGGGCGCGGGCGCACCTGCCCTGGATTATCGTGCTGACGTTCATCAACGTCGTGTATGGCGCGTTCATCGCGTTCAGGCAGCGCGACTTCAAATACGTAATCGGCTTCTCCAGCGTCAGCCACATGGGGCTGGTCGCGATGGGCATTGCCTCGATGAACATCACGGGGATGACCGGCGCTGGCCTGCAAATGTTCAGTCACGGCGCGATGACGGCGCTCTTCTTCGCCTGTGTCGGGATGGTCTACGACCGCGCGCACACCCGCGATATTCCCTCACTAGGCGGCTTCGGGCAAAAGATGCCGCTGGTCGCGATGGCGTTCATCCTCGGAGGGCTGGTTTCGATGGGAATGCCGGGACTGAGCGGCTTCATTGCGGAGTTCCCGATCTTTAGCGGGGTCTGGAGCGGTCCAGCGTTTGGGACACAAGCGCTTGCGGGCGGGTTCGTGCAGAGCTACGGACACTTCCCCTGGATTGCTATTCTCTCCGCGCTGGGGATTATCCTCACGGCGGGCTATGTGCTGCGCGTCACGCAAACCGTCTTCGGCGGAGAGTTCAACGCGGAGCGCTTCCCGGAGGTCACGCCGATCTCGAACTTCGACAAGCTGGCAATCGGAATGCTCGCGACCTCGCTACTTGTTCTCGGTGTGTATCCGCAAATCATGAGCGGGATGATCACCTCCGGGATGCAGCCCGTGATTACTGCGCTGCGGGGAGGCTAAACCATGCTCATACCCAATACCGATCTCGCGGCAAGCGTGTTCGCGATCCTACCCGAAATCTTGCTGACGCTGCTCGCCGTCGGGATTATCTTCTACGACATCTTCTCGCCGGAGAGCCGCCGCAAGCAGACGGGCTACCTCGTCGCGGGCGGGATGGCCGTCATCGCGGTGATCACGTTCCTGATTCCGGTCCCGGAGGCGGGGCAGCAGCTTGTCCTCGGCGGCACGTTGCGGCACGACTTGCTGGCGGCGATCTTCAAGATCATGGTGATCATGGCCGGCGCGATTACGGCGCTCATAGCAATGGACTCACCCAACCTCGGACGGCGCGGCGAATTCTATACGGTGATGATCGTCGCGACGATTGGCGGCTGCTTCATGGCGAGCGCGGCAGACCTGATTATGGTCTTCCTTTCGCTTGAAACGCTCTCGATCTCGCTGTATATCCTCTCCGGCTTCCTGCGTGGCAATGCGCGCTCCTCGGAAGCGGGTATGAAATACTTTCTGTTCGGGGCATTCACGAGCGCGATTATGCTCTATGGGTTGAGCCTGCTGTATGGCTTCACCCGCCAATCGAACCTGTATGCCATCGGCAGCACGCTCAAGGCGCTCTTCCCGGTGGATGCGCCCGTGAACGCCAGCGCCGCGCTCCCGATCCTGCTTTCGCTGGTGATGATCATCGTCGGCTTCGGGTTCAAGATCAGCGCAGTTCCGTTCCACTTCTGGACGCCAGATGTCTACGAAGGCTCTCCATCGCCCGCGACGGCGTTCATCAGCACTGCGAGCAAAGCGGCCAGTTTCGCGCTCCTGACGCGCGTAATGATTATCGCCTTTCAGGGCGCACAGCCCACGCAGGTCTGGGTGCAGCTTATCGCGGCGCTGGCCGTCGTTTCGATGACACTCGGCAACCTGCTTGCGCTGCCACAACGCAATATCAAGCGGCTGCTCGCCTATTCTTCGATTGCACAGGCCGGGTACGCGCTGATCGGCGTGGCCGCGATTGGCGCACAGTCGGGCAGTGCGCCCGGATCGGGCGTGGCGGCGGTCACGTTCTATATGTTCATCTATGTCCTGACGAACCTCGCAGGCTTCGGCGTGATCGTCCTCTTCACGAACGCGACGGGCAGTGAGAATATCGCGGATATGGCGGGACTTTCGCGGCGCAGCTTCCCGCTTGCGCTCGCAATGACGGTAGCCTTGCTCTCGCTGGCTGGTATCCCGCCCGCTGCCGGGTTCATCGGCAAGTTCTTCCTATTCAAAGCGGCGGTCGATAGCAATCTGGTCTGGCTCGCCGTGATTGGCGTGTTGAACTCGATCATCGCGCTGTACTACTATCTTGTGATCGTGAAGGTCATGTTCGTTGACCGCAGCGAAGACGAAGAAAAGGCCATCGCGATTGGGATACCTTATCGCTGGGCGCTGGTCCTCTCGTGCGGGGGTGTCGTTTTCCTGGGCATCATCGCGACGCCTATCTTCGATCTGGCGCAGAATGCGGCGCGGGCGCTCTTTACGAGCTAAATGTATTCAGACAGTGAGCGCGGGGATAAATCCACCGTGCTATTACGGAATACGGCAGCAAGACACCTCACAAGTCAGATTGTGGGGTGTTTTGGTAATTGGGGAAGTGTTAATCGGGCGGGGCCAAGCCCCTACACATACATGCGCGCTCCGGGTGTAGGGATCGGTCAAGCCCGACCCACTTGTTCAACATGATTTCATCAAAGAATGACCAGACCGAGCCGTGACGCGCGAACCACCGCATCGGTCCGGCTCTGCGCGCCGAGTTTGCTCAAAATCGCGTTGACGTGGAATTTGACCGTGCTTTCCGTAATACTGAGGCTGCGCGCGATGGATTTGTTCGGCAAGCCACGCGCTAGATATTGCAGCACTTCGAGTTCGCGTGCGGTGAGCGCTTCCGGTAGCGGCAGCAGCGCGGGGCGTTCGCGCGGGACGAGCAGCACATCGCGGAAGGCGGGGTCGATCACGATCAAACCCTGCTGCACGGCAGGCATTGCCGCAAGCAGCAACGCGATATGTGCCGCGCGCGAAAATAATCCGCGTGCTCCCGCGCTCCACGCATCCGGGGCGAGCGCCGCATCCGAGAGCAGCGCAATCACCGGGACGCTCTGCTCTTCCCAATCGGCAAGCCGTTCGATTTGTGGTGCGCCGTTCCAGCCCATATCCCACAGGATCAGGTCCGGCTGCCATGTCGTCAGCGTCGCGATAAAGTCCCCGGCACTGGCCGTCACGCTGTGGTCGGAGTGTGCCGCAAGCAGCGAAACCAGACCCGCACGCGCGAGCGGGTCTTCCGCGACGACGAGCAGACGCAGGGCATCGCGCGCCGCGAGCGACATCTCAGGCGGGGTCAAGCGTCTTGACCGGGGTTGTCGGCTGGGGCAACGAGTCGAGCCGCATATGTGTTCGCCCGATGCGGAAAATATCGCCGGGCTGGATTGGGTGGCGGTCCTCGATACGCTGAACACCTACGAAGGTCCCGTTGCGGCTGCCGAGGTCTTCCAGCATATATTCGATGTCGCGCGGATCGTAGGTCAGGCGCGCGTGCAGCCGTGAAACCTGCGAGTCGTAATTCAGCTTGATCTCGCATTCCTCGCGCCGTCCGATGGTGATCGTCAGCGGTTGGTGCGCGTTCAGCGTGAAGGTATACGTCACGCCGTCTTGCGGTCCGCTCATCAGGGTAATCGAAAGATCGGGTCGCGGATCGTTCATTGCTCAATCAAAGCGCTTTCTGTGCGGCCTGCGCAGCGCTCGCGCCGTCACCAAGCGCCCGATGCGCGCGTGATAGCCCCGCCCATGCACGTTTCAAGTCAGGCTCAAGCAGCAGCGCACGATTATAGCTCGAAATCGCGTCGGCGTGGCGGTCCGCGCGGCGCTGCACATCGCCAAACGTAAGCCATGCGTCGGCAAGATCGGTGAATGCGCGCGTCACGGCCTCTGCACCTTCGAGCGCTTCTTCGATGTACCCGATCTTCAAGAGGACATCGATACGGCGCAGCCGATACCAGGGACTTGCCGGGCGGATCGCAGAGGCGTGTTCATAGGCATCGAGCGCGTCCTGATAATCATGCGTCTTGGCGAGGACCGCGCCGAGTCCGCTCCAGCTTCGCGCGTCTTTGGGGTCGATTCGCACGGCTTGCGTGAAGCCCTGCGCCGCCTGTTTATAGCGCCCCCGGCGGCGCGCGACATTGGCCTTGAGCCACCACGCGGAGCCACTTTCGGGCGCAAGAGCGAGCGCCCGCGCTGCACAAGCCGAGGCTGGCTCGAACGCGCGCAAGGCGAGATAGTGCATCCCCTGCGTGACCCAGAAGTTCGTGCGTTCCGGCGCGGCGGCTTCGGCATGTTCCAGCGCGGCGAGCGCTTCATCCTTGCGACGCAACGCCGCGTAAACGCCGCCGAGCGCCTGCCATGCCCAGGGATCAGCGGGGTCCAGCCGGACCGCGCTCTCGAAAGCAGCTATCGCGTCCTGCTTGCGTCCCAGCCGATCCAGAAGCACGCCGCGCAAGCGATGCGCCCAGGCATAACCCGGCTCATAGCGGATTGCCTGCGTCGCCGCTTCGAGCGACTCCGCGTAACGTCGGAGGTGCAGCAGCGAATCGGCCTGCACGCCCCACGCTCGAGCATTCGTATTATCCAGGCGCAGCGCCTGTTGTGACGCGCCAAGCGCTTCTGCCGGGCGTCGCAGCGACCGTAAAATCTCCGCGACGCTCACCCATGTCCATGCCGAGCGATCCAGCCGTGCCGCATCCCGGAGCGCGCCCGCCGCTTCTTCCAGCCGATCCATGCGGCGCAGCGCGCGACCCTTGCGCTTGAGCAGCGCTGCGTTATTCGGGGCGAGATCAAGCGCCGCGTCGAACTGTGCAAGCGCGTCATGGGTCTGGCCGAGATCAACCAGCAAGTCACCCAGGAGCGCGCGGCACTGCGCATTGGCCGGGTCGCGTTCGAGCGTCTCCGCGAGCAGGCGCATGGCCGCGTCGATCTCCCCATTCCGCTGATAGAGCCGTGCGAGGTTGAGCGCGGACCAGCTATCTGCCGGGCGCAATTCAACGGCTTTTTGCAGCGCTTGAACCGCTTCGTCAGCGCGTCCCAGCTTATCGAGCGTGACGCCAAGCTGCCGCCACGCCCACGCATAGCTTTCGTTGATCGTGAGCGCGTTTTCGAGCGCCGCGCGCGACTCCTCGAAGCGACCTGCCAGCCGCAACGTGCGCCCGGTGCGCGCCCAGACATGATCAGAGTTCGGAGCCAACCAGCGCGCGTCCGCGTAGACTGCCAGCGCGTCATCGAAGTGGCCGAGTTCGGCATAACCGTAAGCTTTGGCGAGCAGCTCATGCAGCGCGAGCGCGGCTCCATCGGTCGGCGTCGGGAATTCATCGGTCAGTGCATAATAGACTTCCGCGAGTTCCGCGACGAAAGCAGGCCATCCTTGCGGGCGCTCGTCGGGCTGCTTGGCGAGACAACGCAGCGTGAACGCGCGCACGCTCGCCGGGATGTCGCGCTCTGCGCCGGGCGAGAACTGCGGCGGCTGCGTTTGGTGCGCGGTCGCGATAGCTTCCCACTCCATCGCGGTAAATGGCACGGACCCGGTGAGCATCTCGTAGAGGATCACCCCACTCGCGTAAATATCGGCACGGGCGTCCGTCGGCGCGGCGCGGGTTTGCTCCGGGGCCATGTAGTGCATAGTCCCCATCACTGCCCCGCTGCGCGTCAGGCGAATATCATCCGGCGCGGGCGCATCCGAGCGCAGATCATTCCCCAACAGCGAATAGGCGAGACCGAAATCCGTCACCTTCGCCAATCCGTCGGCGGAGATCAGGATATTGGCGGGCTTCAAGTCGCGGTGTACGAGCGCCGGGTTGCGCTCCGTCGCGTAAGCCATACCCCAGCCAATTTGCAGCGCAATTCGCAGACTGAGTTGCAAATCAAGCTGGCGGTGCTTGATCCAGCCGCGCAGGTCACTCCCAAGCCCTTCCGCGCCGCCGACGTATTCCAGCACGATAGAGGGGCGTCCGGTAATCGATTGGATTGTGAGCGCCTGCACGATGTTCGGATGCTTATCGAGGCCGATCCAGATCAATGCCTCATTGCGGAAGCGCTCGCGTAAATCGTCGTGACCGTCAAGCAGCATTTCCGGTTTAATCGTCTTGAGCGCGACGGGCAGCCCCGCGTTCAGGTCATCCGCAACATAAACGACACCCATCCCGCCGCTCATCACTTTTTTGATTGCATAGGGCGAGCGACCATCATCGGATGTGACGATCTGGCCGGGGCGAAAATCTTCAAGCCCGGTGAAAGCGACAGGCGGGAGTGGATCGCCTTCGTAAATAGTCGGCGCTTCGTCGCGTTCGGCGGGCGTCTCTTCGATAGATGCCTGTAGATCGATGCGCGCGAGGTCTACTGCCGTCGGGTCGTGCGGCTGCTCAGGCTCTGTGATACCGAATTGCGGTGGGTTCGAAGGCATGGCTGTATCAATTTTCAAACCGGATTGCGCGCATTGTATCAGGTCGGTTCGGGGCTGGAACAGATCCAAGATAGTGGGGTCGGTGACGCGCGTGTATATGTAGGGGCGGGGCTTGACCCGCCCGGCACGACCCCTACACCGGAACGTGCTTTTCTATTTTGCGAAGAAGCGCATCTCCGCGCGTGCCACCACCGGAAAGCGCGCGAGCGCATCCCGTTCGCCGCCGAGCAGACTCGCACGCGGGTTCCGCGCGAGCGCCCGCGCCGCCTGATACGCATCCTTCACGCCGATAAAATCTGGTTCGCGCCACCCATCTGGCAGGTGCAGCACCGCTGCCACAGCGCGCAAGATTTTACCCGCAGCGCTGTTCCAATCCGCGCCACCGCCGAGCATCGCCTGCGCCCCGCTGCGTGCATCCGCACCACCCGCCCGCGCGAAGAGCGACGAGGCCATGCGGTCGATCAGCTTATCGGCCTGCCTGGGGTTCACCTTGCGGTCACGCGCAAGCTTATCCACATCCGGCGGGAGCATCCCCGGCGCGTCGAGCGCTTCCACCGGACGCCTCCCGGCAAGCGCGCGATCTAGCTCATCGGTCGGGCTGCCCGCTGGCAAGAACGATGCAAGTGCGGAAACGTCGCTGCCCGCATCCCAGCCGCCGCGCTCGGCATCCAGCCAGCCGCGCAGGACCGGAACATCCAACGCATGCAGCATATCGGCGGGGAGCGCAGTCTCGCTGACGATGCGCGTCCAATCGTCGGACAGCGCGAACGTAAACGTCTTCGCGAACTGCGTCACGCTGAATGGCGTCCCCACGCCGCCGGGGAACGGGTCGTAGGATTGCCAGCCCTGCGCGATGAATACGTCCGCGAGCCGCGCCACGACCGAAGCTATGTTATCGTCTTTGATAAAAATGCTGTGCCACGCCATAGTCTGCCCCGCTATTTCAAAATCGCGCGACGGTAGATTTCATCCGGGCGCTTCCAGAGGTGCATACATTCTTCCGGCGTCAGGTAGCGCGGACCGCCGACGCTGAACGTCCCAATCATGATGCGCGCGGCCTTGACCGCCATTTGCGTAATCTGCTCGACCTCGCGGGCGCTCTGCCCAAGCGCGATCAGGCCATGATTTTGCATCAGGATCACCTTCGGCGTCATTCCTTCGTACTTCTCGATAAAGGCGCGCACCTGCTCGCGCACCACGCGCGCCAGTGGCAATCCCGGATCGGTATAGGGAACCCAGACCGACTCCGGTCCACACAGCACGACCTCATCCGGGAAGATGCGCCTGCTCACGATTTGCTGCGCGTTGACCGAACAGAGCAGCGAGTTGATTGCGGAAGGGTGCGTATGCCCGACGTACTTTGCGCCGCCAAGCGTGAGCAGCAGCGCGTGCAGCACGACTTCGACGCTTGGACGGCGCTTATCGGCGGCGTCGGTTTTCAGGAATTCGAGTGCGCCTTGCAGGTTGGCGGTGGGGTCTTCCAGTAGATCGAGCGTAGTCTCGATTTTGCACGAGACGAAGCTTTCCAGCGTGCAATCACGCAGTGAGAAGCCGCTCGCCTTGACCACGAAACTATCCGCGCCAGTCTGCGTGCTGGTGTTGCCTTCCGCGAGGATTGAATAATCGTTTTCCGGGCGGCCAAGTTCCTGCGACATACGCACCAGGGCGTCGAGTTGTTCAGACATGAAATCAATCCTGTTCTAGAATATTTCCGGCGTGGGGGTCGCTGTCGGTTTCAGATCGGCGGGGTCGAAAGTCCATGCCCACAGGTTGCGATAGCGGCAGTCGGTGAGCGTCCGGTTGCCGGGCAGATTGTACACCAGCAACGTGAGATAGCCGCGCGTGATGGGTCCGCGCGTCGTCTGGTCGGCTTGTAACTTACCGTCGATATAGAGCAGGATGCGTGGACCCTGCGCGATGAGCAGCAACGGTAACGGCTTTGTAGCATCGAGCGTGCGGAGTGACTCCACATATTGTAACCCGGCGCTCGTTGCGTCAAATTGCGCGAGCGCGACATCATTCTTATCATAAATAAGAAGCAAACTTCCAGCATCAAATGCACTATTCGCGCGGAAGAGCAGCCCGCACGCGCTGCCTGCGCCGACCTGCCGCAGCGTGAGCGTGACGCCCAGCACGAAATCACGCAGCCGCAGGCTACCACCCAGCATCAACCGCGAATAATTCGGGTCTGCGGTCGAGGCAAAGGCGCTCGGCAGGGTGTAGATTGGCCTGCCTTCCGGCGCGAGTCCCGCCTCCTGAATGCGTTTGACGATCTGCGCCGGAGTCCCGCTCGTGTCGATGGCGTCCGGCGCGGGAGTCGGCGTTGCGGTTTGTGCTGCCACATTCTGTCCACAGAGCAGCGCGGCGCAGATGATTAGGAGGCACAGCAACACGCGGCGCATCAGCGGCTATTGCAACCTGTGGCGCAGGCCGCTGTAGCGCTCGGCCACCTTGTCGTTGCTGACCGCGATGCTCAACGCCTGTTTGCTCCCGACGAGGACGACCAGCCGCCGCGCGCGCGTAATCGCAGTATAGATCAGGTTGCGCTGCAACATTACATAATGCTGCGTGGTGACGGGCATCACGACCGCCGGGTACTCCGACCCCTGGCTTTTGTGCGTGCTGATGCAGAAGGCATGAACCAGCTCGTCGCATTCGCCAAAATCGTAGATGATGAATTCGTTATCAATAATGACCGTGATCGCCTGCTCTTCGGGGTCGATGCTGTGGATGCGTCCGATGTCGCCATTGAATACGCCCTTGTCGTAATTATTGCGCATCTGCATCACGCGGTCGCCAACGCGGAAAAGCGTCCCACCGATCTGTTTTTCTGCGGCGCGTCCGGGTGGGTTGAGCGAAGCCTGCAAGCGGCGGTTGAGCGTCTCGACGCCGACCGTCCCCTTATACATCGGCGCGAGAACTTGAATTTCCGTGTCCGGGTTCAGCCCGAATTTCGCCGGAATTCGCGTCGTGACCAGCTCCACGATCAGGTCGGCGGTGCGCTCCGCGTCGTCGGTCGTGAAGATGAAGAAATCCGCGCCTTTGTTGTCGAGGTCGGGCATTTCGCCGCGATTGATTTTATGCGCGTTGGCGACGATCAGGCTTTCTTCCGATTGCCGGAAGATCGTTTGCAAGCGCGTGACGTGCGC